>Ga0310122_10000651_pt1 | contig 22030 bp, 18 predicted proteins | sample CB6_Bottom_1051__FD_203503 | JGI IMG/M metagenome (GOLD analysis project Ga0310122, IMG submission 203503) | Marine microbial communities from Western Arctic Ocean, Canada - CB6_Bottom_1051 | ecosystem: Environmental > Aquatic > Marine > Oceanic | place: Canada: Western Arctic Ocean | collected...
CCGAATGACGACGGCGGATCTTAGGAGGGTGCTCTCATGCGCAGGCTGATCGTCGTGATACTCGTGTTTCTGGGCGTCGGATTGTCAGCGCAGCAGCCGTCGTCGGTACCGGAGATCCCCTTCGAGGCGGAGGCCCCGCTCACACTTCCGCCCGATCTGTACTTCGGCGAAGTGGCCGGCGTGGCCGTGAATTCCCAAGGGCATGTCTTCGTGTACACACGTTCCGGGTCGGCGGGTCATGTGGTCGGCCCGCGGGCGGCGCAACTTTTCGAGTTCGGCCCGGATGGCAGCTTCATTCGGGAGATTGGCAAGAACCTCTACGCGATGGCCTGGGCGCACGCGGTGCGTATCGACGCGGACGACAACATCTGGATCGTCGACAACGGCTCGGACATGGCGGTCAAGCTGAGTCCCGAAGGTCGCGTCCTGCTGGTCCTCGGGCGGCGACGGGAATCGGTGGCGGCGATCCATCCCCGGCCGCCCGACCCGCCGGGAACGCCGCCGCGGCCCGCCAGATCGGGCATCTTCAACGAGCCGACCGATATCGCCTTCGACCCGGAGGGCAACATCTATATCAGCGACGGGTATCGGAACTCCCGCGTCGCAAAGTTCGACAAGGACGGCCACTGGGTGGCGTCGTGGGGCGAGCGGGGCAGCGAACCCGGACAGTTCCGCCTGCCACACGGTATCGCCACCGACGCCGACGGCAATGTGTATGTGGCCGATCGCTCGAACAGCCGCATCCAGGTGCTCGACAGTGACGGCAACTTTCTCCGGCAGATCACGCTGAACGTCCCGCCACCCGCTGGCTACGTCGCGAACATCCCCGATTTCGGGCAGCGGCCGGACGGCACCTACACGTCGCTGTGGCCGAACACGCTCTGCATCACACCGCCGCCCAATCAGGTGATCTACTCGCACGACATGTTTCCAGGACGCATCTACAAGATGTCGCTGGAGGGCGAGGTTCTGGGGTATCTTGGGACGACCGGGCGCAAGCTCGGGCAGTTTGGGTGGATTCACGCACTCGCGTGCGTGTCTGAGAACGAGCTGTGGGTCGGCGAGTTGCTGAACTGGCGGGCCCAGAAGCTCACGTTGCACCCGTAGCAAAAGGAGGCGAGATGAGCCACACAAAGCCCGGCAGGCGACGGTTCCTGAAGAAGAGTGCGGCGGCGGCCGGCCTGGTCGCGTCCTCCCCGGCGCTGGCGCTGGCCGCCGCGTCGGCGAGCGCCGAGGCACCGGCGCCGACGGCCGTCGACAACAACTCTCTTGAGAGTGTGCTCTACGGCCAGCGGTCTCGCTTCGTCACCACGACCCGCGAGATCGAGGGGCGGAGTCACAGCAGGACCCCGCTGACACGGCCGGTTCCCCAGCGGCCGAGCGCCCGCACCCCGCTGGCGGAGCTGGTCGGGATGATCACGCCCACATCGCTCCATTTCACGACGCAGCACTATTACGGCATCCCCGACATCAACCCGGACGAGCACACCCTGATGATTGAGGGAATGGTGGAGCGACCGCTGGTGTTCACGATGGACGAGTTGCGGCGGCTGCCGTTCGTGTCGCGGATCGGTTTTCTCGAATGCATCGGTAACCGGCCAAATCCCCGGGCCACGACCGTGACGGGGACGCATGGCCGCATGGGGTGCAGTGAGTGGACCGGCGTGCCGCTCTCGGTGTTGCTCCAGGAGGCCGGGCTCAAGAACGGCGCGCACTGGATCATCGCTGAAGCGGCGGACGGGAGCCGGCACACGAAGAGCGTGCCGCTCGCGAAGGCGCTGGACGATGTCCTCGTCGCGTATGGACAGAATGGGGAGCCGGTGCGTCCCGACCACGGCTTCCCGCTGCGTCTCGTCGTGCCGGGGTTCGAGGGCGTATATAACGTCAAGTGGCTGCGCCGCATCAAGGTCGTCGACCAGCCGTATCTGTCGTTCCAGGAACACTCGCGGTTCCTGACGCCGAACCCGAAGACCCAGCGGGACAGCTACGACTTCGGGCCGAGTTCGGTCATCACACGGCCATCCGGCTCGCAGCAGCTTCCCGAGACCGGCCCCTACGTCATCACCGGTCTGGCCTGGTCGGGGGGCGGCGCCGTGCGAAGAGTCGAGGTCTCGACGGACGGCGGGCGCACCTACCAGGAGGCTGAGCTCGCCGGGCCGGTGCTGCCCAAAGCGCACACCCGTTTCTATCTGCCGTGGAGGTGGAACGGCGAAGAAGCCATGCTGCAGTCGCGATGTCTCGACGAGAAGGGGCAGCTTCAGCCGACGGAAGCCGAGTATGCGCGCTACTGGAACCTCACGCGCGGAGAGCTGTATGGGACGATCCAGAGCCAGCTCGGACACTGTAACTGGCAGCAGCCGTGGAAGGTGGACACCGATGGGAAGGTCACGAATGGTCTCGCGCCGACCGCCGTGGTCGTCGACGTCCATGGGTAGGACGTTCGCGTTCGCCGCCGTGATGTTGGCGGGCGCCAGCGTCCTGGCGCAGGAGTCGCAGCCGCCGTTCGGCCTGGGACGCCCAGCGACCGCGGCGGAGCTCCGCGACAGCCTGGTCGGGCCGGACGGCGAGGATCTGCCAGACGGCAGCGGCACCGCTACCGATGGGAAAGAGGTGTTCTCGGCGCGAGGATGCACGACCTGTCATGGTCCGACCGGAACCGAGGGGCCGTCGGTCTCGCTGGTGGGCGGACAGGTCTCGACCTTCAGCAACTACTGGCCCATCTCGCACTGGCCGTTCGCACCGAGCATCTGGGACTACATCCATCGCGTGATGCCCTACGACCGGCCCGGCCTCTTGACGGTCGACGAGACGTATGCCGTGACCGCATTTCTGCTATACCGAAACGGCATCATCGGGGAAGACGACGTGATGGACGCCGGAACTCTGCCGACGGTCCAGATGCCGCATCGGGACGACTACAAGATGCCGGCGCCCTGGACACCGGACACGCGACGCGGGTTCGAGATCGTGCCGGCCCAGTGAACTGTTGTGGGCTCGGCTGGCGCTCGGGTGTATAAAGGTGCAGTCCGGGCCAGGTAATAGTGCAGACCTCAGGACCAACAGGAGATCCCTCATGGCGTGGAAAGTCACCGGCGAGCTTATCGAGACCTGCAGCTGCAACATGTTGTGTCCCTGCTGGTACGGCGTCAAAGAGCTGATGATTATGGACAAGGGCTGGTGCGCCACTACCCTCTTGTTCCGCATACGCGAGGGGAGCGCTGACGGTGTCGATCTCAGCGGTTGCGACGTCGTGGTCGGTCTCCACTTCCCCGGACCGACGCTCTTCGACGCCGACGCGACGGCTCGGGTCTACGTGGATGACCGCACGTCGGAGCAGCAGCAGCAGGCCTTGGAAACCATTTTCCAAGCGAAGCAGGGCGGTCCGATGGAGGTGCCGGCGTCTCTCACCTCCACCTGGTTGCCAACCCGGCGGGCGCGCATCGAGGTCGACGAGCAGAACGGAAAAGTGCGCGCGTCCGTTGACGGGTTCGGGACGATCGTCTCCGAGCGTCTCGTCAACGAGCAGGGCGAGCGGATGACTATGCAGAACGCCGGCTTCATCCTGGTCTTCCAACTCCAGGACAAGACCGGTGACCTCGCTCCCAGCGACGGCAGCTCCTGGAACGACCCCGACCTGCCGGAACCCTACCAGTGCAAGTCCGGTGTTGTGGGTCAGATCAACTGGGCCGTTAACTCCTAGCGTCCCCGCCGCATCTTTCACGTGACCTCCGGGGCGTCCTACGCCGAGCTGGTAAAGCGTGACCGGGCGGTAGTCGTATCGGCGATCGCCGTCCTCACGACCCTGGCCTGGGTCTATACGATACGGATTGCCGCCAGCATGGGCTCGATGGAGCTGGACTCCATGGTGGCCACGATGGCCATGCCCAGCACACGGTCGTGGAGTCCGGACGATGTCGTCTTCATGTTCGGCATGTGGGTCGTGATGATGGTGGCGATGATGCTGCCGTCGGCGACGCCCATGATCTTGCTCTTTACGCGGGTGATGCAGAAGCGGGAGGTCGAAGGACGGCCCTACGTGCCTACGGCACTGTTCGTCGTCGGCTACCTGCTCGTCTGGGTCGGGTTTTCTGCATTTGCGACGCTCGCCAACTGGGGACTGCACCGCGTCGACCTGCTGTCCTCGATGATGGGACGCACACCGCCGTTGATCAGCGGGGTCGTGCTCGTGCTCGGTGGAGCCTTCCAATGGACGCCGCTCAAGCAGGCGTGCCTGAACCACTGCCGGTCGCCGATGATCTTCCTCACTGCCCACTGGCACGATGGGCGAGCAGGCACGCTCTTGATGGGTCTGCACCACGGCCTGTTTTGCGTCGGCTGCTGCTGGCTCCTGATGGCGCTCCTCTTCGTGCTGGGAATCATGAACCTGCCATGGGTCGCAGCAATCGCGGTGTTCGTTCTGCTTGAGAAGGTCCTGCCGAGCGGCCAGCTGGTGAGCCGGATCTCGGGAAGTGCCCTCGTCGCATGGGGTATCGCCCTGATCGTCATCGGCCTCGGCCGCTGACTGACCCGCGCCCGCCAACCTGGCGCAGGCCTTCCCGCCTCCGCCAAGGCTACGGCGGACAGGCAGGCCTGCGCGGCAAGGTCAATGCCTTGCTCCAGACATCTAGACACGTGTGTTCCGGTCCAGGGTCGGCAGAGCGGAGATTCGAAGATCCTACGGTGTGGCGGAGGCCGGATTGACCGTGACGGTCACGTTGACGGGCGTGACGAAGACGGTGTCATCGGCCACCGCCTGGACGACGTAGGTGCCAGGTTCGCTGAAGCTCACCCGCGTGACGGCGCGCCCGCCTTCGCCGATCTCCGGAACCTGGGGGTCGAACGTGACCATGCCGGGTCCGCGCCAATGGAGCCAGGTCACGGCAAGTCCGGTGGTCGCGGCGTTGCGAGGATCGACGATCGCTTGCGTCTTTGGACCTCTGCGTGGCGTGCGCCTCGCCAGACCGGGATTTGGTGGCGGCACCCCGTCGTCGCCCGCAACGACGGCGATCTCGAGCGAATCGGGGAGGGTCACCGTCAGCGTGTCGCGTCCCTCGAGGCTGATGGACGGACGCTGGTTGTCTGCGTATCCATCCGCGGTCCCGGTGCCGCGATTCAGCCGCATCACACCCTTGTCGATCTCCCAGACCGGCCAGAGCGAGCCGAACGCCTTGTCGGTTCGGCCATTGTGGGTGACGGTCCAGACGAGATCCTTGTCGCCCCAGTCGGCCGGCACCCGCACGGTGAAGACGAACTGCTGGCGGCGATTGTAGAAGTGGGTCGGCTGTCTCCGGTCGGGGTTGCCCGGCTCGAGCAGGTTGTTGGGCCCGACCGGAATCACAGGCTGCTCTTCGTAGTTCCGGTTCAGATACCCGAACACCATGGTGAACGACCCGTCGCCGTTCCGCTCCCACCCCTCGAAGACCGGCTGCACGTTTTGGCCCCGATTCCAGCGCTCCTGCGCCAACGACGGGGACCCGAGCGAGAGGGCGACCAACACCGCGACGCAAATGACCACCCGGCGTTGAACCCCCAGGCGGATCGCCTCGTGGCTACTGTTGTTCGTCAGCACCGGCTCGCCCTTCGACTTCCTGCTCGAACGCCTCGTCGTCGAGCTCATACCAGCTCACCCAGGAGAAGCTCATCTCGTCGCTCGACCGCTGCCCGAACCCGGCCCAGTTGCGCGGATCGTCGTTCCATCGATTGGCATCCGAGTTGTCGTGCCAGCTGGTCACGTGCAGCAAGGTGCCTTTCGGAAGCAGCGGGGCCACGTCGTCCTCATAGTTGTAAACGATGTGCCACCCGAAGTCCCAGTCGGCGCAGTTCAGGATGGCCTTGGTGTTATCCGGATAGATCGCCGAGAGGCACTGCCGCTTGCCGAGATTGTGCAAGTGCGCCTGGAACGCCGTGATGTGGACGTTTTCTTTGAGTCGGTAGTAGCCATCGTGACGCACGTTCGGCTCGCCGGCCGGAATGTCGAGGTCCTCGTCGTCGCCGACGTGCGCCGAGATGAGCCTGCGCTCCGGGACAACCCCCTTCGGGTAGAACGTGATCCCCACCCGGGTCCGGTCGGTCGTCTCGACACCGTTCGCGTGGTAGTGCATGTTGAAGCGGATGTTCGAGCCCGCCTTGATCTCACGCCCGGTGCCGTCCGGGAAGATGTCGCCATTCTTGCCGAGCGCGTACTCGTTGAGAAAGCTGCCAAACGCGGCGTCGGAGTCTGCGTCCGTGTTGATGACACTGGTGACGGCATGGTGGACGACGGGGAAACCTTCGAGTGACGGCTTGGTCTCGACCGCCTTGACCCATCGGTCCTCCGTCAGGCCGGACTCCGACTCGAGGTTGCCCCACCAGTCGGGCGCCTCGGCGGCGACGACGAACGGCTCGGGGATCTCGACGACCCAGTCGGGCTCACCGATTTTCCACTCGGCGACGTTAGGAAACTCACGTGGCGGTGGCATGTCGGTCGGATTGCCGCGCGGCGCGCCGCTGTCAACCCACGCCGCGATCGTCGCGATCTCATCGTCGCTGAGCGAGTAGTCGTATTTGAAGCCCTGGACGCCGATGTTCCGATCGATGTACCACGGCGGCATACCGCGCGTCACCACCTTCTCTTTGATGGAGCGGGCCCACGGCCGCGCTTCCTCGTAGGTCAAGAGCGACATCGGCGCGATCGAACCGGTGCGATGGCAGGCCTGACACGACCGCTGGAAAATCGGCGCGACATCCTTTGTGAACGTGACCTCGTGCGCATCCTGCGCGATCGCGGCCGGGACTGCCGCGATGACACCGAACGCGACCATCAAGACAACAGCAAGACCGCGCCGGCAAACAGATGTGAATGGCATCCAAGCCTCCAAGACTGACATTGCGAAGAGATGCCCCTGCTCAACAGCCGCAGGGAATTCAGACCATTTTCAGCTAGGGTGCGCCAGTTCGTCAAGACAATGTACGTTGAGCGAGGCGTGGAAACACTCCGCCGCTCCCTACGTGCCGCTGCTCGAGCACCACCGAGCCGTCCCGGATGTACTGGTCGAACAGTGATCTTGGCGATACCTCATCCTCAGGAGAGGGATAGCAGATTCTGCTCTCCGTTCGTGCCTAGCGCATCTCAGAAGCGGCAATCGCGGAGTCGGTGTGCCGGTTCTATCAAGGGCCTCGTGGCGGTCTGCGCCTTGCACAAGCCGGTGGTAGGATGGCGTCCATGAGCGTGGTGCGACCGCGGGTCAGCCTTACCGATCTGGAACGCGCGCCGGAGGACGGGCGTCGATACGAGCTCTACGACGGCGAGGCGTTCGTCGTGGTACCATCCGACCGTCTCGGAGCTGATTCCAACGATGCTGGCAGACCTGCAGCCACTTACGTCCTGACCAGGAAGACCGAACACCCCAGGAAGATTGGATGACAGAGTTCGCCAGCTGGGCTCCCAACTCGCACGCGCTCATCGTGCATCTGCCGATCGGCTTGCTGGTAACGGCGGTCGCGGCCGATCTGATCGCGATGCTGCGACGGGATCCGTCCACCATCGTGACCGTCTCGACCGGACTCTACATCGCCGGCACGGTGACGCTCATCGCCGCCGTCCTGACTGGACGCAGCGCCGCGCCCGAGGTCTATACCCCGGGGTTGGCACAGGCCATCGTGACCCGGCACTGGAACCTTGCGCTCTGGTGTGTCTGGTACTTCGGGCTCTTGACGGCCGGTCGCGTGGGGCTTCGACTCGCAGCCGGGGCGCCACGCCGGACCAGTGCCGTCGCCCTGGCGGTGGCCGGTCTTGCCGGGCTGGTGCTGCTGACAAACACGGCTGAGCTGGGCGCGCGACTCGTCTACCAGCACGGCGTCGGTGTGGCAGCACCGGTCGGCGACGACTAAGGGTCCGGCTACGTCGCCCGACGCGCCGGGCCGCATCCTGCCTAGCAGTCAGTGTGGTGCGGGGGCCGCGTGCAGGGCGCGCAAGCGGGCCCGATCAGCGGCGGTTAAGGGCAACCAGTCCTGCGGGTTGTCTTCAGCCGCCAGTGACGAGCAAGGGCCGCACATGAGGGTGGCCGTGGCACGGTGGTGTGTGAGCCCCAGCGTGTGTCCCAGCTCGTGGGCGATAACGTTCCTCAAGACCTTGTCGTCGCCTGACCGCTTCGGCTGGACGGCCCGAATCGCGACAAAATACCGGGGCAACCCGCTCCCAGTGGTCGACCCTCCAGCATTGGACCAACGGTCCAACGGCCAGGCAAACGGCATAAGCGGCTGGCGAGACAGCAGTACCACGGTGTCCGCATCAAGCTCCCTCAGCTCGGCGGGCGGCTGCGGACCGGCCGAACCCCGGGGGAGTCGACCGCCTCGCTGCGATACCTGCCGCGCATAGTTTTCTAGCAACCGGCTCTCAGAAACCACGACGTCGGACATGCGCAAGCGGAGGTCGAGCCCGAGGTCCTCCAGCGTGCGGTTCCAGAACGCGATCGCTTCGCGTGTCTGCGTCACCCGCACGTCGGCGGCGTCCGGCGCGACAATCACGACAGGACGCTCGACCACCTGTCCAGCGGCAGGAACCGCTGCGAGCAGCAGCACTGCAGCAATCCGTGAGGCGTGCGGCATGACAAGAAGCCGGCGAAGCCTGTCAGCTTTCTCCTGCCTCCTGCCTCCTACCTCCTGTCTCCTCACCGTTTTCTAATACCGAAAGAGATACCGGAGTTTCGTGAAAATCGCCCGGTTGGTGCGGCGCAGCTCGTCGGTGAAGAACAGCTGCTCGTCGATGCCGTCTCCGTCCAGGTCTCCGACGAGCTGGTCCGCTTGGCGGTAGTGGTCATCGTAGCCGAAGTAGAACACAGTTCCGGCGTTGATGCGGTAGGTGAAGAGCACGTTGAGGTCGAGCTCGTTGGTGAAGGTGTTGTACTCGGTGATGTTTCGCATCAACAGCCGGTCGGTGAACGTGAGCACGCTCTGCGCACGGTAGATCTCGACGTTGAACACCTCGCCACCGCCCTCACGCGTGTTGGTGAGCCGGCTGGTGCTGACGCCCACGTCGGCACTGAGCCGGGCGAACGGTCGCACGGTGGCGCTGACTCGAGCGCGGCCGCCTGAACCAAGAAACGGGTTGTCGAGGTCGAAGAAAATCTGGTCACCCTGACTGTAGTTCGCATTGAGGGAGAACGCCCGACTGGTGTTCACCCCACCGCCGATCGAGTACTCCGTCTTGAAGAAGTCGATACCACCGAATCGCTCCATGTCTCGACTGACGCTGCTACTGAAGCGAATATTCTTCGCGAAGCCGACAGTCACCCCGAGACCCGTGTTCTCGTCTTGGAGCACTCCGTCGAAGTCATAGGTGCGTCCATACGAGAGCCGGGGCCCCCAGTTGATGATCCAGCTCTCGGGCCACCAGCGATACGCGATGTTCCCCAACGCCCGACGCTGGTCGATTCGCCGGACGAAACCGACCTCGGTATCGAAGTCCGGCGAGATCTCATAGGCGGCGGCGAACCAACTGAGATTGCGGCCGTTGTCGCTGATGCTGGCGTCATACACGTGCCCTTCGCGCTCGACGCCCTCCAGATCCCGGTGCCGTGTACCGATCAGGCGGAAGTTGGTTGACCGTGACCGCGACAGCCTGAAGGCGCCATCGACGCCCCCCAACATGCTGCTGCTCTTGAGAAACTCGCGATCGGTGAAGATGGCGCCGAGGTACGACTCGGAGTAGAGGTCGTATTTGACGCGACCGATGAAGTTCTGGGCGGTCTGACCGAACCGGCGGTCGGTCACATCATCGACGTTCCCGGGCGCCTCGTCATTGGCGATGAGCGCGCCGAGAGCAAACCGGCCGGTCTTGCCGGTCAGTTTCGAGCCCCACACCGGGTCGACGATGGTTCGCGTGTGCACGAAGGTGACTGGGCCTGGCAGATCGAAGATCTCGGCGCCCTCGACGAAGAACGGCCGGAGCTCGCTGAAGAAGAGCGGGAACCGCTGGTTCACTTCGATCTGCGGCCGGTCCGACTCGATCTGTGAAAAGTCGGGATTGACGGTGAAATCGGCGGTCAGATTCGAGGTGACCCCATACTTGATGTTCAGCCCGGCCTGGGGGTCGGTGTCCTGGTTGACGTAGCCGCCGGTCGAGTTGTCGAGCGACCCGAACTGGATGGCGGTGAAGGTGGGGAGGAACTCGAGATTCCGGCTAGTGGACAGGTCGGTCATGCCCTCCATCACACCCATCTGCCGCATGAACCCGGCTACGTCACGCGACATCGGGGCCCAGACCGCGTTCTCTTCGTTCTTACCTTTGATCTCCCGCACGATCTGAAAGCCCCACTGGTGGGGCTCGCCGGTCTCTCGGCTCGGATAGCGGATGCTCTTGAACGGAATCGCCATCTCGGCAATGTAGCCGTCGTCGACGATGGCGGCGGCGCTGTAGAACAGGACGTCCCACGACCGATCGGCCGGCGGAATCCGGTTGTTGCCGAAACCGCCCCGGCCGGCGTTGACGATGCCGTCTCCCTGCACGTTGTAGCCGTTCAGGTCGAACTCGAACGACCGCTGCTGGTCCAGAAACGTATCGATATAGATCGTGATCAGGTCGTCCTGCCAGGCCGTGTCACGGTCCACCCGGTTGGCGCGCATGATGCTCGGGTCCGAGTAGTGCAGATAGAACCCGAAGTAGAGGTTGTCGTCGTCGTACGCAATATAGACCTCGGTGTCCTCGGTGGCCGGCGCCCCTTCGACGGGCGACTCCTGCGTGAACGCGGTGAGCGTGGCCGCGCGGCGCCACACATCGTCGTCGAGCCGGCCGTCGATGTCCGGCGGCGTATCGGTTCTGGGTGGCCGAACGGAAGGTCGTCCCGGCAGGAGCCCGAGACCGGACAGATCGCTACCGTCGTCCGTGTTCCGGGACCCGCTGTCGGCAGGGCGGTCGCCACCGGGTGGGACCTGCCTCGACGCCGCCGCCCCGGCGCCGGCCGCGAGCATCAAACACACCGTCCCTACACACACCACCCATCCGCCTACAGTCGACATGTCGTGGTTGCTCCGCCGAGGCCTGGGCACACTCGGGTCCGTTCCGTGCCAGTTATAAGGACAGCCTTTTGCCCTAGCGCGTTTACTTTGCGGGTAGGTCGCATGCGGGCGCTGTGACGTAAGAATGAGAAGCAGGTCGTCTGTCGAACCAGTCAAGCCGGCCGCGGCACCGATAGTGAAACTGTCGGAACCACGCGTTCGGCGATGTGGCGCCGATCTCACACTCGAATGGACCGCATCTAATTCCCCCCTTCGGGGCCGTTCGCGTCCCGTCGTACAGCATCGGCTACTGTGGACCGCCGGATTCTGTCCACTTGTCTCACGACCGCCGGTATAATCGGCGGGTTCCCGGGCGAGGATTCCGCTGCCCACCATGCCAGAGGAGACCGTCATGCGCGTTCCGGGGGTGCTTGTTCCGCGTTGGATGACATCTCGTTTCGTGGGCCTTCCGGGCCTCCTCATTCTGGCCGGGGTGCTTTGGCCGAGCATCACCCTTGCCCAGTATGGGGCGACCAACGGCGAGTGGCCCACCTACGCCGGCGACCTCGGTGGGACGAAATACTCGCCGCTCGACCAGATCGACGCAGCGAACTTTTCAACACTTGAGATCGCCTGGCGGTGGGCATCGGCGGACGGTGCGCTCGATCTGGACGCCCTCCGCGAGCAACACCGCGAGATCGGCATCCGCAACTTCAAGACCACCCCCTTGATGGTGGACGGCGTGGTCTATGTCTCAACCCCACTTGCGCTGTCGGCCGCGATCGATGCGGGCACCGGCGAAGTCCTGTGGGTGTATGACCCTCAGGCGTACCTGTCCGACCCGTATCCACACGCCAGCGTCCTCAGCTACAACACCCGGGGGCTGGCGTTCTGGTCCGACGACGCTGGCGGCGCCGACGCCGCGCGGATTTTGTATGGCACGAACGATGGATATCTGCTCGCGGTCGATGCGAAGACCGGTCAGCCGGTGCGCAGCTTCGGCGACAACGGCCGTGTCGACCTGACCGAGGGCATCCCGCGCGCGACACGCGGCACCACGGACCGGCTCGGCTACAGCTGGCTCGGCGTCGCGTCAGCGCCGATCGTCGCGCATGACGTGGTCGTGACACCGACCGTGATCTCCGATCTCCCGATCACGAAGGAGGCGCCACCCGGCTGGATCAAAGGCATCGACGTACGCACCGGCGACACGAAGTGGACCTTCCGCACAGTGCCGCAAGCTGACGATTTCGGCGCCGACAGCTGGCAGAACGAGTCGTGGCGCTATTCGGGCAACACCAACGCGTGGGCGACCTTCGCCGTCGACGACGAGCTGGGCTACATCTACGTGCCGACCGGCACCCCGACAAGCGACTACTACGGAGGGCACCGGCTCGGCGACAACCTGTTCGCCGAGAGTCTGATCGCGCTCGATATCGAGACCGGAGAGCGCATGTGGCATTTCCAGGCCGTCCACCACGGCGTGTGGGACTACGACTTTCCGACCCACCCCAACCTGCTCGACGTCACTGTCAATGGCCGCGCGGTCAAGGCGGTCGCCCAGGTCAGCAAGCAGGGGTTCACGTATGTGTTCGACCGCGTGACCGGCGACCCGGTCTGGCCGATCGAAGAGCGCGCCGTCGAGACCGACACCGACCTGGTCGACGACGTGCTCTCGCCGACCCAGCCATTTCCCACCAAGCCACCGCCCTTCGAGGATCAGGGCGCCTCGATTGATCAGCTGGTCGACTTCACCCCGGAGGTCCGCGCGATGGCGGTGGAGGCGGTGCGCCGTCACCGGCTCGGCGGGTTGTTCACCCCACCGATGCTGTCGGCCGATGACGGGTTGCAGGGCACGATCCAGCGGCCTGCGATCGGGGGTGGCGCGAACTGGCCGGGCTCGGCGGTCGACCCTGAGACGGGGCTGCTCTATGTGCCGTCGGTCAACGCCTTCTCCGTGATGAAGTACTACACGCCGGACCCGGCGGAGGGTGGCAACCTGCGGCTCACCCAGGGGGGCTTCGACACGACGCCGCTCATGCCCCGGGGGCTCCCGTTATTCAAACCGCCGTACTCACGGATTACCGCTATCGACCTCAACGTGGGCGACCACGCCTGGATGCAACCGAACGGCGACGGCGACCGCTACCGAAACCATCCGATGCTGCGCGATCTTGAGCTACCGCCGCTCGGGGGCGAAGGGATCGGCGGCCCCGTCGTGACCAAGACCTTGCTCATCAGCGCGCTCACCGCAGGCGGCACCGGTGGCGGCCCACGCCTCGTTGCCCGCAACAAGGCCACCGGGGAGATCGTCGGGTCGATCGACCTCCCGGCGGGCGCCATCGGCACGCCGATGACCTACATGCACGGAGGCACGCAGTATATCGCCCTCACCGTAGGCGGCGTCGTTCCCGAGCTCATCGCCCTGGCCCTGCCGTAGTCGTGTCGATCAGTCCGTCTCAAGCAGCTCGAGTCGGATCATCCACACAATGGCGCCAAGCAGTCGCGTGTCATCGCTCTGGCCGTCTGCAGCCGGACTCGTGAGATGAGACACGCCGAGCCTCAGCCGATTCGCGCCGACCTTCCACACCGTCGCGGGCACCAGCCACGAATACACCTGGCTGCCTGGCTCAAGCGCGAGGGCCGCGAACTGTTCGTCGTTCACCTGAAGACTCAGCGTCGGAGCAAGAGCGCTCGAGTCCGGCGGAGGGCCCGCTTCGATCTGCACGCGAATCTGCCCCGTTCGGGCGACCTCGACCACCACTTCCGCCTCGGTCGCCGCTGTCCAGCGAAACTCTCCCGATCTTGCACGCTCCCGGTTGTGCCATCCATACGGAAAGAAAGCGCTGTCGTCGAGGTCGACGTCTGCACTCGTCGTCGCTGACGACGGAGACGAACCGCGATCCGCCAATAGCGGCTCAGTGCCGGTGAGGCTGCCACAGAGTACGAGCGAGCCTCCGGGGTCCTCTGGCGTCTCCACGCGAGCGAACGCCCGATCGGGAAAGCCGTCGAGTCTCGCCGTCAGCAGACGTTGCCCGGCGTCGCCGCTACGAACGCGAACCCGATATACATAGGCCTGCTGGAGCAGCTGATCCGGCTCGGGGAACTGATCGCCATCGAGGACCCGCCGTAGCGAGTCCACAGCGCCCGGATCGGTCGCTCGAAACGGCAGAATCTCAACAGCAGTCGGCCGCAGACCGGGCAGCATCTCGACCTGCGGCGTGAGTGGGTGGTCGCTGGCCCAGTAGATCACGAGTTCGGCAGACGCCAGGTCTCGACCAAACAGGCCGCCCACTCGACCTGCGGCCGAGGCCTCCGAGATATCGACCCAACGCTCTGATCCGACGTCGCGACAGGGCTCCCAGCCATAGAGTCGAGCAAGAGCGGGCCCGCCGGGACGGACCGGGATCCTCAAGCTGCCGGCATACTCGACCGCGTGGGTATCCAGCAGCCTGCCGTCGGGCGACAGCACCACGATGGCAAGCCCGGTCCTGGCCTGGACGACCGGCTGGCCATTGATGTCGATGCGACCGCCATCCTGGTCGCTTCTGATCTGGAGCGTGACCGGGATGCGGAGAGGGACGGTGCCGACCTGGTCGCCCGCCGCAAGCGTGAAGTCAAGGGAGTCGGAGTCGAGTCGCTCGACGACGCCACGCCGTGTGCCCTTCACGCCGACGATGCCGTAGTAGGACTGACTCCCAAACAGGTTCGCCGCTCCTCCGATGCCCATGAAGGTTGGCGTGTCGCTCGGCTCGATGGCCCGCGTCAAGGCAGGACCGGCGGCGGCCGCGACGATGGCACCTCGGGGAACGGTCTCGAAAAAGCCGGCGAGCGTCATGGGTTCAGGGTCGAGCGGAACAGGGGTGAACCCCAGCCCCAGTAGCTCCAACCACGCCCGGCCCCGGGTACCAGCAAACACCGAGTACCCCTGGCCATGGAGGCGTTTGATCTGCGCCGGGTCCTGTGGGACTCGTATCACCGACAGGTCGGAACGCGCCAGACGTGCATACGTCAGCGCGCGATCGAAGCTGTCACTCTCGGCCACAATCGCCGTCTTCTCCGGCAGCGCCGCAAACAAGTGGGTGAAGTAGTGTGCCCCGGCGGCACGCTCCGCCAGAGCGCGGGAATTGAAGTTGGCGGAGAGCGTTGATGCGGGGAGGACCAGAATGATGGCGACGCCGAGGGCCCTGGAGGCACGGGTCACACACATACTCATCAACCAACTCATGCCGACACCAACGAGCAGCCACATAAGGAGAGCGGGGACCAGGAGCGAGGCGCGCAGGCTGGGGAAGCCTGCAACCCCCACCCAACACAAGACCGCGAGCGTGGACAGACCAAACAACATGGCCGTCCGGCGATCGTCGACCAGCAGTTTCGTGACGCCGCCGACCAGAAGACCGAGACCCGCCAGGCTCAACTCCGCCGTCAGCAGCTGGCCGGCGAGACCGAGCTCCCTCGTGATCGACCTCTCCGACAGGAGCTGACCAAAGACGCCGGCCTCTGGACGTGTGGCTGACGCGATAGCTCCACCAGTGGACTCGGGTTGCAAGAACATCGCAGTCTGCCAGGACTCGAACACCCCGAGCTCATGGTGCAGGACCCCCACCACCGTGGCGGCCAGCCACAGGGCCACGAGCCTGAGACGGTCGGCCGGCAGGCTGACCGCTGCGAGCAGAAAGGCGAGCACCCCGGGGAGCAGGGCAACCAGGGTGAGATCACAACCGACGCCCAGCGCGTACAGTCCGGCCGTCAGCCAGAGCGCACCGGGGCGACGCGTGTCGACCCACCAGAACAGACTCAGCACCGTTCCCAGAAACAGCACGGCGGTGAGCGCCCCGGGGTGGGCGACCACCGCGCGCGACCAGAGCGTGGCGCTGAACATCAGCGCCAGCCCAGTTCCCATCGCCGGCCCCCATCCACCTCCGAGCCGGCGGATAATCAGGACGCCTAGCACGACAGCCATGGCCCCAAGCACCGCACCCATGACTCGAAGTCGGGTGGCGTCGGAACCTAGCGGGACCGCAAGCAACGCGCGCGTCAGCAGGCCGGCAAGCTGATAGCCGCCCGCGTCCGGGGTGCCCAGCACCGGGAGCACATACTGCACTGGGGATGGCACCTGCGGCGAGAAGGCCAGGACCTCGGAGGGTTCAGTCCATGTGTGATACGGCACCGAGGCGGACATGTAGACCGTCAGAGCGGCGAGGCCAATAAGGGCCGTCAGTACCGTCTCTCGAAGCGTCCGGGGTGATAGAAAGGATCCTGGTACTCGTCCCACGATGCCTTGGAAGTGCGGTTGCGAGGTGCCAGCACCATATCACAACAGTCGGCGGGGTCTCGGCTTCTCGAGACGTCACCGAGGCGGCTTGCGCGCAGTCCGGACGTGTGCCAGGATCGCTGACAGATCCTCGTGCCGCGCAGCGGGTTCACACTCGGTGCGCCAGGGCCCGCTTTCCCCACCTTTCGACAGGCCATGGAGTTGACATCGAGCAGCGGACGCGTTCGTCGTGAACGCACGATCGTTATCGCCGTGGCGGTGACACTGGTGCTGCTGCGCAGCGCGGCGTTTGTGTTCTTCGAGGCGAACTTCGACTCGGATCAAGCCTTGCAGGGGCTGATGGCGATGCACATCGCCGAAGGTCGCTCGTTCCCGCTGTTTACGTATGGCCAGAACTACAACCTCGCCGTCGAAGCGTGGATGGCCGCCCCCCTGTTCTGGCTCGCGGGACCCTCCGTCACCCTGTTGAAGTTGCCGCTGCTCGTGCTCAACGTCGGCATCGTCGTCCTGCTGATCGTGGTTCTCGAGAAGCAGTTGAAGCTGCGACCCGCCTATGGCCTCGTCGCCGCATCCTTTTTTATCTTGGCGCCTCCGGGCACAACCACCTATCTTCTCGAGGCCAGCGGGGTCAACATCGAACCGTTCCTCGTCGTGCTGCTGTTGTGGCTGACGCGTCACCGGCCCCTCGCATTCGGCACCATCCTGGCCCTCGGGTTCCTCCAACGCGAATTCGCCGCGTATGGGTTGGGCGCGGTGCTACTCATCGAGGCGGCCAATGGGTCGCTGTTCTCGTGGACCATGGCGCGGAACAAGCTCGCGGCGCTCATCTCTTTCGGCGCTGTGTGGCAGACCGTACAGCTGGTGAAGCCATTCTCGCCGGTGCTGGGACCCGGCACATCGATGGCCGTGCACAGCGTCGAGGCACCATTTGAAGCGATCACCAGCGGCCAAACGCTGAATCTCACCAACCTCCTTCGGTTCTTCTGCTGGGAGCCCGCCGTGGCGCTCGGGAATGTCGGCAGACTGTTCCAGGAGCATCTGGCTGTGCTGCTCGGCGCGGCACCCACTCCCCTCGTGGACCTCTCTGTCGATAGTCAGGGCACCCAGGGGATGCCGGGGCTCTGGCTCGTGCTGGGCTCGACGCTGCTGTTTGCCTTGGCAAGAATCGGGTGGATCGTCGTCAAGGACCGTACGCCGCCGTGGCGCGGCGATCTGCAGTTCCCGACGTTTCTGTTTCTGGTGGGGCTCCAGTCGGCGTTCGTGTACACCGCGGCGCGCTGCGACGGCCCAAGCGTGCAAACGATGCGCTATTCCTTGCTCGCCGTGTTCGGAGCCACGGGTCTGATGGCGTGCTACTTGAAGGTCGAGACATCCAGGCGATTGAGAGCGCTCGTGCTAGCGGTCATGTGCGGCTGGGCACTCGTGACCGCCTTCGGGCACGCCCGGTTGCTCGACGACTATGTTCGTCACACGCCGATCAACAAGCGCCGGGTCCTGGCGGACTATCTCGTCTCGCGGAATATCAAGTTCGGATCCGGCGACTTCTGGGACTCGTACTCGACCGTCTTTTTCTCCGAAGAGAAAGTGACCATGGGATCGAGCTCGGTCGTCTTCATCAAGGAGTACGAGTGGCTGATCGCCGCCCACGCCGACGAGACCGTGCAGGTCACCACCGTCCCCTGCGCGGGAGGCACGAATGTGGTCCGTGATCTGTATGTATGTCCGCCGGTGAACCTGGAGTGAGCAGCACAGCGGCCCCACCGTCACGGGCCCTACTTGCGGGCGACGACCACCATGCCCATGGCCAGCCAGGGCACGAAGCGGCCCAGCGGGTAGAGCCGGTTCATGATCCACCGGTTCTTCATGACGTTGCCTTCGCGCTGCAGATAGTCCTGCACCAGCCGATCGTTGAACAGGTTCTGGAGCCAGAGCTCGAGGTAGAGGTTCTCCTGTTCGATGAACGCGAAGCGGGCGGCCGGCAGCAGCGTGCGTGTCATCTCGCGGTACGAGAGCTCCCGGAGATGGTCACGGCTGTATGGCCGCTCTATGCCACCAGCGATCGACACCATACGCTCGCGGTTGGGGGTGGTGATGATGGCGACACCGCCCGGCTTGAGCACCCGCCACCATTCCCGGAGCGTCGCCTCCACGTCGGTGACGTGCTCGATCACCTCACCGGCGAACAACGCGTCGCACTGACCGTCGCCGACCGGCACCGCCGCCGCGTCGAACACCGCCCACCGCTGACGTGGCACCTCGACTGCCCGGGCATGCACCGACTCGAAGTTCAGGTCGCCGGCGAAGACAGTGAACGGGAAGTCGTCTCCCAGGTCGGCGAACAGGGACCGGCCGCAGCCGACATCGACGACCTGGCCGCCCGCCGGAATGTCCCGATGAAACAGACGGCGGAGCCGCCCCATCTTGTAGTCGTGCAAGCCGGGCAGGAACGGCGCGTCCGCCGCGGCCGAGTAGCCGTGGGTGGCGTACTGGCGGACGTAGAACTCCCGGAGAATGTCACGGTCGGGGAACTTGAGCAGCGCCGGCTCCAGCCGCCGCACCTCGCCGGTCTCGTCGCGAATGGCGAACAGCAGATCGGCCAGTGGGTCGAAGGCATAGTCAGGGTTGTACCAACAGTCGAGCGCCGGACGCGGCGCAACCCGGCGACCCAAGCCGCTACCGCGCCGCCAGCGCCGGTCCCGATGAGGCGTGGGTACCGATGGTACCGGCCGACAACGCGGACACACCCGAGGCCGACCTCTGGCCGGCCGGCAAGACCGGCAACGTGATCCGGGCGATGAGCCTTGTCCCGAACGAGGTGCGGACCTTGAACGATCTGAGCGCGGTGCACTACCTCCCGAACGTGCACGTCCGCGATCCGAGCCGGTCCCAGGGTGCTCTGAGTCGCCCCCAGATGGAGCTGATCGCGGGACGGGTCTCGGCTCTCAACGGCTGCTTCTATTGAACCAGTGCCCATGCCTGGCTGCTCCGAGCGAGCAGCGAGATGACCGGGTCTCCCGCCGACGTCAAGGCGCTCGCCGACGACCACCTCGACAGCGGAGTGCCGCACGGCGCCGAGCTCTTGGCGTTCGCCGAGGCGATCGTCACTGGCGCCCACACCCTTCCGCAGACGCGCGCCGTGGTGGTCGAGGCCGTGGGTCCACGCGCGATGATCGACGCGGCCGGGGTAGCCTCGAACTTCGAGCGCATGGTGCGCATTGCCGACGCCACCGGCATCGAGCTCGGCGACTGGTTCGAGCAGCGGTCGGCCGGGGTTCGCGCAGTCCTCGAGCTCGAACGGCCGGCGGGACGGTAGGCCCCTTCGCGTGCGTCTCTCGCCAGACGGTGCGGGGCGACACCGCCACAGAACGCCGCGTCCGGCTGCGCCAGGCCGCCCCGCTCGCCCCGACAGGCCGACCTTCGGTGGTCGCCATGGCTCGGGTCCTCACCCCGGGGTGATCAGCCAGAGCGCGAACAGGAGCGCTCACGTTGCTTTCCCTACCATCGATCATTAACATTTCGGAACATGTTGGCGTGTGCCTGTGCAGCGTCACGCACCGCGATGTAGGCGGAAACGCCAGGCCATCACTCGACGACACGGTTCGCGACCGACATGCCCCCCGACTGGCTTCGCGGAGTTGCGCTCACCCTGGCCGTGCTGACGGCAGGGTGTGGAACCGACACACCGGTCGCACCCACGCCAACGATTCCGGACACAATCGAGACGGCCCTCCTGTCCTGTCCGCCCTCGGTGGAGCGGCAGTCGGTCGGCGGGCTGCCGGTGTCGATCACCTGGGACTTGCCGACCGTGGCCGGTATCGGGGTCGACAAGGGCTCCTGCTCGCCGGTCTCCGGCACGGCATTTCCGGTCGGGACATCGACGGTGACCTGCACCCCTGATCAGACGACCTTGGCCAGCGCGTGTTCGTTTGCGATCACGATCACGCCTCCGGACCCCGTGTTACGTGTGAGCACGTTCCTGGCGTTCGGAGACAGCATCACCGCTGGGGTCGTCGGCAGCAGCTTCCTCCCGTACGGTGTGTCGGCGCGTGAGGTTCGCGGCCTCCTGCGCGCGTCCGGTGGCCAGTCGATTCCGGGGATTCTTGCCGCCACCCTGCAGCCACTGAGTTCGTATCCCGCCCAGCTGCAGACCTTACTCGCCCCCATCTACTCGACCCAGATGGTCGGTGTGTCCAATGAGGGTCTGCCAGGCGAACGTGCATCCGAGGGGGTCTCGCGCCTCGCCGCCTTGCTGCCTTCGGTGCGACCGGATGTGCTCATGTTGCTGGAGGGGATCAACGACATTGATCTGGCGGTCAATGCTCGACCCGTCGGCGAGACATCGCGGATCGACGTCGCCCCGATCGCTGCCTCGTTGCGGAGCATGGTGACCGCCGCTCAGGGACTCGGTATCGAGGTACTGTTGGCCACCCTGACGCCAGTCGGCTTCCCGCAAGAGGACACGCCTGGGGCCCGCGAGGCGGTCCTCGACCTCAACGACGAGATCCGGAGGATGGCGACGGAACTCGGTCTCGGCGGCGCCGTCGACCTCCATGCCGCGCTCGAGGGCGTACCCGGGATCATCGGGGCGGACGAAATCCATCCGACGGTCGCCGGATACCGCCGTATGGGAGAGATCTTCTTCACCGAGATCGTGTCCCGCTATGACATCACCCCGCAGGCCCCGTCGTTGTCGGTCGTGCGCTAGCCACGGCGAGGGACTTGTGTCGCGAGACTCGTCGTGACCGACACCGTACCCGCTCAGCCAGTCGGATGCTAATCATCTGGTGACCTCCAGCACGGTGTACTGTCCCGTCCAGAACGTCGGTTCCAAATCGCAGGTTCGAAGGATGTCGTCCGCGGCGGGCGTGACCGACTCCACGAGGATCACATGGCTGACACGGTATCCTTCGACGACCTCGTGAAAGCGGTCGCAGCGTCCCGTCGCCAGCGATTCCCACATCGCTCGGCGTGCCGCGTCGCGGTCACCCCAGTCCAGGTATGGATTCGAAAAGAACGAGTCCACGACGACCAACTTACGCCCGGCCGGTCCGACAATCGCTAAGCCGACGTTGTCCGGTGCGAGGAAGACATCGGTCGCCTCGGCTTGTGTGCGGAGCCACTGGAAGAGATCGACTTGGTCTCGGGTTGCGTACATGTCCAGCGCTCGTTCACGGAGCCCGACAAAATCCTCTCGCGCAACGAACGCTGGATAGTGCCCGACCACGATGCCGACGACGACCACGGTGAACACCGCCTTCCCGACTCGACCCCACGCCGCGGGCTGCGGAAGCGGAGGCGCCCTTTTCAAGAACCGGACGCCCGCAGCCAGAATCCCAGGGAGCGCCGCGACGCCATAGCCGAACAGTAGGGTCTGGGCGCCCCTGGCATAGAACAAGAAATGGTGAGCTGGAAGGATGGTCGGTATCTGTATTCCCCTGGCCTGCATGATCTGCCACCCATACGCCGAGTAGAGAAAGAGGGCGAGCGCGGTGAACAACCAGACCAGGATGAACATGGTCTCGGCGCGACGTCGGACCGCGACAATGCGAAGAAGGCCGAGGGCGAAGAATGCGTTGAGGAGTGACGGCGACAGGTTGTCGGACAGAAATACAGGCCAGTTGGCCAGCTCGATGGACGGATCGAGCCAGATCGTGGGCACCCGGTTCTGCAGGCTGAGACCGTAGTTTCCCACGATCGACCACAGAAATGGCGCGCTCACAACCAACGCCGCGGTCACGACCATCGCGAAGCTCACGAGTGATTGCCGCACAGCGCGCT
>Ga0310122_10000652_pt1 | contig 21999 bp, 15 predicted proteins | sample CB6_Bottom_1051__FD_203503 | JGI IMG/M metagenome (GOLD analysis project Ga0310122, IMG submission 203503) | Marine microbial communities from Western Arctic Ocean, Canada - CB6_Bottom_1051 | ecosystem: Environmental > Aquatic > Marine > Oceanic | place: Canada: Western Arctic Ocean | collected...
GCCGTCCTTGTCAGATTGCTGGTCGCTAGCCGGGAATACTTCGAGGCGAACCCGGCTGAGGCCAAATCGTTGCTGGCGGTCGGATCGTCGCCGGTACCGGAGTCCATCGAACCGACCGAACTCGCAGCGTGGGCTGAAGTCACCCGTGCCATCTTGAATCTACATGAAACGATGACCCGTGAATGACCAACTCGATCAGATACGAGCTCAGCTCGAACGAGTGAGCCGCCGACAGTTTCTCGGTTCACTGTCTCTTGGTGTCGGAGCCGCTGCTCTCAGTCAGTGGTGGCCGGAGATCGTCGGCGCCTCCGAGGGTGTGGCGTTTCCTTTTGCACCCGCACCGAAGGCGAAACGTGTCATCTTCCTGTGCATGGCAGGGGGTCCCAGTCATCTCGAGACCTTCGACGAGAAACCGAAACTCACTGCTCTCGATGGCGAACCGATGCCAGAGTCCTTCACCAAGGGAATGCCGATTGCCCAGTTACAGGGCAAGAAGTTGAAGTGCCTGGGTCCGAGAACGACCTTCCAGAGGTGCGGTGAAAGCGGCCAGGTGATCAGCGATTACTTACCGCACATCAGTTCTGTCGCCGATGACATCGCCATCGTGCGTTCGATGGTGACCGATGAGATCAATCACGATCCTGCCCACAGCTTCATGAACTGCGGCTCGATCATCCCGAACCGGCCGAGTATGGGTTCCTGGATCAACTACGGCCTCGGTTCCGAGAGTGAGAACCTGCCCGGTTTCGTGGTACTGACCAGCGTCGGTGGACGAGATCCCCAGCCGATCGCTGCTCGCCAGTGGTCGAGCGGATTTTTGCCCAGCAAATTCGGTGGGGTCGAGTTTCACTCCACCGGAGACCCGGTGCATTACGTCACCAACCCCCCTGGTATCAGTCGGGATCGCCAGGAGCACCTCGTCGATGCAATTCGTGATCTCAATCGTTTGCGTGCGGGCGAAACACATGATCCCGAGATCGATTCACGTATCTCTCAGTATGAACTGGCCTTCCGCATGCAGATGTCGATTCCGGAGTTGATGGACATCTCCGACGAGTCTCCCGAAACCCTCCAGATGTACGGGGCGGTTCCTGGCGATGGGACATTTGCGAGCAACTGTCTGCTCGCTCGAAGACTCGCCGAGCGCGGGGTCCGTTTCATTCATCTCTATCATCGCGGTTGGGATCACCATGGAGGGCTCAAGAAGTTCATGAAGACCTGTTGTGGTTACTGCGACCAGCCAACCGCGGCACTCATCCAGGATCTCAAACAAAAAGGGATGCTCGATGACACTCTCATCGTGTGGGGCGGCGAGTTCGGACGAACTCCGATGTCACAGGGTGGTGGAGACGATCCGGGGCGCGATCACCACATCAAGGGTTTCTCGATGTTCCTGGCAGGTGGGGGCATTCAGGGAGGTATCACCCATGGTGCGACCGATGATCTCGGCTACAACGCAGTCGAAGACGTGGTCCACGTGCGCGACTTGCATGCCACCATGCTGCATCTGCTGGGGATCGATCACGAACGGCTTTCGGTCCAGTACCAGGGACTGGATGTGAAACTCACCGGTGTCGAGAAGGCTAAGGTCGTCAAGGAAATACTCGCCTGAGCAACTCCTCCACGACCTGAATACCCCTCCTGCAACTCAGAAACGCACGTTCAGATCGATCGGCATCCTCGCTTCGACGGTGAAAGCAGATCGATTCCCGATACGAATCACACGGGCAAGATAGGGACGAAAATCTATTCCTGCTGCCGTGAGGATTCGCAACATCGGGACATCGACCAGAGAGCGAATGGCATCATCATCTCCACCAAAGAAGACTTTGAACAGATCCATCGGATTGATGGGACCGGGTCGGTGCACGATCGAAACCTCGCCTTCGATCCCTACCTCACGTTTGACATGAGCGATGGCATCTTCGATGCCGCCGATGGAATCGACGAGTCCCAGTTCCAGTGCCTGTCCTCCGGACCAGATCCGACCACCTGCGATGCCACGGACCCGTTCCGGTTCGATGTCGCGGCTGTCGGACACTCGCTCGATGAAATCCTCGTAGACATCATCTACGGTTACTTGCAGGCGGGCCAGTTCCACTTCGTTCCAGGCGCGATGAGGGAACATCATCGTTGCAGATTCATCGATGGCGACCGGATCGATGTGGATTCCTAAACTCTTCAGCGCTGGTCCGAAAGATAGTTTCATTCCGAACACTCCGATGGAGCCGGTGATGGTTCCCTCGGTGGCGTAGATCGGCTGTCCGGTACAGGTGATCCAGTATCCGCCGCTAGCTGCGAGACTCCCCATCGAATAGACCATCGGCTTCTTACCAGCGAGATCCTCCAGTGCCAGTCGGATCACCTCACTGGCGGTGGCGGACCCCCCCGGAGAATCGATACGGACCACTACCCCAACCACCGAATCGTTGTCGGCGAGGGCCTTGATCGCCTTCGCGGACGGTTCGCTGACCATCGATCCGGGTGTTGCGGTATCACCGTCGATGATTTCTCCACTCAGATGCAAGATGGCGATGGAGTTGTCGGGGACTCTCTTCTCGCGCTTTGGACTGAACAGGTCGGTGAAGATCTTTAGTGGGTTCAACTGCCCGCGGCGCTTCTTGCCGGGGCGTCTCCATTCGATGGATCCATCGATGAGCCCCTCGACTGTCTGTTCGAGTGTGCCGTGCTGGACCAGGAGATCGACCAGTCCTTCTTCCAGTGCTTGTTTCGCCGTGAAGATGCGCACTCCCTGGAGTTCCCGGACACGGGTTGTCGTCATTTTTCTGCCGGAGGCGATCTGGTTGACAGGAAACCGGTTCATCGTTTCGAGAGTCGCCATGTAGTGATCGCGCAGGTGATCGCTCATCTGTGGCAGCATGTATGGTTCGACGGCACCCTTGAAGTCACCGACACGGATCACGCTCGCCTCGATCCCGAACAGGTCCATGGCGTTCTTGAAGTGGATCGGCATCAAAGCAGGAGATGACAGGTCTACCCCGCCGGTGTTGGTCAGCAAGATGGTGTCACAAGAAGCTGCGATGGTTTCGAGAGCAGTGGAGCCATTTTCCATCCAGGCGATGATCTTCTTGCCGCTGTCTCGCCCCCGATCCAGCGTTGTACACATGTCTGCGACCTGGGGCATGGAGAAGCGGGTTCCTCCGGAGAGGTCGATCACGATGATATCGATCTCTTCGTCGGTGATGGCAGATTCCATCGCCTCCATCAGTTCGGGGAAGGACCGCTGCTTTGTAATGCCACCCATCAACAGCGAGGTGATATCCAGACCGGGATCAGCATCAGGCTGGTCAGACCAGCCACCCTTCAATTCGAACAGGCGTGCCACGATGGCGGCCTCCGTGTTGTCGTCATCGATGCTGACGGGAAGAACCGGGACGTTGACCGTAAGGGTCAGGGCGAGGAGTAGTAGGTGGACCATCAAACCTCCAGATTTCATTACTATCAGTTTCCAGGTGACCCGTGATGATAAGCGCATCTGGGGGTGAAACCAGCCAAACGATGGAGGTGGACCCGGTAGATCCATGATGCGATGATGGACCCTGAAGGTGAGGATCGATGTTGAAATTAAAAATCGGAACCCTGACCACCTCGTTGTTGATGGTCGCGACCATGGCGATGGCCCAGGACGATGCGAGGATGGAGAAGAATTACCAGGAGAAGTTACAGAAGAAGTTCGTGAAGAAGATCGAGTGGGTCACGACTCTGGCGGAGGCACGCAAGATCTCCGAGAAGAAAGGCCTGCCGATCCTGGCCTACTTCACCCGTTCCTATTCCCCGTGACCGCCTTGTAATTACATGGAAGGGGGTCCCCTTCTATCCGACTGGTGGGTCGAGGAGAGCAAGCGTTTCGTTCCTTACCTGAACATCTCTGCGATGCTGGATGAAAAACCCGATCAGGGGATGCTCTCGCAGTACGGTCTTGGTGGTTATCCTTCCTTCATCTTTCTCGACACCGATGGGGTGCTTCTCTATGGCAGGGAACCTTACTGGCGTCCCGATTCGAAATCGTCGCTGGAGTTGGGACTAGGCGAGGTCGAGTCCATCTTCAAACTCCGCAAGCGTGTCGAGGACTTTCCCGAGGATCTCGCGGCCCGCGCTCACTTGACGCTCATCGAGGGGCTTCTCAATCCCGCTCGCGCCAACATCGTTGCCATGGGTGAAGCCGCAAAGGTCGAGGGGGTTCCTGCTGATCTTGTTGAAAAGTGGCGCGCTTCGCGAGCCACAATCCGTTTTCTTGCCGTGTTTGATCCATATCGGACCGCGTACAAGCAAGGTTCAGAAGATCGAGAAGAGAAACGGACGAAGGCCATCACGACCTGTTACCAGATGGTCAAAGCCGGAGATCGCCTGGACGAAGAAGCCGAAGGATTCCGCCCCTTCTGGGTGCTCGCTTTTGATGGGGCCATCGCCGCCGGTGACGAGAAAATCGCACATATCTGTCTCGAGGTATACGAAGATGCCTACGGGGTACAGGATCGTTATCTCAAGAAGATGAAGGAAAAGTGCAAGGATATGGCCCGGGGGAACACCAAGACGGTCGGTTGATCAGGAAGTAATGGGCGGGAGAAGCCCCACCTTGCGCAGTGCTTTCTCCCAGCGCGCCTTCTGGCCGATCTCGAATCGCGCCTCGAGGAAGATCCCGTTGTCGAGAAACTCCTCTCGCTCCACCGTTGCCAGGGTCCTCAGTCTGGCGGCCAGATCGGAGCGGGAATGGGGAAGTAGGTACTCGCCGCGCTCCTCGCGTAGTCGCGCAATTTCCAGGATTCGCTCGATGACTTTCTCGAGGCCGGTGCCTTCCGTTGCACTGACTGCGAAGGAACCCACCCACTTGCCCAGCAAGTGTTGTAGATCGATCATTTGCTCATCACCGACCTGGTCCAGTTTGTTGAAGATCATCAGCGTCTGGTGATTCTCGCATTCGATCCTTTTCAAGGTTCTCTCCACTGATTCGATATCAAACTCTACCGTCAGAGACGAGGCATCGACGATATGCAGCAGTAAATCTGCTTCTCGCGCTTCCATGAGGGTTGCATGGAAGGAAGCAACCAGATCATGCGGGAGTTTACGGATGAAACCGACGGTGTCAGAGAGCAGCACATCGAAAGGGACATCGAGATCCCAGGTGCGAGTACTGGTGTCGAGAGTGGAGAAGAGACGATCTTCCACCAGCACATCAGCACCGGTCAGTCGTCTCAGTATGGTCGACTTTCCGGCATTGGTGTACCCGACCAGCGCGATGCGGAAAGATCCCTCGCGAGATTTGTGCTGGGTGTGGGCCTGTTTCTCGATATCAACCAGGCGATCTCGCAGTACGCTGATCTTCTTGCCGATGATGCGACGGTCTGTCTCCAGCTGGGTTTCCCCCGGTCCCCGGGTTCCGACTTCTCCCCCCTCCATGCGCGACAGGTGGGTCCACATACGAGTCAGTCGCGACTGGAAGTACTGCAACTGGGCCAGTTCGACCTGGATCTTGGCCTGATGGGAGCGGGCATTGCGCGCGAAGATATCCATGATCAGTTCCGAGCGATCGACCACTCGCAACTCGGTGGTCTCTTCGATATTGCGCCCCTGTGCCGGAGAGATGGGGTCGTCGACAAGGATGACATGAGCACCGACACGCTCGGCTTCTTGCTTCAACTCCTCGAGTTTGCCGCGGCCAACGTAGGTACCCGGATGGGGTCGGTCCCTCTTCTGGAGCACTGCAGAGGCGACCCGTAATCCAGCGGTGTCGGCAAGTGCCATGATCTCGGCGACCGGATCGACCCCTCCGATCTTCACCGATGGATCCCCCGGCATCACGGCCTTGAGAATGACTGCGACCTCTCGATCGTCATCGGCAGGAGTTTCCTCTATTCGTTTATCGAACGACTGGTTCGCCATCGAGCGGCGTTTCTCCCCGGGAAATCGGTGAAGAAGGCCAGAAGCCTGTCACCGGGGTTACAAGCGGTCTCCCCGCCGGAGGAACTCCGGCATCGGACCTTTCCAAGGTATCCGAACGCCTGTAAGGGAACCACTGCACGTAGAAGAGAAACTGATCATCGACACGACCCGGTGGGCAAGACGGATCTGTTCGTTACCATCCTCTCGTCTCGATCGCGCGATCAGGAGAGGAACACTTGTCGCCCTCGCAGGTCTTCACCCGAGATCATCATCCGCACCGCATCGGCTGGCTCGATGGGATTCCCCGTCACCAGGATGATCTTCTCCGCTTCCCAGGGGTGGAGATCCTGCAATACAGATCGCAGCGAACTGTGCTGCGGATTCCACCGTCGCCTTCTCGCCCGACCCTCATCGCGAAGATTCACCGCGAAACTGATCTCGCTGCGCGATTCAGGCGTCTACTTGGCTGGGGCAGGGCTCGTCTCGAATGGAACAACCTGGTGCGGGCAGAACAAGGGGGCGCATCGGTGCCGCGACCGGTGGCGCTCGAACGACACGATGATCACGACATCGTCTTCATTGATTTCCTGCTCGATACCGAACCGTTTTCCCAGCACCTCGAGCGTTACCAGGGAGAGCAACGAGCTGCGGTGCTGAGAGTGCTGGGCCGGTGGATCGCCAGCATCATGCGAGCTGGTGTCGATGCCCATGACATCCATACCGGTAACATCCTGGTGCGAGGAGTCGAGCCCACCTCGATGAGCCTGTGGCTCATCGATTTGCACGATGCACGCATCGGATTCGGGGTTCCGGCGCATCGGCGGCGAGCGATGGTACAACAGGTGGCCAGCGCCCTCGGTGGGGCACGAGCTGCTGTCGATGTGCAGCATTTTCTGGAGGGATGGGCCTACGGAGCCAGAGCCCTCGGTGTCGATGCGACGTGGGCCCTTGGGGCCGATCAGCACACCGATGACATCGACTGGGCCGAGGTCGAACCGAAACGGGTGACGGAGACGCTGCAAAAGGCGGAGCGAGCAGAGATCCACCGCCGTTGCCGTCATATCTCCCGGGCTCTTCGAAATCCGGTATACCACCGTCGCAACTGGCAGGGTGTCGAGACGGTCCATGGCAACCCCATCGATACGGATGGAATCCTGCGGGTACGAAGAGAGAGAGGTCGCGCTGGACTGCTCGGCTGGTTGCGATCACGACCAACGATACCGAGGGCGTCATGGTTCGGTGATCGTGTTCGCCAGACGGTGTGGCGTTGCTTACCCCGGGCCGCGCTTTTCATCGAACGCTGTAGCGGCGAGGAACTGATCGTCGAGAAGCAACCGGGAGCAACGACGCTCGCTGCTTACTTGAAGCAGTCGCCAGATCGATCACGACAGTTGCTGGAGCCGCTGCTCGAGACCCTCCACCGCCATCACTTCGAGGGAATCCACCTCGATGGGGCATCCGCGGCGCAGTGGTACATCGAGGAAGGTCGTGATGGCTTCGAGTTGAGACCCGATCCGGCGTCCATCCGGTACCGGGGGAGACTGACCCGGGAGCACATCCTGGAGGATCTCATCGGCCTCGGCAGCATCTTCGATGGATCGCTCACCGCCCGCGATCGGTTGCGCGGTTTACTCTCCTATCCTGGATTTTCTTCGCTATCGGCGGTTGCAGTGCGAGCCGTGAGTGATCGCCTTGGACAGCGATTTGCCGCCGGAGTTGTCCAGCAAGATGCGGCAGTTTGCATTCGCCCCGCACTCGCCCAGGATGTCGAGGCACTCCATATCCTCAACGAGGCCAACGCTCCCGATGTAGGATCGCTCTCGGCGGCAGATTTTGCGGCACTGATCGAGACGGCGGCGATGGTGCGGGTGGTCGATCCGGACAGTGAGGGGGAAGACCCTGCCGGGCTGCTGGTGGTGATGCGACCAGAAGATGATTATGGCAGTCCGAATTTTCTTTGGTTTCGCCGCTATTTCGACAACTTTGCCTACGTCGATCGGGTCGCGATCGCCGCATCCGCGCGGCGCCGGGGGATCGGTTCAGCGCTCTATGCAGTGACGGAAGCGTGGGCTCGCGCCAGGGATCTCTCTTCCATCGTCTGCGAGGTCAACCTGGAGCCGCGCAACGAGGACAGCCTCGCCTTCCATCTCAATTGCGGTTTCCGCGAGGTGGGCCAGAAACTGAGCCGCGGCAAAGCGGTGATGATGTTGCAGAAGTTGTTGCGCCACTAGGCGGGCGACTCAGGCCTCGCTGATCACCCCCCGGAGTTGGCGAATCCGATCACTCCCTGGGAGATCCTCGCTCCGGCGTTGCCGGTTGGTTGGCCGCCGTCATCGACCATGGCGTGGATGATGACACCCCGGCCGACGATCGGGTTGTGGTGACTGTTGAGGGTCACATTGTTGACGGTGATCGAGTAATTGGCATTACCGTTGGCATCAGCGGTCAGGTTGCCGAGATCGCCAGCGTGCCGCATCTCGGTGGAGGGTAGTGAATGATCGTGCCCCTCCGGGTTGTAGTGGCCGCCGGTTCCCTTGCCGTTGTCGAGCCGCAGATCGCCGAACTGATGGATGTGGATGGCGTGTTGTTGACCCGGGTTGAGTCCGCTGATGGTCGCCTCGACCACGACGCTGTCGGTACCCTGGGTGAAGGTGACCGTTCCCGCAGTTTTGTTGCCGGCGGTCGGGGTCATCACTGCGACCGCCACCTGGCCCACCTGTGCGGCGGCCATCTCGGCGGCAGCTTGTTCGAGTGCCTGTTCCGCTTCCATCTGTGTTTGCTGTCGGATTTCCTTGTTTGCCTGTGACTCGCAGCCGACGGTGAAACCGATCAGCAGAGCCAACATGAAACTGTATTGCCAGCGGATGATCATCACGATTCTCCCTTTCGAGGTATTAGTCGACACAGCATCGTTGGGAGACCTCACCACATCCAGCAACTTGTCGAAGTTCACGGCAATTGTGGCTACCATACGGTCCATGCGTCTTGTCCCTCGCCTCCTGTTCATGACCCTCGCAGTGGCCACGATGGTGTTGCCGCCACTGTTCTCCTCGAGCCCGCAGGAGGCACCGACTGCCGGTCCCAATCGCGCCGACGAACCGCTCGTCGACCAGTTTTCCCTGCAGCGTGCGGTGTCTTTTGCCGATTCAACCGCTTTGCAGTGGGAGCAGCAGAGAGACTGCGTCACCTGCCACACCAATGGCCTGTACCTGGTCGCGCGAGCACAGGTTTCGCCCAAGGCTGCCGAAAATCGTCGGGCGCGCGAGTTCGCACGCGGCTACCTGAACCGCTATGTGGTCGAGAAGCAGACTCCTTCCGGACAGCGTGGAGCGGTCGAGGGACTGGTCGCGACCACCTGCTTCCTGACCATCAGCGACATCGCCACCGATGGGCGCCTGTCGCCGGACACCCGCAAAGCGCTCGACCACATGTGGAGTCTCCAGGATGAGGACGGGGGCTGGGGTGCGTGGCTCAAGTGCGGCTGGCCGCCCTTTGAAAGCGATGATCACTTCGGCGTGACGCTGGCCGCGGTCGCTGCGGGGGTCTTACCGGATTCCTATCGCCGTACCCAGACGGCGAGGCGTGGACTGCAGCGACTGCGAACATGGCTCGGAAATCACCCGCCGCAGAACCTCCACCACAAGGGGATGATGCTGTGGGCGGGCGCGAAACAGCACGATCTGTTCGATGCCACGACAAAAGGTATCTGGAGTACCGAACTCCTGAAAGCTCAGCGCAAGGACGGAGGATGGCGCCTGGTCGATCTGGGGGCGGGGCAATGGAAGCGGCCGGAAGATGTGGCCGAGCAGATGCCCAGCGATGCGTACGCCACCGCCTTTTCGATTTTTGTTGTTCGGAAGGCGGGAGTCCCCGCCGATCATCCGCAACTAGCGCGAGGTCTCGAGTGGCTGCGCAAGAGCCAGCGCGAGAGCGGACGCTGGTTTGTCCGTTCTCCCAAGCGTGACGGCAAGCACTACATCAGCCACGCCGCGACGATGTTCGCCGTCATGGCGTTCACGAGTTGCGGCGAGGATCTCTGATCATCTTTTTGCGGTATCCGCTGCGAGGTTGGCGGCGGCGACCGCTTTCTCCAGCGCTTCCATTTCAGGAGTGCCCTGCAGTGCTTCGTTCTCACGGGCGTACTCGATGACCGACTTGTGCATGAAGTAGTTCTCACTCGGATCTCCACGACGCTGCCTCCTTTGCATATCCGCGAAGGTGGGGTTTGCCCCCGCCTTGAGCAGCATCGGGATGACGTCCAGATTGTGCTCACAGCATCCCCTCACGGCAGAGAGCAGTGGGCGCGACTTTTCGTCGCCATGATTCACATCGGCTCCGGCATCGAGCAGCATCTGGACGATCTCGGATGAGTGTCTGCACCGATAAGCACTCGAGTTGGTGTACAGATCATGGAGTACGAAGCAGATCGCAGATTTTTTTCCGGAATCTGGATCGGCTCCCAGTTCCAGAAGCAAGGAAACGACCTCGGGGGATTTTTCACGCGAAATTGCCATTCCTAGTGCCTGCACTCTCACGTCTCCATCGAAACTGGCTCCATGTGAAACCAACCAGCGAATTTTGTCTTTCCATTCTGGATCGAAAGGTACCTTCTTCTCTACCGGCTTCGGTGGCTCCAGGCCCCTCTTGAGGTATTGCAGGTCAATTCGTGCCTGACTGGTATTGAATGACTGATCATTTATCTTTTTCTTCGCTGGTGAGTTAGGGCAATTTTCTATCACCTTAGTCAGGGGCGAATATCTCCGTTTCTTTTTGCCGGATTGTCCGTTCACGTCCGCGCCCAGTTCGATCAGAAGATCTCCAGTCTTTTTCCAGTCAGACCCGGAGTTGTTGCGGAGATTTATAGCCAGTGGGGTGTTTCCAAATAGCCACACAGAATCGAGATCGGCCCCGGCCTCGGCCATCGCACGGATCAATTCTGATTTTTTCTGGAATGCCTTTGGGGTGGTCCCATCTTTCATCATGGAAAATTGGAGGAGGGTATGTCCGTTGTGCGGCCTGTCCTTGTGATCGATGGGCATGCCGCTGGCAAGGGCCAGTTCCAGGTGATCGACCGATTGAGTGGCTAACAACCATCTGGTGCGTTTTTCTGCATCGTCGAGCCAGGACCAGGGGATTCGATCAGAAATGAAATCGTAGAGCCACGGAGATACCGCCAGTAGTAGCACCAGTAAGATCTTCCTGGTGCTGGATTTCTTCTTCGGCGGGGTTTCATCGTGTGTTTCCTGGATGGTGTCGGTCATGTGGTCGGTCATGATGTCTTCCCTTCACACAGAAGCCTGATCCTACTGTTGGAATCCGAAGTGCCGCCGACGTCGGACCGATGAAGAGGGTGCCTTGATCTGGCTGTTAAGGGCGGTTGAGAAGGGCTCTTGGCCGATTCACCGTGAATTTGCACCAGCCGAGGTGCTGTGGGCCCAGCGCAGTTCGGCTGAGATGCCCTCGATGAGGCGTTTTCGTTGTTCTGATTTCTTCACTCCCCGCATCAGCACCGGCCAGGTGTAGGTCTCGACGGCGATGTGCGGGATCTGCTCCTTGCGACGGAGTGCTTCGGTGAGCAGTGCCTTGGCATCATCGCGGGTGGTGTGCAGTTTGCCGTGGCGATTACTCGACAGCGGTACGTGGAAGTGGGTGCGCACCTCGGCGATGCCGGAGAGATCCTGTTTGCGGATCTGGTCGAGGTCACCGATGCGCACGATGTTTCCATCTTTCATCCGTAGGACACTCTGGTGCAAATAGCGTGGCTCGATGTGCTGCAGCAGTTCCCGATAGGCCGCCGGTGAACGGCCGGGGTTCGGCAAGGAGATGGCGCTGGTGATGTGGGCCTTGCCGACGAGGATTCCGGCTCGATCGAGACGGCGCCAGTCTTCCACCGGCGAGCGAAACAACACCGCCGAGTGACAGGCATCGAGGTTCACCGTCCAGTGGCGACGCAACAACCCCTCGGCACGGGCGCGGTGGCAGCGCAGATCCCGGGCCAGATCGGGTAGTTGCGGATGCAGGTGTTCTTTCCAGAAAGAGATCACGTCTTCGGCGCACTCGAAGGTGGTGTCGGGTTCGGGTTCTGCATTGAGGGCGATGAAGATGCCGGTTTGTTGTTCGATGCGCGCCAGGTGGGCGACCACCTTCAGATAACCGGACGCCATCTTGCTATGCAGCACCGGCGTGTCGCCCGCGGGGCGGTAACCGCCACCGAGAGTCGAGATGGTCAAGCGCCTGACCTCGGGCACCATCCGTACCAGCGCATCGGCGATGCGACAGGTGGTGGTGGCACGGGCGACATGTGCCCAGGAGGGCAGGTAGACCTGCTCCTTGACGCGCTTGGCGTGAAAATCGCTGAGCGGGAAAGCGTTGACGGTGTAGAGGTGCAGATCGAGATCTCGCAGGCGATCGCCGAACGACTCGGCAACACCTTTTCTCGACAGTTGTGCCGCCAGGCTCTGGCCGATGTGGGGCGCGATGGCGAACGGTTCGCCGGGACACACCCGGTCGCGTATGGGAACGATGTAATCGTCGATGGCAGCGAGCAGATCACGCACCGTCGATGCCGGGTGCGCATTCATCTCATAGCCGAGCGGATGGCTTTGTTGCCCCTGGGTGATGAACACGAGGTTTAGGGGGCGCCAGTTTTCGAGACCACCGATCCGGAGACACCCTCGATGACGCTCCTGGCGAGAGGAACAGCGTACAGGTTCAGGTTGCCCTCGATGCTCTGAGCGGTCACTCCTTGGCGAGCGTCGATAACTGTCACGACGCCGGAGATATACCGCAGTTCCAGAGAGCCATCGCGTCCCCAGATCTGGACATCACCGGTGACCTCACTGATGGAGCAGTTTCCGCCCCCATCACGGACCTTCACCGGTCCGTCGAAACCACGCACCTCACAGGGGCCTCTACCGCTGGAAATCACCAGGCTTCCGCTACTGTCGTGGACCTCGATGGCACCGCGGAGACTCGTGATCGACAGTTCTCCTGTGAATCCTGAGATGTAGATGTCGCCTTTGCTATCCTGGATGTCGAGAGCGAAGCGATCATTATCCATCTGGGGGATCCGGACCGTGAGGTCGACCTCGTAGTCCTCCGCGTTGTTCAGTTTTGGATCGACAACGCGAATTCTGGGTCGTCCTGGAGCCGTGCGATCGATGGCGATACGCGCTCCCGAAGAGAGAGTGGGTGCTCGACCGAGCGTCTTTCCGCCAACGGTCACATCGGCGGAAATGGTGATGTTCTCGGCGCCTGGATCGTGCTCGATCGTCAACTTCCCCGGGCCCGTCATCAGGATGAGGGTGTTGACGAAAGCTGGGTCGAGACTCTCGTTGATGTGTGAATCCTCACGGGAACTGGTCTCGATGATCTGATCGGGTGTGGGTTCGATGTCGATCACAATGTTGATGATCGGTTCTTCGCTTTCGACAGGCTGCTCGGCGATGGTCGTTTCCTCAGCGCCTACCGGCTCTTCAGTGACGACTGGTTCCTCGACGATGTCGGATTCTACCTCGGTTGCGATTCCGGCAAGGTCTACCGGTGCCTCCTGTTCGATGTCCTTTGCAGTGGCCGGAGAAGGGGTCGCTTGCTCTACCGGCACAGAAATTCCAGCGTCTCTGCGAGCGATGGCGGGGGCGATTCCTGCCGACAGTTGCAACGGTTGCGCCTGGATGGGGGTGCTGGAGTAGTTCGGTGCTGGAGCCGTAGTTCTATCGGGGCTGGAACCACAACCGCCGAGGATCAGCAATGCGAGCACGGACAGCACACCGAAGGTCAGATGGATGCGGATTCGGATCATCTTCTGGTCTCCTCACGAGATTTGGACAGCCAAGCAGTGTATCACGAAGCCACCCCCAGGTGTGGGAGAAGCGAGTGTCTTCACCAGGTCTGGTGACACCCGCGGCCGATCCGGGAGCGCTCAAGGTAGGCTTGCCCGACGAGGTGACTTCGGTGACGATGGTCTCGATCTCGGGAGGGGGGCGAATGCCCGATCTGGAGCATGATCTAGCCGATTTCAGCAGCGATTTCTCGCGCCTTCGCGCGGAGGTGGGCAAGGTACTCGTTGGTCAGGACGAAGTGGTGGAGACGGTTTTGATCGCTCTCTTTGCGGGGGGGCACTGCCTTCTCGAAGGAGTTCCCGGTCTTGCCAAGACGCTGCTGGTCAGAACTCTCAGTGAGTGTCTCGATCTTGAATATTCCCGTATCCAGTTCACACCGGACCTGATGCCTGCAGATATCACCGGCACTCGCATCGTTGTCGAGAACGAAAAAGGTAGAAAGGACTTCGAGTTCCAGAAGGGGCCCATCTTCGGCCAGGTGGTGCTTGCCGATGAGATCAATCGCGCCACGCCCAAGACGCAATCAGCGCTGCTGGAGGCGATGCAGGAGGGAGAAGTCACCGTAGGGACAGAGACCCACGTTCTGAAGCAGCCTTTCATGGTACTGGCGACCCAGAACCCTCTCGAGATGGATGGCACCTATCCGCTCCCGGAGGCGCAACTGGATCGTTTTCTGTTCAAGGTCCACGTTCCCTTTCCCGATCGATCTGAGTTGATCGAGGTGCTGGAGCGGACCACCGGGGCACGTTCGGCGCAGGTGAAGCCGGTTCTGGGGGGCGAGGTGATTCTCGGCCACCGGAAACGCATCCTCGCTGTAGAAGCGGCATCGCATGTTCAGGACTACGCGGTCCGGATGCTACTGGCGACTCATCCGGGTGGAGAAGGGGCGCCGGAGATGGTGACTCGCTGGGTTCGTTACGGTGCCAGTCCCCGCGGAGTACAGGCACTGTTGTTGGGGGCCAAGGTCCGTGCGGCGCTAGACGGTCGAGTTCATGTTTCGTTCGAAGATATTCGCCTGACGGCACCTGCAGCATTGAGGCACCGGATCCTGCTCGGTTTCGAGGGCGAAGCGGAGGGAGTTATCCCCGAACAGATCGTCGCCACAGTGCTCGAGCAGGTCTCCGAGGTCGTCGAGGATGGCGTGGCTGGCGCATGAGTGAGTCTGGCGACGTCTCAGAACCTCTGCTCGACGAGGATTTTCTGGCGCGTTGCAGTCGTCTGGCGCTCATCTCCCGATCTGTGGTCAGAGGGAAGTTGCATGGCGAGAAAAGATCTCGTCGACGTGGCATGTCGACCGAGTTTGCTGACCATCGCAACTATGTCTCGGGAGATGATCTCCGTCACCTCGACTGGAATATCTATGGTCGTCTCGAAAAACTCTTCATCAAACTGTTCGAGGAGGAAGAGGAGCGCAACGTTGTGCTGCTTCTCGATGCCTCTGGTTCGATGAACTGCGGTGAGCCGAACAAATGGCGCCACGCTAGACAGGTTACTGCGGCCATCGGAGCGATCGCTCTTGCCTCGGGAGATCGGGTTCATCTGCGGGTTTTCGACCAGGAACTGCGTCCCACCAGCGGTTCACTGCGTGGAACTCGCTCCATCCTGCGGTTGATTCAGGTACTCGATGAACTCGAGCCGGGGGAACAGACGGCACTGTTTCCCTCTCTTCGAGCGCACGGAGCATCGGCACCACCGAGGGCGCTACAGATTCTCATCTCGGATCTGATGGACCCGGATGGGATCGATGAGGCATTGCGTCAGATCTCCGGATCCCGGGGAGAGAGTTGGTTGATCCATCTGCTGTCGAAGACGGAACAGGATCCGCAACACAACGGAGATCTTCGCCTGCGTGATATCGAGGACGGATCGTACGTCGATGTCAGTTTCACATCGGCGGTGTTCGAGGCTTACCAGCGGGTTCTCGCCAGTTTTCGGGAAGACGTTCGGAAGGCCTGCGCTCGCTACCGTATCCAGCCGGTTGAGGTGACTTCGGATATTCCCTTCGACCAGGTTGTCCTGGAGATGTTGCGCCACCGAAGGCTTCTCGGATGAGTTGGATCGCCCCGACTATGTTCTGGTTGCTATTACTCGTGCCTGCGGTGTTGCTGCTGTGGTTTCTGAAGATCAGGCGTACCGAGACGGTGGTCGCCAGCACCATCTTGTGGAAGCGTGCCCTGCAGGATGAAAGGGTACGGTCTCCCTTCCAGAGACTGATCCGAAATCTGCTCCTCTTGTTGCAGTTACTTGCAGTCATCCTGGCGGTCATTGCCCTGGCGAGACCCGAGTTCGGCTCGATGCGGTACTCTTCCCGACTGAATCTGATTCTGCTCGATACTTCGGCGAGCATGAACAGCATCGAAAGCGATGGGAGGAAACGCTTCGAGGAAGCACGCAGCAAGGCGTTGCAGATCATCGATGACATCTCCGGAGAGAGGGGAATTCTGATTCGATTTGCGACCCGGGCAGAAGCGCTGACGCCAGTCACCTCCCGGATGGATCTTCTCATCGATGCAGTGCGCCGCCAGGAAGCGAGTTCTGGACTCACCGCATTCCCGGAGGCGCTGGAACTGGCCCTCTCCATCGCGAAGCAGGATGTCGTGGTACCTGCGGCCGTCGAGGAGAACGTACCGGTAGATGATGAAGAGGAGATCCTGCCGCCCCAGATCGATGCGCGCATCTTCATCATCACGGACGGAGCGGTGCCCCGCTGGGACGGCGGGCCGATCCCGGTTCCCGTCATCGTGGAATCAGTTGGTGAGGTTTCTTCGAACTCCGGCATCGTGGCTCTGGCGGCTCGTCGAGAGTTTTCCGATGAAGGGGATCTGAGAGTGGTGGTAGAGATACGAAATAGCGGTGACGAGGCAATTTCCGGTGAACTGGAACTTCTTCTCGATGGAGAGATCGCACTTGCCAGCCAACAGCGCACCCTCGAGGGAGGGGAGCGGTGGACTCGTTCTTTTGCTCTTGAAGGCGCGGGCAGTCATCGACTGGAGGCGCGCTGGATTCCGGAGGGCGGAGACGGACTGGCCCTCGATGATCGAGCCTGGCTCGTCGCTTCCGCGCCCCGTTCGATTCAGGTGGCAAGAGTTGGGGCAAAGAATGTGTTACTCGATGACGCGCTGGCAGTGTTGCCCTCGGTCGAAGTGACACAGATCGAGGATGTTGACCAGATAGATCCGGAAACAGTCGGCGACGAGTTCGATGTCATCGTCTGGGATCGGGTGGTTCCGGACAGATTGCCCGCGGGTCCTGGACATCTGGTGATCGGGGCGCGACCGAAACGGTTCTGGCCTGAAGAGGTGCCGGTTGTCCAGCAACCTTTGCTGGTGGGATGGCGTCGGGATGATCCCGCGTTGAGATACAGTGAACTCGGTCCGATCGATGGAACTGTCATCGAGGCGCGTCCGTTGCCACTCGTGCCGGGTACCACATCTCTCGCCGAATGCCGTGAAGGAGCCCTCATCGCCCGTTTTTCTGCACAAGGCGTGCGGGGCATCGTCGTTGCCTTTGACGTTCTCGATTCACCCTGGCCGCTGACTCCGTCTTTCCCGTTCTTCATCGATGGAGCGTTGCGCGATCTGGCTCGCATCGGAGGCGGCATCGAGACCGGGATTCGTAGTGGAGATCTCATCGAGGTGGTGGCTGGAGCGGGAGTTACCGAGGCACGGCTCACGAGTCCGTCGCAAGACACCGAAATAGATGTGCCGGTGTTGCCCGGAGGCATCCTGAGAATTACCGCCGGTGACGAACTTGGAATTTACGAGATGAAATGGCGTGCAGGGGATCGAGGCGAGGAAATGTGGCAAAAGCGTTCAATACCTGTGAACTTGCTTTCATCTTCGGAGAGTTCCATCGAGCCGCGACCGGCGATCGGACTCGCCGGATCTGAAACGCACCAGAGAGATCTTGCCTGGAACCAGACACGGCGCGAGCTGTGGAGCTGGTTTCTCATCGCGGCATTGTTCTTGATGCTGGCGGAATGGATCGTCTTCCATCGGCGCTGATGAGAAGATCCGCTGTATAACCATGATCGAGGAGGAAACGGATGCGTTTGACGGTATATCTCGCAGGACAAATTCATGATGACTGGCGTGATCAGTTGAGACAACAGGCGGAGGAACGTGGTATCGCGGTGGACTTTGTCGGTCCCCAGGATGAACACGATCTCTCCGATGGTATCGGCGAACAGATTCTCGGAGAGCAAGAAAGTGCCCGCTGGCGTGATGAACTCGCTTCGCAGGTCAACAACCTGCGGACCAGGCTCCTCATGCAGCGTGCCGATGCGGTGGTCGTACAGTTCGGTGAAAAATTCCGACAGTGGAATGCCGCCATGGATGCCGGTATCGCCATCGCTCTGGGTAAACCTCTGATCGTGGTGAGGGATCCTTCACTGCATCACGCGTTGAAGGAAATATCACAGCGCGCCCAGATGACCGTTGACCGATCCCAACAGGTTCTGGACGCGCTGGAATACGTGCTGCGCTGATCGTTTCCGATCAGTCGGAAGCCTGCTTGATCTGGACTCCCTTGCGCGCCTTCTTCAGTTCGGATCCCCATTCACTCTGTCGGGCGCTACGATTCGAAGAGTTGAACTGGATCACGTTCTGCAAGTAGTCCTGAATATCCATCTGCCGAGCACCCCCTCTATCCCCTTCGGAGGGCTCACCGAAGCTCTGCTCGAGCATCACCAGACCTGCACCACGGTGGAAGGCGTAATCACCCGAATCGCGGCGGGCAATCACCGTTGCTGCACGGGCGAGACCATCAGAGATGTAGATTCCACGGCGGTCGGTGGATCCCGAGAAGACCTCGCCGAAACTGAGGATGCGGACCTGAACATCGGGGATCAGCGAATCGGTCACCGGGTCGATAGCCTGGACACGCATTCGCCCACCAGCCTCCTCGATCACCAGTTCCATCTGGTTGATCAGCACCAGACAGGAGGTATGAACATCGCCACCTCTCACGATCACCAGGTAGGCTCCGACCTCCTCGATGGGAAGTTCCACGTCGTGGCTGGCGTGCATCGCCCCTCCACCGGGACCGATTTCTCCCAACTCTACAGTGGTCGAGATGGTCGGCGAGATCCCGCTCAGATTCACCTCGGTGACGCGCGATAGGTCCTGTTCTCTCAGGGCGAGAGTCATCAGGTTGACCTTGTAGGCGAGTACCTCCGCCTGCTCGATGTTGCGGTAACGCAGTTCAATCTTGATCGGCTCTCCTGGGCGGAATTCGGAGATCTCGTCCAGTTCCAGTTCGCGAGCGCGCAGTCGGGCGAGCGATTGTCTCGCATCCTCGAACAGATCATCGACCTGATCGTAGTAGGTGGCCGCCTCGTCGGTTTCGTTGGCGGCATGATGGATCTGCCCGATGATGTAGAGCGCTAGATTCCGATTCTCGCTGTGGGTCATGCCACCGGCCGGGTTTTCGTAACGGGCATCTACGATCTGTTGCAGCAGTCCCAACGCTTCCTCCTGGTCATCAAGCGACCACAGAGCAACCGCTCGGGTGTATCGGAAGGAGTCGAGGTGTCGTGACTCCTTGAACACTCCGGCCAGAATCCCCGATGCGTCGGCAGCCCGGCGCCAGTCCTCGAGGTCGAGGAAGGCACTCACCAGGTTGAGTCCTGCATCGGCAGCGGTGGGATCGTCGGCATGGATGCACAGGAATCTGCGCAACAACTCAATCCCGAAGTAGGAGAGATCGGCCGGACTCAGTCCCCATCGATCACGGGCGCCAGGGACCGCCTTCGACAGGGCCAGGTCGGAAAGGGTCTGCTCTGCAGCCAGTACCGAGGGGAAATCTGGATATTCCATCACAAGCCGCAGAAGCAACTGGAGCGAGGCCTCCAGGTCCTGCTCCTCGAGCACCCCTGTGACCTTGATGTCCCTGCCAAAGGTCTCCTCGATGACAGCGTTGAAGATCTGGATCGATCGGGAGTACTCTCCCAGGCTTCGGTATGCTTCACCGATTCGGATGACCTGGTCGAACTCGATATTGAAATCGGGGTTCTGTTCCTTCAGGACCTCGAAGAAGGAAACCATTGCGGAGTTATCTCCCGCTTCGATGGCACTGAGCAACAGGATGCTGGCCACTTCCTTGCGAATCGCGGGCCGAAGCTGGGCGCTGTACTCTTCCCACAGCCCGGTCAGCAACTCCCTCGCATCTCGCCAGCGTTTCGCCTCCCAGTGCATTCGCCCACGGTTCCAGATCTCATCAGGAGTCTGACGGTACTCATCATCACTGCCACGGCCACGCGAAAGTACGGTGAGTGTGGTTGCCTCGCCGATACTGATACGTGAAGGCTGGGAAACGCTCCGGATCACCGGAGGAGGAACCCTGTATTTTCCCGGTACGGTGCCAACGAGAGAGTAGGCGATGTTGAAACTGCCGTGGGTCCTGGTCCAGATCTGCAAGGAGTTGCCGTCGATCCGGTGAGAATCGAAACTGCCCTTGAGGCTTCCATCGACCAGGCTCATTCCCGCGGGAATGATGAGATCGAGTTGCAGGTGCTCTGGATCGCGCATCCGCGTCCTCAGGTGGTTACGGATCGCGAGCAACACCTCGGTACTCTTGCCGAGGGGAAGTTGTTTGACGTGGTTGCGCCACAGTTCCCTGTTCTTGCGTGTTACCGAGAAACCGATGCCCACCTGCTTGCCATCCTGGCGCGGAGCCGAGTTCAGGTAGGCGGTAGCGAGGGGGTCGAAAGTTTCCTGGGTCACTGCGGGGTAGTCGGTGGTGCGTCCAGAGAGAAGAGCAGCCCAGTGAGGTTTTCCGGCGCCGCGAGCAACGAGACGAATTTCTAGTTCTCCCTCGCCGTCGCCGAGTTCGAAGAAGGCAGTGGCAGATGTCTGATTCGGATTTACCGACAAAAGGCGTGTCGGTTCCCCGTCGATGAAGAGTTCAATCTCACAATCTATCGAAGCAGGGACAGAATCTCCCTGTACATTCGCCAGAGCAGCCAGTGCCAGCCCCCCGCCCCGTCCATGATTCCAGGGGCGTCGATTTTCCAGCCACTGGATACTGGTCGCCAGTTCCGAGACGGATCTCCCTGCCGCCGAACAGGAACCAACAGCCATCGCGGTGATCACCAGCGAGTCACGGTACCAGCTTCCTTTTCCCTTCACGTTGGGACCTCCCGACCAGGAACCGTCAGTTTCCCTGCGTGAGAGCAGCAGCGAGGCGGCCTCCGAAGCCATCGGGAGTCGCTTCATGGCGACCAGAGAAGAGACCAGGTGCGAGAGGGAACCGTTGGAGAGACGATCTCGCGAGCGGTGTAGGCGGTTTGCCGCTCCGAAGTCGCCAACCCCACAGACGGAGAGGGCATGAAGCAGGTGGACTTTCAGATCATCGCGGGAGGAATCGGTCGCGCGGAAGATGTTCTCCAGGGCCGGGATTCCCTTGCCCAGTACCGACTGGGGTACAGAGAAACCGGCGTTGTTCGCCTCTCCGAGAGCGATCAGCACCGAGGAACTGGTGCGGGGAGTCGAAGATCCTCCCGCCCAGCCCCAGCCTCCGTCACGATTCTGTGTCATCGAGAGTTCACCGATGAGACCACGAATTCTGTCCCGGATCTGCTCCAGTTTCTGTGCAGGAACCTCGATGCCGGAGCGCGATGCCATCGAAAGAACCTCGATGGCTCCACGCAATTTGGCGGCGCGTGAGGCGAGATCTCGGTCGGGGTGGATGTTGTGTTTCCGATCGCCCTCAGCAGCGAGATCGATGAGAACCTGATCGAGGCTGGAACCGATCCAGATCTGCAAGGTGCGGTCGAGCCAATTCGAGGATCCCGGGAGTCGGATCGTGCGGGTGGCGCTTCTGTCGAGACTGCCGCCTGCGGTGCCGCTGGCGAATAGTCCCCACGGACGAACAGAAATGGAGCGCACCTGCCGGAGAGTTCGAGTATTCCCATCGCGATCTACCTCGAGGATGATCTCGACGGGCAAGGATGGTTTGTTCGGCAGTGGACCGATGATCCCGAGGGTGATCTCTTGCATCCCCTCGATGAGAACCAACTCGCTGCTTACCTCGAAAGCTCCGTCTCCTGCTCCGATACGGATGGTAACGGTACCGCTGCCACGGGTTCCCGATGAATTGACGATGCGAATACGGGGTTCGATCAGGTCCCCCTCCATCGCGCTGGTTGGAAGAATCGGATCTACTGTGATGTCATCGCGGGCGATGAAACTATCGTTGCTATTTCCGAACAGGTCATCTGCTCCGATGGCCTGGGCACGAATCCTCCAGGTGGTGCTGC
>Ga0310122_10000653_pt1 | contig 21997 bp, 18 predicted proteins | sample CB6_Bottom_1051__FD_203503 | JGI IMG/M metagenome (GOLD analysis project Ga0310122, IMG submission 203503) | Marine microbial communities from Western Arctic Ocean, Canada - CB6_Bottom_1051 | ecosystem: Environmental > Aquatic > Marine > Oceanic | place: Canada: Western Arctic Ocean | collected...
TCTCGAAATGCTGTGGGAGAAGGAATCGATGAAGCGGTCCGGTCATCTCGATGTGGCGATCGTAGGTGCCGGGTTCGGGGGCCTCTATGCGATTCACCGCTTGCGTCAGCTCGGACTCGAGCTGCGGGTCTACGAGGCGGGCAGTGGAATCGGCGGAACCTGGTTCTGGAATCGATATCCGGGCGCGCGCTGTGACGTCGAGAGCATGGCCTACTCCTATTCGTTTTCGCCTGAGTTGGATCGCGAGTGGGATTGGAGCGAACGCTATGCGAGTCAGCCGGAGATTCTCGACTACGCGAATCACGTCGCCGATCGGTTCGATCTCCGGCGCGACATTCAGCTCGATACCCGGATCGAATCCGTGCACTTCGACGAGTCCTGTGGCCGCTGGCTTCTTCGTTCGGATTCCGGCGAAGAGGTTTCCGCGCAATTCGTCATCATGGCGACCGGCTGCCTCTCTTCCCGAAACACACCGGATTTCGCCGGGCTCGACTGCTTTCGGGGTCAACATTTCCACACCGGTGATTGGCCGGAGGAGGGTGTTTCTCTCGAAGGGAAGCGCGTGGGCATCATTGGAACCGGCTCGACGGCCATTCAAGCGATTCCGCCGCTCGCGCAGGAGGCCGAGAGATTATTCGTCTTTCAGCGCACGCCCAACTACTCGATGCCAGCGCGGAACACCGAAATGTCGGAGGAATATCGCTCGCGAGTTCGCGGCCAGTATGTTGAATTCCGAAAAGCGTTCTTGAGTGGTCTCTTCGGTCTCGATTTCAATCCCAACGATCGCCTCGCCGTGGACACGCCGCCCGAAACGCGGACGGCGGAATTCGAGAGTCGCTGGGCCGCCGGAGGGCTGGGCCTGATCGGCGCTTTCGCCGATCTCTTCGTGAGCGAAGAAGCGAATACCACGGCCGGAGACTTCATTCGCGGAAAGATCCGCGAAACCGTCGACGATTCCGAGATTGCAGAGCTTCTCTGTCCCGACACGATGGTGGGATGCAAACGTCCGTGTGCGGACACCGGCTACTACGAAACCTACAACCGTTCGAACGTCGAGCTGATCGATATCCGGGACGCACCGATCGACGAGATTACCGGCGACGGCGTCGTGACCGGGGGCAAGGAATATCCCCTCGACGTGATCGTCTTTGCGACCGGCTTCGACGCGATGACGGGCGCTCTCTTGCGTAGCGATATTCGAGGCGTGGGAGGTCTCAGCCTGGGCGATCGATGGGCGGAAGGCCCGAAGACCTATCTCGGTCTCGCAATCGATGGCTTCCCCAACTTGTTCACGATTACGGGACCGGGCAGCCCGTCTGTTCTCGCAAACATGATTCCGGCGATCGAGCAGCACGTGGACTGGATCGCCGAATGCCTCGAATACATGCGGGAGGGCGGCTATTCCAAGATCGAAGCAGAGCCGGACGCCGTCGAAGAATGGGTCGTGCATGTGAACGACGTGGCGAATCGCACGCTCTATCCAACTTGCAATTCCTGGTATCTGGGCGCGAATATTCCCGGCAAGCCCCGTGTTTTCATGCCCTATCTGGGATTTCCGCCTTACAAGAAGAAGTGTGACGAGGTCGCGGCGAATGACTACGAGGGTTTTGCCCTGGGCGGTTGAGTTTCGTGAGCGAGACCGAAGGTCATGAGATGCGGTTCGGAGAAGGTCGCATCAGCGCTGCGCTCTCGCTTGTTGCCGTGCTCTGTTTCCACTTCCCCGAATACCTGACCACGCCCGAGCTTCGCGCCGCCTATCCCGTCGACCTTCTGCGTCATCTATTGCGTGTAGGTATGTCGCTCGCAATCGTTTTCGGTGCGTTGGCGATCTTCTTGTCGAGGTCCATGCGTCTGGGGTTCGCGGGAATCGCGACGACGCTTCTCGCCCAATCAATGGCTCGGCGGGGCAAACGTCTACGTCGATGAATTCGAGGCGCCGGCGATTTCGTTCGGATTCGATTGGCTCGTTTTGGCACTGCTCGCCAATACACTCGTCTTCGTTTTCATCGAACGTGTCTGGTCCCATCGACGGGAACAGAAGACATTTCGTCCCGAATGGAAACTCGACTTCATCTACTACGTCTTCAACCATCTCATGGTCAGCGTGGTTCTCTTGTTCACCACGGCATTTTCGGAGGGCCTCTTCGGCTGGGCGGTCGACCGTGATCCTGCCGATCTATCTCCTCGGCTTCGCTGAATCCGCGATCAACGCCTACGTCGTCTGGGTCGGAATTCAGGCCGTGCTCATTCACGCCAACACGAGCATTTCCTTCGGACCCTTCGGGCTTGGCCAACGCTTCCGAGCGGACGGAGAGCAGGGGTCGGGTCGATCCTTGATTCTCGGCAATGGTCGGGGCGACTGGAATCGAACCAGCGACCTCCTCGCCCCAAACGAGGCGCGCTACCAGGCTGCGCCACGCCCCGACCGATCACCACGGAGAACCCTTCGAACTCGGCTGCGAAAGCCGCCGTCCGGGTGGGCTCGAATTGGTACCCGACTTGTTCCAGAACGGGTAGCTCGGGCTGCGCTTCTGCGGCATTCCCGATCGACGCGAGACGAGGCCCCAACCGTCTCGGCTCGACTTCTAAGTATCCGAATTGCTTGAAGGATCATTCGGGGGCAAGAAATGGTCGGGGCGACTGGATTTGAACCAGCGACCTCTTCGCCCCGAACGAAGCGCGCTACCAAGCTGCGCTACGCCCCGACCGAGCGCCGGAGTATGACGCCTTCACGGGCGTGACTCAAGGTGGGAGCGAGGGGTTTCGGACCTGCCGCGACGGCGATTCGGGCTGGCCGCGTCCGCAAGGATCCTACCCATCCCCTGTCGATCGCGCGTGTCCTAGGCCCCGGCGCGTGCGGCCGCCCGGAGCGTCTCGATCGCGAGTTTTCGATCGTTCTCGGCGAAGACGGAGGTGCCGGCCACGAAGACGTTGGCTCCAGCCGAGGCCGCGCGGCCGATATTGTCCTTCGTGACACCGCCATCGACTTCGAGATCGATCGCGAGGCCGCGACTTTCGATCCAGCCGCGAATCGTTTCGATCTTCGGGAGCATCGCTTCGATGAAGGATTGTCCGCCGAAGCCGGGGTTCACGGTCATGACGAGAATCTGGTCGGCTTGCTCGAGGGCGAATTCGAGGCTTTCCGCGGGGGTGGCCGGATTGAGTACGGCGCAGGAACGAACCACGCGATCCTTTCGTTCGCCGATTTTTCGAATCTCGCCGAGGGTGCCATGGAGATGGGGGCAGGCCTCGACGTGGACGCCGAGGATGTCGGCGCCAGCGTCGATATAGGCCTCGAGGTAGGACTCGGGCGATTCGATCATGAGATGCACGTCGAGGGGCCGGGTCGCAATCTTCTTGATCGCCTGGACGACCGGCGGGCCGATCGTCAGGTTCGGGACGAAATGTCCATCCATCACGTCGACATGGATGAGATCCGCGGATTCGATCGTGCGGAACTCGCTCGCCAGGTTCACGAAGTCGGCTGCCAGGATCGATGGCGAAATCAGGATCTCGGACTCGTTCGCAGCGCCTTTGTGGGTCGTGCCAGCCATGGCCATGTTGCTCCTCGCGTTGTCGCTCCTTGCGTTTCAGGTGCTTCGAATCAATCGCACGGCGAAGAAGCCGTCCATGCCATGACGATGAGGGAGCAAGCGAAGGAACCCGTCATCATCGATCAACTTCTGGATCGCGGCCGGCGCCTCCTCGCGCTGTGCGACCTGCCATTGACTGCGAGTCGCCATGAAGCCTCGGATCACGTCTTCGTTCTCTTCGGGTGTGATCGTGCAGGTAGAATAGACGAGGCTGCCACCCGGCCTCAAGACGCTGGCCGCGGATTCGAGAATCGCTCGCTGGATCTTCGAGAGCGCCTCGAAGTCTTCGGGCCGGACTCGCCAGCGAGCGTCCGGGTTTCTGCGTAGCGAGCCGAGGCCGGAGCAGGGTGCATCGACCAGGATGCGATCGAATTCACCCGTCTCGAGGAGATCTTTGAGGGATTTGGTCGCGTCGCGCTCCAGGGTTGCGACGCCGCCGAGTCCCAGCCGTCGGACTCCGCGGCCTACGAGATGCAGTCTGCGGGGATGGCGATCGAGAGCGAGAATATGCCCCTCGCCATTCAAACGCTCAGCGATTGCAGCCGTTTTCGTTCCGGGGGCAGCGCAGGTATCGAGAACGCGCTCGCCCGGCTTTGGATCGAGGAGATCCACCACGAGCTGTGAGGCTTCGTCCTGGATACTGAATTGTCCCGCCATGAAGCCAGGATCGTGGCCGGCGTCCCCCTTTCGACCGAGGATGATTCCGTCCGGCGAATGACGACAGGGTTCGGCTTCCGGGAAGCGCTCGCGAAGCTCGGGCAGAATTTCGTCGCGAGTCTTCTTGGTACGATTCACGCGAATCGTCAAGGGCGCCGGCTCGTTCATGGTCGCCGCGAGCTTCGCCGCTTCCTCCGCTCCGAATTCCGAGAGCCAGCGCCTTGCCAGCCACTCGGGCAGCGACCCGGCGTGCACCAGGTATTCGAGCGGGTCGTCTTCGAGCTTCGGAAATTCGATCTGGTCACCTTCTCTTGCCAGACGTCGAAGGACTGCGTTCACGAGCCCGGTCGCGCGCTCGAGTCCCATTGCACGCACACAGCGAACGGCCTCGTCGACGGCCGCGTTGGCGGGAATTCGATCGGAGAAGAAGAGCTGATAGGTGGCGACGCGAAGCGCACTCGTGACCAGGGGTTCGAGTTTGCTGAGGTCGCGATCGAGGGCTTTCGCGATCAGGTAGTCGAGGCGGCCGCGCCAGCGAAGCGTTCCGTAGACCAACTCGGTGGCCAGAGCGCGATCGGCAGCCGGGATCCGGCTGTGAACCAGCGCGTGATGCAGGGCGAGATCGGCGTAGGCCCCCGCCCGCTGAACCCGCTCGACGACGCGAATCGCGATCATGCGGGGTGCCGTGGGGCCGGCGGTCTTGCGCGATCCGGCGCTTGGCCCCGGCCAGCGCTTTCCGCGCCCGCCGCCTTTGCCGCCTTTCTGGCCTCCACCCTTTCCCGTGCTCGTGGTCATGACGTCGCCCTCGATCGGGTTTTCGGAGCGTCTTCCGGAAGTGCGCAGCGCACGTCGTCGGGAAGCTCGAATCCGCGCAAGAAGTCGGCCGTCGGAAGTGCCTTGCCGCCGGCGCGCTGCATGACCAGTGGCAGGAGCCAACCCTCGCCGGTGGCGATTCGAAGCGGGGCATCGCCGGCCTGGCATTCGATCGAGCCAACCTGCGGCCTGACACCACTGGAACCTGCCTCGCCGACGACGGGACCCACGCTCTCGAACGTCGTCGTCGCTGCTCGGCTGATCTTGACTTCGACGCTTCCGAATTCTTCCTCCAGGTCGCTGACCAGGGTCAGCGTTCCTCCGGGCTTGGGCGACAGCGCATGCACGCGGCGGGCGAGCGCATCTGCGCCCTCACGGAGATCGAGCAGGGCATCGGCCTTTTCGAGCTTCGGTGCGAGGCTTGCGCGACTCTCGTCCTGTTCCGTCCATTTGATCTCGTCGCTGGCGATGAGATTCGTCGCCAACTCGATCGCCAGACCGGCGAGTGCGCCGAGACGATGGGTGAGTTCTTCCGTGTTCTCGCGCTCTTCGATAGCCGTTCGCATGACGAGGCCGACCGGGCCGGCATCCATCTCCTTTTCGACCCGCATGACGGAGACGCCGGTTTCCGTCTCGCCGTCGAGTATCGCCTGCGCGATTGGCGAGGCCCCACGATAACTCGGCAGCAGGCTCGCGTGGGCATTGATGAGATATCCGCAGCGAGGCATTTCGCGAACCTTCTTCGGCAAGAATTGTCCGAAGGCGACCACGATACCGAGATCTGCGCTGAAGGATCGTAGTTTCTTGATCGTTTCGGCATCGCCCACCTTCTCGGGCCGAAGAAGTGGAAGCCCTTGTCGGAGCGCGACGGCGGAAACTGGAGATGGGGACTCTTTGCGGCCACGTCCTCGCTGGCGGTCGGGTTGAGAAACGACGCCCACGACCTCATGGGGGCCGGCGATCAGATTCTCGAGGGTCGGGACGGCGATCTCGGGTGTGCCGAAGAAAACGATGCGAAGCGCGGACATCGCGCGATCACTCCTCTTCTTCGAGAAGTTGCTTCTTGCGTTTCTTGACATAGAGGCTGCGCTTCAAGCGACTGATCCGATCGATGAAGAGGACGCCGTCGAGATGGTCGACCTCGTGCTGGATACAAACCGCACGCAAACCATCCGCGCGTTCCTCGATCGCATTGCCCTCGAGGTCCATTCCGCGAAGGGTGATCGTCGCGTCGCGGTCGACATTGGCGACATAATCGGGAACAGAGAGGCAGCCCTCCTCCCAGGTGATACTGCCCGCTCGTTCGCTGATCTCCGGATTGAGGACCACGATCGGGCTTTTTTCGCCCCCCTCCTCGTTCCACTCGGTGTCGATCACGAACATCCGAACGGACGCGCCCACCTGCGGCGCGGCGAGTCCAATTCCGGGTTCGTCGTACATGACGTCGATCATGTCGCGCGCGAGTTCGCGCAGATCGTCGTCGACGTCGGTAATCGGCTTCGCGACTTCCTTCAGCCGCGGGTCGGGGAATTTGACGATTTCTCTCAGGGGCATGACGCTCTCGACTTCTCGTACTCGACGCTTGTACTCGGCTCTATCTTTCGCCGCTCGATTCCCGCACTCGACACCGGCTCGGGCCTGCCCTGCGCCGGGAAGCGCTAACTCTCTGGAACAGAAGGGAAAACGCGCGTTTTATAGCATGTTGACCGGGCGTGCGTCGAGGGCGGTCTGGACGGAGCGCGGGAGTCGCTTCGCGGCGCGAAGTTGGGCCTGCGCGACCCTTCGAAGCGTCGCGGCATCCGCGCCCTTCACCAGCAGCATGAAGCGGAATCGGCCGCGGAGTTTGGCCAGCGGGGCGGGCGCCGGACCGAGGAGTTCGATCTCGGCGCCGATTGGCATCTCCGCGCGCGCGGCGAGCGCGAGCGTGTCGGCGGCGTTCTTGGCGACCTCTTCGTTCTCGTCATGGACGATGGTTCGCATCAGCGAGGCGAAGGGCGGATAGCCGAGCGCTTCACGATGGCCGATTTCCTCGGCGTAGAAGGATTCGAAGTCGTGACTGGCAACTGGGGCCAGCGCGTAGTGGTCGGGGACGAAGGTCTGGACCACGACCTTTCCGGGTCGATCTGCACGACCCGCACGGCCCGCGACCTGGGTGAGGAGCTGGAAGGTTCGTTCGGCGGCGCGAAAGTCGGGTAGATGCAGACCGATGTCGGCGGCGATGACGCCGACGAGCTGGACGCCCGGGAAATCGTGGCCTTTGGCGACCATCTGGGTCCCGATCACGATGTCGACCGCTTCGTCTTTCAGCGCACGAAGAACACTCTCTGTGTGTCCACGCCGGGCAGCGACGTCGCGGTCGAGGCGCATCGTGCGCGCAGTCGGAAAGACGCTCTGCACTTCTTCCTCGAGGCGTTCCGTGCCGACACCGAGCAACGCAGTCTCGGGGTCGCCGCAGCCATGACAGGTTTCCGGAACCGCACGCACGTGGTCGCAGTAATGACAGCGAAGATGATGCGCGGCGGCGTGAAAGACCAGGGCGACGTCGCAATCATCGCAGCGTTCGGCGTGTCCACATTGGAAACAGAAGATGCGCGTGGAGAAGCCCCGCCGGTTGAGAAAGAGAATTGTCTGGCCGCCCTGAGCGAGGGTCTGCGTGATTGCGGTTCGCATCGGCTTCGAGAGAATCAACTTCCGTCCGCGTGGATTCTTCGCCGATTCCTTCGCCAGGTCGATGATTTCGACGGCCGGCAGCGGTCGTCCGCCCACCCGCCGTGGGAGCGAGAGGCGTCGCATTTCGCCTTGGTCCGCCCGGTATCGGGTCTCGAGCGAAGGCGTGGCCGAGCCCAGGATGAGCGGACAACTCGCCGCTCGGGCGCGCCGCTCGGCGAGATCGCGTGCGTGATAGCGAAAGCCCTCGTCGTTCTTGTAGGCGCCGTCGTGTTCTTCATCGACGACGATCAGACCGAGCCTGTCGAGGGGCGCAAAGAGCGCACTGCGCGCGCCCACGGCGATCGCGGTCTGACCGGATCGCAATCGTTCCCACTGCGCGAGTCGGTCGCCCGGGCGCAGGCCGCTATGGAGGACCGCCACTTCATCGCCAAAGCGCGCGCGCACGCGCGCGACGATCTGATGGGTGAGCGTAATCTCGGGAACGAGCAAGAGGGCCTGGCGTCCGATTTCGAGGGTTTGCGCGATCGCGCGCAAGTAGACCTCCGTCTTGCCGCTGCCCGTGACGCCATGCAAGAGAAAACGTTCGTCCGCCTGGCGTTTGATCGCGTCACGAATGGGTCGCAACGATTCCGTCTGATCTTCGGTGAGCGTGACCGTGCCGCCGCCGTCGAGAATCGTCTCGGTTGCGAAGAGTCGGGGGCGTTCGTCGAAGACAACGATTTTCCGTTTCGCGAGTGCACGAAGTAGCGCCGTCGCATTCGGATCTCTCTTTGCGAGCGCGCGCGTTGCGAGACCATGAGAGGCGCTGGCGATCTTCTCGAAGAGCGCGGCCTGTTTGCTTGCACGAGATAGAATCGTCTTGAGCGTTCCTTCGACGTCGACCTCCGGCGCGATCCGGACCATCCGATCGGTGGGCACACGCGCTTTGGGCGCGAGGATTTCGATCCGCCGCTTGAGCAGGCCGTCGAGGACGAGGTCGTCGATGGCCTTGGAGAGGCGGGTTCCCGGGATGGCGCGCTCGAGCGCGGCCAGGGTCATCGGCTTGCCCACGAGCATCTCGAGGATCGCGCCAGTCTCTCCGGTCAACGCTTCACGGATCGAGAGTCCGTGGGCGATCATGCGCTCGGCTCGCGGCGTCAGCGCGTAGGGCCTCGCTATACGCGGCGTGGAGCCGGGCGGCAACGCGTGTGCCACGGCGAGTCCGATCGGCGCAAAGATCTCGCGCGCCTCTGCGGCCAGGATTCGAAGCATCGATTCGTCGACGACGGGCTCTTGATCGACGACGGCATCAACCAGGGCGAGCGTCCCGGTGTGTTCGCGACCGACACCGCCCGTTTCGCTCGCGCCGTGCTCTGCGAGGTCCAGGAGATCTTCGGGAACCACCAGGCCAACCAGGAGTTGGCCCGCGAAAGGAACGCGTACCCGGGTTCCCGGTGCCGCCTCCGCCTGCCCCCCGCCGAGTCGATAATCAAAGAGCTGGTCGAGGGGAACCGGCAGGGCGACGCGCACGATCCGCTCGTCTGCGGCATCGTCTGGACCCGGCGGCGCCAAGCCGTCGAAGAGGGGGGCAGTCATGGCGAGATCCTACGCACGGCGGGCTCGCGTGGAAAGGCCGAGAATTCGAATCGACGAATCCGGGGGGACCCGTTCGCTCGTCGTCGACGAGACCTTCGCCTCCTTCTATCGGCCGGGCGAGATCGCAACGCATTGTGTCTGGGACGCGATCGCTGCGCCGCTCCTGTGGCTGGCTCCCCAACGACGTCGGCGGATTCTGATCCTGGGACTCGGTGGCGGGTCGGTCGCGCGCATTGCGCGTGCGCTCGCGCCGGAAGCCGAGATCGTCGGCGTCGAACTCGACGCGGAGATCGTGCGAATGTCACGAGAACATCTCGAGCTCGACGCGCTCGATGTTCGTGTCGAGATTGCGGATGCGCTTGCGTGGCTCGAGAAATCGAAGGGGCGCTACGACGCGATCCTCGAAGACGTCTTCATCGGGCAAGGCGATGCGGTTCACAAGCCCGATTGGATTCCCGAGCCCGGGCATGCCCTCGCGTTCGCCCGTCTGGCGCGCGGAGGCGTCTTCGTCAGTAACACGCTCGATGAGCATGGGCGGGTGGCAGCCGCGATGCGCAAGCGGTTTCCGGCCCTGGTATCGATCGAGACCGAGGAATACGACAATCGGGTTCTCGTGGGCGGGTCAGGCGAGCTGACTGCGGCCTCGCTTCGACAGTGCGTTGCCGAGTCGCCCATTCTTCGAGAGAGCCTGGAAATCCTGTCCTTTCGAACGCGATAGCGCGCTCACTGACACTGGCTGGCGATCGCGATCGGTGGCCAATCCTCTCGTTTTGGTCGGCAACGGTTGAATTAATCGATCGATTGATTAATTTAACGGCCATGCCGCCCGATATGCCGATTCCAACGGGGACCCGCCGACCTGGCCGACCACGCCAAGCCGAGGCCGAGGGCGGAGAGGTTCGGGACCGTCTGCTCGACGCGGCCATGGAACTGGCGTCGGAGCAGGGATTCGAAGCCTGCGGGCTGCGCGAGATCGCGGCCCGGGCGGAGGTCAGTTCGGCCATGATCGCGTACTACTTCGGCGATCGACAAGGACTCTATGAGGCCATGTACCGGCGCGCCTTTGATCGGGTCGGCGACCAGGTCCAGTCTCTGATGTCGGATTCCGAGCGAACCGGGGGAGACCGACTCGATGACCTCATTCGGCTACAGGTCGAGTCGATTGCCGCGGACCCCTGGCTTCCAAAGCTTCTCGTACGCGAAGTGCTGCTGCCCGGAGCGTCTCCTGCGCGAGACCATTTCGCGAAGAGTGTCGGTCAGGGGCCGCTCAGGATACTGGCGGGGTGGCTCGAAGAAGAACAGGCGAGGGGGGCGATGCGGTCGGACTTCGATCCGCGTATGATGGCGATGACGATCGCAAGTCTGACGGCTTTCCCGTTCCTGATGTTGCCGATCGTCGGTGCCGAGATCGATCTCGAAATCGATGACGACTTTCCGAATCGACTGATCGAGCACAACCAGAAATTACTCGCCCTAGGACTCCGCGCCCGCACGGAGGAAGAAGAATGAACCCGTGTCCCAATCGGGAGGCGCGTCGTGTCTTGTCGATTCGTCTGTCGACGGCCGTGCTGGTGGCGGTCTGGATCGTGCTGTCGCTCTTGCAGACGGCTTGCCAGGACCCCAACGCTTCGAATCCGGAGGCGGTCGCGGCGACCCCGATGCCGAAATCAGAAGCGCGCCTTCGCGTCCGAGTGGATTCCGTCCGTCGAATGCGCCTGACGACTTCAGATCGCTTGACCGGGACGGTTCGCGCTTTCCATCACGCGGACATCAACTCGGAAACGCAGGGACGCGTTTTGCATCGTCACGTCGAGGCCGGTGCCGTCGTCGAAAAGGGTCAACTCTTGATCGAGCTCGAGTCCTCCCGACTCGAACTCGAGTTGCGTCGGTCGCAGGCGTCACTCCGCGCGGCACGGACTGTTCTTTCTCATGCCAAGCGCGATTTTGCCCGCGCCGAGCGTCTGCTGGCGCAGAATGCGATGAGCACGCAGAAGTTCGATGACCTTCAACATGGGGTCGATCGAGCCAGCGATGAGATCGCGTTGGCCGAAGTCGCGCGCGATACGGCAAAGAGAAATCTCGAAGACACCCGGATCACGGCTCCCTTCTCGGGCACCGTCGACGCGCTCAGGGTCGACGTCGGTGATTTCGTCACGGCGGGCGTTTCCGTGGCAACTCTCGTGGACTTGTCCCGTCTGCGCGTCTTCGCGGGCGTGACCGCACGAGAAGCCGCGCGCCTCGAACCGGGAAGTGTGGCGCGCGTGACTTTCGCGGATCTCGGCGGCGCCGCCTTCGAGGCCACGCTTCAGAGTGTGGGTCGCGTCGCTGGCGGGCGCGACGGAACCTACGACATCGAGTTGTGGTTGGATCCGAAGGATACGCCGATGCGCGACGGACTCGTCGCACAAATCGAATTGTCGGATCCCAATGAGACTCCAAGTCTGCTCGCCCGTCGGGCTGCCATTCTACGTCGCGAGGGATATCCGTCGGTCTTCATCGTACAGCAGCAGGCGGGAGGTGCCGTCGCGTACGCCCGGCGCCTGCGGACGGGCCGCAGCGATGGCGAGTGGATCGAAGTCCTCGATGGTCTTTCTGTGGGCGACCTGGTCGTCTGGGATGGACATTTCGCCCTCGATGATGGATCGAGTGTGATCATCGATGGCGCGCCGAGCGATCCCGTCGCTGCGGCGTCGCAGAAATAGCGGACGATGGAACGACTCGTCCGCTTCTTCATCTCACGCCACCTACTGGTCAACGTCTTGACGATCTCCGTCATCGTGCTCGGTCTCTTGACGATGATGCGCACCAATATCGAGGGTTTCCCGGACGCCTCGATGCCGATCTTCATCGTCTCCGCGAATCTCCCGGGCGCGTCCGCCCGCGATGTCGAAACGAAGATCACGATTCCGATCGAGGATGAGCTTCGCAATGTCGACGGGCTTGACAGCTATACGACCGTCATCACCGACAATCGCTCGGAGACGACCATCGAACTCGCCGCAGACACTTCGAACGAGGAGATCGAGAGAAAAGAAAAGGAGATTCGAAACGCAATCGACGCGATCACGAATTTTCCGGAAGAAATGACAAACGAGCCGATCGTCTTCGCGATGGACCCCTCCAAACAGCCCATCGTCGAAGTCGCAATCGCTGGCGAGAGAGCCAATTTGCCCGAGGCCGCACGCCTGCTCGAGCGAGCATTGCGCCGGACCCCCGGCGTGGGAGCGGTCGAGAGAGTCGGTCTTCCCGATCCGGAACTCCGCGTGCTCGTCGATCCGGCCGCCGCCCGCGCGCATAACGTCGCCATTCTCGACATCGTCGCGGCGATCAAGAGCCGCAATGTCTCGGATACTGGGGGCGTGCTCGAAAGCGCCGGTGATCGCCGACAGGTCGTCATGTGGAGTCGCTTCACCGATCCCTTCGAAGTCGGCGACGTCATTCTTCGCTTCGAAGACGAGGGACCCCTGCGCGTGGCGGATGTAGCGCGTCTCGAGCTCACACGGGAGGATGTCGGTCTGATCGCGGGGACGAATGGGCAGCCGGGCCTATCGCTGATCGCGGTGAAGAAGTCGGACGCGGACTTGATCCAAACACGCCGCAACATCGCTGAGACGCTGCGGGGCGTTCAATTACCACCCGGCATCACGACCACGATCGTCAACGACGCCTCCTTCGAAATGCAGAACCGCCTGAGTGTGATCGCCACCAACGGCGCGATGGGGTTGGTGATCGTCGGGGTGATCGTCTTTCTCTTTCTCGCCCCGTCGGCCGCCTTCTGGGTTTGCGTGGGGGTGCCGCTCGTCATTCTCGGCGTGATCGCGATGATGCCCGTCGTCGGAATGACCATCAATTTCATCTCGACGATCGCGTTCGTGATCGTGCTCGGCATGTTGGTCGATGACGCAGTCGTCGTGGCAGAGAAGATTCTCTTGCGCCGTCAGGACGGGTTGACTCCGGCGGAGGCCGCCGTGTCGGGGACTGTCATGGTGGCGCGTCCGGTGATCGCTTCCGCGCTGACGACTCTACTGGCCTTTGCGCCGATGTTGGCGATCGGGGGTATGGCTTCTCGGATCATCTGGCAGATTCCGGCCGTCGTTTGTATCGCGCTGGGCATCTCCCTGCTCGAGAGTTTTCTGATTCTGCCCGCGCACATGTCGATGATTCGCGGGGACGCACAGCCCCGACCGAAGCGTGCCTTCGTCCTGCGAATCGAGAAGCGCTACCGGCGCGCGCTGCATGACACGCTGCTGCATCGGGGAAAGGTGATCGCCGGCTTCGCGGTCGTCTTCTTCGTGATTCTCTTTGGCGTCGTTCCGCGGATGGAGTTTCAGTTCTTTCCCCAGGAATCGGCGCCCGGTTTCTCGATCAAGGTCACGATGCCGCCGGGCACTCCAATCGAGCAGACCGAGGCGAACGTCGACGCGATTCAGGGTCAACTCGCGGAGCTCATCAACGAAGACTTGATCGCGGTGACATCGCGAGTCGGCCATCAGGATTCCCAATCCTTCTCGCGCGAGTACGGATCGTCGGAAAATGAGGGAATCATCTCGGTTCATCTCCATCCAGGGGCGAAGTCGCGCAACGCGCAGGAATGGATCGAAATCGCTCGCGCCGGTCTTCGCGTTCCCGCCGCCGCCGAGATTCGATTCGAGGTGACACTCGATGGTCCACCGGGCCTCGAGCCCGTCAGCGTGTATGTCCTGGCCAACGACCATGTGATCCGGCGACAAACGGGTCTCGCGCTCGCGCAATTTCTAGAGGACATCGACGGCGTGGTCGACATCTCGATCGACGAGAAACCGGGCATGCGTCAGATCGATCTCAATCCCGACCCGGAACGTCTCGCGCGAAAGGGGCTCACGGCGGAGGATCTCGGTCGTACTCTGAAGGCCGCCTACTATGGCCTCGTCGCTTCCGAGATTCGCGATCTCGAAGAGACGACTGAAATACGCGTCGTTTTCGAGCCCGCGGCGAGACGATCCCTGGACGCGCTGCTCGAAACGCCGATCCGAAATGATCGTGGCGAACTCGTGCTGCTTCGAGATGTCGTCGACCCCGTCGAAACGCCGGCGCTTGCCAAGATTCAACATCGAAACGGCCAGCGCTCGGTTCTGATCACCGCGGGCCTGTCGGCCGAAGGTGGGCAGACGGGAACGACTGTTGCCGAACGGATCGAGCAGGAATTTCTGCCATTCTATGCCGGTCGATCCGATGTCCAGATCGAGATTTCTGGCGAAGTCATCCAGTCACGAGAAGCGGTCGCCGATCTCGCCTTCGTTGGCGTAGCGGTTCTGCTTGGAATCGGCGCCGTGATCGCGATCATGTTGGGCTCGTTTCTGGAAGCCTTCTTCGTGATCGCAGTCGTGCCCTTCGCGGCTGTCTTCGTCGCCCTGACCTTCTGGGTGCACGGCATGAATTTCAGCCTGCTTCCGCTGATCGGAACGATCGGCCTCTCGGGCGTCGTCGTGAACGCTTCGATCGTGATGGTCGACTCGGTTCATCAGGCGCTTCATCGCTTGAAGGTCGGTGCCAGCGAAGACGAACGAAAGGAAGTCGTCATCGAAGCGTTGGTGGGACGCCTTCGCCCGGTTCTCGTCACCAGCCTCTCGACTTTCGGTGGCGTCATGCCGACCGCCTATGGCTTTGGCGGCTGGGACGCCATCATGTCGCCGATGTCGTTGGCGCTGGGTTGGGGCCTGGCGCTTTCGTCGATCGTGACGCTCTTTCTGGTCCCGTCGCTCTATATCGCTGCCAGTGACATCAACCGGAAGCTCGCGAGCCTGCGCTCGGCCCAGAGTTCCGACCGGTCTCATACGTTGGGCCTGTCGGCCAGGGACGAAGCGGCCTGATCCCTCTGGTTGGGTGCCACAAGCTGCTAGTCCGCGTAGTCGCGCCCACGGGCCTTGGCTCTTTCGCGCGCGCTGGGATTGACCGAGGGTCGGAAGGGCACTTCACAGACGACGGCATCGACTGCGGTACCGGGCGATTGCGCGTACGGTTCGGGAAGTTCGACCTTGAGTTCCGTTCCGATCTCGCAGAGCTCGAAGGGCACATAGGCCAGGGCGATATTCGTGTCGAGTTCCGGCGACCACCAGGGCGACGTGATGTAACCGACGCGGGTTCCGTCGGCGGTCGTCACCAGCCAGAAGTCGGGTGCGTAGTCGGTGATCGGATTGCCACCCAAGCGAAGACCGACGAGCTTTTGCTTGAAGGGAAATCGCCCGGCATCGATCTCGGTTCGCTGGCGCTCGAGCTCGCTTTTGCCCACATAGTCCGCGCTCTTCTTGCGCGGAATCTGATACGCGAGATTCACTTGAAACGGAGAGGTCTCGAAATCCATGTCCTGACCCCAGGAGAGAATTCCGGCAGCGATTCGCCTGTGGTGCGCGGGCGCGATGACTTCGAGGTCGAATTTTTTTCCGGCTTCGAGGATGCCATTCCAGACCGCCTCCGCATGGAGCGACGCGTCGATCACGTACACCTCGTATCCCAGCTCTCCGGTATAACCGGTCTGACTGATGATGACCGACACGCCGGCGACCTCCGTCCGCATGAGTCCGTAGTAGGGAACGTCGCGAATGGCTTCGCCAACGAGATCAGCCATCAGGCCTTGCGAACGCGGACCCTGGATCTGAACCGGGCAGACGTCGATTTCGTCGATGTCCACATCCCATTTCCGTCCCAGGTTTGCGGCCTGCAGCCAGAGCATGAGATCGCTGTCGGCGAGCGAAAACCAGAACTCGTCTTCGGATAAGCGGAGCAAGACCGGATCGTTCAGGATGCCGCCCTGTTCATTGCAGAGAATGCAATAGCGGGCCGCCATGGTTGAGATCTTCGTTGCATCTCGTGTGATCACGAAGTTCACAAAGTCGCAGGCGCCGGAACCCTTGACGCGAATCTGGCGCTCGACGGCCACGTTCCACATCGTGACCCGATGCACGAGCGCATCGTATTCCGCCATCGTGCCGCCGTCTTTGGGCAGGACATAACCACGAGGGTGATACATGCGGTTGTAGATCGTCGCCCGCCACGCTCCGGCTTCGACCGAGAGATGCCAGAAGGGCGACTTGCGAATTCGGGTCGAGATCAACATCTGGACCGGAGTGGGACCCGACTGACGCAGATTGATTGGAACCAGTCGGTCGCTCTGGTCGACGCTCGGTACGTTCGGATGATCCTTGTTTGGATCTCTGCTTTCCTGAGTCATGGGTTACTCCCGCTACGCGGTTCAACCGCGGATTCGTTCGTGGGTTGGATCGTAGAGCGAGCCCCGACCGACGACTTCGACCGTCATCGGGTAGTGGCCATCGCCCATTTCGTCGAAATATTCGAGGAGCAACGACGCCCCGACGCGAGCACGCTCGCGTGGCAGGTACCCCATGACGGCAAATTTGCCGAGCGACGGACAATAGGATGCGCTCGTTGTATAGGACCGTCGGCCCTGATCATCGACGAGCGTGCGTTTGCTCGTCGGGTCGAGGATGGGCCAGAAGCCGACCGGATAGCGTGCGATCGCCCCGTTCAGCGACAGGGTATCGAGGCTCAACGTAGACAGGATTGCAGCTGGCTTTTCGTCGCGCTGCCTAACATAAGACTCCTTCCCGACGAAATCGGCGGCTTTCGTAGCGGGCCTCGCGACGCCGGATTCGAAGGCGTTGTACTCCGTCTCGAGGTCCGCGCCCTGAAGCCGGAAGCATTTTTCCAGCCGACGGCTGGTGGCGTAGGTTTCGATGCCGACCGGAACGACTCCGGCATCGAGAAAGGCGTCGAAGAGCGGCTCGCCGACAGCCGGGTCGTTTTCCAGATAGAGCTCCCAACCGAACTCTCCGACATACGAGATGCGGGCGGCCCAGACCGGGATCTTCAATCCGTTCGGCAATGTCAATTCGAGTTCCCGAGCCGTCGCGAACGGGAACGCTTCGTTGCTGAGGGCCTCGGGTGTCGTGAATCGGCCGAGTACCTCACGGGCCTGCGGGCCCCAGAGTCCGAGGGTCGCGAGATCCTGTGTCCGGATCGAAATGTCGGCGTCGAGGCTCCAATCATCTCGATGGTTTCGGATCCACATCCAGTCGCGGTTGCCGTCGGCGCCCCCCGTCACGACGCGATAGTGATTTTCGGCCCGTCGACAGATGGTCAAGTCGGCTTGAACGCCGCCGAAGGCGTTCAGGAAATTCGTATAGATCACGGACCCGATTCGTTTGCGGCCGCCGACCTTGGCAACAGAAAGCGCTTCGAGAAGTTTTTCGGCGTCGGGGCCGACGATGTCGAAGATCGCGAAATGAGAGAGATTGATCATGCCGACGCGGTCGCTCATCGCGAGGTGTTCGGCGTTGGCGAGCTCATAGGGGACATGCCGGCGGTCCCACTCATTCTCACGAACCGGAACCTTCGAGAGGTAGTCGGCCAGCTGTTCCCGATTCGATTCGTAGGCATAGGCGCGCTCCCAGCCCGCGATTTCGTTGTCGAAGTAGCCGCCGAGTTCCCGTTCGCGTGCATGGAAGGGACTGCGATAGAGATCGCGTCCGCTCAAGTAGGGCTCTCTCGGATGGACGGGCGGGTTGTAGATGGTCTGGGCGTTTTCGAAACAGCGACCGCGGACCTGATCGGGTTGCTTCTGGATCGGATAGAAACGAGCGATATCGGCGGAATGGAGATCGACCGAAGGCGCGCCGTTCACGATCCATTCGGCGCAGAGGCGCGCTGCGCCGGGTCCATCCTTCACCCAGACCGCCTCACATAACCAGAATCCGCGAACCTCGGGACTCTCGCCAATCAACGAACCTCCATCCGTGGTGACCGAGAGCAGGCCGTTGAAGGACAATCGTTCGTCCCAGCCGAGATCGGCCAGGATCGGAACGGTTTCACTGGCCTTCGTCAACGCCTCCGCGACCTGGTCGAGCTCGAGGTGCCGCATCGAGGGCGAAGTCTTCGTTCGATCCGGGTTGCCAATATCACTCACGTCGACCAGTCGCGGTTCGCGCTCTTCGTAGTAGCCCCATTCGAGCATCCCGCCTTCCGAGAAGCCGGTGTCTCGTACGTACGCGGAGTTGCCCTGATCGCGCAGCAGCGGGTGAACGAGGAATTGATCGGTTCCCTGGATGCTCTCGAGTGGGCCGAAGAAGAGCAGCGGGTGTTCGACCGGCCAGAGGGGAACGGGCACGCCCGCGAGGCCGGCGACCTCGGGACCCCAGATGCCCGAGGTCACGACGACCAGGGGTGCTTCGATGCTTCCCTGTCGAGTCTGCACCGCTGTTATGCGACCGTCTTCGATCTCGAAGCCCGTGGCCGGCGTATTGGTAAAGGTACGCAGAAAGCCATCGTCCACGCCTCTCTTCACCATGTCATGGACCAGATCGATCGAGCGCGGAACGACGAGGCCCGCATCCGGATCCCACATCGCCCCTCGAATCGACGATTCCTCGAGCAGCGGAAACTTCTCTTTCGCTTCCGTCGCCGAGATCAGGCGGACGTTGGTTCCGAACGCCTTCCCCGATCCCACCTTGCGTTTCAACTCTTCCCAGCGCGCGTCATCGCCGACGCGACAAACTTCGAGCCCGCCTCGTTTGAAGAAGAAGCCTTGCTCCTGGTAGAACTCGCGGCTGAACGCCGTCGTCCAATTGGCCAGCTTGTCATGGGCCGTATTGAAGATGAAGTCGGATGCGTGCGAAGTCGACGAAATGTCCGAGGGAATGGCGCCCGCCTTTTCGAGGCCGACGACATTCCTGACTCCGAGTTCACCGAGGAAGTGGGCGAGGGAAGCTCCGACGATTCCGCCGACGCCAACGATGACGACGTCGGCTCGCGTGGGAAAGAGGGCGCTATTAGACAAGGCGGGCGGGCTCCACTCGTACGATTTCGAGTTGTACCCTCCGGGCGAGAAGAGTTCAAGCTTTTTGTCAGGCGGCTGCGGCGTCGCGATCGCTCTTTTCGAGCGAGTCGTCTCACTCACGCCAGGTCCCGAGCACCCTGTAGGCCACCGGCTGCACGACGAGAGTCAGCACAGAAGATCCCATCAGGCTGAAGAAGCCCAGCTGGCCCGGACTCATGATCGCGGTGAGGATTCGCTCTTCTTGCGAAAGGCGAAGAGGTCGATCGGGATGAGCACGGGCCCATGTTCGCGGCCGGCCGCTTCTTCCATGGAATCGATGTGGTGATAGACCATGGAAAGAAGGATCAGCGAGACCGACTCGTCCTCGACCGGGATGTTCTGCGCGTCTCCAGACCGAAAGGTCACGTTTTCTTGAGGAACATTCGAGATCGCCTGCGCCAGCATCGACCGTGAAGGATCGACACCGATCACCGTAGTCTCGAATCGATTCGCCAGGGCTCCGGAAAATCGTCCGGTGCCACAGCCGAGATCCACGATCGTCGCCAATCGCTCGCCATCCGCGAGGGAGCGGGCGATCGCGTCGAGCCAGATGTCCAGCTTCGCGCGCGATAGTCCTCGCGCTTCATGGTATCGGTCAGCGACGTCTGTCTCGTCGTAGTTCATTGGATCATGCCTGCGTCGGCCGAAGTCTCGTCGCCGGCGACCGTCTCATGGGATCGACTCTTCCGGTAGACGGAGATATTGATACATCTCCGGTGCCTGGCTCGCCGCCGGATAAAACCCGTAGCGTTCGTAGAAGGGAGTCTTCCCGGTCGCCGAGAACAGGCCGACGAAGACGCGATCGGGGACTCGCTCGTCGAGCCACTGCATCAATCGGTCCATGATGGCTCCGCCGACTCCGCTTCCCTGGCAGGACGGAACGACCAGCACATCCTGGACATAGAGAAAGAGTGCACTGTCTCCGACGATTCTCGCCATGCCGACGGCTTCGCCGTCCTGCTCGGCGACGACCGAATAGAGAGAGTTCTCGAGAGCGCCGGAAGCGGATGGGGCCGTGATGTAGCGGGACCAGCCGACCGCGTTCGTGAGCTCGAGGTATTCGTCGAGTGTAGGTTTCCGATCCACGATGCGGATTCGCTCGTTGGAAGCGCGAGCGGCGTCGATTGTTTCAGGATGCTTTCGTCTAGGAACCGGAAGGCGGGTGCTCAGCTACCCATCTTCTTGAGGTCTGCGAGAACGCCCTTGGCGACGGCCTTGAGTGTTTCGAAGACCCCTTCGCCCGTCGTCGCGCAGGCCTCGAACTCGACGGCGCCCGTCGGGTTGCAAAGCTTCTGCAATTCCTCGAGCGGTGCCGCATTGGGCAGGTCGCGCTTGTTGTACTGGATGACGTAGGGAATCTTGTCGAGGTCATAGCCCTGTTCTTTCAGGTTGACCTTCAAGTTGTCGAGGCTTTCGAGATTGGCTTCCATGCGCTCGATCTGGCTGTCTGCGACGAACACGACTCCGTCGACACCCTTCAAGATCAGCTTGCGACTCGCGTCGTAGAAGACCTGGCCGGGAACCGTGTAGAGATGGAAGCGCGTCTTGAACCCGCGGATTTCGCCAAGCGCTAGCGGAAGAAAATCGAAGAACAGCGTACGCTCGGTTTCGGTGGCGAGGGAGATCATCTTTCCTTTGACGTCCGGATTCGTCTTCAGATAGATGTGCTGAAGATTCGTCGTCTTCCCGCAGAGCCCTGGACCGTAGTAAACGATCTTGCAGTTGATCTCTCTCGAGCTGTAGTTGATGAAGGACATGTGCGCCTTGTTTCGGGTTGTCCGAGCTATTTCGTTTCCATTCGGGTACCGCCCGATCCGGTATTCTTGGCTCAACTTGTGACTTGTGACTTGCTAGTCAGAGAAGAGGTTGTCGATATCGTCGTCCGTAATTTCAGCGAACGGCGATCCGTGTGTCTGGATTTCCGTTTCAGCCTTCTTGCGAATGTCTTCGAAGAGTTTGGCCAGCCCGTTCCCGGCCTTCTTGACTCGCAATCGGACGAGGCCGAGCGAGCTGCGTTCGTCGAATACGACGACCAGGATCATGCGGTCGCCGACCAGGGTCATGTGCAGGTTGTCCCGCTCGCCCTGATGAAAATGAATCGGGAATTCTTCCTCGCCGACGATCTTGGCGAGACCACCGGTCGCGGCCACGCATCCCGCGGTGAGACTCGCCAGGCTCGTGCTGTCGATTCCCTGGAGTTCGCCGGCCTCGGCGATCAGCTGTCCAGCTTTGTCGACCACGAAAATGCCCTTGGCGTTGGCATCTCGAACCAGCTTTTGGATGATTTCGAAGACTCGATCGAAGTCCTCCTGTTGCATCACGAGCTGGGATTCCATCATCGGCATCTGCCTCTGTAACCCTTCGGGAAATGGACCCTTTTACCAGCTTACCCCGCGATGGGTCCAGCCGGCAACGCCCCGCTGTACAACGACATTCGCGGCGAGTCCGTTGGGGTGCTTGAACAGGGATCGGCCGGCTTTCCCCCTGCCTTTAGGTTCGAGCGTGGTTTATTCGCCGCGTCAAGGTTTTCATTCTGCAACTCGCGTCGTAACTCATTCGGATAGAGATCGTCGATTCTTGATGGCGCGGCTCACCGTGACGTGATCTGCGTACTCGAGCTCGCCGCCGAGTGGCATGCCCGACGCGATTCGCGTGACTCGAATGCTGGCTCCGGCTTCGCGGTTTCGCAGCTCGAGTCGGTCCGCGATGAAATACGCCGTGGCGTCGCCTTCGGCAGTCGGATTGGTCGCCAGGATGACTTCCTTGATGTCCTTGTCTTCCACACGGCTTTCGAGCTCACGGACTCGAAGCGTCTCCGGCC
>Ga0310122_10000654_pt1 | contig 21983 bp, 7 predicted proteins | sample CB6_Bottom_1051__FD_203503 | JGI IMG/M metagenome (GOLD analysis project Ga0310122, IMG submission 203503) | Marine microbial communities from Western Arctic Ocean, Canada - CB6_Bottom_1051 | ecosystem: Environmental > Aquatic > Marine > Oceanic | place: Canada: Western Arctic Ocean | collected...
AGGTGCCATGCGCGATCTTCGCCAACGCCGTGGCGCCTGGGGTGTTGTGGTAGGTGCGCGTGACCACCGACCCGGTCACGGTGATCTCTCCGGTCTCCCCCGCCGGTAGCTCGAGGTGGTCGGACCAGTCGGCGATCGGTGCGTCGTCGATGCGAATGATGCGCACGTCGAGACCGGCCATCGGTGTCCCCACGCACGTCCCGGCCCCGCGCGCCGTCTCTGCAGCCGTCTCACCCAGAATCTCCCGACTGCCGATCGACGCGACCGGGAGCGCCTCGGTCGCACCGTAGGGTGTGTGCACTTCCGCCCCTGGCCCGAGCATGGTGTGCATCCGCTCGAGGACGACGGGCGGGACCGGTGCCCCGGCCGTGATGACGCGCTTCAGTGTGGGCAGCTGGATTCCTCGCGTCTCACCGTAGCGGCTGACCCGGTCCAGCAAGGCGGGGGACCCGAACATGTGCGTGACGCCGTGGTCGCCGATCGGCTCGATGATCTTCCTGGGATCCACAGAGCCAGGGCGGGTGAAGTCCATCTCGGGGATGACGGCCGTCATCCCCAGCGCCGCATCGAACAGGGCGAACAGCGGGAACGTGGGCAAGTCGACCTCCTCGGCCGAATATCCGAAGTGCGAGTGCAGGTAGCGCACCTGCGCGTCGAAGATCCCGTGTTCGTAGAGGACGCCTTTGGGCGGACCGGTGCTGCCGCTGGTGAACAGGATGGCGGCCGGGTCCTCGACCCGCGTGGGTGCCGGCGCGTAGGGCCGCCACGGATCGGTGCGGATGTCCGCAAGACACAGCCCGCCCCAGAGCCATCGACGGCCGACGGTGACGGCCACACGGACCGAGCGGAACGAGCCGGGATAGAGCGTGCGGAACACATGCGCGCGCGGGACGCCGATGAAGGCCTCGCCCTGTATCTCCGAGAGGCGGGCCCGCATCTGCTGCCTGCCGACCCCAGGGTCGATCATGACCGGGACCGCACCGACTTTGAAGAGAGCGAAGACCAGGGCGAAGAAGTCCAATCCGGGCGGAACGAAGAAAATCGTACGCGTGCCGCGCGTGATGCCGACCGTCTCCAGGCCATGAGCGTAGCGATCGGTCTCCTGGTCGAGCTGCTCGAATGTCACGTGCCCGTAGCGGGCTCGCCCCGAGGCGTCCCGACCGGCGGTCCAGACCACGGCCCGTTTGTCCGGATACCGTGCAGCCATCGCCGTGAGCCGCTCCGCGATGTTGACCCTGTTGTTCATCTCTACCGTGTCGCCGTCGGCCTGACTCTCGAGCAACCTGCGGGGATATCCCGACCGGTCAGCGTCCTGGCATGGAGCCCGCCGTCATCGACGCGACCGGGACCGTCGGATGCGCATCGAGAAACGCGTGGACGAGCGGGCCGATCTGCGCGCCTGCGTCTTCGAGCACATAGTGACCGGCGTCGGGAAACGTACGCACGACCGCGTCCGGAAACCGCGTGCGCCAGCCGGCCAAGAAGGCGGCGTCGAACACAAAGTCACGCTCGCCCCAGCAGATCAGCATCGGCACGTGCCGCAACTGAGGCAGGTGGTCCTCGACCCATCGCACCAGGTCGTAGCTGCGATCCCCCGGACCCAGCGGGATGTCTTGCACGAAGCGCAGCGTCGCGATGCGATTGGCCCACGAGTCATACGGGGCCCGATACGCCTTGCTCACGTCGTCAGGCATCCGCCTGACGCACGCCATCCGCGTCGCCAGATACGAGAAGGCATTGAGCCCGCGGACGAGCGGCGTCGCCAACGGGACCAGGTTCCGGATCATCCACAGCCGCAGGGGCAGGGCCTTACCATCCGGGAGCCCGAACGCGGCGGTGTTGAACAGCACGAGTCGCGTCACACGCTCGACCCGGCGCAGCGCGCACGCCAGACCAATCATCCCGCCCCAGTCATGCACGCCGAAGGTCAGGTTGTCGCCAAGGTGCAGGTGCTCGACGAGCGTGTCGAGATCCGCCACTCGTCGCTCGAGACAATACGGATAGTCAGCATCGCCGGGCTTGTCAGACAGCCCACACCCGATGTGATCGACGGCGATGACACGATACGACTCGCGCAGCTCGGTGATCAGGCCGCGAAAGAAAAACGACCAGGTCGGGTTGCCGTGGACGAGGATGACCGGCTCGCCCTGGCCCTCGTCGACGTAGTGATAGCGATGCCCCTTGATGTCCAGCCAGTGGCTCTCGAAGGGATAGAGATGGGAGTACGCAGAAAGGTCCACCTGCTATCACCACTCGAGGCCCAGCAGCAGGCAGTTCAACCCGCTCCCGATCCCGAAAAGCCCCACCCGTTGGCCGCGCTCCAAGAAACCGCGTTCGTCCGCGATGGCCGCCGTAATCGGCACCGAGACCGTACCGATGTTCCCGAGATACTCGAACGTCGAGAAGTCCCGATCGAGCGGGATACCCATGGCGTTGAGGACCGCCTTGCGGTGCGGTGCCCCCACCTGGTGGCAGATCACGCGGTCCGGCCCCTCGGTCCAGCCCAGCTCGGCGACGAATGCACCGAACGACTCGGCACCCAGGGCCACGCCGTGCTGGAGCGTGCCCACTGCGTCGGTCTCCATCACCACCGGGCCGCCACCAGGGACAGCCGTGTCTGGTCCCCAATAGCTCAACCCGTGGTGCTGGGGCGCCGCGCGAATGACGCCGCCAACCAGACGGTGCGCACCGGTCGAGCGCGCGGCATTGGTCAGCACGATGCCGATCGCCCCCGACCCGCCGGTCATTGTGGCCATCGACTGCTTGAACATCTCCATACACGGGTCGCGCAGCATGCGCTCGATGGTCTGATCCACAATCGGGCGCGCCGACTCGCACGACACGACCAGGCCGGCCCTGATCTGGCCGAGCTCGATGGCATTGGCCACCTGGAAGAGGGCGTTCATGACGCCAAGGCAGGCGTTGCACGTGTCGTGCACGACAGCCTGGCCGCCGATACCCAGGGCGTCGGCGGTGGCGCACGCCGTGGCGGGCTCCAGGTTGTCGCGACACACCCCGCCGTAGACAAGCATCCCAATCTCGTCCGGCGCGACCCCAGCCGCCGCCAGCGCCTTGCGGCCGGCTCGGGCCGCGCCGTCGGCCATACGCTGACCGGCATCCCAGAAGCGGCGCTCTCGCACGCCGGTCAATGCCGCAATCTGGCCTGATGGTAGCTTCAGGGCGTGATACATCGGCGCCAGGCGGTCGTCGAGGGCCGCCGACGTGATGACATTCGGCGCCAACTCGTAGCCGATCGACTCGATGGTAACGCGGGAGTATCGCATCGTGTTAGCGGCGTCGTGGTCAGGAGGTGGGCACCAGACGCACCCCGATGTCCCGCATCTCGTAGATCGGGAGACCGTCCACCTTGAGAAAACCGCTGCCCGAGATGGTCGGGGTCGGGCCGTCCTGGATGTGGGTCACCACGATCTCGACTTCCACTCGATGGTTGGTAGGGAGGATCTGACCGCGATACACCCACGTGTGCTCGCGTCCGATCAGGATCGGTTGGAACCGATGCGTCTCTCGCAGATCGCCCCAGCGCTCGAGAGCCACCACCTTCAGCAGTTGCAGGAACGATTCAAAGCCCAACGAGCCGGGGCAGACCGGGTCCTGATAGAAGTGTGCCGCGAAGAACCATTCGCGCGGGTCGATGTTCTTGACGCCACGGATGAACCCGAGCCCGTGCGGGCCGCCGTCGGGGACGAACAACTCGACGGCATCGACCATGCGCAACGCCCGCGCGGGCAGTACGGCCTCGCCATCGGCGGATGCCACGCGCGTGTCGTCCGGCGTCAACGGAACGAGCGTCTCGAGCGCGAATCGCCGGCCCCGTTGCGTCTCGTCGGCGTCGGGCACGTAGCGCCGGTCCGCAGCGTCGCGAATACCGACCTGCTGGGCCAGCGCGGCGCTCGAGAAGAAGCCGAACTGTGTCGCACCGCCGTAGACGATCCGCCCCTCCCGCCAGATCTGCATGTCGTATGACTGGACGATCATGCCACCCGCCTCGGCCACGTTGGTAATCCGGACGCGCACCGTCAGCGTGCCGGCACCGCCAAAGACCTCCTCATACAGCGTCGCCGTACCGCCGAGGTTGCGAAACGACAGGTCCTCACGACTGCGCAACGCCGACCCCAGATACGCCCCCAGCCATCCGCACGGCTGCAACGCGATCTCCAGCACGATCGCGAACGGCATGGACGACTGACGATTGGCTCGGAAAAACCACGCGTCGGGTGGCACGTCGTACTGCGCCTCGATCCATCCGCCCGCTGCGAGCTGCCACGCATCGGCGTGAATGTCGGTGATGCGGTCGAGGAACTTGTACGGCGGCCCGGGCAACCTGGCAATCCGCCGATCGACGTCAAAGACGCAGTACGCCTCCCCGAACGCATCCGACGGCCTGCCCACCGCGAAGGCCAGAATCCGATCGTCGTCGTAGAGGGCCGGCCGCGGGCCCAACGGCACCGTCCCCCCACCGACGAGTGTGACCGACGTCGGGACCATCGGCGAGACCTTCACCCGACGCCACGTCGCCTCGATCTGCTCGCGGGTCGCGCCCGTGAGCTTCAGCGACATGTCGGTGAACTGGACGATGCGTTGCCCATCGGCATACACCAGGGCGTCAGCGATCGCGTAAGGCTCAGGGTTGTAGCCCACCTCTTTGAGCTGCACCTCGTACGTGACCACCCGCGTGGCCTGGGTCACAGGTCCGCGACAGCGCAGCCTGCTGGAGACACCAGGCACCGGCTCGCAACACACACCGGCCTGCTCGGTGACCCAGCCCATGCGCATGAGCAGCACCCGCAGCGTGTGGACACAGCACTCGTACATGAGCGTCCCGGGCATGACCATGTCGTCGACAAAGTGACAGGTGAGGAACCACTCGTCGCCGCGAATGTCCGCCTCCGCGCGGGTCGACCCCAGCCCGAATCGCCCGCCGGTCGGATCCAGTTCGACCACTCGATCGATCAGGCGCATCCGCCCACCCGGCAGACACATCGGCTCGCGCAGGCCAAGCCGGTCGAACAGGGGACCAAAGCACCCCGACAGGTTGCCGCCGCGTAGCGCCTCCAGTTGGCCTGCGTCGTACGACTCGACCACCATCGGGACAAGCTCCTGCCAGCCGTTCCCTCGCCGACCGGACTGCTGAGCGTGGTCGTCAGCGGTCAGCACGATGCCGCCCGACTCGGCTGTCTCCCGCTCGGTGAAAAAACCGGCGCACCCATCCTCCATGGTGACCACGGGCTGACCGCCGATGGAACCAACGAACCGGAAGAAGAACAGGTAGGTGTCGCCTTGACGAACAAAGCGGTCGATGTGGATGTCGTAGCGGACGACATCACCCGGTCGCGGTAGCCCGCGGTGGAACGTCACCGTCGCATCGAGCAGACGATACGATCGCGTGCCCTGGAGCGCCAGGTCGATACCGAGATAGGAGCACAGGAACAGATCCGCCTGCCCGGCCTCGACCGAGATGCACACCGGCGCGCGGTCCCCGTCGAGATACCACGCGCCGGACCGCACGTCATGCTCGGTCACCACACGACCGGAGGTCATCGACCCTTTTGCGCCCTCGACAGTGAGGATACGGTCGACCAGCATCAGCGGTTCGTCGGGCAGCCGCACCCGGACGGGATAGCTGTCCAAGGCCGCGAACTCGGGGCCCAGCACCTTCGACGCCGAGCCAACCGCGAACTCCAGGCACAGGTCGCGGTCGTAGGCCGGCACCGGGGACGTGAGGGAATGATCTGCCGGCAGGTCCGCCACCCCGAGGACGTCGACCAGCTGCGCCTGCCAGGCCAGCACGTCGCCCATGCCAGCCAAGGCCGACTGCGAAAAACGCAGAAAGGCTTCGTGCGCGTGGGCCCCCGCTGCGCTCGCCTCCGCCACCGCGTCCACCAGGCTGTCGCTCGCGTGTTCCCTCGCGCCGCCCGACGCGGTGGGCGCGGCAGACACGTGGCTACGCGCAGCGGAGACACGAACGGGTCGTTGTGGCGGTCCCGCGAGGCGCGGTAGTCGCGGCCGGGGTGTCGGCCCGCCGGTGGGGACGACGATCGGGGCCGCCCTCGCACCCGCGGGGTCCGACACCTGTCGACCCAGCGGGACCAGCGCGTGGCCATAGAGTGGACCCAGATCGACGAGGACGCGCTCGGCGAACAAGGTCGCAACCAGACGGAGCACCGAAGTCACATCCTCCTCGCCCTTCACACATGCCGAACGGGCCAGGTGCGGACGACCGTGAAGAATCTTGGCGATCATGCGCGAGCACGACGCCTGCGGACCGGGCTCGACGAAAACCCGTACACCATCGGCATACGCCTGTTCGATCGTCGCCGCGAAGTCGAACCCAGAGACGGCCTGGGCCACGATCGCGTCCGCCGCGGATGCCCGATCCACCGTGTAGCTCTGCGCCTGCGCGGCGCTGTAGAAGCGCACACCCGTGGGCGGGGTCGTGGCCAGCAGGTGCAACCCCCGATACGCGCTCTCCACCGATCGGGCGATCGGGCAGTGTACCGTCGACGTCCCGAGCAGGTCGACAGCCTCGCAGTCCAGCGCGTCGACCACCGCGGCGACCGCTCCACGCTGACCTCCGATCACACATTCACCGGGTGCGTTGACGATGAGCAAGTAGACGTGGTCGACGTCGGCGAGTGCGGCCCGTACCACGGCGGCTCGTCGGTTGACGACAACGCTTCGCCAGTCGACGGTGTCGCTGTCGGCGAGGCCCCAGACCCGGCGGGCCGCCTCACAGCGGCCAACGAGCTCCGACTGGAACAGCGGCGATTGCCGCATGCGCGCATACATCTCGTCGCGCTCTCGCCAGGCGCGCATCGCGAACAGGGCCGTCGACTCCCCGAGGCTGTACCCGATAACGCTCGTCGGATGCACTCCGAACCCGCGGAGCAGATCGCTCATCGCCACGCCGTGCGCGACCTGTCCCAAAATCGGGGCGAGTGGGTCATCGTTGACGGCGTCATCCGAGGAGCGGCTCCATCCGTCGCCCCAGTCACGTCTGTGTGGCGTGAACAGGTCAGGCGAAAATTGCCCCCGCAGCCGTGTGGTCTCGTCATCCAGGCGACGGAACACATGCGGCCAGTGGACGCCGATACCGGCACCCATCCCGACATAGTGATTGCCCGAACCGGGAAACACGAAGGCGACCTCGCCCTGCGGCCCCAACGGCTGGGGTGTGTAGAACACGCCGGCGCGGCCTTCCATGACGGTCGACGGGTCGGCGCGCAGGCTGCGCTCGGCCACGGCGATGGCTCGTTGGAGGTCGTCGGCGTCAGTGGCAAGCATCGCAACAGCGAGCCGACCGGTATTCGATTGGGAGACTCCCTGTGTGTACGACCGTCGAGCCAGTGGCTCGATGCCGTCATGTTGGGCATGGTCACCAGGTCCGGCATGATCACCGTGCGCACCGGCGACGAGCGTCCGTAACCCGTCCAACCCCACCAGGAGGTCGGCCACCTCGCCGCCACACACGCCGAAGACCGCCTGCGCACGACTGCCCAAGGGCTGGCGACGCTCGGCGGCGTGCTCGTCGGCCTTGTGCTCGACACCCTCCAGCACAACATGCGCGCATCCGCCGTCGACCGTCATCACGCTGACGCCCGCATAGCGGGGCCCGTCGGCACGGTCGCGGAGCCACGCATGCGGACGGATCGGCAGGTAAAACGGACCGGCGCTCCATGCGTCAGGTGCGCTCGGCTGCCGGAATCCGCGCAACGGTGGGACGATTTCCTGATACAGGCAGATAGCGGTCTTCACCACGGATGCGAGCCCGGCGGCCGCACCGGTGTGACCGATGGTCGGTTTGGCCGAGCCGATCGCGCAGGTCGCGCTGTGGCTGTGGCTGTTGCCAGAGCCGAAGAACAGCGAGAGCGCCTCGGCCTCGACACGATCCTCGTCGGGGTACCCGCTGCCATGGGTTTCCAGATAGCTGATACATCCCGGCGCCACGCGCGCGTCCGCGTAGGCTCGTTCGAGCGCACGTTGGTAGGTCTCCCGATCCGGGACCGGCCCCGATCCCCCAGCGAACCCGAGACCGCGGATGACGGCATAGATCCGGTCTCCCGAGGCGACGGCATCCGTGAGCCGTTTGAGCACGACCGTCGCGGCCCCTTCGCCGACCAGGGTCCCATCCGCCGCCGCGTCGAACGGCCGCACCTCGCCACGCGGTGAGAAGGGTCGGACTGTGTGGGTGACCAGCATCGCACGCACGTCACCGGGCAGATCGACCGCGCCCACGACGACGGCGTCCATGTCATGTTGGCGCAACCCCTGCAACCCGACAGCCAGAGCGCGAATCCCGGACGCCGCCTCCGCCGAGATCGCAAAGCTTGGACCACCGAAGGCGAACTCGCGAGCGATGCGACTGGCGACCACATTGCCCAGGGCGCCGAGCACGCGCCCCGGCGTCAGTGCCGGACCGGACTCTTCGCGAAGAGCGGCGACCCACTCGTCGAGCTGCTGATTATCCAGCTCCAGTCCGAGCAATTGGGCCCACTGCCGGGCTTCCCCGAGCAGGGCCCAGCGATGATGGAAGTTGGTGGTGTTGAGATCAAGCCCCATGCCGATGATGACGCCCGTCCGTAGAGCCGTCTCCTTCGGCGGCACGCCGGCGTCCCTCAGCGCCCGGGCGACCGACTGGAGCATGAGTAGCTGCTGCGGGAGGGTTTCGGGGATCTCGTTCGGCGGCAGACGAAACGCACCCACGTCGACCGACGCCGCGTCGAGATACGCCCCGGGGGGGCGTCGGTCGCCCCAGGCGGCCCGTGCGATGTCTTCGCACCCACGCCATCGCGTCTCCGGTGGCAGACCAACCGCCGTCTCACCACGAAAGACAGCTTCCTGGAACGCCTGGAGCGAGGCGAGGCGACCGAAGTGTGCGTCCATACCCACGATGGCGACCGGGGCTGCTGCGGCGTCTCGGTCGCGCACGATCGCCAGGGGGGATACGCTGTTCCCCACGTCGAACGTCGTGCGCCGCGGCTGGGACGGCCTCGACGCAGCCCACGCTGCGTCCTCCACCCCCTCGACGTCCGCAGCTTCCTCGACGAGCAGGTGCGCGTTGATCCCGCCGAAGCCAAAGGCACTGACCGCCGCCCGACGCGGCGTGTGTGCGTCGCGCCGCTCCCACGGCTGCGCCTCGGTCTGCAGGTGGAACGGGCTCTGGTTACCGCCCAGGTCGGTTCCCGTGCGAGCCTCCTCGACGTTCGCCGACGGCGGCAACTGCTTGTCCCGTATGGCCAACAACGTCTTGATCAGCCCAGCCGCTCCAGCAGCGGTCAGCAGATGCCCGATGTTGGACTTCACCGAGCCCAGGGCGCACTGGCCCGGGCGCCAGTGAGAGTCGTGCCACAGCGCGCGCAGACTCGTGAGCTCGACGGCATCGCCGAGCGGCGTCCCGGTACCGTGGCACTCGATGAGATCGACGTCCTCGGGCGCCCATCCGGCCTGACGATACGCCTCGCGCATGGCTCGTAACTGACCTTCGGAATCAGCTGCCAGCAGGCTCCCAGCTACGTCATTGGACAGGCCGATACCCCGAATCACGCCGTAAATGGTGTCGCCGTCACGACGCGCGTCATCCAGACGCTTGAGCACCACGATGCCGGCCCCTTCGCCGACCACGAGACCATCGGCGCCCGCGTCGAACGGCCGGCAGACACCCGAGGGCGACAGCGCCCGCAGTTGGCAGAAACCCATCTGGGTATAGAGGCTTTCGGGTCGGGACACGCCCCCGGCGAGCATGGCGTCGGTGCGGCCCGCCCGCAATTCGTCACACGCGAGCTTCACGGCACACAGACTCGACGCGCATGCCGCGTCAAGCGTGCAGCTGCCGCCACCCAACCCCAACGCATGGGCCAGCAGGCTGGCGGGCCGTGCCGTCACGTGTGCATTCAACGGCGCCGACAACGCCATGCCGCCGAGAGTCGCTGTGCCCCTCGCGCTCCCGGCATCACTGGTCTTAGTCCGGAACAGAGCGTTCTCGAACGCCCGACCCACGACGTCGCGGGTGATGGCCGAGGCTCCGTCGGTCGGCAGCGCGATTGCCGCCAGCGTGACGCCGATACGCCGGCGATCCAGGGTGCTGGTCGCCGCACCAGGCCGGCTACGGAAATCATGGAAGGCCTGGCGCCCCACGTGGAGGACCATCTCGTAGAGTGGATCCAGCCCGCGCAGCGTGTCGGTGTCCAGCCGCAAACCGGCCGGGTCGAACGTGAAGCCCTCCACGAAGCACGCCCGTGTCGAGTAGACCTTGTCCACCGCCAGAACGGGATCGTACGCATCGTGCGGGTCGAGCACCCACCGTCCGGGCGGGACGGGCCGGGACGCATTGTGCCGGGCCTGGATATTGCGTTGGAAGGTGTCGAGGTCAGGCGCTTGCGGAAACAGCCCACCGAGCCCGACCACCGCGATCGGCGACGGCGTGGCGTCCCCGTTCACGACCGAGTGGCGTGCGTCGAGTGATCGCCGCCGAACGCCTCGCGCAGGGACGGGTCCACGGCCCATGCGTACCCCTCCATCTGGGCGACCACGGTCCCGCTCGTGTCGAGAAACGTGATGTCCGCAGTGACCCGCTGGGGGCTCCGTTCCCGAACCTCGAGGACCGCGACCACGCCGTCGCTCGGGAAGGCCGCCCTGAACTGTCGGTAGCGAGCCCCATACGTCGGCAGCGACACGGAGCCGAGCGCCTCGTGGCACCACAGAATGCCCATCTGCAGTCCGGCATCGACTACGAGCGGGTCACCCAGCCATGCGCTCCGCAGCGGGTCGTCCATCCAGTCGGCTGGCGCCGGGGCCGACCGCAGGCGGGCAACCATCCCATCCGACGAATGCCCATCGACGCGCTCGATGCCGTGAAAGTGGGAACCGTGAAAGAGCACGTCGCGGTACGCCCCATCGACGCCGGGTTCGTAGGGCTGCCGATCCAGGCCGGCGGGACGCACGTAGCCCGGCGGCGGTGGCAGCATCGTGCCGAGAATCGCCCGGGCCCGGACGTGCGCGGTCTCATGGTCCGCGGAACCACTTCGCAGTTCAACGTCGACCTCGAACCGATCGCCCGTGCGCCGAATCTTGGACGCCACGGCCCGCAGGTCGCGCGGACCGTCGTTCAGAATCACGCCCTTGAGCACGCGGACCTCGTCAAACCCCAGCAGGAGTAACCCAGGGTTGTCGTGCAACGCCGCATGACCGAGCCATTCCTGCATGACGGCCACGGGAAGCACCGGAACCCCCCCGAGCACGTGCGAGAGCAGGAACGGGTGCCGGTCGAGATCCAACCGTCGGGCGAACGCCGTGGACAGACCCGGCTGGCCGGCCAACGCCGCGGGCGTCGGCAGGGCGTGCTCGCCCTGCTCGCCGACGACGCCCGCCGGCAACTCCGGCAGGGACTCGCCAATCACAATCTCGGTCGCGTCGGTATCAGCGCACGCCAGCTCGTCGATGAGGCTGCGGGCACCCACGTCGAGCGGAATCATGCCAATCCCCGCGCGGATGAAATCTCGCTTGAGCGCCGGGGTCACCATGCCGCCGTCCCACGGTCCCCAATCGATCGAGACGACGCGGCATGACGGTCGCAACGCGGCCTGACGCTGGGCCGCCTTGTTGAGCACCTCGTTGGCCATGGCGTAGTCAACCTGCCCCTGCCGACCGAACCGTCCGCTCACCGAGGAGAACAAGGCCAGGAACCCAAGCTCGTCAGGCTCGACCGCAGCGAGCAGGTGCCGCAGACCCGCCACCTTCGTATCGAAGACGCGCTCGAACTGGTCCACGGTCTTGTCGTCGATCCAGCGATCCTCGAGGACGCCGGCGGCGTGGATCAGACCGCTGACCGGGCCGAGGCTCTCGTGAATCTCGTCGAACGCCGTGGCGACGGCTGCTTCGTCGCGCACGTCTACGGAGCGATACACCGCGCGAGCCCCGGCGCTCTCGATACGCGCCACCGTGTCAGTGACCTCGCGGTTGGCCACGTGCCGTCGATAGGCGGCTTCCAGATCAGTAGGCGTCGGCGTGTCGCGTCCCTCGAACCCGTGTTCCAGCAGGGCGCGCTTCATGTCTGCCTCACCGGTCACGCCGACCAACCAGGTCGGTTCTGCCTCCGGTGCAGGGGACCGCCCCAGTAGCACGAGTGTCGATTTGCTCTCGGTTGCGAGCGCGTAGGCGACTTCGGCCGTCACACCGCGTGCCCCACCGGTCAGCACCACGACATCGTCGGGACCGAGCCGTGAGCGTCCGTTTGTGATGGCGGTCGGCACGATGGCCAGACCGCGTCGGGTGCGCCCGTCCCACCCGACCTCGATAGGACCATCGACGGTCAACTCGCCCACGATCGCAGCTGCGACCTGGTCGCAATCGCTCCAGGAGGCGGACACATCCAACGCTTTGCAGCGCAGGGCCGGCCACTCCATGGCGACGGTTTTCGTCAGACCGGCCAGACCGCCCTGCACGGCGTCGAACGTGCCGCCTGTCAATCCGAAGGCACCGTCCATCCGGGAGACGGTGACAAACAGCGCGCCGCCGCCGGCCGCCGCCTCTTTGAGCATCGGACCGACCCGCTTGGTCAGTGCGAATGCGTTCTTGAGCCGCCGTTCGGATGCTTCACTCCAGATGGGATCAGCCCCGGAGTCAGGCCGCGCGAGCAAAATAAGACCACCGATATGCGCGAGCCCCACGATGCCGTTGCTCTCGGTCGCGATATCGCCAGACACGACACGTACGCTCAGACCGTGGGTGGCAAACTGATCGCACAACGCCTGCGGCAGTCCGGTGCCGTCGTCGACGATCCAGACCTCGCGGCCGGCCGCCAGGGCAACCCGGCCGCCACGGGACACCGCCGGCAACGTGACTGCTCGCAGCACCCGTCGGTCCAACGTTGCGGGCGGCTCGACCGGTGCGCTCGGTGCCTCGACGGATGCGGCTGGCGTGGGCTGACGTTCGTCCGCCGGACCGGCGTGCGTTCGCATGTAGTCGATGATGTTGCGTAGCGTGCGCAGGCTGCCGACATACGCGGAGTCCACCGCCGGCATCTCAGGGAGGCGAGTCTGCACTCCGGCCAGAATCTCGAGGCGCTTGATGGAGTCGATGCCGAGGTCCGCCTCGAGGTCCATGTCGACGTCCAGCATCTCGATCGGGTAGCCCGTCAGCTCCGCCACAACCTCTAGCAGTGTGTCTTCGGCACCCGTCGCGTCGGCGTTGGTGGACCCGCGGCCGTTCCCGTTCTCATCACGAACGCCTACAGGAGCTGCCGGGCTGGCAACCGGAGTGACCGGGTCGACACCCCCAACAGGGCCACCCGACCTGACGAGACCCGCGTTCGGCAACGCCGTCGGCGAGGCCGGCGCAGCGACGGGCGCTGAGGAGAGCGGGGGTGTCACGTGAGCCGGTGGTCCCGGCGGCGCACCGGCGCCCGCTTCGGCCGTGGCGATGGGCGCAAGGTCGACGGGCGGGACTGCCAACGCGACAGGCGCGGCCGGCAGTGGCTGACCGACGGGCAGACCCAGGCTGCCGGCGACCAGCCGTTGCTGGTTCTCCATCACCATCTGGACGGTCTTGTGCGCCAGTTCCTGCCCTTCGAGGAAGCGCTGATGCGCCGCGGCCGTCTGTTGCTGAAGGGCCTGCATCGCCCGCAGCCCCTCTTGCACAACCTGCAGGGCGCCGACCAGGTGGGCCGGAGCGTCTTGCTGAGACAGAGGCTGTGGCTCCGCAATCGCGGCGGGTCCCGACGGGGACGGGGCCGGCTGGGGCGCACCTGTGGGCACGGTGCGTTCGTGCTCGGTGACCCGAGATGCACCGCCGTTGCTTGTTGTGTTCGTCGCGTTCCTACTCACGGCCGGGGTTCCATCAGTCATCGACAGTGTCGGTGTGGGGACTGCCTCGAGGGCGGTCTTCTCTTGTGTTCGATAGTTTGTTCCCAGCAACGGAACCACCATCTTCGGTCGGCGTGGCTCGGGGCAGTTCGGCTCCCACGCCGACAGGTCAACAGCATGACCCAGTGCGCTCAGTCGTGCCAGCACCCGGGCCAGGTCAGTGATGCCGGACCGCCGTCCGCCAGCGGCGTCCAGGGCCATGACGTCGTGCGGCCGGTCGCCGAGTGCGGCACCCACCAGGCCGGTCAGAATCTTGCGGGGGCCGACTTCCACGAACGTACGCACGCCGGCGGCGTGAAGATTCTCGACCTCGGTGACAAAATCGACCGGGCTCGTCAGCTGACGAGCCAGCGTGTCGCGCACCGTCTCGGGATCCTCGGCGTAGGGTTCCGCCGTACAGTTAGCGTAGACAGGCAGCTCAGCAGCCGCAAACGTGATGTCGTCAAGCGCTCGCCGAAAGCGTTCGCCGGCGTCGACCATCAGCGGGCTGTGGAACGCCGCAGCCACCTGCAACGGCGTGGTCGGCCAGCCGCGCGACGTGCACGCGCGCACCGCGCGGTCGATAGCGTCCCGCGTGCCGGACAGCGCGCCCTGCGACGGACTGTTGCGATTGGCCAGCACTGCACCGATACCCTCATCGGCGAGCATGCGGTCCAATTCGTCTAGGGGCGCCTGTACGGCAACCATCGTGCCACGGTCGCCTGTGCCCTCGGCCATCAGCCGGCCGCGCAGCTCCGAGAGTCGCCGCAGGCCGTCGTCGTCGATCCGACCGGCCGCGCGCAGCGCGACGAGCTCGCCGTAGCTGTGACCGGCCGTGCAGTCGGGGCGCACACCGAAGCGCTCCAGGACGCGCAACATCGCCAGACTCACCGCCCCGAGGGCCGGTTGGGCCACATCGGTCCGGGTGAGGGCGGCCTGCTGCGCGGCGCGGGCTCCCTCGTCAAACACAGGGTGCGGGAAGATGCGATCGCTCACACGTCCGGTGGCCTCTGTCGCGTCGCCGTTCGCCTCGGCGATCGCTTTGCGCGCCTCCGGGAAGAGACAGGCCAGATCCCGTCCCATGCCCACGTACTGGCTGCCCTGCCCTGGAAACAGGAACGCGACCCTCCCGGGGTGCTGCGAACCACCGAAGAACACGTTCCGTACGCTCCACGACTGCTCGTGCTCGGTCGCCAGCGCGGCGATCGCGTCGGCGACAAGCCTGGCCGTGTCACGCCCTACCTCGGAAACGAGTACCAGACGGCGCGCATGACCGGACGAGAACAGACGCCGGGATTCCAGGGCACGGTATGCCAGCGCGTCGGGCGAGGGTCCCTCGTCGATGAACGCACGCCACTGCTCGAGCTGGTCCTGCAATCGCTCGACGGTGTCGGCGGACAACGCGATGATATGCGTTGAGCCGTCCCAGGCCGCGTCTGCAGCCGCGCCGGGGTATTCCTCCAGCACGGCATGAAAGTTACTGCCGCCGAAGCCGAACGCGCTGACGCTCGACCGCCGGGGCTGGCTGTTCGCGCTGAGCCACGGGCGGGTCTCGGTGTTGAGGTAGAACGGGCTCGCGTCGATCCCGAGCTTGGGATTCGGCTCGCTGACCTTGATCGTCGCCGGCAGCACCTGGTGATGCAAGGCGAGCGCCACCTTGATCAGTCCAGCGGCGCCGGCGGCGGCCTTGGTGTGTCCGATCTGCGACTTGACCGAGCCAAGCGCGCACCAAGGCCCGTCTGACTTCGCCGCAGCGTAGACGGTTTTCAGCGCGTCGAACTCGACGGCGTCGCCGACCTTGGTGCCCGTGCCATGGGCCTCGACCAGCTGGACTGTCGCCGGGTCGATGCCACTCACCGCATAGGCATCGCGGAGCGCCTCGGTCTGGCCGGCTGCGCGGGGTGCGTAGATGCTCTGCGAGCGACCGTCACTCGAGGTCCCGACCCCCCGAATCAACGCGTAGATTCGGTCGCCGTCGCGTTCGGCATCCTCCAGACGCTTCAGCACGACCATCCCCACGCCCTCGCCAATCACGGTACCGTCGGCATCCTTGGCGAATGGCTTGGCGTCCCCGGTCGGCGAGAGGGCCTGCGTCTTGCTGAAGCACATGAACATGAAAATGTCATTCAGCGCATCGACGCCACCGGAGACGACCATGTCGGTTCGGCCGCTCCCCAATTCGAGCAGGGCCAGATGGACGGCACTGAGCGAGCTCGCGCACGCCGCATCTACGACGCAGTTGGTACCCCTGAGATTGAGTCGGTTGGCAATGCGCCCAGCCACGACGTTGCCCAGGAGACCCGGGAAAGAGTTCTCTTGCCAGGGCACATAGGCGTCCGCCATCGTGCCGATCACCGTCTGAACGACATCCTCGGAGACGCCAGCCGCGCGCATCGCTCGCCGCCACATCGGATGCCCTAACCGCGCACCCAGCGGGATCACGAGCTCCTGTGTTCCCGTGACACCGAGCAGGACACTGGTCCGCGCTCGGTCAAAGTCGCGGTCGGCACCATACCCCGCATCGTCCAGCGCAGCTTTGGCCACGACCAGTCCCAGGAGCTGCGCCGTGTCGGTGGCCTCCAGGATGGTGGGGGGAATACCGAACTCGGTCGGATCGAAATCGGTGGGAGACAGAAACGCACCGCGACGACAGTAGGTCAGGTCCGCGCGACCGGGGTGGGGGTCGAAGTAATCCTCAAGCGACCAGTGCGTCGCCGGAACCTCGGTGACACCGTCCTCCGACCCGCGGATCAGGCGCCAATACGCCTTCAGTCCGTGCGCCCGGGGAAACAGGCAGCCCATGCCGATGATGGCGATGGGTGTCTGCCTGGCCGTGCCGTTCGGTGGCGATGATGCCAACTGCCGCCTTCCTCATTCGCAGGCAACGAGGGCGGCGAGGTCCGCCCGGTCGCGTGGCACAAACCGCCGTGCCGCCCGCGGCAACGACACACCTTGCGCTCGCAGCCAGCCCGCACGCGCAAGCGCCGCCGCGCCCACGAGTAGGTTCATACCCAGCGTCACGACGTCACGGCGCTCCGGAGACTCGAGGAACGAACCTCGGGCCCACTCGTTGAACGCCCCCATCGCCGGGCCACACCAGATCTGGTAGTCGCCCTTGCGCGTTGCGTCACCGGAGTTCGCCCAGCGGGACGCTTGCCCGAGATACGCCCGAAAGACCAGCGCCATTCGGTGTTTCGGGTCGCTCTCCGCCCGGACCACCTGTCCCGGGTCGCGGACGACAAAGTACTCGCGCGTCTTCGTCCAGGCCTCGGCCAATGTCGAGCGGAAGTAATCCCGCTCCAGAATCAGCCGTGACGCGGCCGGAATCTCATCCAGCGACACGTGGGCACGGTATAAACGGTACAGGTTGCGGGCCCGAACCGCAAACATCGTCCCCCACTTGAGCACCTGGACCTGCACACCCATCTCGAACATGTCGGCCGCCGGAGCCATCGTGACATCGGCTTGGCTCGAGCGCGCGAGCATCTCGCGCACCGCCTGCGACGTGCCCGCCTCCACGCAGGCTTGATTGACCGTCCCGGTCAGCACATAGGCCGCCCCCATGGCAAACGCGGCCGCGGCCGACTCCGGGGTGGCAATCCCACCGGCCGCGCCGAGCCGCAACGCTGTCCGATACCCGTAGCGCCGCTGCATCTCGTCGGCCACGGCCAGCATGGTTGGGACCAGCGAGATCGCCGGCTGGTTGTCGGTGTGCCCTCCCGAGTCCGCCTCGGCAGTCAGGTCCTCGGCCACGGGAATCTCACCGGCCATCGTCGCCTGGTTCTGGGTGATGAACCGTTCGTCGACCAGGGTCCTCAACAGCTCGGGCGAGGGTGGGCTGAAGAACTTGCGGGCCACCTCGACCCTCGAGACCTTGGCGATCACCTTGTTCGGTGCAATGACCCGACCATCCTGGTCACGGAAGATGCCAGCCACCCGGTAGCGGATCAGCGGCAGCGTCAGCTCCATATAGGCGGAGGCACTCACCAGCCGAACGTTCCGGCGCAGATAGAGCGCGACAACGGCCGCCTCGCTCTGCGGTTCGGTTGGCGTGTGAATCAGATTGAACCCGTAGGGCCGGGTACCCACGTTGCGCTGGATACGCTCGATGGCCAACTCGATGCGCTCGGTTGAGAGACCGGCGGCCCCGAAAAAGCCAACCATCCCCGCCCGGGCCATGGCCTCCACGATCTCCTCGGATCCAACGCCGTTGGCCATTGCCCCAGCCACATAGGGGTAGGTCAACCCGTGACTGGCCAGGAACCCGGGGTCGCCAAGCTGCTCGGGGCGGAGCGCCGGCGCGTAGCCAACGAGCCGGTGCGCACCCTGCGTGGACACCCGACCGCTCGTGAGCGTGGCGGTGCCACCGTTGGCGACACCAAGCTCTCCGTCGACGTCGACCAACCGGACCGGCGCGGCCACGTGATGGATGGCTCTGGTGAGCGCCTCCTCACCGAATTCGGGCGCACCTCCGCCGTCGGGTGTCCACCAGCCCACGGTCGTGTAACCGTGCCGTTGTACCGGTTTGGTCGGTGTCTGTATTTGCAAGTCGCACGGGGTCCTACCCCGTCTGGTGAAACCTGCCCATTAGCATGTCCAGTTTAGTGGGGAATCGCGGGCATGTCACCTGCGGGCGAGCGACCCGGTGTGGGACGGCTAGTGGCCGGAAGTGCCGGCGAGCTCACGCAGCAGCGCCGCGGTGCGCGGACGGGGGCGGAGCGTGCGAGTCGCAACGTCGAGAGGGGTGCGGCCGCGACGATCGGCGGCCATCGGGTTCGCCCCCTGCTCGACCAGAAACGTGATGATGGCGTCGCCCGAGACGTTGGCGGCCCCGTGCACCGCCGTCTGCCCACCTCGGTCGACCGCATGGATGTCGGCGCCGCACTCCAGCACCAGCATCCGGACAGCGTCGAGCAACAGGGTCTCGGCCACCATCCGAGAGTCGCTCTGGGTCAGGCCGGCCGCCACCATGAGGGGTGTCACGCCGCGTGCAGAGGGCAGCTCGGGGTCGGCACCAGCCGCCAGGAGCGCTCGCATCGCCTCGAGATCGCCGAGGCGAGCCGCGAGCCAGAACGGCGTGGCCCCGTTGTAGGCACCGCGCCCCACATAGTCACCACGCCGGAACGGCAGGCCGCGTGTAAGCTGCCGGTTCGGGTCGGCCTCGTATGCCAGTAACACACGCAACAGTGCCGGCTTCCCCACCTCGACCGCGTAGTGCAACGGTGTCATCCCAAACTGGTCTGCCTGATGCACGTCGGCACCACGGTCGAGCAGGAAGATGCCGAGTGCTTCGTGCCTGCTCGGTTCGCGGACCAGGCGATAGTCGCTGCCGGTGATGGCCTCCAGGCTTGCGGACGCGACGAGCAGCGGACTGAGCCCGTCGGCGGTCATCGCATTGACATCGGCATCCGCCTCTTCCACCAGAAGCCGGGCGGCATCGAGCACACCCGCCCTGGCGGCGAACAGCAACGGCGTGAATGCGCCGTTGGACCGCGCCTCGACCGCGGCGCCGGCATCGACGAGCGTGCGCGCCACGGTCGTATGGCTCCCGGCCACCGCCCACATCAGCGCCGTCTGCCCACTGACGCGCTCGCGGGCGTTCGGGTCGGCACCACCGGCCAGCAGCCGCTCGACCGCGCCCAGGCTGCCGGTGCGGGCGCAGGTCATAAGCGCGGTTTCGCCGCTCGGTTCGGCGGCCCGCGCGTCAGCGCCGCCCGACAGCAGCGTCTCGACCATCTTGGCGCTGCCGTTCCGACACGCCACTGACAGCGGCGCCAGACCCAGCTCGTTCACCGCATCGACCGCGGCGCCGGCGCGAAGGAGACGGCCAGCGATGTCGACCCCGTCCCAGTGCGCCGCCCAATGCAAGGCCGTGGCACCGTCTGGCTGGGCGGCGTTCACGTCAGCGCCCTCTGACAACAGCGCCGCCACGGCAGCCGCATCGTTCCGCTCAACCGCCTCCGCCACTCGCAGATCCGCCGCGGCCGCGACAGCGGGCATCCACCCCACGACCGCAATAAGCCCGACAACACCGTTGCGCATGACATTCATCTAAGGACCCTAAGTGTTCCGTAGACGCCGGACCTCCAACTCCCTCCGTCCGACCCCTCCAGCTCCTGACCCAGCCAGCCACGGCGCGCACATGCGCGCCCCGCGGCCGCGGAGGGGGGCGATGGGCCCCCGCGAGCGGCCGCGTGGGGTTCGGGGCGCAGCCCCATCAAATATTAAGCGGCTCGAGCCGTCCCGTGCTGTCACCGAACGTCTCGACCGGCACACCCACCTTGTCGAGCACGTTCAGGAACAGGTTCGTGACCGGAGTCTGCGCGTCGACCGGATACCGGACATGCCGCCCCCCGGTGAGAGACCCCGCGCCGCCGCCAACGAGCAGCGTCGGGAGGTTGTGATGGTTGTGTCCGTTGCCATCGCTCATCCCGCTACCGTAGATAATCGTCGCCTGGTCGAGGAGCGACCCGTCCCCGTCCTGGGTCGCGCGCAACTTGTCCAGGTAGTACGCAAACATGCTGGCGTGATACTGATTCACCTTGATGAGCTTCTCGATCTTCTCGGTGTTCCCACCGTGGTGTGACAACGGGTGGTGCGCGTCGGGCACGCCGATCTCTGGGTAGGCCCGCTGACTGGTCTCGTGTCCGACCATGAACGTGATGACCCGGGTCAGGTCAGCCTGGTAGGCGAGCACCTGCAGGTCGAACATGACTTTGGCGTGCGCCTCGAAGGTCGACGGCACACCCGCCGGCTGCTCGACAACCGGCAGCTCGCGCTCACTCTGCGCCTCGGCCATCTGGATACGCCGTTCCGCATCCCGGATCGCTTCGAGATACTCCTCGAGCTTCCGTTGGTCGCGTCGACCCAGGTCCCCTTGCAGGCGGGTGATCTTGTCGCCCACCGCGTCGAGGATGCTCCGGTCCTCCTCGCGACGCGCCCGCCAGGCCTCTGGATCGGTGCTCTCGTTCCCACCAAACAGCCGCTCGAACACCACTCGCGGGTTGTTCTCCATCGGGAGCGGGGTGGTAGGGGTGCTCCAGCTGAGCGTGTTGGCGTACGCGCAGCTGTAGCCCGGGTCGCAGGACCCCACCGCCTCACGCGACTCGAGCGACAACTCCAGTGATGCCAGCTGTGTTTCGGTGCCAAGGACGCGCGCCGCGATCTGGTCCATCGACACCCCGGCGCGGATGTCGGCGCCCTCGGTCTTCTTCGGATGCACACCGGTCAGATAGGCGCCCGCCGCGCGCGCGTGGTCGCCCGCCCCTTCGCCGGGCCACGCGTCGCCCAGCTTGTTGGAGAGCCCGCTCACCACCACCATCTGTTCACGGTAGGGCGCGAACGGCTCCATCGTCGCCGGGAGCTCAAACGCGCGACCGTCGGCGGTGGGCGTCCAATGGTCCATGAAGATGCCGTTGGGGACATACACGATGCCCAGTCGCCGCGCCGGCCGGGCCGCCGTCAGGCGCACGGCGGTCAGCGCCGGGACCATCCCGTCAAGCAGCGGTAACGCGACGGCCGCCCCAAGACCCCGGAGAAACGTGCGACGCGGCAAGTGCCGCTTCGTAATGATCATGGTTGCGACCTCCTCATCCGGAACGGCACACTGTCGACGATGCCGGTCATGAGCGCCGACCAGCGGTATCCGTCCGCCGCTGCCCCGCGCACGATACGCCGCACCGCCGGCGCGTCGTAGGGTTCCAGTCCCCGCCCCAGCGCATACGTCAGCAGCTTCTCGGTCAACGCCGTCACAAAGCGCTCCTGACGACCACGCAGATGGTCACGCAGGCCAGCCGGCCCGACAAACGACGATCCATCTGGGAGCGTCACCGAGGCATCGATTGCGGCGCCCCCGTCGTGTGTCCGGACCCCACCGATCGCATCGAACGGCTCGAGTGCGAGACCCAGCGGATCCATCTGCGCGTGACAGCTCGCGCAGACCGGGTTGGCGCGATGCGCCTCGAGCCGCTCACGCACCGAACGGGCACTGACCGCGTCGCTGTCTTCGAGATCGGGCACGTCGGGTGGCGGCGATGGTGGCGGTGCGCCGAGCAGGTTCTCGAGCACCCACTTGCCGCGCAGCGTGGGAGCGGTCCGGTTGGGATACGAGGTCGCCGTCAGGATGCT
>Ga0310122_10000657_pt1 | contig 21889 bp, 15 predicted proteins | sample CB6_Bottom_1051__FD_203503 | JGI IMG/M metagenome (GOLD analysis project Ga0310122, IMG submission 203503) | Marine microbial communities from Western Arctic Ocean, Canada - CB6_Bottom_1051 | ecosystem: Environmental > Aquatic > Marine > Oceanic | place: Canada: Western Arctic Ocean | collected...
TCGCTTGCCCAGTTCCTTCCTCAGTTCGGAAGGAACGTTTGCCTGCGCCACTCGCTTCTGCAGGTCGTCATCATCGGTGGCCCGGTCAATCAGCTTGTGAGCAGCAGCCGAACCACAGGCCGGACAACTGCTCGACGCCTTGGCTGACAATCCTCCGAAGCAGCGTTCGCAGTCTGCGCAGCGGAAGATGAGATATTGCCCTTCGTCGGACATCACTCACCCTCATAGATCGAACTTGACATCATCGCCTCTGCGCCGTGATTGAGTTCTTGACGGAGTCTTGCCTGCATCAGCACTTCTTGTGTAGCCGCCCCGAACCCTGCCCACTTCTCCAGACTGAATGTTGAGACTGTCTGGGATGATGAGCGCGGCGAGAGCACAACCATGGTGGTCTTCGGCAGCAGTGACTTCGTCAACCGCCATATCGTGACGGACGACCTCCAAGTCCCGGCTCGACATTATTCGCTTCAACTCGCGCTTCAGCATCAATTCAGTCTCCTCGAAAGGCAGGTCAGTGGACAGGGTCGCGACGATTGCGCATTCATCACCCTCCGGGGTCACGCACTCCGCCCATGTCACACCTGCCGAGGCCGTTCCGCCGTCCTCTGCGTGGGCCTGCGCGACATGGCACTCCACGAGAGAGCCCATGGCGAGGTCTGCGGGTGGTGCGGGTGAGAATCCCATGGGCAACATCGCACCCTCCATCCGTATGAGACGGGAATCGCCTAGTCCGAGTTCTACGAGGCATTGGTCGAATGCATCTTCGGTAGACTCACCCCACGAGGCCACCGCCGTCATCAGCCAGCCACTACAGGAGCCGGACGAAGCCCCGCCGGACTTTCTTGGACCTGTGTCGACGGAGAAGTCCATGATGCCCTCAAGATGGGCGGGGTTCATCAAGGGGTCGGCGGCATCGCCCATGATGGAGAGCCGCCGAGTGATTCCCGCGGCGCTCATCTTCACTGCTGCCATCCTCCTCATCATCCGATTGACCAGCAACGCCGGTGGCATCTCTCAGGAGGCTTTTGCAATCGTCATCCTGTTCTGCATCGGCTCATTCGCAGCCCTTCTGGTCACTCAGCAGGAGCCGAAGTCAGAGCAACGCAGCAGCGCCATGGATGGCTCGGGAGCAGAAAGCGGGGCCGAAGCCGACAGCCAGAGCAGCGGGATGCAGGCCGAGTCAGAACTTCCTGACCCACTCGACGAAGGATTTGACGCGCCGCTCTCATGAGCGCCGCCAACTGAATCGATGCAATCACGGAGTGACTCGTCGCGAATCCCTCGGAAACGGAATCACTTCGCGGATATGGTCGGCCCCGGCCAACCAGGAACAGACTCGGTCAACACCCAAGCCGAAGCCGCCGTGGGGCACGCCGCCGTAGCGTCGAATGTCGATGTAGAACTCGTACGGCTCGCGTGGAGTTCCCTCCTCGTCGATACGCTCGAGAATCTCCTTCTCCGACCAAGTCCTCTCGCCCCCGCCGATGATTTCTCCATATCCCTCGGGAGCAAGAAGGTCGTGACAGAGCACATACTTGGGGTCGTCAGGGTCGGGCCGGTGGTAGAACGGCTTGGCGATTCTGGGGTAGTGGGTGAGGAAGTGCGGGACATCGAAATCAGCCGTCAGCACCTTCTCCTTCGTGTAGTCCAAATCCTGCCCCCACTCGATGTCGACACCCATTCCCTGCAGCGTTTCAACCGCCTCGTCGTAGCGTATTCGAGGGTAGGGGCTGTCGGCGTAGCGGGCAACCAAGTCGAGATCTCGGCCAAGTTCCTCAAGTTCCTCCGACCTCTCATCCAAGATGGTCCGTGCAATGTTCCGGACAAGGGCTTCACCGTGCTCCATGACATCGGAGTTTCCAGCCCAGGCGATCTCCATCTCAGCGTGCCAAAACTCGGTCAGGTGTCGGCGAGTTCGGCTCTTTTCGGCGCGGAATGAGGGTGCCATCGTGTAGAGCCGCTCGAGGGCGGGCATGGCTGCCTCTGCATACAGTTGCCAAGATTGAGTCAGGTAGGCCGTTCTGCCGAAGTATGGCACTTCAAACAGAGTCGAGCCTCCCTCGACTGCGCCGGCGACGAAGTTGGGTGCCTGGTATTCGATGAAGTCCCGTTCTCTGAAGTAGGAGTGGATTGCGCCAAAGACACTCGAACGAATCTTGAGCATGTTCGTCATTCTGCCGGTGCGCAGGTAGAGGTGGCGGTTGTCGAGCAGGAACTCGGTTTCGCCTCCGTCAGTGTTCTCCATTGCAGACTCGGTTATGGGAAAGGGGTTCTCTGGATTGACCGGTCCAATGATCTCCCCGGCGCTGACCACGATTTCGTGGCCACCGGGCGCACGCTCATCGACATTCACTTCGCCATTCAGAATCACACTCGATTCGATGAGAGCGCTGCGAAGCGCTTCAAACGACTCGTCACCGACAGAATCCCGCTTGATGACGCACTGGATGTAGTCGGTGGAATCTCTGAGAACAATGAACCAAATCTTGTTGGAGCCACGGGCCCGATGAACCCACCCCTTGAGCTCGACGGATTGACCGTCATGGTCACCCGCCTGCACATCTCCGATGAACAGATCCTTGACCAAATTTCTCACCTTCGGCCTATCCGATTGGCCCCGCCCATTTGAACCGGACGCAGAATACGGCTGAATACATTGATGGCTGAAACGGTGTCCGCAAGAACGGGGAGTTTCCTTGTCCGATGTTCCGAGCGCCGTTTCACGCCGTCTTGCAGTGTATGCCGTCGGCGGAAACGCGTTGTCAGATCCCGCTGCCGTAGGCAGTGATGCCAGCGTCGCAGCCGAGCGGGCGATGGAAGCGGTTCTCGAAGATGTGGTCGACCTCTTGGAAGCGGGCTACCGAGTCGTACTGACACACGGAAACGGCCCCCAAGTCGGCGAGATGCTGCTCATGGAGGAGGCCCTCTTCGACCGTCGAGAGGGTGGCCCCGAGCCAGCCGGCCTCGACCATTGGGTTGCCGCGACCCAAGGGACTCTAGGCCATGAAATAGCCACACGGCTCGACAGTGTGCTGACTAGAAGGGGGCGCCACGAACAGGTGGCGACCATCTTGACCCGCGTGGAGGTTGACCGAAATGATCCGGCATTCGCCCACCCATCAAAACCGATAGGGCCGCTCATCGATGATTTGGGTGCGGTTCCAGAAGCTTGGCATGTCGGCGTGACGGCAGCGGGCCCTCGTCGGCTCGTCGCCTCCCCCCTCCCCCAATCAATCTTGGATGCAGACGTAATCAACGCCCTGCTGGAAGCGGGCGCGGTGGTGCTCTGTGCAGGAGGTGGAGGCATCCCCGTGGCATCGGGAAAGTCAGGATTCGATGGTGTTGAAGCGGTCATTGACAAAGACCGTGTTTCGTCTCTCATCGCACAGTCTATAGGGGCTAATCTGCTCCTCATCAGTACGGCAATTGACGCAATCCGCCTCGATTTCGGAAAGCCATCCGAACGGAAAATCCGGAACTTCAGTGTTTCAGATGCCACCTCTCATCTCGACGAGGGGCAGTTCCCATCCGGAAGCATGGGCCCCAAGGTCGAAGCGATGTTGGCTGCGAAGCAGAACGATCCGGAAATGGTGGTAGTTCTCTGTCAACCCGGCCAAGCGCTCCCAGCAATCCGTGGCGAAGCCGGGACTACAATCACCAACTGAAGGAAACTGATTGCCAACTCTCATCGATTGCTCTAACACACCTGGCTGCGACGATACCTGTCTAGGACTTCAGCCTCGAGCACCCCGCCTCCGCCAACCCCTGGAACCATCCAGAGTTGGCTCATCGCAGCGATGGCCCATGGACTGAACTTGTCAAACAGTGGCTTGAACCCTGTTTCGACATCTTTGATCCCCAGTCCACATTTCACCAATCGTGTGACTGAATTCGCTGCAAGAAGAAGAAAGCCCGTGGTTAGAGGTATTCCATGAACAGCGTCTTCGATGGCGCGATTACTGATGTCGCGTAGAACTTTCTCCGCTTGCTTCCTGTCGGCTGCTCTTTTGGCCAAGTCGCGTACGAATTCGAACAGCCAGCCGAAGTGCAGGTCTGCGTGTGCCTCTGCAGCAGCAGATAGTGCCTCTCTCGCAGGAGCAATTTCAAGGGGCCGAAGTCCATCTTCCCTCGCCCTCTCAATCGCTGACCTCAGGATGGCCACATCCTTTGACCCAATTGCTGAGAGAAGAGAGATGTGGGCATTCCTCTTTCTCTTCGTTTCTTCAGCGCGCTTCTTCAGTTCCGCTTGCCGTCGCAATGCTTCTCTCCGATTGATTTCATCAACAACCACTGTTATGGTTGCTGGCACATAATGCCGTGGCCACCCGCAGTCAGCCAACTTGACGAATGAAACACATGCATCGCCTAACGGCTTGTCGTCATTCATACGGACGCAGACTATCTCCTCGGGCATTCTCGTACCACTCCATCCAATCCTGATTGAGAGGTGTGGATCGTTACAATGTATCCAACTGCGCAGACTCCGAGGCACATCGAGGATAACATAGGCTGCGCCTCGACGGGTGATTATTCGGCCTCCGCCTTGATGCTTGAAGTGCTTTGATTGGGCAGCAATCTTCTCCAAGTATTCGACGGCCCGCAGGTTGCCATCATCAAGCATGGACCGCAACCTTTCCGGGACGAGTTGCGATACCATCTAATCGACTATTCTACTGTCGGTATTTGAAAGAGGTATTTTGAGGCGGGCCATACGGGGTTCGAACCCGCGGCCTACGGATTAAGAGTCCGTCGCTCTACCTGACTAAGCTAATGGCCCACCCCGGCGGGAACGCCTCCCCTATTTGACCGCGACGCTGACCGCCCTCTAATCGAGCCTGCCGCCGGACTTGATTCGAGTCTCGACGCCGGACTCGCTGCCAATCACGATAGCATCCGCCATGTGAGTGAAAAGGCCGACCTCGACCACCCCAGCGACGCCTCGGATTTGGGTTTCCAGACCGACCGGATCAGAGATGGTGGGTCCGTAGTGGCAATCGATGATGAAATTCCCATTGTCAGTGACGAACGGCACCTCACCGCCGCGCCGAACCACCTCCCCCGGGCAGAGTGCGCCGAGATGCCGAGCCGTGACCTCCCAGCCGAACGCCAAGACCTCGACCGGAAGTGGGAATGCGCCAAGGGTCTGCACATCCTTCCTCGGGTCTGTGACCACCACCATCGCCTCAGAAATCTGAGCCACTATCTTCTCTCTAGTGAGGGCCCCGCCGCCCCCTTTTATCAGGTGGAATCCGGGGTCGAATTCGTCCGCTCCATCGATGGTGACAGCGAGCGTGGTGACCTCATTCCAGTCGAGTAGAGGGATTCCAAGTTCGGTCGCCAGTTCTGCCGTTTCCACGCTTGTCGGAACTCCGCGGATGGTGAGCCCCTCCTCATCCATTCGACGGCCGAGTTCGATGACGGTGTAGCGGACTGTGGAGCCTGTACCGAGGCCGACATCCATTCCATCGATTACGAAATCGCAGGCTGCGATACCGGCCGCCTGCTTGGCGCGTGCCACCTCGTCCATGGGGCGGCGTCTGCGAGCGCATCGCATATCCTTTGTCACCGAACGACGAGACTTCGTCGTCTAGCGCAACGCGTCGAACAGTTCACAAACCGGGCGTAGTCTACGACTACGGATGGAGCGTAGTCTAGGTCGCAATTTCGTTGCCGCGTTACTAGTCGGCTTGTTCATTTCCTCTGTCACCCTGTCATTTTTTGCAAGCCCACCACAACTTACTTCAGAAGAGGTTCCGAGTTTCACGCAACTCAATCAGCAGACCACCATTTCTGTGACGACTCATCCTGATGGTACATCGAATGCGCTCCAACTCGAAGTGCCCATAAACGAAGCCGTCACCGATCTCGGACTCTCACTGGAGCCTCATATTCTGCCCCGCTCAGAATCGATTTCATGGTCACTTTCGAATCACTGGAACATGAGTGGGACATCGAGTGACACTGTCGACTACAACACAAGTGGTGGGTTGCGCGTCCTTCCAAGGGAAATTCTTTGGGATTTTGAGGCTTCCAACCACGGTTGGACTTTCGGAACGGGTTGGTATTGGGGGTATGATTCGTGTCTTGGCCAGTCCGGTGGCGTCCATGGCGGGACCAAGGCGATTTACACCTACAACTGCAACTATCCGAACAACATTCCCTCTTCGGGCTATTTCGCTACCTCTCCGGTAATCAACTGTGGCGGCTGCTCTGGCACTTGGGAGTTGAAGTATTGGAAGCGACTCGCCATCGAGTCATACTACTACGACGACGCCCAGGTTCACGTCAAGAACGCCCAAGGGAACTGGGTGACGGTTTGGGATTGGAATAGTTACTCGGTCAATCCGAGTAGTTGGACTCAAATGTCTCACGACATCTCCAGTTATGCGAATAACAATCCGAACCTGCAAGTCCGATTCAAGTTAGGTCGAACCGATGGCTCTGTCACATACACCGGATGGAATGTTGATGATGTGCAGTTAAAGCCGGTCGGGGGCTCTCTCGGTAGTGGGGCAAATTGGACTTCTGCCAAGTTCGGGCCGAGCGCGGTTGGCCCGTACCAGTCGCTCTCAGGTCCGTATGGCGTGATGAGCATCGATGCGACCGTTCCGTCAAGCTCTAGTCTGAAATGGACCGTCTTGGATGGCACAAGCAACAACCCAATAGCCGGCTTCACCGACCGAAACGAACTCTCTGTGGACTTAGGTGCGATTGACTATGAAAAACACCCTACCCTGAGGCTGAAGTTGATCTTCCACCAACCCTCAGGCGGCGCCACCCCAATCGTCCACAGCGTCCATGTGCAAGGCAGGTATGAACAGACCTTCACCCGCGACCCCGGCTGGACCGGCAGCCTGAGTTGGGACGGCGACTCCTTCCCCGGCTCTGGTGAGATTCTCTCGCAGGTGTTCACGAGCCATCGGCCCATATCACGCATCAAGACCTCCTTGAATTTCGCCGGCTCAGGTCAACTGCTCGCCTCAGTCGACGGCGGCGCATTCTTCGGAGTCGCAACGAGTGGCACCCACACCCTGTCGACATATGCTCATTCGGTCCAGTTCAAGTGGGTTTCAACTTCGGGTAGCACCGATCTTCGAGCCGTGCGATTTGACTTGGACAGTGGGGGTCTTCCCTTGGATGCCCGAATAGATGCGGGACTCGACGGTCAGCGAGAGTGGGAGTTATCGCACTCGAACATCGGCACATGGGGATGGCAGGACAGACTCTCCACAGGTGGTTTGTCCCATGATTTCAATTGGAATTCCGCTACCACCCGGCAAGTTGGAATGTGGTTGCCGATTTCAGGCCTTGACACGATGAGATTTGCTGTGACCCCCTCATCAGCTGGAATCGAGAATCTGGATGTGGCACTCTCTGTTGGTGGGGTCGAGGTGTTCAGCCAGTCATTCGGAACCTTTGGCACATCCACGACGGTTCAATTGAATTCGTCATCGCTAGCCTACCTGAACAGTGAACTCGCAAGTATGCCTTCGATTTGGCCACCCCCGGGAAGGCAGGTCGGCGCAGACCATGCACAAGTGGTGTGGATGCTGTCGGCAGACTACGGCGGAGTCAACCTCGGTGGAATTTCCGCGGTTTCCCACCCGGTTGCCACTCTGGACTATCAAGCGCATGAAGAGATGGTCTGGGCGGTAAACGACTTAATCCCAGGCAGCACTACCTCTGGTGGTCTGAAGTTGGTTCCCCTGACGATTCAGATGTCACTGCCCGGGTCTCTCAAGGCGACCATCACCAACCTCAACTCCACCAACGAAGTCAGTACCGACTCACTCATTATCCAAAACGGCACAAACACTCTCGCTGCCTCTCGCCAGTGGCTCGAAGTCGTCTCCACACACACCGCCCCACTGGGAACGGTCGCTGCGGTCCAACTCGATTTGGTGGGCGCCCGGCACCAGATACACACTCTATGCCGCCAAGATGGTACCTTGCTTCCAGTCCCCGGCTCCGGTGATTTCGATATGCTCCAATGGGATGGGGCAACTGCCTGTTCAATGGATGTCAACGGCACTTCAGTCAGCAACTCACTTCGCTTCCGACTGAATGCGTCATGGGATGATGAAGACTCACTCACTCTCAAGGTAAGGGTGGTTCTCATCGATGGTAGGCGCAGCGTGCCACGCTTGCAGAGCTTCGGTGTCGGCAGCAGACTTGCGATTGAGAATGATGTTGAAATCACCAGTTGGGGGATGTTCAATGACCTTGGCAACCCGATTCCTTCCGAGCGTTCCTATCTCAAGTCGGACTCACCCATTCGAATCGATATCAATCTCGGTTTCATCGAGTTGGACCCCTCGCTCGCCCCGCGAGATGGAGATGTGGCGGTTCGGGTGTTTCAGAACAACAAGTCCGTTGCAAATTCAACTGCATTGGTCAACGGGTCGATTTCACTGAACTTGAGGACACCGATGGGCACTCAGGACGCTGAGTACAGAGTGGATGTATATCCCCTGCATGGCCAGGATAACCTCTCTTCAATCTCGCTGAATCGGACCTTCAAGATTGATTCACTTGCGCCGATGGTAATCGACCAGAACATCAGGCGTTACGACCATCTTGAACCCTCTCTGACCCAACAGATCAGGATAGAGGTCTACGACCGGCCGATTCTGCCAGAAACATTGAGTCTGATGCTCTGGCGAAGTTGGCTCGACGACCTCGACTTCAATGGCAAACCAAACGCCTCAGAGTTCCACGCTTTCCCACTGGCTGCTCCATCCAACATCACCCAAGCGCAAGGAAACTACACCTTCACTCTCGACGATACCGATGGTAGACTGAGTGGAGGTATCGTCGCAGGGTATGTTACCGGCTCAGACGCTGCTGGCAACGCCATCACAAGAGGTGGCGGCGCCGGTATTGACCTGCAGTTGTTCACCTACCAGTTAGCGGTGGACCTACCAGCCTCAATCCCAGGTGAGGGAGGCTTTTCCGATGGAGTGCACAGTTGGCTACATCCAGCGAGCGCATATGAAATCAGCATCCCATTCAACGAACCGAACGGCATATCCGATCTCACCGAAGTGCGATTCCAGTTGGCCAGCAACTCTGTCATGGACCCACTCGGGGTGATTTGGAATGCCACGACAAATCGGTGTAACGCGACGAGCAGCAATTTACTCGTCGAGAGTTGCAACATCCGCTCTCGCTCCGGCGAGTTGACGCCGTTCTCGTCTGACTTGGAGTTGCGCATGGAGTTCACCCTTGATTGGTCGGTCCCATTGGAAGGTGAGTTGCGGCGCGCTCCAGCGTTATCAATCGTCGATCGTGCCGAGCGTGAGGTTTGGCTTGAATTGCCGCAGCTCAGATGGCGCTTCTCACCAAACCTTGAGATCGTCGCAGACGAGGTGCTTCTTGAGGTCGATTCAGGCACCTTCGACGGACAAAACGCTTGGGTTCCACCAAACGCAGGAATGAACATCAGTGGGCGGGTCGCCTTTCTAGAGACGGGTGAATCCCCCACCTTGCAGTTTGATGTCTCAATCCTACTCAACGGAGAGCGTCGAATCGCTGAAACCTATGACGGCTACTTCCTCGCTCACCTCAACGCCCCAGAGGAGTCGCGCAGCCACGCCATGTCCTTCGAGTTGACAGGTCTACCTCCTGAGGCGAACGACGCTACAGACCCGACAGCAACCCTGTTCTGGATTGTCGTAGATGGAAATGCTCCCCGACCAGTGGGGGTTGAAGAGCCCCGCGAGGGCTCCGTCATACCCATCTACCAACTTTCAGAGTTATCGATTGAACTTGTTCTTTCAGAACAGGAACAATTGGCCAATGGCTCCCTCATGTTGAGGTACAAGGTCGTGCGTGCCTCTCAGCCAAATGCGGCGGCCCTCATCGAAGGTGAAGTCCCATTGAGTCTGCACGGTAGCCCAGTTGGTCAATCCATCCAAGTGTCTGCCCTTCTCGACATTGCCAGTAGACTACCCGAAGACGCCTACAAAGAGCGCCTCCAACTCGCTATTTGGGTGGCTGGTTCGGACATGGCGGGCAACGGTATGCTCAGCAACCATCCGTTCAACAGCCCGCAGACTCCCTTCGCGTCATGGGACATCGAGCAATTGAAATCAGAAATAACCATCACCAAGGTGACCTACTCACGAACCGGCGAAGTCAGCGTCGGTCAGACGACGATGGTCACCATCGAGTTGAGGAACACTGGCCATGCAGCCGGGACAGCCTCCCTCCTTGTCTATGAGATTGGGGCTGATGGCGAAAACCGTTCACTTACACCCGTCCCAATATCGGTGGTTGTGAAACTCGGCGAGAGAACAACCTACGACATCGATTGGATTCCAGAGGATGCCGGTGACAGGTGGGTGGTGGTTTCAAGTCAAGCTGGGGCGGTTGAGGGTGATAAGGTCAAAGTGATCGATTCAACACGAGACAACCCACTCGGCTCGATGTTTGAGGATGTGCCGATGTCTTGGCTTGTCATTTTGGCAGTTTTGGTTCTGGTTTTGACCGCAGTTGTCTCCGTCGCCCTGCGCACTGGCGGCTCGTCAGAGTCCTCTCTTGACGGAACCGACGATTGGGAAGATGATGGCGGTTGGACTCAGGAAGAGGACGAACCTGAGCCATATGGTCAATCCTCAGTGGTCGCGGCACAGCACTACGACCAACAGGCTCTGCCACAGCAAGGCTACGCCCAGCCCCAGGGCTATCCGCAGCAGCCAGATCAGCAGCAGGCGCCATATTCACAGCAGGCGATGGACCAAGCGCAGTATCAGCAGTACCAACAGTACTACCAACAGCAAGGTCAACAACCGCCTCAATAGCGCGTTGGAAACTTTCCTTGAACCATCGTAAGACCGGTCCATTTGGATGTGGTTTCGGAATTTTTCTCGTGCGGCGCATTCTTAGCGTAGGAGCCGGCCCTTCACCCTGCGAGGGAGCAGGAGGGCTGCTGACAGTGTACGACACTGAGGAAAGTCCCCTCTCCGCATTGCAGGTGGCCCGTCACAAGACGGGAGTCCGGGAGGGCTGGCCCTGCTTCAGAAACGAACCGGCGCGGTCGTGTACAGTGAACCCGAGAGGGCGAGGTTGTCCGCTGCTGGCTGAGACGAGCAACCACACCGGTGCAAGTCCAAACAGTTCCGTCGACCCGGCAAGGCGAGGAACGGGTAGGACGCAGAGTTGAATGCAGCTAACCGAAAGGCGAACAGAAAGGGGCTTACTCCCTGCTCCCTCGCACCTCAACCAAAGAGGTCGCCGATGCTTGGAATGTCTTCGTAGCCGGCGCTGTTCTCAGGCTGCTCCCCTACCTGTTCAACCGGCTGCTCAACCGGTTGCTCAGCGGCTGGCGGCGGGGCGAAGTTCGCTGCAACTGGCTGCGACATAGGCTGATTCGTACTCATCTCTCTCTCGACTTCAAAGGTTGACAATGCGGTAGGGTCAGCCCACGGACGCTCCGAAGGTGGGCGCCTCGTCTGGCGTACGATTGCCACTAGGATAGTAACTATCAACACTAGGAAGAACACTGCCATCAGCACTTGGACCATCTGAGAGGCAATCCATCCTTCTGAAGCGACTTCATTGTTTGAGTTGCCAGCCCCCACCTCGGGCTCATCAGTCGTCTCATCGGGTCTCTCCTCAATCACTGGAGGTGCGGCTGGCTCTTCAGGCCAAGTCACCGCCAAGTCCTTCCTTGCCCACACGGAGGTTCCCATCGCCTCCAACCGAATCTCAACTCCATGCATTCCGTCGTACGGACCTATCTCGAAGGACTCGGTACCATTGCTCAGGTTCTCATGCCATACGCCATCGACCAGAAGTCGAGTGATGCAACTGCTCTCGCAACTGTGTTCGATTTTGATTTCTGCAGCCTCGTCGAATGATTGTGGCAGCCTCAGAATCGTGTATTCCAAGAACAACTTCGGGCAGCCCCTGATCGAGCCAGGGATTGTGACACACTCGTCAGCGTCATCCATTCGCCCGTCACCGTCAGTGTCACGCTGGGCTGCTGAACAGCCCCGTTCGTCCGGCTCTTGGGCGAACATCGTGAGAGGGCATTCATCGAGCGCGTCTGAGACCCCGTCCAGGTCCCCGTCCTTCTGGCTCGGCGAACAGCCGTTTACATCTACAGGCTCGTTTGATGGAGTGTCTGGACAGAGGTCTAACGCGTTGTTCACCCCATCCATATCGGTATCGAGTTGGGTATCGGAACAGCCGTTTTCATCAACCGCTTCGCCGAGAGGTGTCGATTGACACAGATCTATGTCGTTCATGACGCCATCCCAGTCCATGTCGAGTTGATTGTCTGCACAGCCGATGTCGTTGACCGTCGCACCGGCATCCGTGCCTGGGCAGATGTCGACATCGTCAGTCACACCGTCGTTGTCGGTATCCTTCTGATAGTCGGCGCAGCCATCCTCGTCGACATCGAACCCTGAATTGGTTTGGGGGCAGATGTCGATGTCGTCGGTGACTCCATCGCCATCAGTGTCCCTTTGGTTCTCGGCACAACCGTTCTCATCGACGCTGGCGCCTGCTGCGGTTCCCGGGCACCAGTCCAACAGGTCGTTCACTCCGTCATTGTCGGAGTCGAGATCAGCCAGTCTGCAACCAAAGTGATTCACATAATCCCCAATCGGGGTGTCGGGGCAATTGTCATCGACATCAGCAACCCCATCACCATCTAAGTCCAGAGTACCTATCTGTTCAAGGACATAATCGGCAATCAGGCGTTGTACCGTTGCTGTAGGGTGCAGTCCATCGAAGAAGATGTACTCCTCAGGATTCGGGACGATATAGTCGCCTTGTTCGCATAGGCCGTCACCGCTGTCGCACGCTTGGTCGGAGGGGTTGGTGATGCCATAGAAGGAGCCGTTCCAGTAAATCGATTCGAACATGTTCAGCATTCCGACAACATTGATTTCGATTGAAAGTGATGTTTCAAGTCCGGCCATGTCGTTGGCCAAACGGCTGTTGTAGTCTTTCACACGAGCATGCATAGCCTGTCTGTTACTCTCACTCTCATCAGCGTAGTTTGGAGTCTTATCAAGTGAGGGCATATCGAGAATGAGGAACTGTTGTCCTCCGTTTTGGTTGAGGACAGTCACATGATTGGCGATGTTGTCCACCACCACCTGTGGATTTTGTTGTCCTCCGCCGAGGAAGTCATTGCCGCCAATCCAGATGACCGACAGGTCAGTCTGCTGAATCCAGTGATTGTTTGTGTATTCGTTGACTTGAGTCCCAGTGTTGGGAATCACGAAGCTGGTGTATCCACCCCCTGACCGTGCTCCGCCATAGGCTCGGTTGGTGTTGCTGCTAGAGCCGCCACCTGGTGCGATGGTCAGACCAATCTGTTGTGAGACCAATTCCGCCCAGACGGGTCCGTCAGAGAACCTGCCGTTCCAGTATGGGGGTGACTGGGGGAGCCGGGCAATCGAGTTGTAGGCGTTGCCCATGTCACTGAGTGAGTCACCGAAAACGATGAACTTCGTAGGTGATGGAGGTACTGTGTCTCTGAAGATGATCATCTCCTTCTCATCTTCTGCAAGCAGGTTTGTAGCACCATTCCCATCCCACACCTCAACTTTCACAGTATATTCGTATGTGTTGTTCCAAACGGAGAATCCAGGGATGGACTGGCCCGAAAGAGTGTGAGTTCCAGCACCGACGACATAGGTGGTAGTGTTTTGGAATTCCATTGTGCCGTTGTTGGAATAACCGGCGTAGATGTATGAGACGATATCAATCGAACTTCCGTAAGTGTTCACACTGTCACTAGAGCGAGTCACGATCAAAGTCCAGTTGACAAATTCTCCAGTGTTTGTCTGAGTGGAATCCAAGGCTATTTCGACGCTTGTCCCAGTTCCTGTTTGATGCCCATTAGCCGCAGCAGGTGACGATGCGACGATGGCCAACGGTGCCAGCATCAGGAGTGTAAGGAGCACCGCGAGGTGCCCTTTCGTGCGTGCGAGCGCGCCTCCGTCCACGCTCGCCGTTGGCGAGCGACGTATGTTGAAGGTGTCGACTACCAGTTCAACCCGGTAAATCGGCGTCCATCGTCTGCTCGGCGAGGTGCAACGGGTCGTCATAATCCTGCCACCTCTCCTCTCCCTTAATCGCCGCAGTCACGCTCTTCCAGGCGACAATCAGTGCGGGCAAAAGTATGGAACTGGTGAGTAGTGCAAAGAAGATCAGCAGCATCATCAATGTGAAGAAATTCCGAAGCCCAGGAATCGATACCATCAGCCCAGCTGCCAGACCAGCGCAGGTCGTTGCGGTTGTCTCAAAGATGGTCTGACCCGTACGAGCGACCGCCTTCACGATTCCACCCGGTGTCTCCCCCTCCTCTCGGATTCTATCCATGACATGTATCGAATCATCAACTCCGATCCCGAACACGATGGTCGATATCATGGCGGTGAAGACATTCACATTGACATCACCACCTCGCATCAACAGCGGTTGCCAGAGCACCACCACACCGACCGCAGTCATGGTGAATATTGAGAGGCGGACACTTCTGAACAAGAAGGTCATCGCAATCAGCAGGACGATCATCGTTGCAATCGTGGCGTCTATTTGGGCGTCATGAACCCCTTGGTTGATGTCGAGAGAAACCGGTAATCCACCAGTAAGTAAGGAGTTCTTTACTGAATCTGCATTCAGAGCGTGGCAGTCCTTCGGTCCATCGCAACCCCCCTCTGAAAGATAATCGTCAATCTGCTCTCGCATTTCGGAAGCGGTCGAGAGTTGGATGTAGGGTTGGTTGACATAGACGAGCGTCTTTGTTTCGCCAAGGTTGGTCTGCGGCTCGTTCATCAGCATTGAGCGGACCTCGTATGAGAGAGTGTCGAAAGCGACATTGATCATCACTTCTCTTGTAGTCAGACTGGTGAACAGAATATCTCCGCTCGTAACACATTCGATTTGGGCGGGATCATCCCAGCAGGATGAGTGAAGCATTTCCCAGAGGGTTCTGTCGTATACCTCCTGGCCGGAAATGTTGAACTCAATGTGAATCGCCTTCAGAATAGTTACCAAACTGACCGTCGTCGTGTTTGCAACATGGTTAATCCGTTCTTCTTGAATGAATTCGATAGCGTCCAAGACTTCGATTTGCCGAACGGGTGCGACATCATTCTGTACGCCACGTGCCGTCGCGTTGATGATGAACATGCTCGTTTGACCCCCTTCGAAAACTCGAGAGTATTCAGCGAGAGCCTCATACGATTCCAATCCGGGAGGTACTTCATCGGATGAGCCGGTGATGTCTTTTCCAAGTTCAGCGCCAAGAATCCATGCGCCGGCCACACTCACCAACAGCACCGCAATCAGAACAACCCAAGCACCCCGAACAGGGACTTCACCAATTTTTTCCCAGACCTTCTCAAGTTTTTTGCCACCAGTCTTTCTGTAGCGGACAAGCCAGCCTAGTGTTGGGACCAGAATGATACTGAAAAAGAAGGTGCAGGTGATTCCCAAAACGAGGGTGATTCCGACAGTTCGCATCGGCTGAATTGGGACCAGCCATACCCAAGCCAAGACGCTGAACCCGACGATTGTGGTAATTGCGGAAAGCAGCACTGCGTGGCCAGTCGTCATCACTGCGTGGACCGTCGCGTCTAGATAGAGTTCCTTATCCCAAGGGTCCAAGTCACCAACCTCACGGCCGTCCCTACTCGCCTTCCAGGCTTCCTCAGCGCCCTCTTCGAGCATCTCGTTCCGAGTCTCCTCTATTCGATTGATGAGATGTAAGGAGTAGTCCACACCGAGTCCTATCAAAATCGGTCCCGCAGCGATGATCATCGGTGTCAGCATGATGTCGAGCAGGACGGTGGCGCCGAAGGTGACGGCGAGACTGAGGACAATAGGGGTGCCGCAGATGATGATGACCTTCGGGTTTCTGTGGAGAATGATCATCGCAAGGCAGACGAAGCCGAGGGATAATGGCAACATCTTCTCAAGTTCAAGGTAGATTGCGTCGGAAACATCGTGCAGAACTGGTGTGAGGCCTGTGACCGTCATGGCCTGCCGTGTCGGCAACTCCTGCCAGCGGTCGTCTGGCATGCTGGAGAGCCGAATCCCTTCGTAGTCCCTGCCGCATAGCGGGTCGTCGAACTGCTGGGATATCGTCGGATTCCTGGAGCAGTCGATGATGACTTGCTTGAGATGCTGAATGAACGCCTTGTGGTCGAGAATCTCATTGCCATTCGGGTCTGTGCGGGAATCAACATCTGTGCCCGCCATGTCGAAGCGAATCCCCATGACGATGACTGCTGTGTCCCAAACTCCGTCGTTGTTGGTGTCATGGACGAGGCTGTCGAGTGCAGAACCCAGATTTTCCACTGAATTGTTCACTTGGTCTTGGTTGTCAGGAATGACATAGGTGTCGCGCGGGTCTGTCGAAGACAATGGGCATTCGTCTGTGGGGGTGAAGGGAACGCCATATTTCTCAATCGCACAACTGAACCTGCTCGGCGCTGAGTTTGATTCCTTGATCATTTGAGAGGCACTCAAAATCCAGACGACACCATCTTGGGTTCCGCGGTCTTCCTTGTTCCAGTCTATTCCTCTGGCGTAGCGCCCTTGGTCTCGGTTGTCATCATCCCCTTCGATGAAACTCATCTGTTTCAGAATCTCGACAGAAGTGACATTCTCATCACCCCGTAAACCCTCATCCTCAATCGCATTGTCCGTGTGCACATACAGTATCACAATGTCAGTTGACCACTGTTCACGAACTGATAGAAGAAGTTCTGTTGAAGGGGCACCGTCAGGTAGGTAGACCTCGAGATCACCGTTGATCTGTTGTCCGAAGTCCAAAGCATCTTTGCCGACGAGTAGCGTTAGCAACACCATCACGATGACGATTGGGCCGGGTGAGCGTAAAATTGTCCGATAGAACCGTTCCGCTTGCCCTTCGACGAAAGAGTGCGTCCAAGCTCCTACCTCGGCCCAGCGTGCTGAGAATTCGTTTGAAATGTCCATCAGGCTAGTAATTACCGGATTCTCAGCAATTCCTCGGAGAGCATTCCGCCACGCAGGCTGAACTGAGTCGTCCGGGCGAACCGAGTGCTGCGGACGAACCGAGTCCTCTCCCTCAAACTCCGCCATGCGTCTCCGCGGCGGCAGCAGCATCATCAAGAGTTCGCACCATAGGTGCGAGTAGTTCCGAAAACTGAGGTATAGTCAATCGCCAAAGATAGCCAATCCGCTAGTTTGGCCGAGAGGGACTTCCGGGTCCTAGGAGGGTAATGGCATCAATCGACGCCGAAGTTACGGACCATAAGTCGACGCATGATGGTCCGGGCGCCCTGCAGTACGATGCCTGTGAAGATGAGGCTAACTCCAAGCATGCCGAGCCAAGCAGCAGTCAGCCCAGGACCGACTGAGATGTTCAGAGTTTCGCCAGTCAAGTCGTTGACTGTATTCAGAGCTCTCATGCCAATCGCCGAGCCTAAGGTCAGCAGACCGGCTCCGGGAACTCCGAAGGCGATGATCGGTTTCTTTTGTGAGAGGGTGATGAGTGCGTAGGAGAGTACGGTGAAGCCGTGACTCATCGCGGTGAAGCGGGAACCTTTGGGGACGTCATAGCGGACAACTGTTGGAACTTCTTTCACCGCCAACTTTTTCTCAACGCATTCCTCTAGCATCTCAAGAGTTGACTCCATTCCGTCCTGGTCGAATCGTATGCGGGAAAGGGCCTCTCGTGAAAACGCCCGAAAGCCACTCTGCGTATCCTTCACATCGAGGTTGCTAGAGAGGTTTGAGGCAGCGGTGATGACCTTGACGCCTAACTTTCTATAGGCCGGCATATCATCTCCCGAGCCACCGTCTATGAAGCGAGAGCCAATGACGAAATCAGCCTCACCAGAGAGTATCGGCTCTAGAAGAACGGGAATGTCGCTCGGATCGTGCTGACCATCACTGTCCAAAAGCACCAGTGCGGATGCATTGCGCTCTCTAGCTATCCGGAAAATGGATTTCAGAGCCGCTCCATACCCCTTGTTTGAGCGGTGGTGGTGGATTTCTGCCCCCAATTTCCGCGCAATTCTCGCTGACGCATCAGACGAACCGTCGTCGACGCATAGTACTGAGTCGACATGCCGCAGGGACTGTAGAACGATTGTTCCAACGGTCTCTTCTTCGTTGTGTACGGGCATGGCCGCGAGGATGGGACCAATGGGGGTCGGAGCTTCCATCATTTCCAATCGGCCCTCCGTGCTCTATTTAGTTGTTCAGCCAGAGGGCTGATAATAGGCCAAAATCGGAGTGTTTGCCCGAGTGGGGCATGAAGCCCCACCCGAGCGTGTTCGAAAATCAGTTCTCAGAACTGGCTTGTTGTAATGACGGTGTGATCTCAGTTCTCAACGAACTGGCTTACTGTGGTGACAGTTCGCTCGCCATCCAGCACCTTGCGCAGGGCATTCAAGCTGATGACCAACGGGATGTAGGTCTGTCCGTCACTTGTTGTGTAGGTGGAACAGTCCGCCATCGCACTGGTGTTGATGGACACTTTCAGTGCCCCACCGGCATTGCTCTTGCGGACGTATCCAACGAGCAGCGTCTGTTCGGCGCCGCTCTCTTCGTTCTCATTCTGGTTCTTTGCATTCTTGCTCATTTTTTTTCAATCTCCGTGGCGCCACATCTTCTCGAATCAGTTCGTTCCGGTGCTGCACCAACCTCAACCAGTCAGCGGCGGCGGACTACCACATTTTCTTTGGGGGGTGGCGGAAAGTGAATGTTCAATCGATGACCTCCCTATAGGAGAGAAACTGAAACTGAAACCCCCCCATCTGCCGTCTATCTTCACTTCGAGGTGGTCGGAACGGCTGCAAACCAAGTTTTCTTTCTTCTCATGCGTACGCGCAACGGTCAAGACTGAGAGCAGGGTCGCCCGGCTCGCCATGCACTGTCTAGTAACAGGAGGGGCCGGTTTCGTCGGCTCCCATCTCGTCGACCTCCTAATCGAAGCGGACCACCAAGTGAGCGTATTCGATAACCTCTCGTCAGGACGCCGTGACTTCCTCTCACACCACGGAGATGCTGTCTCTCTCATCGAGGGAGACCTGCTAGACCTTGAGTCAGTGACAGGCGCCATGGAAGGCATAGACATCGTCTACCATCTGGCAGCTAACCCCGACATCAGATTGGGCACCAGCATCACGGATACTGACCTCAGACAGGGTACGGTGGCAACCTACAACGTGCTTGAGGCAATGCGGCTCGGAGGGGTCAAGAAAATCGCCTTCGCCTCCTCCTCGGTCGTCTATGGTGAGGCTGAAGTAATGCCGACTCCAGAAGACTACGGCCCTCTCTTCCCCATCTCACTCTATGGGGCTTCCAAGTTGGGCTCCGAGGCCCTCATTACCTCCTGGGTGGGCACCTTCGGGCTGCAGGCGTGGCTCTTCCGGTTTGCCAACATCGTCGGCGCGCGCGGGACCCACGGTGTCATCTTCGACTTCATCCACAAACTCCGGGCGGATCCCGGAAGGCTCGAGGTATTGGGGAACGGCCGTCAGGAGAAATCGTACATGGAAGTGCGCGATTGTGCTGCGGCGATGATCCATCTCGTGGCCAACACTGACGAAGCGGTCAACTGCTACAACCTCGGCAGCAACGACACCTGCTCTGTTCGACGAATCGCGGAGATTGTCGTCGAAGAGTCGGGACTCGCTGACGTGAGCATCGAGTACACCGGCGGCGACCGCGGGTGGGCCGGTGATGTCCCCAAGGCGATGCTCGACCCGAGTCGCATGAACGCTGTGGGTTATGTTGCTAGTTACGATTCCGAGGGCGCGGTGCGACACACCACGCAGATACTGATGAAGGAGATTGGATTAGGTGAATAGTTCTGGGAAAGCACGACGCGCGCGGGCGCTTGATATTGATGAGAACGGAGACGCGCGCTTGTATGGCGCATTTGGCTTAATGGCTGCATTAACTGTAATGATAGCACTTTTCGTGGTTAATTCCACACCACTGGATATTGGCCCGACTGAAGGCAAGTTCGCACCTAACATTACTGCGCCCTCCCACTTGCCAGGGGGTGACTGGGACGATGACTTTGTCCTGTATGACAACATAGACAGAGATTGGGAACTAGGACTTCCTGGAAAGTATTTCTTGATTCAATTCATTGATACTGATTGTGGTCACTGTTGGTCAGAAGGTGAGGAGATGAGTATGTTGTACAACTCTTACAGTCAAATAATTGAATTCGTCACGGTCGCAATATCTCTCGGCAATCCGGGCTGGGTCAGTAGTAAGGCAGAAATTGCCGCCTTCCAAGAGAAAGGTGACTATGATGGTTGTAACAGTAACGAGAACTGCAACACTCGACCCGGTGATGCGCATCCTTGGATTTACCTAGAGGACTTGGACAACGGCGAGAGAGATGACTGGGATGTCAGTTCAACCCCATTCGCAGTAATTCTCGACCCGAGTGGACATGTCGTTTGGAACATGGGGCAACACATGGGAGTTGAGGATCTTCCCACAGCAATGTTCAACTTATTTGACGACAACAGTGGAGGCGCTTGAATGGTAGACACGATGCTCTATGTCATAGGCGGAGTTCTTGCGTTGGGGATAGTCCCCTGTATTCCGCAGGGCTCTAATGCCCTAGGAAAGGTTGGTCTGAGCAAGGTCGCGGCGTGGTCGAATACTCGCAGAATGCTGCTCGGTCTTTGCATCCTCACCTTCGGTGGCCTTATGGGTTCTACCTGGACGATGATAATTCATAGTGATCTGATTGCCACTGGTGCTACCGAGTCGTGTACTTCGGCTGGTTGCGGTGCTTTGATTGGCGACCATCAATGGAATACGATGCCGATTATTGGATTGGAGTGGGGGCTGGTTGGAGTAATAGCCTTCACACTCTTCTTTTTCATCGCTCTCTCGTTGCTGATGGACTTTGAAAACAATGGTTGGAATAGGAGTTGGCTCGACTTTGGAACCCTTCTCTCAGGCGCTGGTCTGATTCCGGTTGCGTGGCTGGTCTCTGTTGAGCTCTTTCTTCACGATGACGCCCCCATCATCTGCCCATTCTGCACCTTAGCACACATTGCGGCAGTCGCATCATTCGTCACATTCTTCCTGTTGCGAAAGCAACACGATGGTGGGTCTTGGGATGTCTAGGGCTGGTATGCCCCGTCAATCTCGAACAGGCCCTCATCTGTGTCTTCGTCGATTGGCACCATCTTGGTGACGGTGACCTCCAACTTCACATCGAGTGGGAAATTTTCGCGCAACTCAGCGTATAGTCTCCCTTGCACTTCATCCGCGTTCCTTCCACGAAGGATGGTAAGGCAGTGCATCTGCGCTTCCTGCCCCCGCTCCACATAGTACTCAATGAGCCACTCGCGGATTGGTTGCAGCGTCTCATCAGGCTGCTTCGGGTGTCCGTGTTGTCCATCCATTAGTGAGAATATTGCACTACTTATTGATAAAGCCCCCGAAATCATGCGTCTGATGCATGGACGGAAACAGTTTATCGGGGGGATTTACCAAATGATTGCTTTTCGGCGCCGATTAATGTTATTCCTCCGATTCCGCGTTTTTCTGATATGCATCGGCATCCGCCGACCTAGTTTCAGCAACTTTTGCCCAGAAGGTCGCCGGCACCGCGAGTAGCAGGCCGCCGAGCACGAGGACGCCGATGACGAGTGTGGTAGTTCCAACCATCCCTGCGGCTGTCGACCTCTCTCCAGGAAGCGCCATGGCGGAGAGCACAGTGCCGTCATCTGCTTCGTGGATGATAATGAAATTCAGGTTCTCGACATTCCATTCAGGATTCAGCCACAATTCCAAACCGAGATGGCTCACCTCCGTCTCAAAGTTAAATCCCCAACTTCGTTGACCAACCCCCACATTCGGTTCTTGGAAGATCAAACGATCCTCCCAATCA
>Ga0310122_10000658_pt1 | contig 21843 bp, 15 predicted proteins | sample CB6_Bottom_1051__FD_203503 | JGI IMG/M metagenome (GOLD analysis project Ga0310122, IMG submission 203503) | Marine microbial communities from Western Arctic Ocean, Canada - CB6_Bottom_1051 | ecosystem: Environmental > Aquatic > Marine > Oceanic | place: Canada: Western Arctic Ocean | collected...
CGGAAGCCACCCCTGAGCCGGAAGAGGTCGCCGAGGCCAAGTCCGAGCCGGAAAAAACCACCGAGCCGGGAGATATGCCGGAGCCGCCCGAGCCGGAAGTCGTCGTGGTCGATGCCGCCGAGGGCACCGAGACAGCCGACACGAAAAAGCCGCCGATGGGCAACCCGGAAGACGCCGAGGAATCCAAGCCGGACGAGGCTCCCGCCGCCGCCAAAACAGAATTACCCGTGCCACCGCCACGCATAGTCACCCGCGAGGGCAAAATCAAGCGACGCTTTTTCCGCAGCCCGAAAGCCCCGAGCCGGTTCGAGCTGATCGACGACAATGGCCGAACCATCAACTATCTTTACTCGTCCGACACCGGCCCGCTCAAGACGGCCAACGGCGAGGACGGCGAGCCGATCACGTTCGAGCGGCTAATGGGTATGCTGCGCAACCGCAAGGTCGTAATCACCGGCATCGAGGCCGTCGATCCGCGCTGGCCCGCGCTGCCGCTGCTCGACGTGCGCACGCTCAAGACGCTCCCCTGATGCCGGCGGATAACCTGATAGACGGCCGCGCGATTGCCGGGGAGGTTCACGCGGAGACCGAGTCCCGTGTCGCTGCGCTCAAGTCGGCCGGCGTCGAGCCGAGCCTCACGTTCATTCGCGTCGGTGACGATCCGGCGTCGAGGGTTTACGTCGGCATGAAAGAGCGCACGGCGGCCAAGCTCGGCATTCGCTCCGAGACGACCGTGTTGCCGGTGGACACGCCGGAGGCCGACTTGCTCGATCGGCTCGGCAAACTCAACGCCGACCCCAACGTGCACGGCATCCTCGTCCAGGCACCGCTGCCAAGCCATATCGACGAGACCAAGATTTTTTCCACCGTGTCACCGGCGAAGGACGTTGACGGCTTTCATCCGGTGAACGTCGGCAAGCTGATGCTCGGCGAGGGCGGTGGTTTCGTGCCGTGCACCCCGGGCGGCGTGCATGAATTGCTCATCCGCTCCGGCGTGACGATCGAGGGCGCGGAGGTGGTCATTCTTGGCCGGGGCAACATCGTCGGCAAACCGATGGCGGCAATCCTTTGCCAAAAAAACAAACACGCCAACGCCACCGTCACGCTTTGCCATTCGCGCAGCCGCGACGTTGCGGAGCATTGCCGCCGGGCGGACATCGTCGTGGCAGCGATGGGTGTGGCGGAGTTCGTCAAGGCCGACATGGTCAAGCCGGGCGCAACGGTGATCGACGTTGGCGTCAATCGCGTCGATGATCCCGCCGCCGAGAAAGGCTACCGGCTCGTCGGCGATGTGGACTTCGCCGCCGTGCAGCCGGTCGCCGGAAAAATCACCCCGAACCCCGGCGGCGTCGGCCCGATGACGATCGCCATGCTCATGCGCAACACCGTCCGCGCCGCCGAGCAGCAAACCGGCGCGGGCGCCCGATAGATTTACAGACAGAATGCAAGCATCCCGAATACTCCCCGACCTGCAATGCTCCGTGCTGTGCGAAGACGTGCGGCAGGAGGCCAACGGCAACTTCATCGCGCTGGGCATCATCGGCGTCATCCGCGTCCCCAAGATGCCGATCGTCGCCGGCAAACTGTGCGTGTTCACCCGCTGGGTCGCCGGCGTGGGTGAGTTCCACGAGAACATCCGGCTCATCGCGCCCGACCAGGAAACAGTCGTTCAAAAATGCGAAGCCAAGTTTGTCCTGCGCGACCCGGCGCATCACGCGACGAACATCGCGGTGTTCGCCGGCACCAAGTTTGAGATGCCCGGCGTGTACAATATCGAAGTGGTCGTGGACGACGTGATGAAGCTGCGCTACCCAATACCGGTCGTTGTCGTCGAGCCGCCGCCCGGCGCGAAGAAGCGGTCCGAGGAAGACCCTGAGGCACCCAAGGAAAACATATAATTGATAAAATTTGGCCAAGCACTTGCCCGGTAGGGGCGGCTCCCCGCATTGTCGGCAATAAACTCAATAAGTGTGGCACGGATTCGGTCGCTTCATGGGAAATTATTGCGGTTTTTGGAATGTAACTTTAATTGAAGAAAAACGTACAAAGATTGTGTGTATTAAGGAAAACGAAATGACGAGTTCTAGATTTTCAATTTGTTTTACGCTCGCTTTGGCGGGGATTCTTTCGGCGTTTTTTACGAATGCAAAGGTTTTTGCCGAGCAAAAGACCAAACCAAAAGCTCCGGCAAAAATAGGATATCCATCTTTTTTGAGTCCGCACTCGTCACCAATTGCGATTCACGGGAACCAGGTTTTCGTCGCAAACACTCCATCAGACACCGTTGTTGTCATCGATAAAAAAAACCAAAAGATCGTGGTGCGCATCAATGTCGGGGTGGATCCGGTCAGTGTGGCGGTTCGACCGGACGGAAAAGAGGTTTGGGTCTCGAATCATATTTCGGATTCCGTCAGTATCATCGATACCGTTGCATCCAGCCCGACCTATCTTCAGGTCGTTGCCACCATTCAGGAGTTTGACAAGAGGGCAAGGTCGACTCGCTTTGACGAACCGGTCGGCATTGCCTTTGCCAGCAATAAAAAGGCGTACGTTGCGCTTTCTTCGGAGAATGAAATTGCCGTTATTGATGTTGTTGAACGTGAGGTTGAAAAACGGCTTAAGATCACCGCTCAGGATCCACGGGCAATTGTGGTCCGTGGCGACCGGTTGTATGTAATTCCGTTTGAGTCAAATAACCAAACCCAACTCTCGGGTGGAGCCAAGGACAAGATCGATGGAAAGCTTGTGACCTTTGATGCCTACGACCACTCCATCGATAATAATAACGTGCTGTCGCTGGGGCATGTGACGGACATAGTGAAACATCCCGATGTTCCTGACCGGGATTTGTATGTTTTTGACACGAAAACAGATGAGCTTGTCGAAGTGATCGATTCCCTTGGGACACTGCTTTATGGATTGGCAGTGGACTCAAAAGGTCGTGTTTACATCGCACAGACTGATGCCAGAAACGATGTCAATGGTCGTGCTGGATCAAAGAAACACGGTTTGGCTGAAATGGAAAATCGCGCCTTTCTCAACCAGATCACGATTGTAAAACTTGGTGGAAAACCAAAATACATAGACCTTGAACCGCTCCCGCCGAAACATCCCTCACCGGACAAGGCGTTGGCAACGCCTTTTGCCATCCAGGTGAGTGGGGACGATTCGACGTTGGTGGTCTCAGCTGCTAGTTCCGACAAAGTGTTTACCGTGGATGTGAAAACAGGCGAGGTTATCGGCCGGGTGGACGTCGATTCCGTTCCAAGGGGGATCGCTTTGGAATCCGGTGCAAACGGGCAATTATCCAAGGCATGGGTGTTGAATGCCGTGGCCAATACCGTATCGATTATTGATGTCTCCAATCCGGCCAATCCGATGGTCCTGAAAACAATTGCGATGAAAGACCCCACGCACCCGGACTTCAAGAAAGGCCGGATCGCTTTCAACAAGGCAGCCGCTTCGACGTCCCATACGTTTTCGTGTGCGAGTTGCCATCCGGACGGACATACCGATCAGCTGCTATGGGTTTTAAAAACGCCGATTGTTAGTGGCGGAAATCAAATCATGCCGCGTTCGACCATGCCGGTTCGAGGGCTGCGGGACACGGCCCCGTATCATTGGGACGGCATTCCCGGTGATCCCTACGGTGGCAACAATAGCGCCAATATTCGGCGTGACGTAAAACCCAACAGCAGGATCGATGTGCCGGAGAGCACCACGCGTCATCTCATCGATGCAGGCTTGGCCACCACAATGGCCAAGGTAGGCACTGCTAATGAGAATGATGAGGGCAAGGTCGGTGCACTGACGGCTGCCGAACGCGATGCCATGGCCAAGTTTCTACTTGGCGTACCCTATCCCCCTGCGCAAAAACGAAATTACAACAATGAGCTTTCGAGTCGTGCGGAGGATGGGTTTCAGCAGTTTCACATCAAAGGTAATGTGAGATCTCGTAAAGCAAATAATGTCTGTGGGAACTGTCACCGGATGCCGTTTTGGGTGAGTACCAATACCCCGCGCACAGGAATGGATGCACCCACCTGGCGCGGAGCTTACGATCGTTTTTTGATTTTGCCGCAAGGCCGACTTAACATTATCGATTTTGATTTTTATAGCAGTATTGCCCAAGAAGGAGTTCCGGAACGCAAAATGTGGCGTCGTTCATGGCGTCGCAGTCGATTCGATACGGTTTGGAATATGGTGTTGGAGGGGAGCACCGGCTACTCCGGTTCGTTTGCCCGCCAAGTGACGTTGAATCAAGACACAGCCGGGGGGGCTCGGACAAAAGATATCCTTGGTGCATTGGAAACATCCTCACGGGAAGGTGGGGTGGTTTTGCAGGGGGAGGGAACGTTCATTGCGGAAAGCGCAGGAGAGCCGGTAAAATTCCAGTTCGATGCAGGATTCCAGGGCGGACGCTATGTCCAAGTGGATGGAAGCCCGGCTGCCTTTACGCGTGAACAACTCATCGAGTTGGCGAGACAGGGCAAATTCGTGGGAACGTTCACCGGCCGCCATGGTGAAAATACCGATATCAACCATCCTCAACCTGCTTTATGGACACTTGGATCCATTCAGGTCCAAAGCGGTCGGCAACAATTCCCAATTGTTTACGGTGACAAAAAGACACTCAAGTTGAATGGACGACACATTCGTGAGGGAGCGAATGTGATCGTAAACGGCCGCAATGTAGATGCCTCAATAAAGAGAGACAAGAAGGAGGAAATCTCTGTGACCTTGGCCAAGCTGCCTACACCTGGAGTTAATTTTCTTCAAATTCAGAATACCGGTGGGTTGTTCAGCAACGACTTTATTTTTCACGTCACAGAAGATAAAGCAGCCGCGGATAAGCTGAGGCATGAAACCGATCCAGAGTTATTTCGAGATACCCTGGCCATGGCGATTGAGCGGGGCGACTTGGGCGATGCACGGGACATGCTCCGAAGGGGAGCTCCACTAAATGCCAGGCGGAGAGGCAACGGAGGAATGACGCCGCTCAGTACCGCTGTCTTTCATGGGAAGATGCCAATCGTCAAATATTTGATTGAGCGTCGTGATGCGCGTGTCTCGTATCACAACCGGGACGGTAATTCCCCGCTGCACTTGGCCGCTTTCCTCGGTCGCACAGAGATGGTCAAATACCTGCTGGAAAAAGGTGCCTCTGTCACGAAGAAAAATGATCGTGATGATACTCCTGTCGATACGATTTCATCCGAATGGAGTGCCGGCTTGGCCAAGTTTTATAATTCTCTCAATGAAGGAGCCAACTTTGGCCTTGATCTCGCAGAGGTCAAAAGAGCCCGTCCCGAAATTGCCACGCTGCTCAAGGCGCACGCCGCCAAATCCAAGGATCAGCGGTAAAATAAACCAAGCGCTTGGTTAAGCGTGTGAGTTTAATCATGATTTCAACACAGCTGGCCAGGGAACTGCTGGGCGCAGAATTTCCGGGTTGGGGCTCGTTTACACTCAGTCCGATTCCGGGCGGCCTCACGAATCAAAACCTCCTTGTCGAGACCGCCAGCGGCGAAAGATTCGTCGCCCGTTTGCCTGGGAAAGACACTGAGTTGTTCGGCATTGATCGGCACACCGAACACGCCATCGCACGCGTCGCTTGGGAGATCGGCATCGCCCCGGAGCCGGTGGCTTTCATCGCCGAACATGAAATACTCGTCACCCGTTTCGTGGAGAGCGTCGAGATCGAAACCGGCGACCCGGCGACGGTTCGCGGAGTGGCCAGGTTGCTCCACCGGCTGCACTCGGCCCCGGAGGTTCCCGGCAAGTTTGATCTGCCTACGGTGATCGACGATTACATTTCCACCGCCAAGCGGTTCAACGTCACTCACCCCGAGCAACTCGGCGAGGCTCTGGAGTTTTCCAAAAATATCATCGCTGCGCTGGAGCGTTGCCCCAAGCGCTTGGCCCCGTGCCACAACGACCTCATCGCTGCGAACTTCCTGCAAGGCGAAGACCGGCTTTACTTGCTCGACTGGGAATACGCCGGCATGGGCGACCCGTTCGTTGACTTGGGGAATTGCGCGGTCAACTTCTGCATGGACGAGGCAGCTTGCCGCACGCTGATGGAATCGTATCTCGGCCGGGAACCAAGCCCGGCGGAAATGGCCCGGCTGCATCTGCTGCGGGTGCTGTCCGATTTGCGCGAAGCAATGTGGTCGTACGTGCAGGTCGGCATCTCAACGCTCGACGTGGACTTCCACGCTTACGGCATCAAGCACCTCGAGCGCTTCCTGAAAAACGCCAAGACCGCCAACTTCAAAACCTGGCTCGGTTCGGCTGGCCGTTAGCCAAGCGCTTGGCCAAGCGGATGGCAACGATTACAGCAGGCGTTCAGGGTTGATCCCAGGGTAAGGACAGCGTGGGCCGGTTGGTGTAGCGTTTCATCCGGAAGGTCAGCTGCTCGCCGGCGCCCGGTGCCAGTCGAACCTCGACGGTGGGGGCATCGATCGCGACGGTTTGGCCTCCTGAAACTGCCGTGATGAACTGGTGTTCGGCATAGCCGCCGGCCTGAACGATGACCCGCCTTGGCTCAATCTGGTTGACGTTGACCAGCGTCACAACCACCTCATCCGCTGTGAGTTTTTCCACCAGCGCGGCCACATCGTCCGGGATGCCGGCACGATGGCGGACGGGGTCGAAGTAACGCAGCCGGCAGTGCAGGATGGCGCCCCGGTGGCCGGGGTGAATGCCGCCAAGCATCAACGGGATGAGTGAGCGGACACTGCACGGGTTGTATCTCATCGGGTCGTCGGCGAGCCGCGTGTCGGGCGTGGTTTTGTCGGCGCGCATGCCCTTCACCCGTTCGCGAATGCTGGCAAAATCAGCGCGGAGGACATCGACCGGGTGACCCGGATTGTTGCCCAGCAGGAATCTCAGCCAGCCATCTTCCCGCCTGAACCGCTTGGTGCCGGGATCGTCATCATCGCTTGAGCGGAGCCGCCTAAGGTCGTTCGGCTTCATCGAGAGATAGAAGATTTCCATTGAGCCATAATCAAAATGCCCGGGCTGAAAGTGATACCAGCTCTGGTCACCGTGCATGCGGGGAACTTTCCATTGGCCATCGATCATTTTTCCCTGCGAGTTGACCAGATCATTCTGCCGTCGCCACGGTTCCAGCCACCGGTCATCGCCGGTCAAAAAGTAGGCGTTCATAAAGCCGGTGAAACCTAGGTGAACAGTGTTGCGGTTGGCCAAGCTGCCGTCCTGAGGCACCACCACGGTAAAGCCCCACCCGTACACGCCGCCGTACCACTTGCCTCCTGCGGCACCGCCAATGGTGCCGTCCAATCCGATGTTGCTGGGGATGATGCCGTCGTTTTGGAGCATGCGTTGGCGCCAGGCCCCGACGTATTCGAGCAGCCAGTCGCGGTACTTGTCGTCGCCGGTGAGCATGTATGCGTTGAGAGCCAGAGAGGTTGTCAGCAGGTTTTGCGGGTGGTCACCCACGATGTCGTTGTAGTCCTTGAAGTGTGCCACCATCTGCTCGTAGCTCTCCTCGCCGTGGCCAAGGTGAAACCGGTTTTTTATCTCGATGGGGTCACCCGCCCAGTCCAGCCCGGTTGCCTTGCGCAGCAGCGGGCCGCGGCTGCCATTGAACATGCTGCGGATGATTTTGTGTTTTGGATCATAGTTAGGCGCCCCGGGATCCTCGTTCATGTAAAATCCGGCGAAGCGTTTCACCCGTTTTTGGAAATGATCATTGCCGGGATCAGACAGCCCCTGAAGGCTGAAGACACTCAGCCCCTCGCCGTTGTGCACCCAGTCGAACATGACCGGAAACTCTTTGTAATACATGCCGTCGCGCGCGATGGGCACCTCCGTGGTCCTGGCCTCGGTGTATTGTCGCAGATGCCCCTCCCAAGCCTTCTTGTACATTCGCAGCACGGACGGGCTCGCCCCAAGTGCATGCAGCAGTGGCCAATCGTTGCAGTTTTCCATCGCGTCATCCGGCCCGTCGTCGCCTCCCCAGCGCTCAACGCACATCAGGTAGCCGCGCTCGTCAAAATATCTCCCGAAAAACTCCTCGCACGCGGCCGTGTTGGCTCGCAGCAACTCACGCTCCAGCAACGCCCAGTCCGGTGGCGGCATCGGTTGATCCACAGCGATCCTGTTGAGGGCAACGCTTGTGGGCTGCGCTGGGTCAGCCAAGCTCGACAAGGAGCAGGCTGTCAGGAGTGAGACCGCAATGGTCAATTGGATAATTCGATTCATGTCAGTTTGTTTTGATCGATCTGCAAGTTTTCGGGTTGTGAAAGGAAAAACACGCTTGTCCTCGCCGCCGTTCCGCGACAAGGTGATCCCGCTACCGAACTATGTTTTCTGGCAATGAGATCGTGGGCCTCTTCGCCCGCCTGGGGATCACTCATGTCGTGTGGATTCCCGACACCACACTGGGTGAGTGGGATGAAGCTCTGCGCAGCAGCACCGCACTGAACCTGATACAGGTCTGCCGTGAGGGCGAGGCATGGGCGGTGGCGGCGGGGCTGCACCTCGGAGGCGTGCAGCCCATCGTGGTCATCCAGTGCACCGGCTTGTTCGAGTCCGGCGACGCCCTGCGAAATGTGGTCCATGATTATCAACTGCCCATTTACGCGCTGGTCGGTTACCGCAGTTACCTCAACGCCGACTCCCTGCCCGGGGACACCTGCCTCAAATTCACCGAACCGATCCTGAACGCCTGGTCGCTGGACACTTGCTTCATTGCCAAGCCCACCGAAAAGCATCTCTTGGAGGAGCATTATCGCGCCTGCCACGACAACCGCCGCCCCGGCATTGCCCTTCTGGCGGAGGGTGCCGCATGATCCCTGAAGAGTCCAAGGTAATCTCATTGCCGCCATTGAAAAAAGCAAACCCATTCCAAATAACTTGCCCGCATGGCCAAGGGCGCATTCGGCGCCATGAGTGAAACAGGACAGATGAAATTGCCGGAGGTGCTCGAGATCATCCGCTGCCATCGCGAGGATGCAGTGGTGGTCACCACCATGGGCAGCGCCTGCGAATGGCAGCAATTCGAGCCTCACCCGAAGGATTTGGTGTACATCCCGTCGAGCATGGGGCAGGGCCCGCCCTTGGGCTTGGGCATTGCACTGGCCCAGCCCGCCCAAAGAGTCATCGTGGTCAATGGCGATGGCTGCCTGCTGATGAATCTTGGCACGCTCGTCACCATCTCCGCTCAGGCTCCGAAAAACTTCACCCTCATCAACATTGAAAACGGCCTTTATGAGGTGACCGGCGGCCAAGCCACAGCTGCAGCAGCAGCCAAGAGAAAAGGACAGACTCCCGTCGTGTTCACCGAACTGGCCCGGGGCTCTGGGTTCGGGGAGATCCATGAATTTGAAAACATCGAGACGTGGCGCGACGGGGTCGGAGTGATGCACCATGAAGGGCCGGTGTTCATCAACCTCAAGGTTGCACCCAGCGCAGAAAAACTTCGGGCACGCTCACCCGGCCCGGCCCTTCAGCGGGCACAGAAACTGCGTGAGACCCTGTGCCGCACGCCCGATCCATCGGTGTGAGGTTGCCGTGAACACAGCCCAGGCGAAAGCCACTTTGTCCTGGGGCATTCCGCCGAATCCTGTTGCTGCATCAATGAAGCGCTATGGCGCGGCCGGGGCCGCCATGGCAGCCCTTGATTTTCACCGGGGCGAAGAGGAAATAAGCCTTTTTGGGGAGTTGCCCGAGGCTGGTCAGGAACTCGACGCCGACCATGCCGTTGGTTCCCAATTCCCAATAGGTGAACAGCGCCTGCCTGGGATTCACGCCGCCGAGCGTGGGGGCATCGGTGCCGACGCACCGAACGCCGCGCTTGGCCAAGTGCAGAATCGCCGCCGCGTCCGGTGCCGGCCAACCTTCACTGAGGCCGTTGATGGGATCTGCCATGCACGCTTTGCCCTTGGGCAGCGGCTTGAAGTGGGTGTCCACGTGTCCGGTGCGGAACAGCACGATGTCGCCGGGCTTGAGTTTGCCGGATTTTTTTTCGTAAGCCTCGATGTGGTCGGCGGTGATCACCGGCGAGGCAGGCCAATGGTCGCGCTTGGTTTCGCCGACCAGTTGCCGAACGTCGATCACGCGGGCGTTGCCGGAGGTTTGCGCGAGCGGAACCTTTTCCGTGGTCACACTGCTGGTGCCGCGTTTGCCAAACTGGGATTCATACTCCGCGAGCCACCGTTGCACCTCGGGAGAGTATCTTGTGTTTTTAAAACCCGGCGTTGGGAGGGCGTAGGCTGGCGGGACGAGGTGCGTTCCGGCATGACTGTCCATCAAGTGCGTGTGATGAAAAATGTCGAGTGTCGGTTCGTAAAAAAAGTCGGCCTTGGTGTAGGGATGTCGGTGCATAGAGACACCCTTGCCCGGCCAGGTCAGGGGGCTGTTCGCCGCCATGACCACCGAGAGATCGGCTACCTGTTTCGTGCGCGCGGCCTTGATGAGTGCTTTTGCCGGGCCACCGACGATCGCAAAGGCGCGGCCTTCGCCGTACGGCCCCTCGAAGTGGCGCGGCCCCATCATGCAATAAAACGCACCGGTGGGCGGGAGCTTTTTCAGGTTGGTGGCTCCCTCGGTGAAAACCAACCCGCGCATCAGTCCCTCGTCGTGCACGGCCGCCGCAAGGTCGGGCATGGGCCCCATTGTGGGACTGTCGCAGCCGACGGCGGTGATTCCCTTCTTCGCCATGTAGGCCATGCACTCCGGGTCGGGGTCCGGCCAAGCGGGCGTTTTCTTTTCCAGCGGCAAGGCGAGGAAGCGGCGGCCCGCGGGCAGCGGCTTGAAATATTTGTCGCTGTACCCGCTGCGCAGCAACACGATGTCCCCTTGGCCAAGCGGCCGGTGTTTTTTTTCCCAGGCGATGATGTGCTCCTTTTTCACGAGCGGGCTGACGCCGTTCGGTGCCTTGTCGAGCAGTTGGGTCACGTCTATCACGCAGGCTTCGCCGACGAGTTTCCACGCCGGTGTCTTGTCGGTGAACTCGAGGCCAAGCGGGCCGGCGTTTCGCAGGCCGCTGCCCGGCTTGGGGATGGAATGCGGCGGCACATCGATCTGGGTGCCGGTGTTGCCGTCGATCTGCAACAGGTCGCTGTTGTAGGGGCTGGCCGGGCCGATACTGATGTAGCGGTTCATGTAAAACCGAGGGAAGCCGGTGGCCCAAGTGCAGGGATAATTCTCGGCGACTGTCAGTGAAAGATCGACGAACCGGCCCGGCTTGGGATCCTTCGCCTGTGCCGAACCGGTCGCCAGTGCAAAGGCGATAAGACAAGAGGCAACGGTTTGTTTTTTCATGCTAAGTGTTCGTTGGAATTAGTGAAGCAGTTCTCCTGCTGGCGACTCGATGTATCCGGCCAGCGTGTTGAGGAATTTTGCGGCGGGAGCGCCGTCGACGATCCGGTGGTCGAACGTCAAACTCAGGGTCAGCCGATCCTGACAGCCGGCTTGGCCGTCGAGCCAGACTGCTTTTTGGCTGATTCGTCCGACGCCAAGGACGGCGCATTGCGGCGGGTTGATGATCGGCGTGAACGCATCCACGCCGTGACCACCGAGATTGGTGACGGTGAACGTCGCATCCTGCATTTGGTCGGCGTCCAGCTTGCCCTCAAGTAACTGTTTCACCAACGCGGCGGTGAGCTTGGCCAACTCGCGTATGGCCAACTGGCCGGCATCGCGGATGACCGGGGTGACCAGCCCGGCGGGGGTGTCCACCGCCAAGGCGATGTGGATTTGGTCCGGCAGAAAAACACCCTCTTCGCGCCATTGGCTGTTGAGCAGCGGGTGGCTCTTGAGCGACTCCGCAACCAGCCGAACCAAAATGTCGTTGTAAGTCGGCACCGGCCTCTCGTCACTGATGGATTGCTGGAACTGGCTGCGCAGACTGGCCAAGCCGGTGGCATCCACCTCACGGTGCAGGGTGACTGGTGCGGTCAGGTTCGCCCCGGCAACCATGCGCTTGGCAATGACTTTTCGAACGGGTGTGAGCGGTTCGGTTTTGCCGGTCAACAAGCTGGCCGGAGTTGGCGCTTGGCCAAGCGCGGCAGCGGCGCGGATGTCTTGTTCGCGAATCCGCCCGGCTCGCCCGGTGCCCTGGACTGCGTTCCAGTCAACCCCCAACTCGGCGGCAACCTTCAACGCGCGTGGACTGATGGTTCGTCCGCTGAGATTCGGCTTGGCCTGAACTGTTTCGGCTTGGGTTTGCGCCTTGGCCGGCTTGGTCTGTGGCGCGTTCAGCCACGGTTCGAGATCGTTTTCGTCGGCGAGAAAGGCCAGGCGCTGGCCAACCACAACAGTCTCTCCCAGCTCGGGTGCGTCCGGCGGCAGTCGCAGGTAGCCGGCATCGAACGACTCAATCTCCTGCGCCGTCTTTTCGCCCTCTAGGACGAAAAGTGAGTCGCCGGCTTCCACCCGCTCGCCGTCGGCCTTGAGCCATTCGCAGAAGGTGCCTTCCTCCATCGACCAGCCCAAACGGGGCACTGTCACTTCCGTCGCCATGGTCACTCGTCCAGCAGGTCGCGGATGGCGGCCTCGATGGTTTTGGGATTTGGCACAACGGCCTGTTCTAGCGTGGGGCTGTACGGGACGGGCGTGTGCACGCCGTTGAGCCGTTTGACCGGTGCGTCGAGTTCGTCGAAACCTTCATCGGCGACCCGCGCGGCGATGTCAGAGGCCAGGCTGCACGGGCCGAACGCCTCGTCCACCACCAGCAGTCTGCCGGTCTTGGCGACTGACTCGAGGATGGTGCCGATGTCCAGCGGCGACGCTGTCCGGGGGTCGATCACCTCGATCGAGATGTTTTCTGCGGCGAGCTTTTCCGCCGCCGCCAGTGTGTGATGCACCATGAGAGACAGGGCGACGACGGTGGCCTGCGTCCCTTCGCGGGCGACTCGCGCCTGACCGAAGGGAATCTCATAATCGGCCTCCGGCACCATGCCCTTGGTGGCCATCAATTCGCGGTGCTCGAGAAACAGCACGGGATCGTTGCACCGCAGCGCGTGGTGGAACAGGCCCTTCGCATCGTAGGGAGTCGAGGGCAGCACGACCCGGATGCCCGGGATGTGCGAGTAGATGGAATAGTAGTTTCCGGAGTGATGCGTCGCCGCACTGTGGCCGATGCCGATGCAGCCGCGAAGGAGGATTGGCATCTTCAGCCGGCCGCTGCTCATGTACTGCATCTTGGCAATCTGGTTGATGACTTCGCCGAACGAGTCGTTGATGAAGTCGATGAACATAAAATCGATCACCGGCCGCGAGCCGGTCATGGCGGCACCGCAGCCCAGGCCGACAAATCCACGCTCGCAAATCGGCGTGTCGCAGAGGCGTTTGGGCCCGTGCTCTTCGTAAAGGCCAAGCGTGGTGGTGAAGTTGCCGCCGCGTTCCCCGATGCCTTCGCCCATCACGAAGATGGCCGGGTTGCGTTTCATTTCGTGGGCCAAGGCCTCGAGCGTGCCGACGACGAAGGTCGTTTCACGGTCGCCGGGCTTGGGCGGGGCGGAGACTTCCGCCGTGTCGCTGGAGAAAATATGTGCGGTGGCGGTTTCGGCCGGTGGATAGGGGCTTTTCTCTGCGTTCGCCTGGCCAAGCGCAACGCTTTGAGCGACCTCGTCTTCGATGCTTTTCAGTTCCGCCCCGGTCGCTTGGCCGTCGTCGATGAGCGCTTGGCAAAGCCGCTTGATCGGGCAGCATTTTTTCCATTGATCGACCTCCTCCCGCGTGCGGTAGGTGAAGTCAGCCATCCCCTCGGCGTGCGCCCGGGTGCGGTAAGTCCTGCACTCGATCAATGTCGGCCCGTCGCCGTTGCGCGCCCGCTCCACCGCCTCGCCGGCGGCTCGTTCGACCTCGCTCGCGTCGTTGCCGTCGACCTCGACCCCGGCGATGCCGTAAAGCTCCGCGCGTCGTCCGACGTGTGGGCTGCTGCTGGAATACTCGAACGCGACCTCGGTGGCGAACTGGTTGTTTTCGCAGACAAAAAGAACCGGCAGCTTCCAGATGCCGGCCATGTTCAGCCCCTCGTGAAAGGCTCCGTTGTTAACGGCGCCGTCTCCAAAAAACGCCACGGCAACGTTGTCCTTCTTGAGCAGCTTGAAACTGTACCCGCCACCGCAGGCCTGCAGGATGCAGGGGCCGACGATGCCGCTGGTGCCCATCATCCCGATCTCCGGCTTGAAGAGGTGCATGCTGCCGCCCCGGCCCATCGAGCATCCGGTTTCGCGGCCGAACAGTTCCGCGATCAGCTCGCCCGGTTCCATGCCCTTGGCCAAGGCGTGGCCGTGGCCGCGGTGTGTGCTGAACACGACATCCTCCCGTCGCAGATGATGGCACACGCCGGCGGCGATCGCCTCCTGTCCGACGTAGGTGTGGCAGGCTCCGTGGACGAGACCGCGCTGGTGCGCCTTGGCCAGCGCCTGTTCGGTCTGCCGGATCACCTGCATCCGGCGATAAATATCCAGCAACGTTTCCTTCGTTGATTCCATTGGTTGGCTACTCGTTGAAGACCTCGCTGCCGGGTGAGCCACCGGCGTTTTGGGCCAGGTTGCCGCCGTCCATTGGGATCAGTGTGCCGGTGATCCACGACGAGGCGTCCGACGCCAGAAAAACAGCCAGCCCGCGAATGTCGTCCGGGCAGCCAAACCGGCCCGAAGGGATCCCGCCGAGGAATCGGTCGCGGATTTTCGGGTCGGCATTGATGCGTTTTTGCAGGCCGTCATTCATGACCTGCGCCGGGAGGATGGCGTTTACCCGGACGCCGCGATACGACCATTCTGTACTCAACTCGCGGGTCATCTGGGCGACCGCACCCATGGCCATGCTGTAGCCGATGTGCCCGCGGCCAAGCGCGGTGACGCTGGCCAGCGAGCCGATGTTGACAATGCTGCCGCCGCCTTGGGCGAGCATCCGGCGGCCCGCCTCCTGGCAGCAGCAGAACCGGCCGTAAACCAAATTGCGCCAGGCGAACTCGATGTCCTCGAGCCGGATGGTTTCCGGCTTTTCTCGAACCGCTTCGCCGGCGACGTTGCCGAGGAAATCGATCCGGCCAAAGGTGTCATCAATCGTCGCAAACATCGCCCGTATTTCGTCCGGTTCGGAGATGTCGCACTTTGAAACAAGGGCGCATTGGCCAAGCGCCTCGATCTCGGTGGCCACGGATTGGGCACCGACTCCGTTAAGGTCGATCAACACCACATCCGCGCCGGCGTTGGCCAGGGCCAGCGACATGGCACGGCCCAGGCCGCTCGCCGCGCCGGAGACGGCGGCGACCTTGCCGGTCAAGTTAAAGAGTGAATCTGCCACGGTCAGGCTACCTGATATTCAAAATGTCGTAAATGAGGGGAAGCTGTTTTTGGTAAAAAACCAGCCCGGCCAAGCCGAGATAAAAAGCCGAGCAGGCAAGCAGCCCCAGCCGGCTGAACCAGCCCGGGCGCAGCGGCTTGGGCAGCAGGCGTACGTTGGCCCGCAGCAACAGCAGCGCCACGGTGCCCAGCGCGAGGTTGTTCAGGTTGGCGATGACGAGGATCATAACCTTCGGCTTGCTGTAAAACAGGAACAGGGTCGCGCAGACGAAGGTCCATGTCATGTAGATCCCGAGAATGGTGTAATAGATTTTTTTAACCTCGTCCGGTTTCATCCTGTCGCGCACACGCCGGCTGCCGGACCAGATGATGTCGGTCCAGCGCCGGCACACGTCCTCGACGATCGACATTTGGCTGGGCAACAAAACCATCAGGCCGACAATGAGTGTGGCAATCCACATCACCTGGCTGAGCATGGGCGAAAAACCCGGCGCGTTGCGGAGGCCGTCCGCGCTGATGATGCCCTGCGCCCAGTCGAGTCGCTCGGTTTGGTGAAACATCTCCGAGTGCGGCGAAAACTGGATCGAGATCAGCGCCGGCAACGCCATGCCCATGACGCAGCCCGGCATCCAGATCAGCAACTGGTCGGACAGGATATATTTCCACCAACCCTTCCAGCGTCGGAGGTTTTCCTCGTTGATTGGGAACACTTTCCCGACGTGGCTCAGGGTGATTTTCCGGCCGCCGATGGCGCTTGGGATGGCGCCGACCCGGCTGCCCATCCCCCAGCCCTTGTCGCGGACATAGTTGCTGTAGGTCGAGTTCCCCAAGCCGCCGCCTCCGGCGAAACCGGCGAACGCCCCGATCAGCGCGATCTGCGTCAGCAACACGACCGGCCAGACGCCGTGCTCGGCGCGGTACGAAAACACGTTGGCAACATTCTCGCCATCCCACTTGCCGTCGCCGTCCGCGTCCTCGAACCGGGTGATGTTTCCGTATATGTCTTTTTCCAGGATTTTTTCAACACCATCCAGCCGTCCGTCCCGGTCAAAGTCCTCCCCGGGATCGAGTTGGCCGTTCCCGTTTTGGTCCTCCGCCATCATCACCGGGATGGTGCCGAACTTGAAAAACCCGCCAAAAACATTTCCCCAGTTTGCTGCGCTGACGAAAAAGACACCGACGAACAGACTGAATCCCAGCACGATCACGACCTTGGCGGTCATGATTTTTTCCATCGTGTTGTAGATTTTCCCGCCGACCAAAATCGGCAGACTCACCGCCCCGAGCAATACGTAACTCAGGACGATGACCAGCGTGCGGTCCGCCTCACCGGCGGGGTGGCCCAGAAACATCGAGGCCAGCACCGCCGCGCCGTGCGTCGACAAGCCGGGGATGAATGCGCCGAGGTTCAGCAACAGAATAATGGAGATCCAAAACTTGGGCCCCGGGCTCGCCCGCATGAAGCCGGTGAAGACCGGTTCGCCGCAATACAACGCGTACCGGCCGCACTCCATGTTGTAGAAAACCTGCAGCACAATCGCGATGGCCGCGATCCACATCAGTCCGCCGCCGTAGCGTGCCGTGATCTCCGCACCGAGCAGCCATTCGCCGCCGGCAAGCTGTATGCCGCACATGACGATCCCCGGTCCGATGAAGCCTTTGAGGTTCCGCCAGCCAAGCGGCTTGGCCTCGGGCAGATCCGCACTGCCCCATTCGGGGAGGCAGTTTTTTGGGCCATCGTTTTTGGGTTCGTCGCTCATGCCGGGCCGTCAGTTGGCAACGCCGTTGACGATGTTTGGCAGCGGTTCACCGTTGATCGATTTTAGAATTGTTTTCGCGGCGGACTCACGCAGCGTGAACGCCGCCTGTTCGCTGGCGGAGGCGACGTGCGACCCGACGATGACGTTTTCCAGCTTGAGAATCGGGTGATCCGCCGGGATGGGTTCCTGCGAAAAAACGTCCAGCCCCACGGCGCTGATTTGCCCTTGGCCAAGCGCGGCCACCAAGGCGTCGGGGTCAACGAGGTCGCCGCGGGCGACATTGATCAGAATGGCACCCGGCTTCATTTTTGCGATTGACGACTCGTTGATCATCCAGCGCGTCGCCTCCATCGACGGGCAGTGGAGGGTGACCATGTCGCTGTCGGCCAAAAGGTCGCCGAGCGATACCGGTTCGCCGCCGGCTTGTTCGATTTCCTCCGCGTTGACAACGGGATCGAACACCACCATGCGACAGCCGAACCCTGCCAGGCGCTTGGCCACGTCGCGGCCAATCCGGCCAAAGCCAACCACGCCGACGGTCAACTGCGCCATGGCTCGCATTTGGCCAAGCGGCACCGCCAAGCCCCATTTGCCCGCAGCGGTTACGCGGTGATTTTGAAACAGGCACCGCGTTGTCGCCAGCATCAGGCCAAGCGTGTGGTCGGCGACTTCGTCCGTACAGAATTCCGGCACATTGCAGACTGGGATGCCCTTGGCGGCGGCGGCCTTGAGATCGACATTGTCGTACCCGATACCGTAACGGACGATGATTTTTGCCCGCTCCATCGAGTTCACCACGTCGGCATTGACCGGCGCGAACTGGACGAGCACGTGGTCGGCATCACGCACCACGGCGATCAATTCTTCCGGGGTTCGGCATTGATGCCCGGCCAACTCACAACCGCTTGGCCCGAGCACGCGTTGCTCGATCTCAAGGTTTGGGAATGTGTAATCTGTAACAACGACCTTTGACATTTTTTGTTTTGTGGTTAGGCAAGAATCTCCTGCACCACATTGCCGGCGACATCGGTCAGGCGGAAATCCCGACCGTCATGAAAATGAGTGAGACGCTGGTGGTCGAGGCCGAGCAGATGCAGGATCGTGGCGTGAAAATCGTGCGTGTGCACCGGATCGACGACGGAGCGCATGCCGTGCTCATCCGTCGCGCCGTGCGTATGGCCGCCCTTCACCCCGGCACCGGCAAGGAAGGTCGTGAACGCCCAGTTGTGATGCTCGCGTCCCTTGGCATCGGCGGAGTTGTTGAACGGGGTGCGCCCGAACTCCGTGGTCCACACGACCAGCGTGTCATTTAGCATTCCCCGCAGCTTGAGGTCGGTGAGCAGCCCGCGGATGGGGCGATCCACCTGCTTGGCCAAGCGGGCGTGATCCATCATGTCGCCATGAGAATCCCAGTTGCCGGAGGAGCCGGTGTGGATCAGTTCGATAAACCGAACGCCGCGCTCGGCCAGACGGCGCGCGGCAAGGCATTGCCAGCCAAAGCCATTGGTCTGGCCGCGTTCCAGCCCGTAAAGCTTGTGCGTCGCATCGCTCTCCTGTTTCAAATCGAACGCTTCGGGCACCGCCATCTGCATCCCGAATGCCGTTTCAAAAGCCCGCATCCGAGCCGCCAATTCGGTGTTCGCTTGCTGCGAAGCGAGGTGGCGCTGGTTGCGTTTGCGCAGTTGTGCCAGCTCAAGCTCCTGCAGGTTGCGGGCGACTCGCGGCGTGATGTTCGGCACCGGGTTCGCCCCGGGCACCACACGGGTGCCCTGATGTGCCCCCGGTAAAAAGTCCGAGCCCCAGACCTGCCCCCCGGCGTAGGGCGACTGCGGCGCGATCACCACGAACGAAGGCAGATTCTGGTTCACCGTACCCAAGCCGTAGCTCACCCAGGCGCCGATGCTCGGGCGCGTGACGGTGAACGAGCCGGTGTGCATGCCCAGCGTGGCGTTGTAATGATTCGAGTGGCCGGTGTACATGCTGTTGATGAAGCAAATGTCATCCACGCTCCCTGCCACCTCGGGGAACAACTCGCTCACCTCCTTGCCGCATTGGCCGTAACGCTTGAATTTCCACTGCGGTGTCTTGAGGAAAATCTTTTCGTAACCGGGCCGGTTTTGGATTTCCGGATGATCGCCTTTCTCGATCTCCCTGCCGTGATTTTTGTAGAGCTGCGGCTTGTGGTCGAACGTGTCCACATGCGACACCCCGCCGCTCATGTTCATGAAAATAACCCGCTTGGCCTTGGGTGCGAAATGCGGGCGGTGCGGTGCCAGCGGGTTGGGAACATCCTTCCCCATCAGCTCCGACACGATGCCCGGGATCAACACCGACCCGGCCACCATCGAGCGGAGAAAATGGCGCCGGTTTGGATCGTATCGGAAGGCGGTCATTTTAGTTCACGTAGAGAAACTCATTGCTGCTTAACAGCACGCGGCACCATGTGTCCCACGCCTTGGCTTCATCGGAGGCGGCGGAGTACGCGGTGATGAATCCGGCAGCATCGACAACTTCCCGCTCCGTCGCCGGGCGGCCCAAGGCCAGGCGATGCGCCCGCTGGATGCGTCTCGTTGAGTCTGGCGACAGCTTGGCCAAGCGCTTGGCCAACGCGTTAGCCTGCGCGTGCATGAATTCGTTGTTCATGAAATACAGTGCCTGCGTTGGCACGTTGCTCAGTCGCCGCTGCCCGGTGCTGGCGTTGGAGTCGGCACCGTCGAAGAGCGCCATGATCGGCCGGCGCTGAATCCGTTGAGTCATCAAAAAAACGCTCCGGTGGTTGTTCTCGTAGTTCGCACGGAACGGGGTGTGCTGGGTGAACTTCCGTTTTTCCGGGAAAGGATGCCCGGCCGGCGTGGAGCAGTCGAGCGCCAGGCCAAGCGCGAGCAGTGTGTCGCGCAATTCTTCGGCACTAAGCCGGCGAGGCCTGAACGCGCCGTAGAGTTTTTGCCCCGGCCCGGCTGCGGCCACCGCCTGGTAGGACGCTGAGTTCATGATCAGCCGGTGCAAATCCTTGATCGACCAGCCGCTCTGCACGAACTTCACCGCCAGCCAGTCGAGCAGCCCGGGATGCGTCGGCGCCTGGCCCTGGGTGCCGAAGTCGTTGGGGGTCGAAACCAGGCCGCGGCCGAAGTGATGCAGCCATATCCGGTTGATGATCACGCGGGCGGTCAACGGGTTGCCGGCGTTGGTGATCCAGTTGGCCAACTGCAAACGCCCGCTGCCTCCGGTCACTTTTTGGCCGCCAAGCAGGTTGATATTTTTTCGGGGCACTTCGCCGCCGGTCGTTTTCGGGTCGCCGCGTTTGTGCAGTTTTTCGTTGACGATATCGCCCTCAACAGCGCCGTAAGCGTGGGCGATCTTTTTCTGGTTTTCCATCAACTCAGCCAGTTTTTTCTCCGCAGACCGTATCGCCGTTTCCTTCTTGTCGTCCGGTTGTTTTTTTGCCTCCGCAATCTGCTTCTCCAGTTCGGCCTTCTCCTTGTTCCAAGCCTCCATCCGGTCGAGGAGTTCTTTGGTGTTGCTCAGCGGCACCATGTCAGCGGCCTGCGGGCTGCTCTCCGAGCCGGGAAAGGAGTAGCGTGTGCTGGCGAAAATGCCATACAGGCCATAGTAGTCTTTGGCGGAGATGGGATCGTATTTGTGATCGTGACACCGCGCACAGGCGATGGTCAGGCCGAGGAACGATTTGCCGATTGTGTCGATCGTGTCCTCGATCGTCAGGTAGTGATCTTTGCGCGCGTCGAAACCGTGCCGCCGCGAGATGGCGAGGTAGCCGGTCGCGGTGATCAACTCCGCGAATCGACCCGGCGGGAGCGATTCATCGGCCTTGGCCAAGATGTCACCGGCGAGTTGCTCTCGGACGAACTGGTCGAACGGCGTGTCCCGGTTGAAGGCATTGATGACATAGTTGCGATAGCGCCACGCCTCATCGATCGGAAAGTCCGCCGTCTCGCCGGCGGTGTCGGCATACCGCACGACGTCGAGCCAGTGCCGCCCCCAGCGCTCGCCGTAGCGCGGCGAAGCGAGCAATCGGTTGACCACTGCGGCAAACGCCTGCGGTGAGTTGTCGTTCAGGAATGCGTCGATCTCTTCCGGCGTCGGCGGCAGGCCGGTGAGATCGTAGGTGGCGCGTCGAATCAGCGTGAGCCTGTTCGCTTGGCCAAGCGGCTGCAGGTCGTTGGCCTCCAGCTTGGCCAGGAGGAAGCGGTCTATGTCCGTTCTTGGCCAAGCCCGGTTTTTGACATTTGGAATCACCGGAGCCGTAGGCGTCTGGAATGACCAGTGATCTTTCGCCGCAACATTCACTTGCACGGCTGCCGCCTCGGCGATGGCGTTCGACCGTAACTCCAGCCAGACGCCGAGCAACAAAACTGTCAAAAAAATATGCATCATGCGGTTAACGGAACACGCGTATGCTAATGCCCCGCCGAATCTGCTGCACGCCAAAAAGCAGAACTAACCCGGTGTGAGCCGTTTGCCGAATCGGCCAAGCGCAATCAGCGATCCGGGGAGCGTGAAACCGCAAGGCTATCCCATCAGGCCGGGGATGGGTTCGCCATGATAGATTTTATGCGGCCGGTCGGCTGAGTCCCGCCACATCATGTCCGAGGGGATGCCCAGGGCCTGGTAGATGGTGGCCCCGAGGTTTTCCGGCGTCTGCGGATCAGCGGCCGGGTAGCCGCCGAGCTTGTCCGAGGCGCCGATCACCTGTCCGCCCCGCACGCCGCCTCCGGCGAAGAACACCGTCTGCACCGCACCCCAGTGGTCTCGCCCGGGCAGTTTGTAGGACTTGGGCA
>Ga0310122_10000660_pt1 | contig 21709 bp, 19 predicted proteins | sample CB6_Bottom_1051__FD_203503 | JGI IMG/M metagenome (GOLD analysis project Ga0310122, IMG submission 203503) | Marine microbial communities from Western Arctic Ocean, Canada - CB6_Bottom_1051 | ecosystem: Environmental > Aquatic > Marine > Oceanic | place: Canada: Western Arctic Ocean | collected...
AAGGCTTTAGCAGAGAGAGCCAGGCTATGGGGTGCTGGGATCTCAGAAGGAGTTAGTGTCCTCGGCATTTCAATCGCCTCAGGGCGTGTCGTAGGTGTGCACACTAACGAAGGGGAGATTGGTGCTGATGCAGTAGTTCTAGCGACAGGACCTTTTAGCGCGGGAATATTACATGAGGTCGGAATTCACTTACCGGTACAGCCCGGTAAGGGCTACCATCGCGACTACTCTCTAGGGCCCGGTGGTGCCCCCCCGATCAGGGTTGCGTGTGTGCTCAGTGAGGCATCTGTTTTTTGCACCCCGATGGGTGATTTTGTCCGCTTTGCTGGTACTATGGAGCTTTCAGGTTTGAACCGAGTGATGCGGCGCCCGAGACTAAATCAGTTGACGAATGCTGCTCTGAAGTGCTTTCCCAGCCTGGGCAGTGATGGCCTAAGATCCGAGTGGTGTGGTTTGCGTCCCATGGCCTCGGATGGAATGCCGATCATAGGCTCGCTACAGGATATCAAAGGGCTGAGTGTCGCAACTGGACACGGTATGCTTGGACTTACTCTCGGTCCGGTAACAGGACAGATGATTGCGCAGGATGTTCTAGATGCAGGAAAGCCGCGGTTCAGCAAGTTGTCTCCCAGCCGGTTCCGCTAGGCCGGACCAGTGAGTGCTAAAGAGCTGTAGATCGCTGCTCGTAGGCTAATGTCGCGCAGGTGTTCTTTTTAAGGATTGTTACAGATCCAGGGGAATGACCTCTGGATGTACCTTGCTGTTGGCTTGGTGACCATCAACCCCTATTCCCTCTAGAGTCAGCAGGGCAACTTTCGCCCGAAGCCCACCACCAAAACCTGTAAGACGACGGTCGGCGGCCACTACTCTGTGGCACGGTACAACAATAGGAATGGGGTTTGCTCCTACTGCCTGTCCGACGGCCCGAGCCATGTTAGGTCTGCCGATCTCCTCGGCTATCAGACCATAAGAGACGACATGTCCGTACTCGATGTTGAGTAGCCGTTCGTAGACTTCATTCTGAAAACTGGTGGTTGTTCCTCCGAAATCGAGTTCAAGGTCAAACGCAGTCCGATCCTTCTGGAAGTATTGTTTGAGTTGCTCTACGGCGTTTTGGAGATTCGGCAACCAGGATTCGGGCGGGTCAGTATGGCGATCACGGGGAAGAGGGCCGAATTCAATTCGTCTCACCCCGGCCGTTGAGACCCACACTGTGAGTGGACCGGCCTGTGTGTCAGATAGGTGGGCGGAATGGACGTCGTGAGGAGTCGTCAGCTTTCGTCTTCTTTTGCGTGTGTCTTAAGGGCTTCCTGGAGGGCATCAAAGCCGATAAGTGCGCACTTAATACGCACCGGGAACTTACTCACACCCTGCAGAGCCCGCAGGTTTTTTAGCCTCTTGTCCTCAGCTGCATCAGGATCACCATGCATCATCCTCGTGAAACACTCGGCCAATATTGTCGCGTCTGCAAGCGAGCATCCATGAAGCAGCGTGGTCATCATGCTTATCGCTGCTTGAGAGATCGAGCAGCCTTGGCCGACAAATTTCGCTTCCTCGATTTGGCCACCCTGAATGCGCAACTGCAGTCGAACCTCATCACCACAAATCGGGTTCGCCATATGGATCTCAACAGATGTCCCTTCCAGTTCACCCTTGTTCCTCGGGTTACGGTAATGCTCAAGGATCAGCTGCTGATAGAGAGAGCTGAGCTGGGGTGTTTCCATTAGGCAAATATACTTTGGACCTGCTCAAGACCTTCTGCGAGCCGGTCGATGTCGTCCTCTGTGTTGTACAGGTAAATCGATGCGCGGGCGGTTGCTGAGATTCCAAAATGTTTCATGGCCAGCTGTGCACAGTGGTGTCCCGCACGCACAGCGATGCCTTCAGAGTCAAGAATTGTCGCGATATCATGAGGGTGAGCGTCGCCTAGCGTGAATGAGATCAAGGCCGAGTGCTCCTCGAGTGACTCAGGGCCATAGATACGAACGCCACCCACGGCGCTGACCCGTTCCAGCGCGTACTCTAAGAGACCGCGCTCGTGCCTTGCGATCGCATCCATGCCGACTTCAGAGAGGAAGTCGATCGCTGCGCCCATACCGATTGCTCCGGCGATATTGGGTGTGCCCGCCTCGAACTTGTGTGGGACCTTAGCCCAAGTGCTCATCTCTCGTTCTACAATGTGTATCATCTCACCACCACCTTGGTACGGCTCCATCGAGTCGAGTAGATCTCGCCTGGCCCAAAGCGCTCCGATCCCGGTCGGCCCGCACATTTTATGTCCGCTAAACGCGTAGCAGTCCACACCGAGATCCTGGACATTGACCTTGATGTGTACTGCCCCCTGAGCCCCGTCGACTAGGACGAGAGCCCCAACTTCGTGCGCCGCTGCGGCAACTTCTTTCACTGGGTTCACCGTTCCAAGAGCGTTTGACACGTGACTGATTGCGACCACTTTTGTTCTGTCTGTCAGTAGGTCGGACAGGTCCTCTAGGACCCATCGTCCCTGGTCATCGATCTCGATGTATTTGATTACGGCACCGGTTCGCTGAGCGAGAAGCTGCCAAGGAATGATGTTCGAGTGGTGCTCAAGGACCGAAATCAGGATCTCGTCGCCTTCGTGGACATTGTTGAGTCCCCACGCTGTTGAGACAAGATTGATGGCTTCCGTTGTACCTCGGGTCCACACGATCTCCGCGGGCTCTGTTGCTCCAACCCAACTAGCGACTTTAGCACGTGATTCCTCATATGCCACCGTTGCGCGTCGGGACAGCTCATGAATTCCGCGGTGGACGTTTGAATTGTCGTTCTCGTAGTACGCCCTTAACGCGTCCAGGACGGCCCTAGGCTTCTGTGAGGTTGCCGCGTTGTCCAGATACACAAGTGGCTTTCCGTTGACAGACTGGTCGAGCGTCGGGAACTCCCGGCGAATTTTGACCGGGTCGAGTGTGGCGGTCGTCATCGAAGAGTCAACTCAGGTCAATGTAAATCTCGTCGGCCCGGACTTGGACTGTGAAAGACTTCACGGGGCGGATGGCAGGGAGGCCCTTGTTACGGCCAGTGGCACATTCGAAGCGGGCTCCGTGATAGATGCATACCAGATCCTCACCCTCAAGTTCACCGTCCGAGAGGGGGTATTCCTCGTGGGAGCATTCATCTTGAAGAGCGAAGACATCTCCGTCGACGTTAGCTAGCACTATAGGGGTGTTTTCGACCATAACGGCTTTGAGGGTGCCGACATCGCAGTCGGTTACTGCCGCAACACGTACCCAATTAGACACGGACGGTAACGCTGGAAGGATATCTCACTTGCCTCAACCTCACGGGTTGCTGCTCCCTGTTAATGTTGTGCCAGCTTCTCTTTGATTACCCGAGTAACCTTCTCAACAACGCCACCAAGCGGGAGCTTCGAAAGAACTTCTCCCAAGAACCCGAGCACCACCAGACGCTCGGCCTGTGTACGGCTAAGACCTCTGCTCATGAGGTAAAATGTCGCCTCGGAATCGAGTTCGCCGATTGTCGCCCCATGGGAACACTTCACATCGTCCGCCTCGATCTCAAGCTTGGGGAGTGAATCTGCTCTGGCATCGCCGGAGAGCAGCAAATTGCGGTTGGTTTGATACGCGTCCGTGCGCTGAGCTTTGGGCTGCACGCGGATAATGCCACGGAATACCGCCCGACTTGCCGCGTCGAGGGCGCCTTTGTAGAGTAGCTTGCTGGTAGTATGGGGTGCAATGTGATCTTGGCTTGTGTTGAAGTCGAAGTGTTGATCGTTGTCCCCGAAGTAGAGCCCGAGCATATCTGAATTCGCGCCTTCTCCGAGAAGACGGGCGTTGAGATCGACACGTGTGACCGAGGCTCCGAGAGCGACGTTAAGTGTGTCAAGGGTTGCGTCGCGATACGCAAGGGTGCGCTGAACGGACTGATAGAATACACCTCGGCCGAGGCGCTGCACTGCTACGTACTGTACGTGTGCCCCATCCTGAGCGATCACCTCCACGGCGTTGGAAGTAAGGGTCTGCAAGGAGAAATCGTCAGACAAAATCTCATCGACATATGAAATGCGGCTTGCGCTTTCAGCGAGGATCAGGACCCTACCGAATTGCGCAATCCCGGGCTCGCTCAGCCAGCGAGTAACCCTGATTGGTACATCGAGTTGAACTCCCGCCGGCACATATAAGAAGATCCCGTCGCTCCAGAGTGCAGCGTTTAGTGCGGCGAACTTCCCCTCTTCAGCAGGGACCGCCCCTGTTGAAAGATAGTCGCTCACGAGATCTGAGTGTTGCTCTATCGCGTCATGAAGTGAGGAGAGGATCACGCCCCTAGCTAGGAGTTCGGTGTCAAGATCAGTGTGTACAACGTGACCGTCGATCACGACGATATGACCCGAGGCCTGCTGGTCCTCTTCCATCGCTTTTCGAAGGCGTTTGGGCCATGCAGCTGAATTGTCCGGTGCGACCGGGGCCTGGGAGAGCTTCAGCACATTCAGTTGTAGCTTTTTCCGGAGATCAGTGTAGCGCCATTCCTCTAGTTTGGTGGTGGGCATCGGAGTTTGCTCGTAGACGTTCCAAGCGTGCTCACGACTCTTGCGGAGCCAGTCTGGCTCCGCGATGGAAAGGCGCTCGACGGCACTGGAATTGAGCGCTTCAGTTATACCATTGGTGGAGGTAGTGTCCGTCATGTATGGGCTTGGAGTCGGCTGCAGGCTTACCCGACTGATCCTTCCATCTCCAGTTCGATCAACCTGTTCAACTCAACCGCATACTCGAGCGGTAACTCCTTGGCGATCGGTTCGATGAAACCTCGAACAATCATCGCCATCGCTTCTTCTTCCGAGATACCGCGGCTGGTAAGGTAAAACAGCTGTTCCTCACCAATCTTGGAGACCGAGGCTTCGTGACCCACGTTGGCATCGTTCTCCTCGATTTCGATATACGGGTACGTATCGGTGCGAGACGTGTCGTTGATCAATAGCGCGTCACATTCGACGTTCGAGCGGGCATGGTGCGCGCCTTTGTGGACCTTGCAGAGCCCCCGATATGTAGATCGGCCATTGCCCTTAGAGATTGACTTAGAAATGATTGAAGAAGTTGTGTATGGGGCCACATGGACGACCTTACCGCCGGTATCCTGATGCTGACCGTCACCTGCGTATGCGATCGAGAGGATCTCACCGTGTGCACCTTCTCCAACCAGGTAACACGACGGGTACTTCATGGTCAGCTTTGAGCCCAGGTTCCCATCTAGCCACTCCATGTTTGCGCCCTCATGCACAATGGCCCGCTGCGTCACGAGGTTATACATGTTGTTGGACCAGTTCTGGATTGTTGTGTAGCGGAAGCGAGCGTTCTTCTTTACAACAATCTCTATGACACCTGAGTGGAATGACTCCGTGGAGTAGACAGGTGCGGTGCACCCCTCGATGTAGTGAGCACTTGCTCCTTCATCACAGATGATGAGTGTTCGCTCAAACTGTCCCATTCGTTCCTGATTCACACGGAAGTATGCTTGCAGCGGTGTGTCCAAATGCACACCGGGCGGTATGTACACGAACGAGCCACCTGACCACACTGCAGCGTTCATCGCGGCGAACTTATTGTCTTGGGTGGGGATTATTGTCCCGAAATACTCGCGGAACAGGTCCGGGTGGTTCTTAAGCCCGTCTTCAATTGAGTCGAAGATTACACCCTGCTTCTCCCACTCTTCACGGAGTGAATGGTATACCATTTCAGACTCATACTGCGCACCCACGCCAGCAAGAACCTTACGTTCGGCTTCGGGAATCCCCAGTTTCTCGAATGTGTCCTTGATTTCCTCGGGAACATCATCCCACGAGTGTTCCATACGGTCTTGGGGACGGACGTAGAAATAGATTTCGTCCAACACTGCGTCGAGGTCTGAGAGGTTGCCTCCCCAGGTCGGCATTGGTTTCGATTCGTAGACCTTGAGCGCCTTCAGGCGGCGATCAAGCATCCACTCAGGCTCCTCCTTGTATGCTGAAATCTCCCGGACGACCTCCTCTGACAGGCCCTTACTTGCGCGGTAAACCGGCTCGGCTTCCGTGATAAAGTCGTACTTATATTCGTCAAGTTCGAGGTCGCGAATTGTCTCGCTGTAGGGCATGAGAGGATATCTGCTCCTTTAGGCTGTTTTCGGGACGCCTGCCCCGTCGGGTGGCGATACTCGCTTCAAATGTTTCCAGCTCTTGTAGCCGTCTTCCTCCAGTTCCAGGGCGATCTCCGACCCGCCAGACCGTACGAGCCTTCCGCCTACCATCACGTGGACGAAATCAGGTTTGATATAGTTCAACATACGCTGATAGTGGGTAATAAGTAGGATCGACATTTCCGGATCCTCCTCAGTGAGCCTATTCACACCGTTTGCCACAATCTTTAGAGCGTCGATGTCGAGGCCTGAATCGGTTTCGTCCATTATTGCAAGGGTGGGCCTCAGAACTGCCATCTGCAGGATTTCATTCCGCTTTTTTTCGCCACCGCTGAACCCATCATTGACATGACGTTCAGCGAAGGAAACGTCCATTTCTAGCATCGACATACGCTCGGTGAGCATATCGGAGAAGTCGAAGATGTCGAGTTCTTCCTCGTCAGCGAGATGTGCTTGGAGGGCTGTGCGCAGAAAGTTGGCGATCGACACCCCAGGGATCTCGGCCGGGTACTGAAATGCTAGGAAGACGCCAGCTAGCGATCGTTCATGAGCGTCCAGCTCAAGTAGGTCCTGGCCCCTGAATAGGACTTTTCCTGCTGTGATTTCATAGCCTGGATGTCCTGCGAGTACCTTTGCTAAAGTGCTCTTCCCAGAGCCATTGGGACCCATGATTGCATGGACCTCACCTTTGGCAATCTCTAGGTCGACTCCGGTCAGGATATCAAGATTCTCCGAAGCCACCTTGGCCTCGAGGCTCTCTATCTTCAGAATATGAGTGTCACTCATGAGTTCTCTAGACACGAATCGGAGCTCTCAGGCTCCGGTTATTAAGAATGATTCTGCTTTTCAGGTAGGGAAACGTAGAAAACGCTAAGGGGGGGGTCAAGTGCGTTTAGGATCCACTGAGAATTCGCATAATATGGGCATTTTCGGAAACCTAGGAGACCTGGGTGATAACCCTTGGCTTGTACTGGGAGGGGGAGGTCTGAAAGGGATTTCCGGGGTCGGAGTTCTCAGGGCCCTTTCTGAAGATGGAATCCGCCCGTCAGGGATTGTAGGAACCAGCATCGGGTCGTTAATCGGGGCTTTTGCGGCGAGCGGCATGGATTGGGAGGAGATGTGGGAGATCGCGCTGGCCATGGATAGACATGATGTCGTCCAAGTAAACCGGAGGGTTGCATGGATCAACGGAATCCGCCAGAGGAGTGTTTTCCGGGGAGAAACACTCAGGGATTACTTCTGGAAACTGCTTCCGGAGAGTGGTTGGGAGGCGATGAAAATCCCTCTGCTGATCAACGCTGTCGACCTCGGAGACGGATCCACAGAATGGTTCGGGGCAGGAGCGAGAATGGATGTACCACTGGCTGATGCGGTCTATGCTTCTTCGGCTTTACCTGTTTTCTATCCCCCACTCGAAGTTGATGGGAGAGCGTTCGTAGATGGCGGAACTTCACACCCTCTGGCACTCCAGCGTGCGCACGAAGCAGGTGCAAGCGCCATCATTGGAGTTGATGTAGGCGCTGGTGAGACCGGTGATGTCGAATCGATCCTTGAACAAGGAATGCTTGCAGTTCACCAGCGTATCTTCGCCATCATGACTTGGCGCCGCCGTCAGGAAGTTATTGCCGAGTGGGACGGACCTCCACTCATCTACATTAGGCCTCGGCTGGAAGGGTATGGGACATTCGATTTCAAAAGCGTAGAATATTTTCTAGAGGAAGGATATCGAGCGGCGAAGAAAGCGTTGGAGGACTGAGGAAGGCTGACTTCTTGCCCATGTAAGCGGTCGCGGTTAACAAGTCAGTTAGAGAAAATCCTGTAACACCGGAGTGCTGGACCATGAAGCATTCGCTACTTGTCTTAACCATGATCGCGGCGGCGGTCGTCCCGTGTGCTGCTCAGACTGTCACCCGCATAGAAGCTCAACCAGAACAACTGCAAATGCGGGCTGGGGAATCGGCCGATCTCGTTATCCTCGCCTTTGATCAGAGCGGTCAAGCGGTTTCTACTCCGTTAAGGATTAGTGGGGCACGCGGGGCCTTACAGTTCGCAGATGGCCGGGTTACCGCCCTCCGAGCGGGCGACTTCGAGGTCTTTGTGTCGAGTGTCCCTCAGGATGGTGGTGAGCCCGTGACTTTGAATATTCCTGTGCACGTTGCTTGGCCAGCTGTCTCGAGCGTACGGATCCATACAGCCGATGTCCGGCTTTTCGAGGGAGCCCGGGTAGCGCATGAGGTTGTGGCAGCTCACGCGGATGGATCTGCTCGTCCATACCCGGGAATCACGTGGTCAAGTTCTGATGAGACCATCGCAACTGTCGATGCTTTCGGAAATGTCCGGGCCATCGGGACTGGAATGGTCACGATTAACGCCATGATTGAAGGCGTGACCGGTGCATTGACCCACACGGTTGTTGCATCACCGGTTAGGTCCTTGGCCCTAACAATGGGACAGGAACAGGTACGGACTGGTGACGTTCAAGGCTTTGTGGCAATCGCGCGGGATGAGAGTGGTACCATTGTAGAGGACGCACCGATTTCTTGGAGTTACGTATACCAACCAGATGACTCGATTGTGGCGCCTTCCGGGCCGGCTCAGATGCTAGAGGGCAGAATGGTCGCAGATGTTCCGGGCGTATACACAGCCGTTGCCTCCACCGGTGGCGCCTCTGCCGAGTTTTCGTTTCGTGTCATCCCCCGGAATGCAGTACGCAAGCTTGAGGTTGTAGGTCAGGGCACGGAAGACCGGATTTTTACGACTGATTTCTGGATTTGGCAGGGGGTCGACGGACGTGACTATGCCATGACCGGCTCGAAATTCGGGGACGGTGTTTCAATGGTTTGGGATGTCACCGATCCAGGAAATATTTTCAAGACCGATTCCGTGTTTGTCGATGCACGCACCACGAATGACATCAAAGTGTCTCCCGACGGGCGTTATGGGGCGCTATCCCGTGAGGGTGCGTCAAACCGGCGGAACGGGGTCGTAATTCTTGACCTTGCAGATCCTGGACACCCTGTCATAGCCTCAACGTTCGAAGGGAATGGGGTCACGGGGGGCGTCCACAACATGTTTGCTACGGATGATTATTTGTTCGCCCTCGCAGGTGGTGATAAGTACGTCATCATCGATGTACGGGATATCTATCAACCGAAGTTCATTAGCGAGTACAATCACCCGAATTCCCGCGTACACGACATATGGGTTCACGATGGCCTCGTGTATTCAGCTGAGTGGGAGACGGGAGTTGTCGTGGTCGATGTCGGAAACGGAAAGTACGGTGGCTCAATCGAAAACCCTGAATTCGTAACATCTTTCCCATTATCAACAGGGTCTACACACGCGGTTTTCCCGTACTACCAAGAATCCACCGGGCGCTTCCTGTTAATTGCTGGTGACGAACGTGTACAGCGTCAGGGGCTCGCTTGGGAAGGGACCGGTTCGGATCACCGGCAGCAGTACGATCCGCTGACGGGGAAGGGTGGATATCCAAGGGCGACGTCCGGCTACATCCAGATCATCGACTTCACGGACCCAATGCATCCAGAACAGCTCGCACGCTATGAGGTCAGCGAGTACGGGACGCACAATATTTGGGTCGAGGACGACGTGCTTTACCAGGCCTACTATGAGGGGGGCGTGCGTATGGTTGATATCTCTGGTGATCTGATGGGCAACCTCTACACACAAGGTCGGGAGATAGCGGTCTTCAAAGCGCACGACCCGATTGGATACATCCCCAATTCTCCTGGTGCTTGGAGCGTGATGCCATGGAAGGGGAACGTATTTTTCAGCGATATCAACTCGGGTATGTGGGCGGTAAAGGTTCAGCCAGCGGAGAGGCCAATATCATAGAACTTTATGTTTAGGTTCGTCTGTAAAGTCTGTAGTTCCTAACAGTTGTATTCCCTGGTGTAGCTTATGCGATCACGCTGGACACGTGCCCCGATGAGACGCCATCGCCTCGCGGCTTTCTTGGGCCTCTCACTGCTAGTGGCGTGCGCGGATCAATCACCGCCTGGCCCTGGGATCCTGACGGCGACATTGAAGTCACCAAATGGCGCAGAAGGTGCCGCCTTGGTGGTACTCATGGGCTCAGGGATCGGTGAGGTGACGCCGCTCGGTAATACCGAGTTGTATACCAATTCGAATCTTGATGAGGTTCGCATTGTCCTCATCAACCAGGCAGGCGGTGAACTTGAGTTCAGGGTCGAAGTTGCAGATACCACGATTAAACCCACGGCTAGTGTGGAAGAAGTCGCTGGCCCGGATAACCAGCTTCGATCGGCAATAGGTGGTTATCAGTTGGAGTTCCGGCGATGAGGCGACGCTTGTTCAAACAAGTAGCAGCGATGCTGCTGGCGGGGTTTGGAATGACTATTTCTCTACCCCTGGAAGCCCAAGACATTGAAACAGTGGCTCGCATAAGAGGGCTTGAACTCCCGCTTGGGTACTACGAAAGAGTTCGAGAGGATCCGAGTGCGTTCACCCTTCCTAATGGGCTTTTCCGGGTGAGCCCAGAGGGCCGTGTGGTGGGCCGAGCTGAAGGAAGGGCAGATATCCCGGTCGTACTCGCTCTCTTCTCGGATTCTGAAGAGCCTCACATCAGTCAGGAGATGATTCAGAAGTCGCTCTTCGATGGACCTGCAGAGCGGGGTACGATCACTGAGGCTTATCTGGAGATTTCAAGAGGCGCACTCACCGTGGGTGGCCAAGTCTTTCCCTGGGTACGCACTTCGCTGCCGATAGACTCTGTGGTTGGAACCAGCAACGGACTAGGTGATGACGCCAAGACTGGGGCGTATTTCTCTGAAGCTTTAGACCTTATAGATGCTGAGGTCGACTGGACTCTCTACGACAGCGACGGTCCCGACGGCGCTCCGAACAGCGGCGATGACGATGGGATCGTGGATGTAGTCACGTTTGAATACCTCGAAATCGCAGCGTCATGCGGAGGTCCCTCGATCTGGCCACACCGTTGGAGCATGTCTGGAGCGGCAGGAGCCCCATACGTGACCGATGACATTGGGGTCGGGGGCGAGAGAATCAAGATTGACGGCTACATAACTCAAGGAGTTAGCGATTGCACCGGGAATAATGTCCAGACTGCCAATGTTATGTCTCACGAATTTGGTCACGTGTTGGGACTTCCGGACTACTACCATCCTACCGCAGAGGGTGGGGCACTCGGTCGACGTTGGGTGCTGGGGTGTTGGGCGCTCATGGCAGCAGGCTCTTGGGGGTGCGGTCCCGTGGATGACCGCTCGGTACCATTCGGGCCGACGCACCTCTCGGCTCACTCAAAGCAAGTGTTAGGATGGATCGACTACGTCGAACTCGGTGAGGTCTGGAATCATGAGGTGTTCCTTGATCCGGTTCAGAGTTCAGGCCTCGCGCTCCGTGTTCCTATAGGCGAGTCAGGGAATGATTTCCTCATAGCTGAATTTCGGACACAAACGGGTTTCGATCATCAAATTCCTGCCGAAGGTGTCCTGATGTACAAGCAGGATCTAACCGCTTCTCGTAGGCCGGACCCGGCTACGAATGACCCCTACTTTCTTACGGTGCTTGAGCAGGATAATAACAACGGCCTACTCCGGAACTCCTACGAAGGCGGAAACCGTGGCGAGGCGGGCGACGTTTGGGGGGTGAGTAGTCCGTCGGGTAAGCAATCTGCGTCTTCCGGGCCTTTACTTAAGCTTAGCACTGGTCCAGTGAGGGCCGTGACGGTTCATGACGTGGCAATCCTCGATGGACGAGCTCGGTTGGTAATATCGACAAGCTGGGCACCAATCCTCAGGAAATTTCTAGAGACCCAAGGCCCATCTCTGTCGCAGGCTGAGTCGAGCTATCTTGACGAACTTGGTAATGGGAACGGCCGCTACGACCTTGGTGATCTTCGCGTCTGGCTTCGGGATAACGGATAAGCAGCCCCCTGCATAGCTAGCTAGACAGGGGGGCCTTAGGATTTTTTCGCGAGGTGTGTGAGCCCTCGTGTTACCCGATCTCTCGCGGTGGGCGGACTTCTCTCAAGCCTCTGCGCTGTGGCCGTCTGCGGTTATTTCCAAAAGCCCGGGGTCCTCTGGGGCCACCTCGGCCGCCCCGAATGCCGGGGCGGCTAGGCCCACCCTGCGGGCCGCGGAAACCCCCTGGTCCACCTCGTCCACGCATCCCCCTTGCTCTGCCCGAGGGTGCTCTTAGCGATCGCATCCTAGCCTCGTTAAGGATTTCACGCTGCTGGTCCGTTAAGATCGACGTGGCCAGCTCACCTGGTTTAGCCATTGCTTGGCCTTCCTCACGTCGCGCCTGAAGGCTAGACGCGAGGTCACTCCGCTTGATCTGGCCAGCTGCGACCTGCGACCCTAACTCAGCCATCTCGGCCATTGCGGTTGCACGACGCTGGACATTCTCCCGTCGAATGTCGTCAAGTTGGCTGATCTGTTCGTCAGTCAACTCAAGACGGTCTCTCATTCGCATGATGGCCTCTACCCCACTCGGTGGGACACGATCGAACCCGGGTCTACCAAAAATTTGTGGGCCACGGAACTCCCGTGCATCACCCTGCCGCATGTTTGGTGCTCCCCGCATGCGTCGATTCTGCTGGGCGTTCAACTCAATCATGCCGGCCCCTAATAGCATGGCGAGAAACAGAAAGCCAAGTGTTTTCTTCTTCATCTTGTGCTCCTTCAAGTCTATTTGTCCTGCTATAGGGGTGCGTTCTGGTACCTCTACTAAGATTGGAGTGTGAGCGACCACGGTATGTTAAGTATAATTTCAATTCTTGGTTTCAAGGGCAGCCTTTAATGTTCGTGACCACTCGGCGAGTGAGGTCCTCAGGTAGCGGCCCTTCTCTCTATCGTTTCGAGATATAGGGCCCTCTGATCCCGGCTCTACCATGAGGTGCACGAACGTTGGGCCTGGCTGGGTCAGGATATCCCCGATCGACTCTGCGTAACTGCGGGCGTCGTCGAAGGTGAGAACCCGCTGGAAGCCCGCGGCCCGGGCCATCGCTGCGTAGTCGACTTGTCCAGAAGCAGCTACAGATTGATGACCCGTGATCTCAAAAACGCCATTATCGATGACGAAGAGCACGTAGTTTGAAGCTCCAGATCCGACTACCGTCGCCAGGGTTCCCAGCGTCATGAGCATGCTTCCGTCACCGTTGAGGCAGGCGACTGTGCGATCGGGGCGAGCAAGTGCAATGCCAAGCGCGAGGTCGGCGGCATGACCCATAGCGCTATCAGCTGAAGCGAAATCCAGATCGCTGTCCGAAATGCGGCCCCAGGGCCGGGTGACCCCCATGGTTGTCACGATAACCTCGTCGGTTCGGTGCTTAGCGAGTGGCTCGAGAACTTGGGCGCGCGTGAGCATCAAGTGAGCTCACGCGCCATAACAACGGCGGTAGGACGCTCGGTACAACGAGCAGCTTCAATAGTGCGTGCCAATGCAGCTGAAGGGTCATCCTCACTTTCACACCGCTCAAAGGGTACACCCCAAGCGTCAAGCGTCGGCTCGGTGAATAGGGCTACGGAATCGATGTCCCGTCGAGTGAGTAGGTCACCTTCCCTCGGCTCGGAAGGTGTAAGTCCCGCTCGCTCCATCTTGGAATATCCACGGCCTGTGACGAGAATCGGAATCGGCGCTCCCATACGGATCGCGGTTCCACGTAAGCTGTCACCAGACTCGAGGAGTCCGGTGTTCTGGATCACGACGAGGGGCGAGGCGCCCCCGAGCCAGAGGCCTGACGCAATCGCGAACGCCTCGCCTTCTCGGGTCACAGTGACTAGCCGGATCCAGAGGTGATCTGAGAGTGCCTCGAAAAGCGGGGCTGAGGTGTTGTCGGGTAGCCCCACTACATGGGTTATGCCTGCTGCTACGAGCGTACTGAGTATCTCAGTCACTCTTGCTCACGCGAGAGCGAGTCGTGGCGATGCCCCCGATCAGGATTGCGGCGAGCATCGCACCCGCCCCGAGTGCCAGCCGTGGCTGTGTACCGATCAGGATCGCGAGGATCGCTATGTACAGAGCGATCGTGATGGCAGGCAGCCAGGGATGGCCCGGCATCACGAACGGACGCTCAAGGTCGGGACGTTGGGCGCGGAGTTTGAAGTAGCCAAGCAGAACCATCGTGTCGACGGCGATCGCGATCGTCATCATAAAGCGGATCAGGAGCTCAAAGGCGCCGGAAAGTGCCAGAAGCCCTATCCATGCCGAGATGAAGTAGAGCGCGTTTCTCGGGGTACCCTTGTCGTCGACCTTGGTGAATGCTTGGGGCGCGAGCCGATGCCGTGCAAGCCCGTAGGCCACTCTTGGTAACCCCAGGAAATTCACGTTCAAGCTACCAACGAGGATGAGAAGCGCCGCCACTGTGACGGCTGTCCCGGCAGCGTTTCCAAACACTGTGGAAATCGTAAGCGCGGCGATCAACTCAGGATTCTCAGCCATCTCAGCAGGTGAGAGCACCGCGAGGAACGCGACATTGATCAGTAGATAAAGGATCATGACTGCCAGCGCACCACCAAGCAAAATCCTGGGGAGTGCACTGCCGGGATTCTTAACTTCCTCAGCCATCTTTGCGGCGTCTTCCCAACCGTAGTAAGCGAACGAAATCGATTGATATGCGAGCGCAAAGCCCAAGAGACCGGCCGTGGGTCCTGACGCTTCTGTCAGGGCTGGCTGAAACCCAATGAAGTCACCTGCGGCAATCCCTGCAGCCGCGATCGCTACTACGATGAGGACCTTGATGACTGTCGTGACGTTCTGGAATTGTGAGCTCGCTTTCAGTCCACGTGTATGCAGAAAGAAGAACGCGATACAAACTGCCAAGGCTATGATCCGGATGTCGCCCCGATTCCCCATCAAGATCCGTACATACTCAGCGATTGCGACTGCCTTGGCTGCTCCGCTGAAGCCACGGCTGACGAGGAGTTCTGACCAGCCGGCGACAAAACCCATCGTGTCACCCCAGGCGTGGCGAGCGTACACGTATTTTCCACCGGCCTCGGGTAGAGCTGCAGACATTTCTGCTAGTACTAGGGTGGAAAGCGCGACTACTACACCACCGAAGAACCAGAGTCCTAGGATCAGCCACGGATCACCGAGATAGCCAGCGATAAGCCCTGGTGTACGCAAGATACCAGCGCCGATGACCATCCCGATCGTGATAGCCATCCCGTCCCTGATACGGAGGACGCGTTGGAGGTTATAGGTATTGGTATTATCACTCATGGGGTGACGAGATTAGAGGGTTCGGACAGGTCGGGCTAGCGGGGCCATGAGTATCTGAAAGTTAGAAGTTCTGCGTTAGTCGGATCCTACAATCACTGTGACCACCCTGCCGGGCCCGTGGACTCCCTTCACCAACACCTGGCCAATATCGGCCGACTTTGACGGCCCGGAGTGTAGGCCAACGGCAGAGGGCAGGCCTCCACTCTCGTTTTTTTCGGGATGCAATTCATTCCTGAGTGCCTTGAGCCCTTCACTGAGTGTCTCGTAAATCTTTGCTTGGTCCACGAACACCACATGAACCGGAGGGAGAAGCTGTGCCCGTCGGCCATCTTGTGGAGTCATGATGAGCGAGCCGGTTTCAGCTACCGCACCGAAAGCTAAAGATACGCCTGCCTCAACCTCTGATGGGTCGATCCCTTCTATCCATTCCTCGGGCCTTGCGCCTTCGTGGAGTCGGTGGTGTGCCAACTCTCCAACGGAGAGGCCATCGAAGTCGGCGAGAAACTCCCTGACCCATGCTGACGCCTCAACTTGAGTCTTGAAGCTCACAACCTCACCACCCGCTGCTTCGAACATCTCCCTAAACTGCTCAGTCGGGCTCCCTGGGTGAGTTGAAGGCCGCCAGCCTTTGAAATAGCCGGGGTGAGCAACAACCTCCCGATTTTCAAGGGCGGTCAGAACGCGGTTGAGAATCGATGAGCGTGCAGTCACTTAATTCCGTCCTTCCACTGCCGCATGAAGCTTTTTGAACTAGATGCGGGGGCTGATCGCTCCTTTACCCAGCCGCGGAGAATCGGGAGCGCCCGCCCGACCGCGTTGAGCGGTAGGTGCCGTAGCACGGCCGCCGCTGCGCGGAAGATCCCCGGCCGTTCGGCAGCCTTTGTATACGCCTTGATTCCTGCCGACTCTATACCGGGCGTGAGGCCTTCCTCTACTGCCCTCTCCCTCCAGTGGAGTAATAGTTCTGTGATCGGGATTCTTACAGGGCATACATCCACACACGCACCGCAGAGGCTTGAAGCGTACGGCAGGGGCATCGCTTCCTTTATACCCAGCATCCCTGGAGCGATGATTGCTCCAATCGGTCCGGAGTACGTCCATCCATAGGGGTGACCTCCTGTTTGTCGATAGACGGGGCAGATGTTCAGACATGCACCACAGCGGACGCACCGCAGTGCTTCCCATGCTTTATCATCGGCCAATAGACGCGTGCGACCGTTATCGACAAGAATGACGTGTACTTCTTCGGGTCCGTCGATCTCATCATCCCGCTTAGGCCCCTGGATGAGTGAGATGAAGTTCCCGATCGGCTGGCCGGTAGCCGCACGCGAAGTGAGCTGTATCAAACCAGAAACATCTTCGAGACAGGGGACGATCTTCTCGATTCCGACTAAAGCAACATGAATACGCGGTAGGGACGTCGAGAGTCGGATATTCCCTTCATTCTCGATGAGGGCGACCGTGCCAGTTTCTGCAATCAAAAAGTTGCAGCCCGAGATCCCCAGGTCAGCAGCCAGGAACTCTTCTCTGAGAGCCTCACGGGCTGCTGCTGCGAGTATTTCAGGCCGGCCGTCGAGTGGAGTGCCGAATTTCTCGTGGAAAAGGCGCTGGCAGTCCTCTAGGCTCAGATGCATTGCGGGGCCGACAATATGGCTCGGCCGGTCACCAAGAAGTTGAATGATATACTCACCGAGGTCTGTCTCACGCACGTGTACGCCGAGTTCCTCGAGGTGCTCGTTCACGCCCAACTCTTCGCTGAGCATACTCTTGGCTTTAACCGCGCTGCCGATTCCGTGATCGCTAACGATTTTCTCGAGAAGCCCGAGAGCATCGTGCGCGGTTTCTGCCCAGTGCACCTTTGCACCGTTCGCTAGGAGTTGCTTCTCCGCCTGCTCTAGATACCGGTCCAGGTTCGTGAGCACGTGCGATTTCACGTCTCGGCCCCAATTCCTCCACATATCCGAGTCGATTTGCTGGTACGCTGCTGACCGTTTCTTGTTGGCGATATTCGTCGCACTGATAACCGTCTCACGAACGCCCGGCTTATCCTTCAATGCTTGCGCAGATGCTGTTGGGTACTTGTTAGGGCCACTGAAGCTCATATACCGACCCCCTCCCAGAGTGCGCTCGCCAGATGCCGAAACTGGGTGGATGCTCGACGCCGGCTACCACGCCCGGAGAGCTGGAGAAGACATCCGCCATCGGTCGAGGTCACGAAGTCCACATCGGGTAGCGTATCGAGTTTTCGGTCTGCCATGGCCGCTGATACTTCGGGTAACTTGACGCTGAAGAGTCCCCCAAACCCGCAGCATTCTTCGTCTGCTTCCCAAGTGACAACCTCCGCGCCACACTTCTTGAGCAGGGAGATCGGCTCGTCACGCACGCCGAGTTCCCGCAGAGCATGGCAGCTATGATGGTACGCAATTCGCTTGCCCGTGAGCCCGGATCCGAGATCCTGAACGCCTACTACTTCTACGAGGAAGTGGGAAAGCTCGTATGTACGGTCAGCGAGTGCTTGAGCGAGCTTGGGATCGTCGTTTACGAGGTCCGGATAGAAACACCGCACCATGCCAGCGCAGCTTCCCGATGCTAGCACCACGTAGTCTGAGCCATCGAAGGCATTTAGTGTCTGATGTGCCATACGGATTGCTTCACTTCTTCTGCCTGCATTGTAGGCCGGTTGTCCGCAGCAGGTTTGTGACTGAGGCACATCAACATCGACACCTACGTGGCGCAGGAGACGTACCGCGTCCGCGCACGCGTCCGCGTAGAACTGATCGCCGAGACACGTTGCGAAGAAAGCAGCCTTCATGCTCTGGTCTAGTTCCCGTTCCCTCCTAGAATCCGCTGGATCTCTGAACGGATGTCTCTTAGGTGTGTGCGGGTCATATTTTGGCTCGTACGTGCCAATGCCTGCTCCGCGAGTAGGTCGATGTCCTCTAACTCGGCGCGCAACACGGCACGAATATCTGAAGTCCACGGTGCCGATGTTGGGTTGAAATTGCTGTTGAGGTCCTCTTCATTCGGGTGTAGACGGTCATCAACCACCTCTAGGAAGGCACGCTGCACGTTGCGACGGTATGTGTTGACCTGAACGGTTGGATCTTCGAGTTCATTCCAGATCCCTGCTCTTAGATCGCCCATGAGATCGGCTAGGGTATAAGCGTCGCCCTCGCTTGCTGCGAGCGCTTCGAATTCGATGAGTCGCTCCAGCCGAGCTTGGCTCAGGAGAGTAGTTAAGACGCGATTCTGTTGAGTGCGGAAGCGTTCGACGACTCCCTCCGGTTCTATTCTGCGGAGAATATCTGAGTTCAGGAACATCTCAGGTACGTGGAATGCCGCCTCGTCTAGATACTGGACCGCTTCCCGCTGACGTGCCGGCTGGACGGGCTCGAATCTCGGGCCTGTACCATACTTCTCCTGGGTCTGAGCGCCCCCGACGATTGCGGTCACGTGACCCATATAACGGCCCCACTGGCTCACGGCTTGTCCATAAAGATTCTCTAGCTCGTCATAGCTCTCGCCGGGCTTCTCCGTTACGTCGAGCATCATGCTCATGACGCGCTCGAGGTTTCTCATCCCATACGTGGTCGATTTAACCGCGTCAGCATCACCGACCGCTTCGGTGAGTGCTTCCGGGTCTGAGCCTGCGGCATCAGCGGTTGTGAACCTCAGCCACGGGTAACGATCCTGCTCTCGTGCCCATCCATCGAGTGTCTGGAGTTCGTCGTCGGGCGTGTCCGCACCCGGAATTGGTGAGTAGCCCCAGCGCACACTAAAGTGGTCGTACGGACCGACCTTGGGGATCAAGTATTCCAGTGGAATGTTATCCTCGGGTTGGGCAACGTAGTTGAATCGGGAATAGTCCATGAGCGTTGCCGTATGGCTTCCGCCCATCCTTTCCAGGAACGACGGACTTCGCACTGAGTCTGCCGGGTACATAGCAGACGCCTTCATGTTGTGTGGGAAGCCGATCGAGTGGCCGATCTCATGGGTGACGACGTATTCAACCAGACGTCCCATAAGCGAGTCTGGCAACGGAAGAGATTGAGCACGCTCGTCCAGGGGCCCCACTTGGATGAAGTACCAGTTCTTCTGCAACTCCATGATGTTGTGATACATGTTGACTTCCCCTTTCAGGATTTGTCCTGAGCGGGGGTCAACGATTTGTCCACCAGTTGCATTTGCGACCGTCGAAGGCCGCCAGTAGATCACAGAATGGCGTGCATCGTACATGGAGAAACTCGGATCCTCTTCCTGGGTTGGTGCTACACGACCCACGATTGCGTTGCTGAACCCCGCCTCCTCAAAAGCTGGTTGCCATTCATTCACACCCTTAACGATCCAGGGCTTGAGCCAGTCGGGTGTTGCCGAATCGATCCAATAGACGATTGGTTCAATGGGATCGGAGATCTCGGCGTTCGGGTTTTGCTTCTCCAACTTGAAGCGGTGGATGAATCGAATCTGCTCCAGTCGGTTATCTGGTCTGGTAAAGTCGTACGACCGGCTTGAATTGAAGCCTACACGTTCATCATGCCAGCGCGGCATCATCGGTTCCTCAGGAAGACGGGCCATGCTGAAGAATACTTTAGCTGTCTGTGAACGAGTTTGGGTTTGTCCCCCTCCGCGTCCACCACCTGGTCCCCCTCCGCGTCTACCAGGACTAGCACCGGGACCTGAGCCACTTTGGGTCACCTGGACGTTCACCGCGTCCTCGAAAGCCCAACTATCCTCCACCCAGCTTCGCCCACGGTTCAAACCGTCGATCGGGTTCAGCTCAGGAATATTTGAAAGGAACATGTCTGAGACGTCGATGACGGCTGAACTGTCAGCGCTGTATGCTTCCACGTCGAACGTGGCGAGCACTGGACCTCTGCGGAAACCTGAGACTACGCTCCAGATGGCAGCCGTGGAGTCGGCAATCATGTCGTAATCCTTCCCACGAAGGATTACCCTGTCTCCTTGACGTTCCCATTGTACGATTAGGCGCGGACCACCCGTGAAGAATGAACCTGGATCCTGAAGCGTCGACTCCATCGTACGCTGGATGAGCAGCATTTCATTTTCCAGCTCCGATGGTGGAATCTCGAAGAAAAGGTCATCGCCTACCTGGTGGACGTCGAACATACCGGTGCTGGTGACCGCATCCTCAGTGATGACCTCGGAATACTCTCGTGGTCCGTCCGAGTCACCTTCTTTGGGTTCGTCTCCTCTGTCGCCCGGACGCTCTTGTTGCTGGGGCTCAGTTACCGACGTGAAGGTCATCGTGGCTGACGCCCTCGAGCAGACTGGAAGTGAGAATGCTGCCACAAGGACGATCGTGAGACTTGTCCGAATTCTCTTCATGTGATCTTGCCTCTTGGGAGCTGATCCGGCGTCATAGCCGGGGTCGCAGGGTAGGTTCGCCTGATTTATGCGACAAGAGCAACTTAATAAGGCCAATGCAGTTCGCCCTTGAGCTTACGGTGGGCTGGTAGTGAGATTTCTGACTGTGAATATGCGAAAAAACATAGATGGTCCTCCGGTCCTCTTCAGCAGGGTCAGAACAACTCTGCTACTGCTATCGGCGCTAGCGTGCGGAGAGTCGAGTACAGATGTCGTCAGGCTTTCCATTACGATCGAACCACAGGGGGGTTTGATCGTCGGAGTGGGCGGCACTTTAGATTTCCTCGCAGCCGTAACCGATGAGTCTGGCCAATTGGTCTCCGGCCAAAATGTCATCTGGTCTGTTGAGAACACCGCAATCGCTACGATCGACCAGAATGGTCTCGCCACGGGTGTGTCTGCCGGTGCAACTACAGTGATGGCTTCGGTGGGTGAAGCAAGCGGCAGTGTGCGCCTGGAGGTGTATCTACGTGAGGTTATCTCAAATTACGAGGTCGGCAAAAGCTACTTTGGGCGAAACAATTATGTTGAGTACATCCTAGGTGATCTGCCCATTGTTATTTCAGCGCCACACGGCGGGGCATTGAAGCCCGGAGAGGCGGCGGATCGCACGTACGGCAGCACAGGCTCAGATCGCAACACCGTCGAGCTTAGTCTCGCTGTGAGAGATGCGCTCATTGATGCGACCGGTTATGCACCACACGTAATCCTCTCGCGTTTACACCGCAGTAAGCTCGACCCGAACCGTGAGATTGTCGAAGCTGCTCAGGGTGATCCGTTCGCCGAAAACGCATGGCACGAATTCCAGGATTGGATCAAGCAAGCACGGGTTTTCGTCGCCGGTGACTACGACCGAGGACTGTACTTTGATATGCACGGTCACGGGCATTCGATCCCCAGGGTCGAGATCGGATATCTCCTGAGTGGGTCAGAT
>Ga0310122_10000661_pt1 | contig 21706 bp, 15 predicted proteins | sample CB6_Bottom_1051__FD_203503 | JGI IMG/M metagenome (GOLD analysis project Ga0310122, IMG submission 203503) | Marine microbial communities from Western Arctic Ocean, Canada - CB6_Bottom_1051 | ecosystem: Environmental > Aquatic > Marine > Oceanic | place: Canada: Western Arctic Ocean | collected...
TAGCTGGATGATTCCCGACGGAGTGGGTCTTGTTCGTGGAGGGTTCCAGCGGGCACCACCGCATTCTCCGCGGCCGTGCGGCTCACCCGTCCGCCATCGACAGTCAGCGGATGGTCCTGCGCATCGAGCACGGGAGAAGACACGAGGATCGCTACGTCATGCTATCCCCACGCTGCTTCCGATACTGCGTGAGTGGTATCGGGTCAGTCGATCCCGCTGGCCTCAGCGTGGATTCCCCCCGGTGCTGCTCGCGGCCGCCTCTGCCTCGAGACTCCGCTCGGCGGTCAGAATGTTGGCCATGTCGTGGTTGCCTTCGTGGCAGGCGTACTCATACAGAGGCAGGTCGGTCCGCGTCATGGGAACGGACACGGTCCAAGGCGTCGTCCAGACCGTCGGATCGGTGATGGTCCACTCGTAGCTCAGCGTGTCGCGGTCCACGAGCGTGAAGCGCTCGACGAGCGTCAGGTTCTCGTCCGGCGACCAGCCGACGCCGGTCCTGGCCCGGTTGCCGTCGAGCATCAAGGTCCCTGTCCCCTCGCTCCTGAAGTTCGTGGACGTGACCACGAGCGTCTCCCCTTCCCATCGCGCCCGCGAGCTGCCGTTCCACTGGCGGACGTCGGACGGCGGATGCGGACGTCCATCCAGTGGGACGATCCGGGAGTCGTGCACCATCTCGGTGTGGATCACGAAGTGGTCGCGCGTCTGGAACAGCTGGACGTGCTGGTTGTACCCACCCGGGATGATCGGAGGACCTGCGTTGAACCCTTGGATGCACCGCTCGTACGGGGGCAGGTCCTCGGGGTCGGTGGCTGCTCGGCGCGCCGCGTCGCGCTCGGCCTGTCGCGCCTCTCCCGCAGGCGTCCGCGCGGGCACCTTCCCGTTGGCGGGATCCACGATGAGTGACGTCCGCCTGTCGAAAGCGTAGCGCGGGGTGTGCGCGAAGAGTCCGAAGAACTGCGGCCGATTCGCGGCCCTGTCTTCAATCGCCGCGATCTCTTCGTCCGTGAGGTGCGTTCGGTCGCCCAGGCGGTCGGGGCGCTGGAGGGGCGTCAACGTACCGAAGAACCAGACGCCCCCGAGGTCCGGACGACCGTCAACGGTGCGAGACGCCGTCGAACTACTCGACGCCTGCGACCCCGCAGCCGGGTTCTGGCCCGCCACGGGCACGGCAACGGCCACCCCTACAGCGACAATGACAGCCACGCGACGGCGTCCACGAAACGACAAGTCCTGTCCCATTACAAGCTCCTCATTGCTCGGTACTCGCTGCCTCTGCTCTCCGCTCACGACGATGTGATGTAGAAGACGATCCTACCGCTGGCGGGTAGGAGGTTCAATCTGAGAGGTTATGTCTACTGCGGGTGCGCGGCGTCCCACTCGCGGACGAGGCGGTGGGCTTCACTGAGGTCGTCAGGCGTCACCTCGTCTGCAATTCGGTCGCGAGCTTCGACGGCGCTTTCTCGATCCTCACCGGTCATTCGTGAGGCCGCGAGGTTGAACCACATGTGCGCCTGCACGTCGTCCTGCGGGACGCCTTGACCGGTGGCGTACATGAACCCGAGGGAGAACTGCGCCCCCCATTGAATCGTCCGCGCGCACCGACAGTTTTGCACCAAGCTGACCACAGTATCAGCACGGCAACACTGATAAGCGCCCCCCCAATGAAACTAGTCGGTACATATCGGAGTTCCACCAAGTGATCCCCAGCTCCCACGCGGACGGCTGACAAGGCAATATTGGCCTTTTCGATGGGAGTCGCAATTCCGTCGACCCATGCCCGGCGTTCGGGATAGAACGGCTCTGCAAGCACAAGTAGCCTCGCCTCCGGTAGCGATACATGGAGACGCAAAACCCCGGTCGGCGTGTCGGCTTCAAGCACGCGAATGGTCGCCTCAGGTTCATTGCAGGCAGGCACCCACTCATCCGACCGAGAGCCACTACCTTCACAGCTAACCCACGCGCGACCCATCGCTGCTGTGTTCCGGTGCCAATACAGACCCTCGTTCTCGCCAATCGCCACAACCCCAGGCAGAGACAACGGCTCGCAGGCCACAATATCGGTCACGTTGAGGGCACTGGCAACAACGACGTCCTCTGGGGAGTGGATCACCATCTGCGGAAACGCCAACCTCCATTCCGTCGCCTCCACACCTCCTAATTTCTCCACTAGTTCTGCATAATTCCCAAGAAAATACGAGTTATACCCGTCGACACTTGGCACCCCCAGTGCGCTGATTTCACTCGTTTGTAGCACATTGTCGCAAAGCGACAATACGCGACCGTGAGGCATCGGCCTAAACGGCAACGAGCTTGCGAACCGCGCCTGAATTGGCTCAACGGTGACAAAACGACTCCCGTAGTCAATCCCGTCTGCCAACACAATGAGTGCAGCAGCAAACAGCAGCAAAATACTCTTCCACCTCAAGCACGGCGCTGCTTCCGCGGTGACATACCGGTTGGCTAACCAGTCAATAGCGACCACACCCCACACCACTACTGCAATCGCCCAAAAGACGAAGAACCGCCCGGGAATACGAAACATAGGGAAAACAAGGTAGTGAAGCTTGTATAACGGACTCCCCATCCCGAGCGCCAACGCCGCCACGCCGACTCCGCCAATGAACACGACTCGTCTTTGACGGCGGGCCACAATCAATCCTAAGGGTGCCAACACAGCCGGCAACCACCCGACGTAAGTCGTGCGCTCCCAAGTTTCAGGTTGCACGTTTCCCGGCCGCTCAGGCATAAGCATCGCGGCGGGCAGATCTCGGAGTAACAACGGCTCGTCAATGGCGGCTCCGTAAGGCATTCCGCCTGTTCGTCCGGCGGCCATTATCAAACGCGCCGTCGGCAGAAACTGAAACGCGGTGACGCCAAGCACAAGAACCACCAGCAAGCCTGACTGCATAGCGATACGGCGCGTACGCCGCCACGTTGGCGTCCCTACAGCCGGCCAACTAGCACTAAACGCCGCATACGCAACGACCACGCCGAACGTGTAAACAGCCAGTTGGAGGAACCCTGCAAGTAATTCGAGCGAGAGCACGGAAACTGCAAACGCCGTGGGTCGGATCTCATCTCGATCCAGCCCCCGCATGACGGCGGTGAGGGCTAAGGGTACCCATGCGAGGGTCCGAATTACATCCAGATGGCCAGCATAGACCCGCGGCATCATGATGCCGCCGAGCAGAAGCGAGGCCCCTCCGAGAGCGGCTGCCGTTCGACCAACTCCCAGTGTTCGACAAAGTGCGTAGCCACCGATGCCGAACAGCCAGAGATGAAACACCACCGTCCACGTCAGAAATACTGGCACTCCAAATAGTCGTAGCAGCATACTCGGTGGGTAAAATACGCCTGTCTGAGGGTCCGCTTGCACCGGGAACCCGCTGAAATCGTAGGGATTCCATAGAGGGACATACGTTTGCTGTAGCGCGCGTCGATTGAAGGCCTCACGGCTATAGTGCTGGACCAGATCCAAGCCGAAAGGCACTTGCCCTGGTTCTAAGACGGCTTCGATGAACAGCATCATTACGAGAAGCAGGAGCGCCACGGCCACTAGCAGATCAAATCCGACTCCAACCCAACGGCTCACACCTGCATATGGCTCTGGCGCGGCAAGGCATGACGCAGTCGTTGAGTCAGTTAGCATGCGAGGTTCACAAAGCCTGCGGGTCCACCGGTCTAACTTCAATAACCCTGAAGTGCTGTGCTCACGATTCATGCCAGTCTGTCCGAATCAAACAAGGAAGAAGGAATCTAGTGAGACCTTCATGGCATTTGACCGAGACAGAAACAAAGGTTAGCACCCTGATAGCGGCGCTAGCCGAATGACTGAAACAAAGCATTTAGGGCGTAAGGGCGGTTGCCTAGTCTCACAGCGCCTACCGCGACATAGGTCCTTGGGCACCTTGATATGCGAGTTCAGCATCAAAATTAAGGACTGCGACTGACGGCTTCTCAGTGATTTAATCATCGCAGGGCGGTCCAGAGGTCGTGTCATTCACGTAATCAATAGGCTGCTCCGGAGCAATCTTAGCAAACTTCAGCGTCGTGCATCCAACCATTCGGATTCCGCTCACGGCATTGCCCGCACACGCCAAAAAACCGTGCATCTGCAAGCACGAACCGGACAGCCTTATCGATCTGTTCTGTCGATGCCTCCGACGGTAGTTCGCGTACGACCGTCCAGTTACCGACCGGCCAGCTCGGAGTGGGCCACGTGATCTGACGGACCCTGATGTCAACGGCATCATCCCGCCTTTCAACACGGATGAACTCTTTGATCAGTTCGTCGTCATTCACTGCCATCTCCTGTGGTACGGCAAGGAGGCACGCCTCTCGAGACCAGAATAGCTCGTCCCGCAGCTCGATCCCATTCTTGATCCCGTTTGGACCAGTTCCGAGCGGTTCAGCCGGTTCCAGCGGTATGAACGCGGTGTGGGGTAAGTTGCTCGAGAGACAAAACTTGCCCGTCTTTACTAGAGACACTCAACAAGTCGCCCTACGGACTCAAAATCCCGTGGAGCTTACGCTCCGTGTGGGATGTGCGCCTGCACATAGTCCTGCGGAACGCCGTCGCCGGTCCCGTACATGACCCCGAGGTTGCCCTGCGCTCTGGCGTGTCCCTGGTCGGCCGCCAGCCGATACCACCGCACCGCTTCGACGTAGTCCTGCGAGACGCCCTGGCCGTCGGCGTACATGACCCCGAGGTTGGCCTGCGCGGTGGCGTGTCCCTGGTCCGCCGCCAGGCGGTACCACCGCAGTGCCTCGGCATCGTCCTGCGTGACGCCATCGCCGTTGTGGTACATGGTCCCGAGGTTGCGCTGTGCGCCTGCGAGTCCCTGGTCCGCCGCCAGCCGATACCACCGCACCGCCTCGGCATCGTCCTGAGGGACGCCTTGACCGTTGCCGTACATGCCTTGACCGGTGTCGTACATGTGCCCGAGGTATTCCTGCGCCGGCGCGTCTCCCTGGTCCGCCGCCAGCCGGTACCACCGCGCCGCCTCGGCATCGTCCTCCGGGACGTCTTCGCCGATGTCGTACACGATCCCGAGGTTGAACTGCGACTCAGCGTCCCCTGCCTCAGCCTGCGCCCGTATCGCATCGACGAACGGCGTCTGCGCCTGCACCGGCGCACCGACGCCGAGCGCGGTCAGCACAGCGGCGACGGCGACGAACCGGGTGGCGTGTGTCATGCGGGTCTCTCGGCTCAAAGCGATGTGATATCGGACCCCATCCTACCGCTGGCTGACAGGCGGTTCAATGTGAGGCTTACGGCTCACGCGGGTGCGCCTCGTCTCACTCATGGCCGACGAGTGACTCCCTTATCCGTTCTGGCCCCTTTCCTCGAATTGCACGAGCGACAGAGCGGCTGGATATTGTCGATATTGTTTGAACCGCCCCGAGACACCGGCCAGATGTGGTCGACTGTGGCAACTGACTCGCCACTCTTTCTCGGCCGAATGTCGCTCCAGGTTTTGAGGCACATAGGACACCGGTCGTACTGAGCGAGTAGCGCGTGCCACTCGTCTGTCGTGTAAGAACCGCCGACGTTCTTGAGGCGCGCTCTGCGGCGTGCCGCAAAAACATGGCGATTGCAGTCCTTGCACGCCGAAAAATATGTGCCTGTGGATCGGCGCGTGAACTCAGAATTCGGCAAGGTTCTACGGCAGAGGTAGCAGATTCTGTGCGTTGCTGTATGGGAAAGGCGGGTTTTCCCTTTACTCCGTAAGCTCAATATCTCCGAGACGCAAACCCTGCACATTCCATAGTGGCGGTCATCGATGCGTCGAATGAAGGCATCATCGCTCTTCTCAACCTTGCAGCGATAACATCGTTGCATCACCCAAGTCCTCGCATCTCAAGTTTAGACGCCCATCCTACTGCTGGCTGGTCGAAACCGTTACGAAAAGAAACGGGTCGCCAAGAGTCCCGTGCCGGACACGGCGGGCCAGTCAACGCACCGCCGCAAGGTGCGGCGAGTCATCCGCGTCGACGACGGTCTCGGCGGCCGCCTCCATCCGCTCCAGCGCCTGCGCCAGACGCACCGGCGTACTCCGTACGTACCGTGAGGTCGTCGTGATGTGGGCGTGACCGAGAACGTCCCGCACGTCGTGCAGGTCCGCTGACGATTCCAGCAGCCGAGAGGCGGTCAGGCCGCCCACGTCGCACAGCCCAATCGGACAGCCGGAGATTCCAGGCCGCCAACATGGTCTACTCTTGCTTCGCCCTTGACAGCTAGTCTCTACCAGACTTCGATGTATTCGTCGTCGAGGTCGCGGTCTTCGTCATACGGGCCAATTACGTCTACTGGGAAGACTTCACCTGTATCACCTATCAGAACCGAGAACGGCAGATCGACGCCTGTGCTCGATGTCAGGCTGGTGCAGTTCTCTTCGAACAGCACAGCATCCATATCACGCTCTTCGTCGGCGTAGAGGCTGCCCAAGAGACGCTTTTCGCGTTTCGTCAATGGCAGGTCTTCCTTTTTATCGGTTTGCGTGGGCTGTGACGTCTCCGTGCCAGTCCCAAGAATTAGATCATTGGCAAGAGCATCAAGTTTCTGAAATCGATTCTCCGAAATGTGACCGTGGAGGAGTCCAACACTCTCGGCAAATGGGTACTCGTCGCAATTGTCACCTAGCTTCGCGCGCGGAGCCCACCAACTCTGACCCCACTGTGATCTGTCGTTGAAATCCAACCCCAGCAGGTCCGCGAGCCGCATCGCATCGATGGCCGCGTACGTCTTCTTTCCAGTCGCAATATCCTCGGCGACGCGATCGATTCTTTGCCGGACATCCTCGATTAACTCAAGTTCAGCAATCGCCCTCTCGGAGGGACTGGCCCTTCGTAACGGCTTCCTGCCATCTTGGATCTCTTTGGCGGCCATCATTGCCCCCGTGTTCAACAGAATCTCGAAGCCCGTTCCCCGTGCCGGGGCCGCCAACATTGAGGCGATCGAGATCGTGAACTTTCGGCTGTCAAGACCGCAGAAGTATCGATAACAGTGGCGCGTCGCAGAGCCGATTCGTGCACCAACACCCCCAAGAATAGTCCCGAGCGGGCACGCCATCAAGCCGCGATCGACGCCGCGTTGCTGCCGACGTCAATAAGGCTGTCTGACGGTCCCGCGCTGTCGCTGCGTTAGGACGAGGCGGAGGTGCTTGCCCAACGCGGTACCAGGGCCTATCATCCTGAAGTACAGGATCCCGTTCGCAGACACCCAGGGAGGTTCAGATGAGCAACCGACGCTTCGCGGCGTTGGTGGCGGCGACGATCGTGTTGGTGGCGCCGGTCGAGGCGACCGGCCAAGCCGCGGTTCCGACCTCGGACGGCTGGACCGTGCCCCGCACGGCGGACGGCCAGCCGGACCTGCAGGGCGTCTGGGCGAGCGACTCCGCAACCCCGTTGGAACGACCGGAGGAGCTCGCAGACAAGGCGTTCTTGAGCGACGAGGAACTGGCGACCCTGCAAGCGAGAGCCGCTGTGCTCTTCAACGGTGAGACAGACGCCGCCTTCGGCGCCAGTGTGTTCCGGGCCGTTCTGGCTGACGCGACAGACTTCAGCTCCAGAGATACGCAGACCGGCAACTACAACCAGTTCTGGCTCATTGATCGATGGTTCGACAACCGCACGTCGCTGATTGTGGATCCGACAGATGGGAGAATTCCTCCCTTGACGCCTGAGGGGCAAGCGCGACGGCAGGCCCGTGCGGAGGCAAGGCGCGCGAGGAACGGGCCACCCAGCGGGCCTGAGGACCTCGGCGGGATGCGCTGCCTTGGCGGTGGCGTGCCGATGACGGGGAGAGGCTACAACAGCAACTATCAGATCGTGCAATCGCCCGGACACGTGGCGATTCTCATGGAGATGATGCACGATACCCGGATCATCCCGCTCGACGGGCGGCCGCATCTGCCGACCACTGTTCGCAGAGCCCTGGGCGACTCGCGCGGCCACTGGGAGGGGGACACGCTGGTCGTCGAGACCACGAATCTCAAGGCGGGCGGCAGGAACGGGTCCTCCAGCAACTTGCGCCTGGTTGAGCGTTTCACGCGGGTTGACCGAGACACGCTCCAGTACGAATACACGATGAACGATCCGACGACGTGGACGCGTCCGTGGACCGCGCGGGTTTTCATGAGGCCAGCGCCGGGCACCGGGGTGATCTACGAGTTCGCCTGTCACGAGGGGAATTACGCCATCCCGAACACGCTCCGCGGAGCTCGTGCCCAAGAGAAGGCGGCCGGACGAGCTGCGAGGTGAGTTGACGACCCCGGTTGCCGGCGGCCGCACACATTCCGGGGTCCAGGTTGATGGAGCGCGATGAGCCAACGCAGGAGTTTGCTCGCGGTCCTGTCCGTAACAGCGGTGGTACTTGCCGCGCCCGTTGCGGTGCTGGGTCAGTCGGGGGATCGTGCTCGGGTGCGGACGCCTTGGGGAGATCCTGACCTGCATGGGATCTGGACGAGCTCCACCTACACCCCGCTTGAGCGCCCCGACCACCTTGCCGGTCGTGACTTCCTCACGGAGGAGGAGCACGCCGAGCTCAACCTGCTTCTGACCGAGGACGGTGTCGACCCGCTACGCGCGCGCAGTGTGCTCGCCGCCGACAGCGAGGACAGACGGCGTGAGCTGACGGAGCAGACGCAGGAGAACATCCATTACGACAACGCGATCTGGTTGACGGAAAAGCAGCCGAGACGGCTCGCGAGCCGCCGCACGTCCCTGATCGTCGACCCGCCGACCGGAAAGATCCCGCCACTCACGCCCGAGGCGGAGCAGCGCGAGGGGGAGCGTAGGAACGCGAGCCGCTGGCTGGTCTACAACATCTCGCCACAGTCGTTCGACAGCTACCAGACCCGCACGCTCCAGGAGCGCTGTTTGGTCTGGCGGCACGAGGGTCCGCCGATGCTCCCGGCGTCGTACAATGACCTTCTGCAGATCTTCCAGACCGAGGACTATGTCGTGATCTTTCAGGAAATGAGCAATAACGACCCTCGGATCGTGCCGCTTGATGGTCGGCAGCACCTCCCGTCCACGATTCGCCAATGGTCGGGCGACTCCCGCGGTCATTGGGAAGGCGAGACGCTGGTCGTCAGCAGCAACAACTTCAACGACAAGATCCACTTCAACGGCTCGAGCGAGGCGTTGCAGGTGGTCGAGCGTTTCACCCGCGTCGACGACGAGACGATTCGGTACGAGTTCACCGTCGAGGACCCGACGGCGTGGGACCAGTCGTGGACCGCGCAGTTCCCGCTGATGAAACGCGACGGGCCGCTCTATGAGTACGCCTGTCACGAAGGAAACTACGACATCAGACACATCCTGGAAGTGGCGCGGAACCTCGACGAGGGGGCAACTCGAGGCTCGTCAGAACCTTAAACCAACATCGAGTCCCGACGGATCCGAAGCCCGGCTAGGTAAAGGGGGGTCGTCATGCACAAGTGGTTCAGGTTCACACCTGGGACGGTGGTTCTGGCGACCGCGACAGCCGCAGTGGTCATGGGGCTCTGGCTGTCAGCGGGGACCCTCGTCGGTCAGGCCGAGTCGTATGTGGCACCACGTCTGCCGGGAACGTCACACCCCGATCTGAGCGGTATCTGGCAGGCCTTCACGACGGCGAACTGGGACATTCAGGACCACGGCGTGAACCCGGGACCGTTCCCCAGACTGCTCGGCGTGTGGGGCGCGCAGCCCCCAGGCCGGGGCGTAGTCGAGGGCAACGAGATCCCGTATCTGCCGGAGGCCTTGGCCAAGAAACAGGAGAACCTCGAGAATCGGCTGACGGTCGACCCGAACAACGTGAACACGGTCGGCGACCCGGAAGCCAAGTGTTATCTGCCGGGTGTGCCCCGCGCCACGTACATGCCGTTTCCGTTTCAGATCATTCAGAGCACCCACAAGGTCGTCATCGCCTATCAGTTTGCGAGTGCCAGTCGAACCATTCCGTTGAGTGGGTCCACCGAGGCGCCCGTCGACAGCTGGATGGGATGGTCAAATGGCCACTGGGACGGAGACACGCTGGTGGTCGACGTGAGGGGATTCCACGACCTGTCGTGGTTCGACCGGGCCGGGAACTACCATAGCGACGCGCTGCATGTCGTCGAGCGCTACACGCCCATGAGCCCCTACCACCTCTGGTACGAAGCAACGATCGAGGACCCGAAGGTCTTTACGCGGCCGTGGACGATCAGTCTGCCGCTCTATCGGCGGATCGAGCAGGACGTGCGATTGCTGGAGTTCAAGTGCGTGGATCTTGCCGAAGAATACGTGTATGGGAGCCTCGTCGACACTGAGGGAGGTGCACGGTGAGACATCGATTGCTCGCGACAGGCCTGCCGACCGTCGTGATCGCGATGACGGGAATGGTGTCGCTGTCGTTGGAAGGTCAGGCGCCCGGCCCGGGTCAGGCAGATTACACGGCGCCGCGTACCCCATGGGGAGATCCGGATTTGCAGGGTATGTGGGACACCCGGACGTACACGCCGCTCGAACGCCCCGCCCGGTTCGGCACGCGGGAGTTCATGACCGAGGAAGAAGCGGCTGAACGGGAACGGCTGGGACTACGACGCGTCGTGAGTGATGACGACGACGATGCCATCGCTGAAGAGCTCATTCAACAGGACGTGAGGCGATACGCCCGGTCCGACGCACCAGACGACGGTCGCCCTGGGTTTCGGATCGCGGGCGCCGAGTACAACGCATTCTGGAGCGCGGACCCCACCTCGCCCAAGCTGTCTCTGCGCACGTCGCAGATAGTCGATCCACCAGATGGGCAAATGCCGCCCCTGACGCGCGACGCCCTGATGACGTGGGAAGCGAGGGAGCAGGCGCGGAGCACGCGTAGTCAAGCCGACGACTGGGAGGACCGTGGCCTGTCGGAGCGGTGTATCACGCGTAATGGTCTGCCGGGCGAAATGCTCGGCAGTGGTCAGCAGCCGCTCAAGGAGATCGTGCAGACGCCCGGGTACGTCAGCATTGTGATGCCATACGGGTACGTTCGAATCATCCCGGTGCACGAGGACGAACAGGCTCCGCTCGGGTCAGCCATTCGCCAATGGAATGGGGATTCGCGTGGGCGGTGGGAAGACGACACGCTGGTCGTCGAGACGGCGAACTTCAAGAACACCGTGAAGAATGTCGTGCCGGCTCACGGGGGGCCGTTCGGCGGGTCTGGCCACGTCCACTACTACCCAGGAACCGGGGAAACCTTCCGTCTCACGGAGCGCTTCCGGCGGATCGACGCGGAGACGCTCGAGTATCGTTACACCGTCGACGATCCCAGCGTGTTCGTCAGCGCCTGGAGCACCGTCAACTATTTCACGCTCGATCAGTGGACCGTCGAAGGTAACCAGGATCGCCTGTTCGAGTATGCGTGTCACGAACACAACTACGGCATGGTGAATGCTATCCGGGCCGCGCGTACGGATCGGCAATGGGCGCTGGACGAGGCGGCACGGGAGGCGGCGATACGCGAGCGAGAGCTGCAAGAGAAGTGGGAACAGTTGCGGGCGTGGGAACGGTCGAATCAGCGTCGGCCCTAAGCGCTCGGTTGTGTTGAGCGCCTGACGAGCATGGTAGCAAGGGCGTTCCCCGCAGGGCCCGGAGCGATGAAACAGAGCCGCGCGATCGAGTAGGAGGTCATTGCAATGCGAGCACAGGCAGCCGTAGTGGTCGTCGGCATCGGCGTACTCTCGTTCGTGGCTGCGGCGCCGGCGTGGGCGCACCACGCCTTTGCCGCGGAATTCGACGCGAACAGCCCGATCGAGTTGAACGGCACGGTCGTCAAGATGGAGTGGGTGAACCCTCACACGTGGATACACATCGACGTGGCGCGGCCGGACGGTTCCCAGGAACGCTGGATGATCGAAGGCGGCCCGCCGACCTCGCTGCTGCGGCGGGGGTTCACGAAGGCATCGCTGCTGGCGGGGACCGAGGTTTTTGTCGCGGGGTTTCGGGCGAAGGACGGATCGCAGAAGGCAAACGGCCGGGACGTGACGTTCGCCGACGGGAGCAAGCTGTTCCTCGGTTCGTCGGGCACGGGCGCGCCGAGAGATGGGAGAGACGCCACGGAACCGCCGGTGCCCCCCGGACAGTAGATTCTCAGCTGGAGCAACACTTCCTCCACCCGGATCGCCACCAATGTCTCAGACACCGCTCGGTGCTTGCGCCACTTAGTGCCGGCGGGCCCGACGGGCAACCACGAAAGGGGGATCGCGACCGATGCGCCGCGACCATCCCCGTGACCGTGGCGCCCATCGCGGCGATCCCCAGCACGGCGAAGGGGGGGCATGAAAGTTTTCGCGCTTGTTAGGTCATGGTCCCCAACCAAACACCTGCGGGAGAATGGGGATCCATTCTGATGCGACGTCGTCTTCGTACGGAGCAGATCGCGAGCGGTGCCGCCGGCTGTGCGAAGGAGCGCCGAGAACGGTGACGAACCATTTGTCACGCTTTGGTGCCGACGGTACGGAAGCCCGTTTTACGGGCCTCGATCGCGTGTTTTCGTCACCGTTTGGTCTAGATCGTGTTTTCGCGCCGAGATGGGGGGAACCCCTATGCCCCGCCTGTCCTGCGCTCAGAGTCGAGCCGTCCAAGGACTGCAGCCGCAGACCGCCTTCCGACGTATACTGGCGCCCATGTCCAGGCACCATGCGCTCGTGCTGGCCGCAGTTTTTCTTGTGATGGTCTCGCCTGTCACGGTGCCGGCCCAAACAGGTGCGGCCGGCGGCGAGTGGTCCTCGTACGGCGGCGACCTGGGTCATACGCGCTACGCGCCGCTCGACCAGATCACCGCGGGCAACTTCGACGACCTGGAGGTCGCTTGGCGGTTCAAGACCGACAACCTCGGTCCCGTGCCCGAGTTTCGATTTCAGTCCACGCCGCTCGTGGTCGACGGCATGCTGTACTCGACCGGCGGGTCGCGACGTGCGGTGGTGGCCCTCGACGCCGCAACGGGCGAGTTGAACTGGATCTACAGCCTGACCGAAGGAGTGCGTGGCGACGCAGCACCGCGACGGCTTTCCGGGCGCGGGCTGGCCTACTGGAGCGGGGCGCCGGGGGGCGACGAGGCGCGGATCATCTACGTGACGCCGGGCTATCGGCTGATCGCGCTTGACGCGCACACCGGCCGGCCGGTGCCCCAGTTCGGCGTCGACGGCATCGTCGACCTGCAGCGAGACAACGACCAGCAGATCGAGCTGACAACCGGCCAGGTCGGGCTGCACGCTACGCCGATCGTCGCCGGCGACGTGATCATCGTCGGCGCCGCCCACCGCACCGGCGGGAACCCGCGCAGCCGGCGCAACGTGAAGGGCTACGTCCGTGGGTACGACGCGCGCACCGGCGAGCGGCTGTGGATCTTCCACACGATTCCACGTCCCGGTCAGTTCGGTCGCGACACATGGCTAAGCGACTCGGCGGTCTATACCGGCAACACGGGCGTCTGGGGGCAGATCTCGGTGGACCTGGAGCTGGGCCTGGCCTATTTGCCGGTGGAGGCGGCGACCGGTGACTACTTCGGCGCCAACCGGCCGGGGAACAACCTGTTCGCCGAGAGCCTGGTGGCGGTCGACCTGCGGACCGGCGAGCGTCGCTGGCACTACCAGCTGGTGCACCACGGCATCTGGGACCACGACATCCCCTGTGCCCCGATTCTGCTCGACCTCACCATCGACGGCGAGACGGTGAAGGCGGTGGCGCAGCCGACCAAGCAAGTGTTTCTGTATGTCTTCAACCGCGAGACCGGTGAGCCGATCTGGCCCATAGAGGAGCAACCGGTCCCGGCCGGCGACGTGCCCGGGGAGTGGTATGCGCCAACCCAGCCGATTCCAACCCGGCCGCCCGCGTATGACCGACAGGGGGTCACGCTGGACGACCTGATCGACTTCACCCCCGAGCTGCGCGCCGAGGCCGAAGAGCTGGTGTCTCACTACCGGATAGGGCCCATCTTCACGCCGCCGGTCGTGAGCCGTCTCGACGGGCCGCTGGGCACGCTGATGGCGCCGGCGGCAGGTGGCGGCACGAACTGGCCGGGGGGATCCTACGACCCGGACACCCACATTCTCTACGTGTCGTCGAACAGCTCGCTCGGGGCGCTCGGGCTGATGCCACCCTACCCGGGGCAGTCGGACATGCAGTATATCCAGGGGAACGCCATCGCCGGGCCCCGCACGAGCGGGGGCGCCGGGTCATCGGCTGGCGGTGGCCGGACCAACTTTGACGTGCCGCCTCGTCCACCGATCCCGCCTGAGGTACGCCGGCTCGGCCGGCTCAGCGTCCAGGGGCTGCCGCTCCTCAAGCCGCCCTACGGCATCATCAGCGCCATCGACATGGATCGCGGCGAGATCCTGTGGCAGATCCCGCATGGTGAGACGCCGGACAACATCCGGAACCATCGGGCGTTGCAGGGACTGGAGATTACGCGGACGGGCCAACCCGGCAGTGTCGGCACGCTGGTCACCCAGACGTTGTTGATCGCCGGCGACGCCGGGGTGCACACCACACCGACGGGACAGCGGGGCGCCATGCTTCGCGCTTACGACAAGGCGACCGGGGCCGAGGTGGGTGCTATTTTCATGCCGGCGCCCCAGACCGGGTCGCCGATGACCTATGCGCTCGACGGCGTCCAGTATCTGGTCGTCGCCATCAGCGGTGGCAACTACTCGGGCGAGCTGGTCGCGTTCAGGCTACCTGAAGCCTAGGTTTCCTGGCGAGGCGGATCGGCCGATTCGGTCCTAGCGGGCCTGCGGTTCCCTCGATATATCCGGCGGACTGGCTTCGGCGCCCAACGTCCGTAGCAGCGCCGCCGTCGTCTCCGAGCGAATGTAGTTCCCGCCGGTGTGAACCCCCTCGGCGATGACCAGGGGCGTCCACTCTCTGTTGTTCTTCGCATCGACGTCGGCGCCGCGGTCCACCAGGAACTGGACAATCGAATCCGCGCGTTCCCTCCACGCGGCACCGTGCAGCGCCGTGTCGCCATTCTCGTTGGCCGCGTTGACGTCGGCGCCAAGCTCCGCACATAGCGTGACCGCCCTCAGCGCGTCGCTCTCCGTCGACCGGGTGATGCCCGGTTCGTGGCCGACGCCGGCCGCCATCATCAACGGTGTCGTGCCGTTACGAGTTGGCACCAGCGGGTCGGCGCCGTGAACGAGCAGCTCCCGCATGACGGCGACATCGTTCGCCCTCGCGGCTATCAGGAACGGGGTCCCGCCCGACATGTTGCCGACGTGGCTCTTCACCCTGATGCCAAACCCGGGGGTCCGTCGAGCCCGGGCATTCGGATCGGCCCCATGGGCCAGGAGCACCTTCACGAATGCGATCCGCTCGGGCCCGGGCAGCCCCCCAAAGGCGCTCCACTCGGTGTCCGCGGACGTGATCCCGTTGGAGAAGTCGTTCAGCTCGGTATCGAAGACGCCCGCCGCCCAGTGCAGTGGTAAGAACCCGGGTCCTCGGTTGGGGTCGGCGCCCTGGTCCAGCAGGAACTCCGCAAAGGTCGTATGCCCACGGATCGTGGCGACAACCAAGGCGGTCGTGCCGTCCTCCGCGGCGTCGTTCACATCCGCCCCTGACGCCAGCAACGCCTGCGTCGTGGCCAGGTAGCCTTCCCGCGCCGCCAGCAGCAACGCCGAGTAGCCGGTGGTCGAACGCGCGTGCATGTCGACGCCGTGCTCGAGCAACGCACCGACGACCTCGGTGTGTCCTTCCCACGCGGCCCACATCAACGCGGTCTGGCCGCGCGACGCCTCCGTCGCGTTTGTGTCCGCGCCCTGGGCCAGAAGTGCCATGACTGCCTCGACGACGCCCCCGCGGGCACACGTCATCAGCACCGTCTCGCCGGTCGCCTGGGCGGCATTCGGATTCGCCCCCGCCTCCAGCAACGTCTCGACCATTCCGGGGCTGGCATTGGTGCAGGCCAGAGAGAGCGGGGTCACATCGTAGAGGTCTGCCGCGTCCACCAGGGCGCCGCCCCGAATCAGCAGGTCGGCCATTTCGGCATCATCGCCGAGAGCCGCCCAGTGCAGCGCCGTGACGCCATCAGGCGGAGGCGTATTCACGGGGACACCCTCCTGCAGCAGCGTCCGGACCGCTTCGGTATCTCCATGCTTTGCGGCCTCGACCAGCCGCAGATCGGCGGCGGTGGCCATGCTCGCAACCGCCACCACACCGACGACCGCACCGCTCAAGAGTCGGATGTTGATGCGCATCTATACTCGTCCTTGATCTGGAAAGCGCCGATTTGTGCTACACGTCAGACAGCACCGCCACCTCGCCCGTGCTGTTGCCGAGCTGCTCGGCCGGAATCCCCATCTTGTCGAGAACCGTTAGGTGCAGGTTCGCCAGCGGCGTCCCCGGCGGCAGCCGCACGTGCCGGCCTCCCTTGACCAGGCCCGCGCCGCCTCCAGCCAGGACGATCGGGAGATCGGTCGGCTCGTGCGCGTTGCTGTTGCTCATGCCGGCGCCGTAGATGATCATGGACTGGTCCAGCAACGAGCCGTCGCCATCCTCGGTCGACCGCAGCTTCTCGAGGAAGCGTCCGAAGATCTGCATGTGGAACGTGTTGATCTTCGCCAGCTTCTCGAGCTGCTCGGGGCGCTGCCGGTGATGCGAGACCGGGTGATGCGGCTCGGCGACGCCAATCTCGGGGTAGGTGCGCACGTTCTTCTCACGACCGAATAGGAACGTGCAGACGCGGGTCAGGTCGGCCTGGTACGCCACCAGCATCAGATCGAACATCACGTTCGCATAGTCTTCGAAGTTGGCCGGGATGCCCGCGGGCTGCACCACTTCTGGCAGCTCCCGGTCGCTTTGTGTCTCGGCAATCTGGATACGCCGCTCGATATCGCGAACCGAGTCGAGATACCCCGCGAGCTTGGACCGGTCGCCTCGACCGAGGACCCGCTGCAGGTCGGTGAGCTCCTCCCTCACCGAGTCGAGAATGCTGCGGTCGCGACGAAGCGCCCGGAGCCGTGCCTCGCTCTCGGTGCTGCCCACGGCACCGAACAGGTGTTCGAACACCGCGCGTGGATTGGTCTCCATCGGCATCGGCGTGCTGGCGTCACGCCACGCCAGCGTGGCGCTGTAGGCGCAGCCATACCCGTCCTCGCACTGCCCCACCAGCTCGTTGGCTTCGAGCGAGAGCTCGAGTGACGCTAGCTGCGTGTCTGCTCTCAGCTCGTGTGCGGCCAGCTGGTCCATCGACACGCCAACATGCAGGGTGGTGTTCGTTCCTGATGCCTTCCTGGCGTGTGCGCCAGTAAGGAACGCCGCCTGACAGCGCGAGTGGTCGCCGTCCCCTTCGTTCAACAGCTGTTTCGCCGCTGAGTTGTCCATGCCGCTCAGGACGAGCACCCGATCGCGAACCGACGCCAGTGGCGACAGAATCGGTGTGAGCTCCAAGCTGCCCTCCGTCGCCGGCAGCCACCGGGCCATGCTCATCCCGTTCGGCACATACACCGCCCCGAGCCGCTTGACCGGCCGGGCCGCTGTGTTCCGGATGGCGGCGAACGCCGGCACCATGCCGTCGAGCAACGGCAGCGCGATGCCCGCACCGAGGCCCCGCAGCACCGTGCGGCGGGACAAGCACTTCTTCGTGATCACCATCAGAGACTCGCTTTCCTCATTTGAAAGGGCTGGCTCTTGACGATGCCCAGAATCAAGGACGACCAGCGATAGTTGTCGGGACCCGCGTCGCGTGTGATCGTGCGGACCGCCGGCATGTCGTAGTACTGGACCGCCCGGCCGAGGGCGTACGTCAGGAGCTTCTCTGTGAACGTGCGGACAAACTCGTCGCGATGCATCAGCAATGCCCGACGGAACTCGTCGGGACCCGCGAACGTCGTCCCGTCGGGAAGCACGCCTGACGCGTCAATCGCCGACGTCCCATCGGTGGTGCGCCACTTCCCGATAGCGTTGAAGTTCTCGAGCGCGAAGCCCAGCGGGTCCATCCGCGTGTGGCAGCTCGCGCAGACCGGATTTGCCCGGTGCTGCTCCATCCGCTCGCGAATGGAGGCCGGCTCGCCATCATCGCCGTGCGCTGGCAGGTCGGGCACGTTCGGCGGCGGTGGCGGTGGCGGCGCCCCGAGAATGTTGTCCAGGAGGTACTTGCCGCGGACAACCGGAGAGGTCCGGGTCGCGTACGACGTGACCGTCAGCACGCTCCCGTGGCCCAGCAGTCCTGCCCGCCGGGGATCACTCAACTCGACGCGCCGGAAATGCGTCCCATACACGTTCCGGATCCCATAGAAGCGTGCCAGCCGTTCGTTCAGGAACGTGTAGGTCGCTGTCAGCAGCTCCTCGAGTGGGTAATCCTCACGCATCTGACTTTCGAGGAACAGCTCGGTCTCGCGCTGAAAGGCGTCACGGAGGTTGTCGTCGAACTCGGGAAACGCCCTTGCGTCGGGATCCACCGCCTTCAAGTTCCGGATGTGGAGCCACTGACCGCCGAAGTTCGTCACAAGCGCCGTCGCCCGACGATCGGCAAGCATCCGCCGCACCTGCGCGTCCAGGATGCCCGGATCCCTGAGTGTCCCGCGCGCCGCCACATCGAGCAGCTCATCATCCGGGATGCTGCTCCACAGGAAGAACGACAGTCGAGAGGCCAGCTCGAGATCGCTGATCTGATAGACGGCGTCCGCCTGGACGCTTGCGGGGTCGCGCTCGACGCGGAACAGGAAGTGCGGGGACACCAGCAGTCGAGCCAGTGCCTCCTGAATACCCTGCTCGAAGGTCCCCTCCTGCCGACCGATCCGGTAGAACCGCAGCAGCGTCTCGATGTCCGAGTCGGTGGCGGGTCGGCGATAGGCCCGGCGCGCGAGCGTCGCCATGATCTGGGCCGCGCAGGCGTCTGCGTTGCTGGGGCCGGTTGGCTGACACACGAAGATCCGGCGCCGGCTCGGTGTGTCCCCCGGCCCCGTGGGGTTGTACGGGCCTTCGAGCCGGACCCAGTCGACGTCCATGCGCGGCGCCGTGTAGGTCGAGCTGGTGTGCCGTGGCGGCAGCAGCGTGGGAGCCGGACCTTCCGTCAACGCACTCTTCTTGACGAACGCGACACCGAGCGAGTGCATCCCGGCCGTGGCTGAGAAACGGACTTGCAGCGCGTCATCTGCCGTGAGCTGGTATGGCGACGTCCGATAGATGCCGGTTCCAGAACATCTGGGATCGGGATCGTCGGACTCGACACACTCCCCACCGATGCTGAACCGCGTGATCCGCGCGCCGTCCAGCAGCACGTCGATCTCTTCGCGGGTGCGGATGGCTCGAATCTGCGAATTGGTGAAGTTCCGTCCCAGACGGATCTTCACGACGTACTCGCCGTCGAGCGGGAAGTAATGGCGAACAAGCATGCCGCCGCGAGTGGCGAATGGCAGGTCCTCGCTCATGCGGTCGTCTTGCCTGAGACCACGTGACACGTTGAAGGTCTCGATGGCCGGACCGGTCGCCGGATCGCCAACGGCGAGCCGACTGATCTTCCGCGCCGCGAACATGTACCGCTCGAGCAGCGTCGGCGACATCGAGAGCACCTCGGCGATGTTGTCGAAGCCGTGGTCCGACTCGTCCGCCGGCAGCAGCGATGCGGCGTCTATCTCCAGCGCCAGCAGGTCACGGATCGCGTTGCCATACTCGAACTGGTTCAGGCGATGATCCGCGGGTCGGCCGGGATTCGGATGCGCCGCCGCCTCTCGATCGAGCTCGGTTTCCAACCACGTCACGAACGCGTCGAGGGTCGGCTTGTCAGGGCGCCGGCGGCCGGGCGGCGGCATCTCGCCGCTTCGAAGCTTCCGCACCACCTTTTCCCACGTATCCGCGCCGGCACCGACGTGCTCGACGTCGCTCTCGTCGAGCAGGAGCCCGGCCGTCGCGAGTCTTTCGTTGTGGCAGGTGACGCAGTACTGGTCGAGGAGGGCGCGGGGATCCGGCGAGGCCGTCGAGACGGCGACGGAGGACGTCAGAATGCTCGCGGCCCGCGCGCGCGGGGCCTGAGGTCCGGCTGCGTGGAGTCGGGCCACGTGGAGGTAACACGCCGCAACCACGGCGAGCATGCACCCGCACGAAACGACCCGTGCCAGCCTCAACATTCTGCCCTCGCCCGAAGTTTAGGCCCACCAGCATGCACCGTCAAGTAATGTAACGGCCATCGTAACGGAGCCGCGACCGGTCGCCAGAGGCTCGTTCGAGGACCCCGGTCCGGGTAGGCTGGGCGGAAAGAGGAGTTCACCGACCCACATCGGTCTTGAGGAGGTCCAGAGGACTTCGCGCTGGATTGCCCTTCTATTCAAGACGCGCACCGATTCGAGATCCGAGAAAACGGTTGATCAAAATCGACGGTCAGGTCCCTAGAATGGGGCCGAAGGACCGTCTCGGGTAGACGGTGCCAGTCACGGCGCCGATGGGCGCTTCCTACCCGGCGGCACACGCCGTGACGCGCCGACCTCGATCGATCGTGATGCTCCGGGCGCGACCGTGTCTCGCCGTCCCTCCGCCTCGATATCGAACCCCGACCTTCGGCTTATGAGCCCGACGAGCTATCGGACTGCTCCACCCCGCGTCACATTGTGACCAGACCGTCCCGGCGCGTCGACCTCGGTCGTGTTCAGTCGCGATCGACGCCGAAGGGTAGAGCTATCCGAGGCCCGTCGCGCCTTCCCTTGGCGACGACTCGCGACGAAACGAAGGTCGACACTGCCATGCGCCGTGACTGAACATGCGGCCTCGAACTCTCCTTGGCTACCTATTTCGCAGCCCGGTCTTCGGCACGACCCGCGCTCAGGCTGTTCTCGAGCCCATAGTTCCCCTCGTGACAGGCGTACTCGAACAGGTCGTACGTCGTGTCCTTGTTCAACGGAATCGCCACTTTCCACGGCGCCGAATACACATCCGGATCCTCGATCGTCACCTCGTAGTGGATCGTGTTGGCGTCGGCAAAGGTGAACCGCTCGACCACGTGTAGGGCTTCGCTGCGGGGGAGGCCCCGCGCACCGGCTGTGGCGATATTCGTGGCGATTGCCCCCCTGTCGTTGTAGTTGGTGACCTCGACGACCAGCGTGTTGCCTTCCCACCTGCCGCGCGAGTCTCCGTTCCATTGGCGGACGCCGTCGCCGACGTGTGGCCGTCCATCAAGCGGGATGATGCGAGCCTCGTGAATCATCTCGTACTGGATCACGACATAGCCGGGCGTCTGAAGAATCCGATACCCGGCACCGTATCCCGGCGGAAAGATGCCGCCCGGCACACCCCGTGTGATGCAGCGCTCCCACGGTGTGTGGTTCATCCAGCTGTCGGTGAGATTGATGAGTTTGTTGTTCCGGACGGCAACGGCCGTTTCCTTCACGGGGATCCTGCCGTTGGGCGGGTCGACGACCATGGACCGGCGTCGCGCATTCCGCGGAGCGCTCCCCGGCCCGTCGGCGAAGCCACTCACCTCGCGGACGACGTTGGGGTCCACCGGAGCCGGAGGACGCGGAGGTTGATTCGCCCCGGGGAACCACTTCGCAAGCGGAGCGAGCCGCGCGATGTCTACCTCGCTGGGTGCTTCGAACGGTGTCCGGTCGAAGTTTGTCCAGACTCCCTGGATGTCCGGCTGACCGTCCGGTGTTCGGGGCGGTGTCCACTCGGGTGCCGACTGGGCCTGTCCCGATGCGGGAACCAGTAGTAGCGAGGCGAGCGTAATCGTCGTCAACACCGAACCGAGACCTCTCTGGCTCATCTG
>Ga0310122_10000662_pt1 | contig 21704 bp, 20 predicted proteins | sample CB6_Bottom_1051__FD_203503 | JGI IMG/M metagenome (GOLD analysis project Ga0310122, IMG submission 203503) | Marine microbial communities from Western Arctic Ocean, Canada - CB6_Bottom_1051 | ecosystem: Environmental > Aquatic > Marine > Oceanic | place: Canada: Western Arctic Ocean | collected...
GCATAAATCAGCATCACCGCTGCCCCGGCAATGGCCCCTGCAATCCCAAAAGTGCTGTTAAGGGCGAACAGACCACTTAACGCAGCAATAATGCCAATAATGATCATGTCAATTTTCATTACACTTTTGCTCCTGAAAAAACTTATTCGGCCATTTGCGGAGCTGCCTGCACAGGCCCGGTTTCTTTCGGTTTGGTTTTGGGATACTTGATTCCAATCCAGATGATGGCTGTCATCAGCACGAAAAAGGTCCAAACAATCACTGTGACGTGGAAGCCCGACTCAGCCAGGCTCGGTGCAAATTTTTCCGGGGTCACATCCTTAAACACCTTATAAATATGCCAATCCATCCTCGACAGTTCCCGAATAGTGCCCATCCAACTCATCAGCCAGATATCTGAGAATCCCAGGAAAATAAGAACGTAAGGCCCTAGTGGATTGATCTTTCCATAATGCACTTTTCCGGTTTTAGTCGCGATGGTATAAAAAATATAGTTAATAAAGGTAACGGTCACTAAACAGAATGCCGCCGTATTTTTTGAAACCATCAGAGCCAGAAACGCCAGATTATCCGGCAAAACCATATCTGGATTCATGCCGGGTTCAGGAAGCATGGTGGCGAAAAAGCGTCTGGGAGTGAACCAGATTGTGACGGAAATAACAATCAACACGAATCCAAACTTCATAGCTGGGAAAAATCTTTGAGCGTTCTCAATCCGCTTCATACTGACCCACATATAAATATTACTAGCGCTGAACATGGTTCCCACCAAAAGCCCTTGCACCAGCATGAACATGGATTCCCGGTCGGACATAATATACATGCCGATGGTTGCGTCATATCGGTAAATTTCGGCGACGAAAATGTAACCCATTGCTGGCAGGGGAATCATGATGGCAACGCCGATGATGTTGCCGATATAACCGACCCAGTCATAATATTCCCGCTCTTCTTTTTTATCTGACCACAGGTACATATATGCACCGATGATACAAACCATATAACCGCCAAAAGTTCCGTTGCCCACCAGCCGGTGATAGTTCAGGGGCATCCAAATTGAAGTGGTAATCCTATCCCACTCCCCCATCGTGAGGAGGTCGGCAAGAGGTTTTGTCGGGGCCTGCATGAAGGTTGCAGGGCCATCCAGGGCCATCAACAGAGTGAGACCAAAGACATTCAGAAATATGCCAGTAACAATATGCCGCCCCTTTTTATTGGCCTTGTTCAGCGGATCCCATGAGTAGACATAGATGTACATGATCACCGTTTCCAGAATAAACAGGGTGGGGTAGGCCACCATGAAAAGGACCGGAAAAGAGGAGATGAGATAAGTAATAAAGTCTTTATAGGCAACCAACATAATAAAGAGGAAGAGACCTCCTGTCAGAGCCGTAAAACTGTAGCAAATTCCAATTACTTTGGTGATTTCATGGGCAAGACGCTCAAATTTGAAATCCGATTTGGCAAACATGATGGCATTGGAGAGCAGGCCGCCGACCGCTCCATTAACCAAAGCCAGAATAATTGCGGAAACTTCATAATGCTCTACCGGTGTCAGTGGCAGGGAGATCAGAGCTCCAAACACCGCGCCGACAAAGGCGGATGCCCGGATATTCATCAAGCGGTGGAAATAATTCAGGAAACTGACTATTAAAGCGCCGAATGCGCAAGCCCATAGGCCAAACAAGACGCCATGATGGATCCCGATTATGATTTCACCGGTGATGCCTATAACAACGCCTATGAGAACACCCAAAAACACGTTTGACAGGATAATCGCTTTGCGAACTCCTTGGGTCCGGCGGGCACCCATAACCTCCATGATGACCACAAACATGGGGCAACCGAGAATGAAAGAAGCGAAGAGAATATGCATCTGGGCAGCAAACCAGGTGAGCTTGCGGTTGCTAAAATCCAGGAACGAGAACTCTTCAAACTCGTGATCTGCGGCGGGCCCAATATCTGTTAAATAGGAAAGATCTTCTTCATCGTCGCTTTCTTCCCCGTCTTCCTCTTCGTCCTCTTCGTCCTCTTCGTCCTCTTCATCTTCCTCATCTTCTTGGGCGTATGCCAAGGTCTGAAAACTCAGATTCAAAATGATGGAATTAGAAGAGACAGAGAGAAAAGGGGTTAAATGCCCCAGCAAATAAATAAAAATCAGGCAGATCAGGGATTTAAAAAAGGTGTTCTTTAAAGAACTTTGAGATTGTTTTATCATCGATAAAATGAAAGGCCTGTTTAGAAGGCGATAAGTAGCTGTTCCCCAACTATGGGAAACCTCAATTCTCCAATACTTTTAACCTGTTTTGAGGTTAAAAGGCTTAAAGAAAGTAGAGAAATATCATACGGGTTAAGTAAAGTCAAGGACTTTCAAAACTACTGCTAATAAAAGGTTTTTCCTGTTTTATGGGCAGGAAATAAGGAGGTTTGTAAAGGGGAGAAAAGCAGAAATGAGGGGGTCATTCTGGTGTGGAACTATCCTCGTTTAAATCCAGTGGCATGATGAGCAGAGCAAAACCCATGGATATACTGAATACAGAGAGCAAACCCACAAATATTTGCGGCCACTCTGACTGAATGATTTTCACGGACCAAACGAAAAGGAACCCGCCCAGCACCATGAGGGCCAGGCCACCAATTCTAATTTTCCAGTTACTCATTATTAACTCCCACTGAAGTCAGAGCTTTTTTCTTGCGGTCTATGAGTATCAAATTGCGAATATAGATAATGCTTCCCATACTTTGTCCGACAATGAATACAGGATCCTGCTTGTGGATGGCATAAGCCAAAAGCACCACTGCACCACCTATACTGCAATACCAAAAGGCAAGAGGGATGGTGCTTTCTCTTTTTTTTTCGGAAACAACCCACTGGATTATAAAACGGGCGCCAAAAAGGGCTTGCCCTATAAATCCAATGATCAGCCATTGGTTTACTGTCATTTAATCCTCCTTGATAATATCATAGTTGATCTGTCGCTTTTTCATCCAGCGGATGGCCATTAAGTCCAGGAAGGAAGAAAACAGGCGGTTGCGAATGTTGTATTTTGATTCCCCATGAAGCCGGGGATGGTGACTGACTTTGACCTGGGTGACCCGGAACCCTTCCATTTTCATTAAGGTAGGAAAAAACCGATGCATTCCTTTGAAGAACTTTACCTTATCGAAGCACTCTCGGCGAAATGCTTTCAGGGAGCAACCGGTATCAGCAATTTCCTCTTCGCTCAATTTATTCCGCACAGCATTGCCAATAATTGAGGAAACCCTTTTGATCCACGGATCATTCCTTTTATGGCGCCAGCCGCAGACCACATCATAGTCCTGCATCTTTTCCAGAAGAAGAGGAATGTCGGCAGGGTTGTTCTGCAAATCGGCATCGAGGGTAACAATAATTTGCCCCCGTGCCGCTTTGAACCCAGCCGAGAATGCCGCGGATTGCCCATGGTTGTGGCCGAATTGGATAAGCCTGATGCGTGGATTGTGCTTCTGCAAAGATTCGATCAAATGAGCGCTTCCATCGACACTTCCATCATCAATAAGAATAATTTCGTAACTCAGGTTCAGTTTTGATAGTTCTGCCTCCAGCTTGTCCTCAAGGGGAATCAGGTTGTCCCGTTCATTGTATAAAGGAATAACAATAGACAACTCAGGATTATTCATGAATGTTATGGAAAGGGTGTTGGTTTAATTGCTTACTGGGTCCAGCGCGTTATGCTCATCATTTGCCTTCATGCCCCGAAGGGGTATCACGCTGGCAGATTGTGCCGCAAGTTGTCCACAGGCACCGAGTATGTCTGTTGCCCGGTTTTGCCTAATGAATGCAGAAAAATTCTTTTCGATCAAATAATTTTGAAAATTCAAAACTCTCTCTTCGGAGGGAGGTCTGAATTCAGAGGAGTCAAAAGAATTAAAAGGAATCAGGTTGATCTTACAGGGAACATCTTTCAACCATTTTGCCAGTCTGCGGGCATCTTCATCTGAATCATTGATGCCTGCAAGCAGGACATATTCAATAGTGTGCCTCCTCTGGGGTTTTAATGGATATTTTTTAAGGCAATCCATCAAGACCTCAATGGGGTATTTTTTATTTATAGGCATCAACTGGTCACGGGTGGCATTGTCGGAAGCGTTGAGAGAAATAGCAAGGTTAATGGCCAGGTTTTCTTTTTGAAAAGCTTTCATTTTGTCAACCAGTCCTGAGGTGGAAACGGTTATTTTTCTTGTTGAGATCTTCATAGCCTCCGGGGAGGTCATGAGACGCAAAGCATCCACAACCGGTCCATAATTATCCAAGGGTTCGCCCATCCCCATAAAAACGATATTGGTGATTTGGTATTCCTGTTCTTGGTTGATGGCGAGGTGCTGACCGATAATTTCACCTGCTGTCAAATTTCGTTTCAGTCCCAGGCTGGCTGTTAAACAGAACGTACAATTCAAACGGCACCCCACTTGTGTAGAAAGGCATAAAGTGTTTCTGGAATCTGATGGCATCCAGACACTTTCAATAACCGCTCCATCATCCAATTCAAATAAATATTTAATTGACCCGTCCTTTGAATGGGTTCGACTTTGAATTTTTGGAAGGGCAAAATAAAAATTCTCTGCCAAACGGGAACGCAAAGATTTTGAAAGATTGGTCATCTCATTAAAGTCCCTGCAATGATAATGATAGACCCAGGTGAATACCTGATGAACCCGATAGGTTTCAATCCCCCAATCGGAAAACAGTTCCTGGAGTCTGAACTCCGTAGTTCCAAAAAAGTTTTGTGGGCTGGATGGGTCTGGGGTTTTCATTTTCATGCAAACAGGAAACGCTTCAATAATTCAAGTGGTTTCATAATTGTTGAGGAAATTTTTTCCGGTTTACGGGGCACTGCCCGATTATTAGATTCAATATAACTCATTGAAAAATAATAAACTATAAAATTTAGAAATTCTGGTAGATTTTTCCCGGTTGCAACCACCTGCAAAAGAGGATATTTTTATAGCTACTTGATATTTAAAGAGTCATCAATATTTCAGGGTTTGGCACAGAACCTGAATACAGGGAATCTTATGCAAATTGTTGAATGTTTTAAAATCCTAAACGTGTCCCCCGGAGAAGATTGGCGAAAGGTGCGTAAATCCTATCACTCCCTTGCCAAACAATTTCATCCGGATATCAATCCGGAAAAAAGGTCCGATGACACCCGACTGAAAGAAATCAACCAAGCTTTCGAATATCTGGAAACCCATTATAAAGCCGCCCATAATGTTCTGCCAGACCAACGGGGGGCTTTTACTCCAAAGAGAAACCCTGATATATGGGGTAGCCTGTTCGATAGTCTGAGGGATAATTCTGCCGTACAACGGGTATTCCGTTCAGGGTTAAGTTTTCTGGTTGAACTGGATACCAAAATCTTCCAGTTGGATATTCAAAAAGACATAAAAATATCAGAATCAATCCTGCAAAAAGGTGCCAGCCTTCATTTGAAATCGGGTAAAGAGCGTTTTGAAATAAAAGTTCCTTCTGGGGACTGGAATCAGATGTCCCTTAGAATACCGGGCAAGGGGGAAGGGAGTTTGTTTTCCAAAAGGCGTGGGGACCTTGTATTGAATCTTAGTGTGCCTATTCAGAAAATCGCAAAACCCGAGAATCCCCGCTTTTTTTATGAAGTAAAAATCTTGCGTGATCAAATTACCAGTGGAAAGGTAATGACTTTGAATTCTTCAGAGGGTCCCATTAAGTTCATTCTTCCTCGAAATACCCATGATGGCCAGAGTTTTACTCTTCAGTCTCGGAGAGAGGGGACGGGCGAAGCTGAAACTCTTCATATTCTCACTGTACGTCTGAATTGAATCCCACCAGTGGGTTTAATTTCCCGTGGCTTTCCACATTTTTTAAAATAACGTTTTATTAGGAGGATACCCTCACACTCGGCGTGGGAACAATAAGCAATGGCTGGTAGAGCCGAGTGAACGTTTGCTCGCTTTAAAGCCATTACTCACGCCAGCGGAGGCTCTCCGCGTCCGCTTGCGGCGGGGTTGTTCATTTATTTTATCATGCAAAAGTTTTCAGCATATACACCATGATTCCGGTGCTTAACAAGGATATAACCAATGTACATGCCACCAAGCTTAACAAAGGCGCAGGGGGAGGAAGGTTAATGTTTTTCTTCAACCAAATGCTTCCCAAACCCAAAGCCAATAGAGCCAACCCTAAACAAGCCCAAGTGGATTGAGCGATGAAGCTGGTGAACACCACATCTGCATCCATGTTGCCAAGAAGGGCGACCGACCAACCTAAAGGCGGCAAACACAAGATATAGGCCCAAAGTGCTGGATTGTTTTCCTGGGATTGGTATCGGGAATAAAAACGTAATCCGAGATAACCCATTCCCGCAATTAAAATCCAGGCGATCAATTCATTTATATCCTTTTTGCGTTTTTCATCGCGGATATGTCTAAATGCTCCTAGGACATATTTGGAAACTTCGTCTGCCTCCATTTCATAAAACCCGCCTTGGTCGGTGTCAAAAGCAAATACCCGAGCGGTGGTCGATTCCGCAGGCAGGGAAATTGCCCTGTATTTATCCTTTCCCGCAGATTCTATTTCAAGGTAGACGATGCCAGAATGATATTTGAGATTGTATTTTTCCATTTCCGAGAAGCGGGTGGCATATCTTTTGTTTTCCTGATAAAACTTTTCCTGAATTTCTATCAGGTCAAGAAGTGCCTGTCTGGCCTGCACATCGGCATCCACCTCGAAAATAGGGCCGCATGAGTTGAGAAAAACGAGAAAAAAAGAATAGGTGAAAAATCGGATAAGTGATTTCATCAGTTTAAACTGGCAAACAATGGACATAGAGGTATCGGTATAATGGAAAAGGTCAATGTATAACACAGGACCTCATGACGGACAAGAGACACTTGGCTGTTTGTTTTTTTTGTGATGATACCATTTAGGAGTCTCTATGTTGAGCAAATATAAGTTTGTAACAGGAAACCCCAATAAGGTGAGGGAAGCCGGAGAAATTCTTAACCTCACCCTTGAACCGGTTTCAGTTCCAGGCCTTATTGAAATCCAGACCCCGGACCTGGATGATGTGGTTCGACACAAAGCCCAGCAAGCCTATTCAGCTTTGCAATGCCCGGTGATGGTGGAAGACTCTGGATTGGTGTTCCATGCCTGGAATGGTTTGCCCGGTGCATTGGTCAAATGGTTTGAAGAAACGGTGGGTTGTCAGGGGATGTTGAAGATGGTCAAGGATTTTGATGATCGGTCAGCAACAGCGATATGCTGTTTCGCTGTTTATGACGGGAAAAACATGCAAATTGCCCTTGGCGAAGTGAATGGAACTATTTCAGACAGGATCCGTGGAGAAAATGGTTTTGGCTGGGATGTGATTTTTATCCCGGAAGGTCATGAACGAACTTATGCAGAAATGTCCTCGCAGGAAAAAAACGCCATTTCCCACAGAAAAAGAGCCTTGGACAAACTAAAACACTACTAGGCGTAGGGCGGTTATATTCTTCCCTAGCCTTCCTGCCCCGGAGGGATACAACTGGGGGGAAGCAGATTAAGCCGAGATAACTTGTTGCTAGCCAGAGAGTACTCTTGCTCATTGCCACCGGCGGCTCGCCGGCGCCTAGTGGAGGTGTGAATATAGATTTTTAAAAGCTTGTAGGTAGCGAGGGAGTTTCTGGTATATGGCTTCTGTTTCCTGTTCAGTGGGTTTTTGATTGACGCGTTTGTAGTCTGCGATCATTTCTGCCCATTGAGGTTGGTCTTCAGTCCAGCGGTTTTGTATTGCCAATGCAATACATTGCTCATCATCGGTTACCACTTCAGACTCCACAAAACCGCGAATGCTCTTCATAGCCATGGTATAAGTATGTCCAAACCGTTGCAGGGCGGCACTCTTGAAATAATCGGTACTTCCTTGTTTTAAGACTTCATCCAACCTTTGCAGGTTCCAGTCCAAATGAGTCAGTAAAACCTTTTTCTGCTGTAATGGAGTTTGAGACATAGCCAAGAACCTTTGATAAAAAATCGCTGAAATGATACTTTATCTTAATTTTAAATTCTCAAATGAATTTTATAACATTATGAGTAGTGATAACGCTGAAAATATTTTTATCGATAATGGCGATGGTACGGTCACCTGCAAGGCGCAGGGTTTGATGTGGTGCAAGACCGATAGCATGAATGATTTGAAGAAATGGGTCAATTATCAGGATAGCGGCGATTATGTGCGTGAATTAAGAGAAAAAAAATATGCCGGATATGATAATTGGCGGCTACCCGAAAAAGATGAAATGTTGACCCTGTTTGATAAAAAATTTGAAAATACGGACCAGTTTGGCAAGACTATTTACATCAGCGATCATTTCGCCTCCGGGGGAGGGTTTTCCATGATCGCGCAACAGGTGACTGGCCGGATGCGCACATGGGTGTTAAATATCCGCGATGGAGAGTTCAGCCATCCTGAGGGACTCTGGACCTTGACCGAAGCGGCCAGGGCTGTCCGGTCCCTTTAAAATAACAAACCGTTTTTTCAAACGGTTTAGTTGGAGAAAAAATATGAGTGAGGAAATCTATCATCCTCCGGAGTCCGTTTCCGCAAAAGCATTGATCCAAAACATGGAACAATACCGGGAAATGTATGAGCGTTCCATCCTTGAACCGGAAAAGTTTTGGGCGGATGAGGCGGAAAAGTTCACCTGGTTTAAGAAATGGGATCAGGTGCGTGACTACAATTACAATATCAAAAACGGGAACATACACATCGAATGGTTCAAAGGGGCAGAAACCAATATTACGGTCAATTGCCTGGATCGCCATTTGGAAAAACGGGGAAACCAGACGGCTATTTTATGGGAAGGGAACGAACCCGGTGAGAACCAGAAATTAACATACCGCCAACTGCATGAAGAAGTTTGTAAATTTTCCAATATTCTAAAACGCCACGGGGTAAAAAAGGGCGATCGCATCTCTATTTATATGCCCATGGTGATGGAATTGGCTATTGCCATGCTGGCTTGCGCGAGGGTAGGGGCGATTCACTCTATCGTTTTTGGCGGTTTTTCGCCAATAGCCCTGGCGGATCGGATTGTAGATTCCACCTGCACCGTTCTCATTACCACGGATGGAGGATTTCGTGGTGCGAAATCGGTCCCTTTAAAACCCAATGCCGATGAAGCGATGAAGTTGGCTGAAAAGGCAGGCGTAGTTGTTAAAACCTGTATTGTGTCCCAGCGGGTGGGCGAAAAGATTTCCGTGCAAATGCAGTCCGGTCGAGATTACTGGTGGCATGAAGAAATGCAAAATGCCGATCCTGTTTATGATGCGGAAGTCATGTCTTCGGAGGATCCCCTGTTTATTCTCTATACTTCCGGCTCAACAGGAAAACCCAAAGGGGTCCAGCATAGTGTGGGCGGATACATGGTCTACACAGCTCTAACTCACAAATACATTTTTGATTATCAGGACGGTGATATCTGGTGGTGTACGGCGGATATTGGCTGGGTCACAGGTCACTCATATATCATTTATGGGCCGTTGGCCAATGGAGCGACAACGGTTATGTTCGAAGGTATTCCCACTTATCCGGACGCGGGAAGATTTTGGGATGTTGTGGACCGGCTTAAAGTCACCCAATTTTATACTGCCCCGACGGCGATTCGTGCGCTCATGTCTCATGGTGATGAAACACCTGCCAAATATGACTTGTCGAGTTTAAGGATTTTGGGGACGGTTGGCGAACCGATTAATCCGGAAGCATGGCGTTGGTATTATAAAAACATAGGAAAGGGGAATTGTCCTATCGTAGATACCTGGTGGCAGACGGAAACCGGTGGCATTTTGATTACCCCTCTGCCCGGTTGTACTCCAGCTAAACCGGGCTCGGCAACCTTGCCCTTTTTTGGTATAAAACCCGTGGTGATCGAGGCGGAAACCGGCAAAACACTTGAAGGCAACGGTGTGGCAGGAGTGCTGGCGATTTCTGAACCCTGGCCGGGTCAAATGAGAACAATTTATGGCGATCATGAACGTTTTGAGGAAACCTATTTTAAGCTTTATCCCGGTTATTATTTCACCGGTGACGGTTGCCGTCGGGATGAAGACGGTTATTATTGGATCACTGGTAGGGTTGATGATGTTATCAATGTAGCCGGCCATAGAATCGGAACTGCTGAAGTGGAATCAGCTCTTGTTCTTAATGAAAATGTGGCGGAAGCCGCAGTGGTAGGATTTCCCCATGAAATAAAAGGGCAGGGAATCTATGCCTATGTTTCCCTTATGGATGGAGTGCAACCGGATGAAACGTTAAAGAAAACACTGGTACAGTTTGTACGAAAAGAAATTGGGCCGATTGCCGCACCGGATATCATACAATGGGCTCCAGCGCTTCCAAAAACCCGCTCAGGAAAAATCATGCGACGTATTTTGAGAAAAATCGCTGCCAATGAAGCCGATCAATTAGGAGATATCTCGACTTTAGCAGACCCATCCGTTGTAGATAATCTCAAGTCTTCTTACTTGGAAATGTTTTCTAAGGAAAGATAGGACAAAAAGCAGGCAACCGGGATCATGGAGTCGAATCAAGATTCAACTCCATGATTTCTCACTCCTACAGTGAAAAGAGAAAGGTCTCCTCTTCCCCCCCAAAAAACTTTGAAAGTCTCTAATATTTTTGCAACCAGTGGGATAGCAATCTATTTTAAGCAAATCTTGTCAGCTGTCAATCGAAAGTTTTGATATTGTGTAAATAAAACGTTAATTAGCTAATTTGGACTTGTTTGGAAGGAAATAAAAGGGGAAGCGCTTTTGGTTTTCAGGCGTTTTTCGGTGATAGTCTGTTTTGCTTCCTTTAAGCCTTTTTGTGCTGAATTATTAAGAGGTTCCAGTTGAATTGCTGTGTTGAATGCTGATCTTGCCTCCAAGGATCGGCCTTGTTTGAGGTAAGCCCACCCCAATCCATCAAAGGCATCGGGTTGACTGGGGTTCCTGCGGATTTCTTCATTAAACAGGTTGATGGCCATCAGGATATCATCCTTGATAAAGTGGATCCTTCCCAGTTTGGTTCGCGCTGTGGTCTGCATCTGGAAGGGTGCAATGGCGTTGGAACCTGTTACCCTTTCAAATACAGGGTTGGGATCTGGGTTTAAAGCCAAACATTGTTCTAACATGGTGATAGCCGAATCATACTTTTCTAACCAAAAATAAACATAACCCATTCCCTTGCGGGCTTCGGATTTGTTGGGCTGAATTTTAATAGAAATCCTGAACATTTGCATGGCCTTGTCATACAATTGTTTTTGATAGTACGTCCAGCCCAGGGAATTGTATGCCTGCCAGCCAAAACGTTCCTTTTTCAGCAATTCCAAAAACTCCGGTGTCAGCGCAAAATCGGGATCCAGAGATATTGCTTTAAGAAAGTATTCCACTGCTAGATCAGGATTTCTCGAATTGTAATGAATCCAACCGAGAGCCATATAAGGCGAGGCACGAAGAGGATATTCTTTTAAAATCTTTTCAAAATACTTTCGGGAACTTTCCCTGGACCCGCTTCTCAGAACGCTCCAGTCCAGCTTGTAGGCCAGATTCTTGTTTTCGGGGTCATACTTCAAAGCCATTTCCAGATAGGGGATGGCATCCCGGTAATTTTTTAAGGCATACAAGGACAGGCCGAGCCCTTTAGCAGAAGACACCTCATAATCTTCATGCTCAATGGATTTGAAAAACTTGTCAATGGCATACCCATATTGTTTTTTCTGGAACTGGCTCCAGCCCAGCCCGTTATAGGCATGGGCCAGATTATATTTAGTAGAAGGCCATTCTTCATCAGTCACATAATCATGATAAATTAGGGTTGCCTTCTTGTAGTCGCCTTTTTTTAAAGCTTGGTCAGCTTTATATAGTTGTTTGTCCAATCTTTTTTGCACCTGTTCAAGGCCGAGTAGGGCGGTACTGTTATTAGGGGAAACCTCCTGAGCTGTAAGAAAATAATCTCGAGCTTTGTAATACTCGTTACGGGCAAGAAAAACCTTCCCATATTGATTGTAAAGATGAGCCCAGTCATTGTATCGATCCAATAACTCATCCAGTTTCTCTGCTGCGATCTGGTATTTTCCTAAATCCATATAATATTGGACATAAACGGCCTGGTGCTTTTTGATTTTCTGGATTTCCTGTAGGCCCTTGAAGGCTCCTAAGAAATTCGGGTAGATCTCCAGGATCTCCCTGAATATTTTTTCCGATTTATTGATTTGTTTTGCATGCAAAAGGCTCCAGGCCAGGCCATTTATCGCATCCAGGTTTGGAAATTTTGTTTTAGTAAGGTCGTCAAAAAAGTCAGCCGCTTTGGTGTATTTGCCCTGATGAAAGCTTTCCCATGCAGAATCTAAAGACTCCGTATCTTCCAAGGGCATTCCCAGAAGGAGGCTACGATATCGGGGAAACTCAACCGGCAATGTGAATATCGAACTCGATTCAGGGTTTGAGGGAACAATTTCCCAGTGAAGGGTGTTTTGGTTCTGGTTCCAGGCTTCCCACATTTCCACCAACTCTTTTACCTTGGTAGGACCAAAAATTTTTCCCAGCTCTTCTTTGGCAAGTTGGCTCCGCCTTTGTGCCAGATGTATGAAAGCCATCCCTTTATGAACTTCATAGGAATGTGGGGCAAATCTTTCTGCATGTTCAAAACTTTCCAGAGCTTTTTGGTAATGTTTTAAACTGAAATAACACCAGCCCATACCCAACAAGGGAGTTGGGTCTTTTTTGTACAGGGTATGAGCCTGTTTGAAAGCCGTGAGTGCTTTGTCAAAACGTTTTTGAAAAAAATAGGTCCAAGGCAGAAGTTGAATAGCTTCCTTGTTGTCCGGGTAATTGGCCAGGGTCTTTTTAATATAAAATTCTGATACAGCATATTCTCTGCGGTTGAACTGATGCCTGGCGAATTGTAGGTCGATATACTCGCCCTGTTCAAATATCGGAAGAGAGGTTTCCTTGGCTACGGAAACAAAGTTCACTAGCGCATTTCGTGTTTTGTGATAGGTTTTTTCCAGGGTACTGCAACCCGTCCCCAGTAATATGAAAAAGACCAAAATGCTGAATGGTTTTATAAATCGCAAAGTCCAACTCCGTAACAGGAAGAAGTATTTCTATTATTTATCGGTATTTGGACAAAAATTTTAAGCTATTTATTGGATAATACGTAGATGTAAGGGTGTTTTTTAACCCATTTCAGCAATATTTCAAGAAAAACCGGAGTAATTATTTGAAGTCTAGATATTTTTTGTAAAACTTCATTAAAATGGTACTATTCTCCATTTTCCAACTCCGGCTAAAACAATGGATTTTTTAAAAATATTCATTATTATCAGTTGTTTTTTCCTGTTTTCTGCCTGCTCCGATAAAGCCGAAGACCAGGCCCGTCAGGATATCCATCCCAGCTTTTCTGAACTGCCAGAGGTGACGGAAGACTCCTCCCCCATCTCTGATCAGCGGGTGGTACCGGTTCAACTTTCTCCTGAAGATCAGGCCAAAGCCAGTAAGGCTCCTGAAGCGATGGTTTTCATAAAAGGGGGGTGTTTTATTATGGGAAATGATTATGCCCAGGAAGATGAAAAACCGGAGCATGAGGTTTGTGTAGATGATTTCTATCTGGATAAATATGAAGTGAGCCAGGCGCGCTGGGAAAAAGTGATGGGATTTATGCCCTCCAGATTCAGTGGAGCTGATTTGCCTGTTGAGCAGGTCAATTTTCTTAATGTGCAGAAATTTATCCTGAAATCGGGAGGCTCCTGCCGTTTACCGACCGAAGCGGAATGGGAATATGCGGCGCGGGGAGGTGCTACAACCCGCTATTATTGGGGGAATATGGCGCACGGTAAGTATGCGTGGTTTGAAGATAATTCCGAGAAAACGACACATCCCATTGGCAGTACGGCTCCCAACCAGTATGGAGTTTATGACATGATGGGAAATGTTTGGGAATGGGTCAACGACTGGTATGAGCCCTATTATAAAATTCGCTCGAAAAACAATCCCCAAGGGCCGGAGACAGGAGAATCAAAAGTTGTGCGGGGTGGTTCCTTTAATTCCTCCGCCGGTGCTTTGCGCATTACCAACCGGGTCTGGTTGCATCCTAAAAATAAAGTTTTTCCGAAGGTGACGACCTATGGTCAGGTAATGAACGAAGTTTTTAACTATATTGGCTTCCGCTGTGCCCAGTTCATTCCCACCCCTTAGCAGGGGAGGCGGATAACAGAGACTCGTCAAGCTACCACTCTTTGCTCACCTAAAGCTAGTGTTCATTGTACCCCTTCGGGGCAAAGGGCTAAGGAAGGAGTACCACTGCCACGCCTTAGCGGCATTCGCTACACAGGCCGAACATATCGAGTTTGTGAGAGGTGATGGTGAAACCGTTCCGGCTGGCAACTTCTTCCTGAAACTTTTCGATGAGGGGATGGTTGAATTCGATGATTTTTCCGCACTCGGTACAAATCATGTGATCGTGATGCCCATGCATATATTTATGCTCATACCTTTTTTGCCCGTCTCCAAAATCCAGTTCCGAAGCCAGGCCGCTTTGGGTCAGTAGAGCCAGAGTGCGGTATACGGTGGCCAGTCCCACTTTAGGGTCGGCTAAGGTGACCTGATTATAAAGTTCTTCGGCGCTGACATGGTTCTCGCATTCCAGAAAAGCATTGAGGACCGTGCGTCTTTGCCGGGTGATCTTCAACTTGTTTTGAACAATATAATCTTCAAGAACTTCTAATTCTTTGCTGGCCATAACTTCCTTAATCAACCAAGTGAGATTGGATGCTCTCAGGCTAATCTAACATGAGCATTATTAGGGGTCAATCATGTCCCTAGAGTTAGGGTGCTAAATTTTAGAAATAGTTCTACTCAACAAAAATTATTTAGAATTAGCAGGAATTTTCGCAATTTCGGTTGCCAGTTCCTGGGCAGAACATTCCTTTTGCTCACCCGTTTCCATATTTTTCAATATAAATTTACCGGAGCGGATTTCGTTTTCTCCAAGAATGAGAGAAAATCGGGACTGCGTTTTATTTGCCTTACGCATTTGGCTTTTCATGCTCCCCATTTCATAATCCCTTTCTACCCAGAATCCTTTTAATCGCAGTTCGTGTGCAATCTGAAAGCCGGTAGTTTTTGTTTCCTCACCCAGGCAGACGATAAAAACATCCGGATATTTTTGCAAGTTTTTCATGTCGTTAAAAGGTACCAGAGAGACAAGTCGTTCCAGACCCAGGGCAAAACCGAAACAAGGCGTGGAGGGACCATCCAGTTCTTCTACCAGGGTGTCGTAACGACCCCCACCACAAATTGCGTTTTGAGCGCCTAAATTTTTTGAGGTGACCTCAAACGCGGTTCGGTTGTAATAATCCAAACCACGAACCAGGCTGGCATTTACAGAGTAGGGGGTACTGGCAGAATCCAGAAGGGAACGGACTTCCGAGAAATGTTCGGCACTGGCTGCATCCAGGTGATCGATTATTTTTGGCAGACCTACAGCGACCTTACCGCATTGTTCCACCTTGCAATCTAGGACTCGTAAGGGGTTACGCTGGTATCTTGCTTTGCAGTTGGAACAAAGCTGATCTAGAGATTTTTCTATTTCTGCCTTTAAGAGTTCCCGATAGCGGGGTCTGCACTCCTGGCTCCCCAGGCTATTTATCTCAAGTTTAATGTTGTTGAGACCCAGTTCTCTGAAAAACTCCATTAGCATAGTCATCACTTCTACATCGACAATCGGACTGGGTGAGCCCATGGCCTCTACCCCAATTTGATTGAATTGCCTCAACCGGCCCGCTTGTGGTCGCTCATAACGAAACATGGGGCCGATATAAAACATTTTGAGCACAGAAGGAGGATTGTACATCTTGTGTTGCACATAGGCGCGAACGACTGAAGCGGTTCCTTCTGGTCGCAGTGTGATGGAGTCGCCTCCACGATCATTAAAAGTGTACATTTCCTTTTCTACGATATCCGTGGCTTCGCCAATGCTACGTGAAAACAATCGGGTGTCTTCAAAAATGGGAAGGCGGATTTCCCTGAAGCCGTATCGCGGAAAAATATTATGTGCAACAGACTCGATGTACTGCCATTTCCAGATTTCATCGGGCAGGATATCTTTAACACCGCGTATGCTTTGAATTTTCATAATTGATAGGTTTTATACTGACTATCCCCTGGCGACTGCTCGCCGCAGGGGCGTGATATCTCTTCATTAGCTTTCATGCCCCGGAGGGCTACAACTGGGCAGGAACTCTTTCAGTTCAGATGAGTTGTTGCTAACCACCCTCTATCGAGGGAGGCAAATAGCGATAGTTTATTAAGCCGCCAATACGAATTGAGCACTGTAAAAGTTATTGCCCATTTCTTCCGGGCATTGCCACCGGCGGTTCGCCGATTATCCGCTCAACCATTTGAACCAACTGCCCTTATTTACCGTAGCGGCGAGGCGTTTTTCTGACATTTCCACATCATTTTTACTGCCGATGAAGAGAGGCAAGCGGTCGTGAATACTGGTCGGAGTAATATCCAGAATCCGTTGGTTTCCTGTTGAAGCTTTTCCTCCGGCTTGTTCCACGATGAAAGCCAAGGGTGCTGCTTCAAAGGAGAACCGCAATTTTCCTTTTGGGCTTTTCGTATCTTTTGGATACATGAAGATTCCACCCTTCAATAAAGTCCTGTGAAAATCTGCCACCAATGAACCTATGTAACGTAATTTATAGGGCCGCCCTGTAGAGGGGTCGTCTTCCTTTAAATAAGCCACCAAGTCCTTTTGTGATTCATCCCAAATCACCCAGTTGCCTTCGTTGATACTATAGGTGGAGCCCCGCTCAGGGATAACCAGATCGGGATGAGAGAGAAAAAACTCACCTAGTGTCGGGTCAAGCGTAAACCCGTGGACACCTTGACCGGATGTGTAGACAAAAATCGTGCTGGAACCATATACAATGTAACCTGCGGCAATTTGGTCCTCACCTTTTTGCATGAGATCTTCGTCCGTGACGATATCGCCTAAACTTTTCTTCCTGTAAATAGAAAATATTGTACCGATATTGACATTGACATCAATGTTGGAAGACCCATCCAGAGGATCCATCATGAAAATATATTTTCCACGGTCGTCTTCAATGGGAATTATAAAAGGCTCTTCCTTTTCTTCCGAGGTGATCGCGCATACTGTGCCAGACTGACCTATAATCTTAGTGAAAGTAATGTCAGAAAACTCATCCAGTTTTTTAACTTCTTCTCCATGAATATTTATTTTTCCGGTAAGCCCGAAGATATCCTCCCCAATCCCAGCGCTATTGACCTGAAGAGATATAATCTTGGCCGCCACCATAATTTCATTCATCAGGCTGCTGAACTCACCGGTTGCTCCGGGATTAGCTTTTTCCTGCTGTCTGATGTGTTGAACGAGGGTTGTACGTTCCATAGGAATCCAATTACCGGATAAATATCATCCCGGTTTATAATTTGTGATGGATTGGTTTACCGAAAAAGTTTTGGGGACTTGAAAGATGAATTGATGTTGTTCAAAAATAATCCTCGACATATGAAAGGTGGCTGATTCTACATCATTTCGAAAATCCGGGCAATTGAAATGGAACAATCAAGACACGGAAAAGGGAATGGCATTGCGCGCTCTTCCAAATTTTTTTCTATCATTTTCGTTCAGGATCTTTTTTCTCAAACGAATGCTTTTCGGAGTGATCTCCGCCAATTCGTCTTCATTCAGAAAACCAAGAATCTGTTCCAGGCTCATTAATAATGGCGGCGTAAGAATGATATTCACATCAGAACCGGAGGCGCGCATATTACTTAACTTTTTCTCCTTGCAAATATTAACCACCAGATCGTTATCTTTATTGTTTGCTCCGACAATCATCCCGGTATAAACTTTCTCGGCAGGTCCGAGAAACATGGAACCTCTTTCCTGTAAATTGAATAGGGAGAAACCGGTTGTTTTCCCGCTTTCCATGGCAATTAAAACTCCGGTGGTGCGCTGGGCGATTTCACCGCAATGCTTGGTGAAGTTATGAAAATTACGATTGATGATTCCCGTGCCTTTGGTTAACGTGAGAAACTCTGATCGAAACCCGAAAAGCCCACGTGTGGGAATAACGAATTCAAGTCGCGCAGTGGCTCCCCCTTGAATCATGTTTTTCAAGCTGGCTTTTCGTTTTCCCATGGCCTCCATAACGGGCCCCATATAAGCGTCTTCAATATCCAGCATCACAAACTCTTCCGGTTCGTGAGGGACGCCATCAATGTTTTTGATTAAAACTTCTGGCCGGGAAATGGAAAACTCATAGCCTTCACGCCGCATCGTTTCTATCAAAATAGTTAAATGCAACTCACCCCGCCCGGATACCTTGAAGGTGTCCTGCATATCGGTTTCCTCCACCCTGAGAGAAACGTTGGAGCGGATTTCCCTAAATAAACGATCGCGTAATTGCCGGGAAGTGACAAATTCGCCTTCCTGTCCCGCGAAAGGCGAGGTGTTGGAACAAAAATGAATAGCCAGAGTGGGTTCGTCAATTTCAATGACCGGAAGGGGTTCCGGGGAACTTGAGTCCGCAATGGTTTCCCCAATTTCCACTTCTTTCATTCCGGCGATGCCAATAATGTCCCCGGTGACCGCTGACGTTGATTCCACTTTTTTCAACCCTTCAAAACAGTATAATTTGGAAGGGGTAAAGGTCTTCATATCTCCCTGCCGGTCAATCTGGGTATAGGGGGTTTTTACCTTGATCTGTCCCCGCATAATTTTTCCGATGGCGATCCTTCCCACATAATCGTCATAATCCATGGAGGATACCAACATTTGAAAAGGACCATCGGGATCCCCCTGATGAGAAGGAACTTTTTCGATGATAAGGTCAAGAAGAGGGGTAATATCCCGGTCAGGGTCTTCGGGATTGATTCTTGAAATTCCCTGCTTGGCCGAAGTGTAAATGATGGGGAAGTCCAATTGTTCGTCATTTGCACCAAGTTCTACAAACAGGTCAAAAACTTCATCGACCACTTTTTCAATCCGTGCCGCAGGGCGGTCGATTTTGTTTATAACAACAATGGGTTTGAGCCCCAAATCGAGAGATTTTTTCAATACAAACCGTGTTTGTGGCATAGGACCCTCTACGGCATCTATAAGAAGCAGGACCCCATTGACCATTTTTAGAATTCGTTCTACCTCCCCGCCGAAATCCGCATGGCCAGGCGTATCTACGATATTGATCTTATAACCCTTATATTTTATCGCCGCGTTTTTGGAAAAAATAGTGATTCCCCGTTCTCTCTCCAATTCGTTGGTGTCCATGATGCAGGTTCCCGAGAGTTCATTGTCCCGGAACATTCCGCTCTGTTTAAGAAGGCAATCGACCAATGTGGTCTTCCCATGATCAACATGGGCAATGATTCCAATATTTCTGATTGATTCCTGATTCACAATAGTTGCCTGTTATATAAAAAGTTTAAGTTTGAATGCAATTTAATGAATGCTAAATAAGCGGGCAGTAGGATTTCAGCAACGATTCTGCCACGGGGGAGAGGTCAAGCGATCCGGAGCTTATGGAAGGGTATAAACCAATAAGGGGTTAATTTCATTGTCCTGACATTCTGTCCATGATTAATAATGACTTAGCTTAACAGATTGCAGGAAAAAAACCAAAATAATAATTGTAACTTATTGAAATTTATAGCATAATTTTCCCATGGATACCTTAATTCGAGAATTTTCAGAATATTTACGCATTGAAAAAAGACATTCGCCTCACACAGTTTCAGGTTATTGTCGGGATCTGAAGCGATTTGCCAGGGCATTTCCTGCAATTGCAGTGTCTTCTGTGACAACTGCGCAAATTCGCGGGTTTCTTCTATTATTGCGGGAGGAGGGATTGTCGCCAACTTCCATTGCCCGAAGTTTGTCATCGATCAAATCCCTTTTCCGTTATTTATGTGAGGATAAACTACTCAAAGAAAATCCCGCAGAGATTTTAGAAACTCCGCGCCGGTGGAGAAAGCTTCCCGATATCCTGTCCTTGGCCGAAGTGGACAGGCTTTTGCGTTGCCCTGTTCTGGACACCCCCATTGGTTTGCGAAATCAGGCCATGCTGGAGGTTTTATACGCAACGGGAATGCGTGTCTCAGAACTGATATCGATAAAAGGGCATAATTTGGATTTGGTTACCGGTAGCCTGAGAACCATGGGAAAGGGAGCCAAAGAACGTATTGTACCGATAGGGATGGTTGCAAGAAGGTCTCTGGAGGACTATTTATTGAATTCTCGGCCTGTTCTGGCGAGGGGGCAAAGGGTGGAAGAGTTATTCCTGACCCGGCGGTCCAAAGCCATGACCCGGCAGGGGTTCTGGAAACTATTAAAAGGGTACGTGCGCCAGTGCGATATTAAAACCACGGTGTCCCCGCATACCTTGAGACACGCCTTCGCAACGCATTTATTGGAGAGGGGAGCCGATTTAAGATCGGTCCAGCAAATGCTGGGTCATGCCGATATCTCTACCACGCAAATCTACACCCATATCCTTGCAAAAAGAATGTTGGAAGTCCATGACCGGTTCCATCCTAGAGCTGGCTGACCGGCGAGCCGCCGGTGGCGAGGTTTAATGGCCCCCTCTTTTTAAAGAGGGAGTACAACCTCATTTAAGCCGAGGGAACCTCTTCTTTCGCCAGAGAAAGTTATTGCACACTGGCCCCACGCCGAGTGGAATTATTTTCTTGACTGGTTTTGCTATAAAAGATAACATTCCCCCTCGATATCCCTCCTTATGAATTGAGCTTCCGGATTTACAAAGGGTTTGAATTCAAAGGTTTTTTCAAGCCATGATTTTTGAAATTGATAAAATCGATGAAGAGGGTCAGAGTTTTGAAGTGCTCGAACCCAAACAGCACTTTCATATCGACTCACCCGATTGTGTCTTAACGGAAGATGTTAAAATTCAGGGGAGGCTGGAAAAAATCGGTCATGAAATTCTGTGCCAGGGTTTGTTGGAAACGGGTCTCTTGGTAACGTGCACCCGGTGCCTGATTGGTTTTAGTTTTCCGGTAAAAAATAAACTCAGAGTTCATTTCATAGCTAGGGTTGAAAATGACAAGACGAGAAAAGAAATTGAACTTACTGATCTGGATTTTGAGCAGGAATTCTATGAAGAGGGTCGTATTGATCTGTCTTGCCCAGTCCGGGATTTGATATTATTGAGCCTGCCACAAGTTAGGCTGTGCCGAGAGGATTGCTCCGGGTTGTGCTCGCAGTGTGGGACAAACCTGAATGAGAAACATTGCGATTGTAATAACGAAGAGCCTTGCGATCCACGCTTGGCAGTTTTACAAAAATTAAAAGATAAGCTGAAATAGGGAGATATTATGGCTGTACCAAAGAAGAAAACATCCAAATCCAGACAGGGAATGCGGCGGTCTCATTTGAGCCTTAGTGTCCCCGCCTATGTAGAGTGCACCCAGTGCCATGAAATGACCCGCCCGCACCATATTTGCGCACATTGCGGTTATTATAAGGGCAAAGAAGTGATGGAAGTCGAAGCGGTTTAATGCCCCGGTTGTCTCACTTTTTGGTTACCCATTCGCTCTAGAAAATTCCCAACGCCCTCTGGCCGGTGAGCCGCCGGGGCAAAGTGCAACAACTTTCTTGGGCTAGCAAAGAGTTATC
>Ga0310122_10000663_pt1 | contig 21701 bp, 9 predicted proteins | sample CB6_Bottom_1051__FD_203503 | JGI IMG/M metagenome (GOLD analysis project Ga0310122, IMG submission 203503) | Marine microbial communities from Western Arctic Ocean, Canada - CB6_Bottom_1051 | ecosystem: Environmental > Aquatic > Marine > Oceanic | place: Canada: Western Arctic Ocean | collected...
CCCTGCAGACTTCGATCGAAACGCTCGACAAGCAACTCGAGGCCCTCGACAAGACCGCCAGCCTCAACCGGCTCAACTGGGAAATCACCGACCGCTCCAGCGACGACGACGTCACCAACGGCGTCACCTTCCGCCTGCAGGTCGGCGAGGTCACCGTCACCAAGACCTATCGGCTCAAGCGACTCTCCGATGCCGACGTCGACTTGATCACCACCGGCACCAGCCCGGCCAGCCTCGTCGATCGACTCCCCGAAGCCTACCAGCTCGAATTCGCGATCACGCTCGAGAATACCGGTAGCGAAGCCGCCTCGCTGGGCTACCGCCTGCAAGGACCCGTCGGGCTGCCGCTGGAGGATCTCGAGAACTCACGCTACTCCAGCTCGATCAAGTGGGCCCGCAAGAGCGGTAGCCAGATCGAGGTCGTCGATGCCATTTCCTCGGCCGATGTGGCCGAGGTCGAGGACGAAAACGAACGGCAGCAGCAGCCCGCCGAGACCTGGCACTACGCCGGCGTCGACGTGCAGTACTTCGCCGCACTGCTGTTCCCCGCGCCCGATCAGGTCCAGCAGAGTCTCGATCAGAATCTCGACCAGGACCCCCGCGGATACCTCCACCACGCCGAACCCCAACTGGTGTATCGCGAGTCCCTCTCGAGCCTCTACACCCAGATCAGCCTCGTGCTCGTCTCACACGAGATCGAACTCGAACCCGGTGAAACACTCACTCACAAGTACACGCTCTACACCGGCCCCAAGAGGCCCCAACTGCTGACTCCGTTGAGAGCTCCGGATGTGCTCGACGTCACCAACATCTTCTGGATCGGCAAGCACATCTCCCGCGCGATGCTCTACTTCCTCGGGGTCATCCACTCGCTGGTCCCCGGACTCGGCTACGGGTTCGCCATCATCGTGCTGACCATCAGCGTGAGGCTCGGCATGCACCCGCTGACCCGCAAGCAGGCACTCAGCGCCAAGATCATGAAGGACCTCAAGCCCGAAATCGAACTGCTCAAGGAAAAGCACGGAGACGACAAGCAGGCCTTCGGACGGGCCCAAATGGACCTGTTCCGCAAGAACAACTACAACCCGTTTTCCGGCTGCCTGCCGATCATCGTCCAGCTGCCGATCTTCATCGGCCTCTACGGGGCCCTGGGCAGCTCGGTCGATCTCCGCCGAGCCTCCTTCCTTTATATCGACAACCTCGCCGGACCCGACCGACTGTTCCCCCTCGGGTTCACCATCCCCTACCTCGGATCCGACTTCAACCTGCTGCCGCTGGTGACCGTGGGGCTGTACCTGATCAACAACAAAATGTTCATGCCGCCGCCGACGACCGACGAGGCGAAGATGCAGCAGAAGATGATGAACGTGATGATGATCGTCTTCGGCTTCCTGTTCTATCGACTGCCCGCCGGACTGCTCGTCTACTTCATCGTCTCCACGCTCTGGGGCATGGGCGAACGAAAACTGATGGACTTTCTGCCCACACCCAAACCGAAACCGGTGGTCGAAGGCCAGGACAAGCCGCGACGAGGCATCATGGGCCGCATCGGGAACTGGTTTGACACCGCCCAGCAGAAAATGGAAGAACAGAAACAGGACTACGAACGGCAACAGAAGCAACAGAAGAAAGACGGGTCCGGCAAGAGCGGTCGCAAGAAGAAACGACGTCGCTAGCAATCCTCGGACATGCTTATCGACACACCCGACACACTCGACACCATCGCCGCGGTCGCCTCGCCTCACGGCGGTGCCGCTCGAGGAATCGTCCGCATCTGCGGTCCCGATACCCCCGAACTCTGCCGACAACTCTTCTCGCCCGACTCGCCCCAACCCAACCGCTCCACGCGCCCCGCCCGCCCCGGCTCGGCTTTCCGCCAGACCGGGGCCTGGCAGATCGGATCGGGCCCCGCACCTCCTCGACTGCTGAGGATCCAACTGCACCTCTGGCCCAACCGCTCCAGCTACACCGGGCAACCCTCCGCCGAAATCCACACCGTCGGCTCACCTCCGGTTCTCCAGAAACTGCTCGAAGAACTGCTCGCACACCAGGCGCCCCGCGTACGAGCCGCTCGGCCCGGTGAGTTCACCCTCAGAGCCTTCCTCGCCGGACGGATTGACCTGGTCCAGGCCGAAGCCGTACTGGGGGTCATCGAGGCCGAAGACCACGCCGGGCTGGAAGTCGCACTCAGGCAACTGGCCGGAGGACTCTCGGAACCGCTTGCTCAACTCCGCAGCCAACTCATCGAACTGCTCGCCGACCTCGAAGCCGGGCTCGACTTCGCCGATGAAGACATCGAGTTCGTCTCGAGAACACAACGCAGGACACGCCTCGAAGAACTCGGCGAAACACTCGCCACGATCCGACAGCAGGCCCGATCTCGGATGACCTCAACCGGCCGACACCGGATCCTGATCGCCGGACTGCCCAATGCCGGAAAGAGCACCCTGCTCAACACGCTGGCCCACCACGACTCCGCCATCACCTCGCCTCAGGCCGGCACCACACGAGATGTCGTCACCGCCGACATCCAGCTCGAGGGACTCGACCTCCAACTGCTCGATACCGCCGGCTGGGAAGCCACACCAGAGACCAACGACTCCGCCTCGATCGACCAACTCGCCCGTCAACAACGACTCGAACAACTCGAACACGCCCAACTGGTCCTGTGGTGCCTCTCGAACCCCGAACCCGGTACCTCGATCGAAACTCACCTGGACCAGGACCGGCAGGCTCGACTCGAGATCCAGGCCCGCGGCACACCGATGCTCGTGCTGCTCTCGCGCTGCGATCTCGAGGTCGACGGCCCGTCGAAGCTCGACGACCTGGGCGACCCGGACGACCCGGACCAGGAGACCGGAGAAACCCCACTGGCAGTCTCGGCGGTCACCGGCCAGGGGATGACGGAACTGCGACAGGCCCTCGTCGCAAGACTCACCCACGACGACCCCGGCCCAGCGACACTCGTCGGTTCGACCGCCGCACGGACCGCAGACGCCTTGAGCCGGACTTCGAGTCGGCTGAGGGCCGCGGCGGACGTCGACGACGAGTTGCTGGTGGCCGTGGAGATCCGCGAGGCACTCGATGAACTGGGAGCCGTGATGGGGACCGTCTACACCGACGAGATCCTCGACCTGGTCTTCTCGAAGTTCTGCATCGGCAAGTGAGGACTGCTGGCAGGTGCACCGGCGGCGGTGCTATCATGCCCTTTCTCCACCAAACTCCACCAAACTGCACCCAGGAACCCTCACCCGCGGAGTGTCTTCATGAGTTCCCCGAACGCCTCGACTTCCACCACAAAGTGGCCCATCGGCGTCTTCACCTCGATCGATGCCGGACTCGGTGTCCACCTCGACGTCGCCGCCGAACTCGGAGTCCCCAGCGTCCAGATCCATGCTCCTCACCAGGACACCCGCAACCCCGAAGCCGCCGCCGAATTCCTCGCCAGGTGCACCGACGCCGAGATCACCGTGACGGCCGTCTTTGGTGGGTTCGAGGGCGAGAGTTACGCCGACATTGCCACGACGGCGGCCACCGTGGGGCTGGTGCCCGAGGAAACTCGGGCAGCGCGCGTCGAGGAGATGAAGGAGATCAGCGACTTCACCACTCAACTGGGCTGCGACACCGTGGCGCTGCACATCGGGTTCGTTCCCGAGGACCGGGGCAGCGACAGCTACACCAGCCTGGTCGAGTGCACTCGAGACCTGCTCGATCACGTCGCCGCCAACGGACAACAGCTGAACCTCGAGACCGGCCAGGAATCGGCCGAGCACCTGCTCGAGTTCATCGCCGACGTAGAGCGGGACAACCTGTTCATCAACTTCGACCCCGCCAACCTGATCCTCTACGGCACCGACCACCCGATCGATGCGCTGCTGAAGGTCGGACACCTCGTCCGCAGCGTCCACTGCAAGGACGCCACCTACGCACCCGCCGACCGACGCGGTGCCGACTGGGGAGCCGAAGTGCCCCTGGGCGAAGGTGACGTGGGCATGCTGACCTACCTCAAGGTGCTCGATGGCATCGGCTACACCGGACCGCTGACCATCGAACGGGAAATCGCCGAAGACCGTGACCGACAAAAGGCCGACATCGGAGCGGCCGTCGGACTGCTCGAGTCCCTCAGAGACCAGATCGGCTGAAACTCGGCCGGGAGCAGGCCGGGACCGACCACTCACATCGCGGCCCTATCGAACCCAACGACCCTCGGCATCGATCTGCATCGTGCCGGTGTCACGGTACAACATGTGGCGGCTTCTCTCGTAGTCGACCCACGTCTCGATCAGTTCGTTCTGGGCCTCGAGAATGTTGTCCAGCGCCCGGGAGATGTTCACCCCCTGGGAGGTCCGGTCGGCGGCGTCCTGGCCGGGACGAGGTGCTCGAGCGGCCAGCTCAACCGCCTGGTCCAACTCACGAGCCGCCACCCGCACCGCTAGACGGTTGATCTCGAACGCCCGACGCTTCATCTCGACGCGTCGATGAGAGTAGCGGACATCGAGCTTGACCTGGTCCTCGGCCGCCATGTAGTTGCGACGGGCACGCTGGAACGAGACCTGGGCGGCACGGAAATTGTTCCGCTGGGCACGCCGGTCCAGCGGAGTCGTCACCCGCACACCCACCCGGTAGTCACTCTGGCTGCCACGAAAATCAAACGGCTTGCCGTTCTCCGACAGCGCCCGAGTGTTCGCCTCACCCTCGGCCACCAGGTCCACGGTCATCTTCAACTGGTTCGCAGCCAACTCGATCCGACGACGAGCATCCATCACGAACGCGCGGCGGTTCATCAGGTCCAGCCGGCTCTCCAACGCCGCCTCGACCGATGCCGCCAGCCCCATGTCCACCGGCTCGGTCTCGATCAGCTCCAACCGTACCGTCACCACCAGGCTGGCAAACTCCCGAGTCATTCTCAATAACTCCGCACGCAACAAAACCAACTCGCCGACCAACGCGTCGGCCTGTGACTTGTTCAACTGCCCGGCCGCTCGCTTGACGATCGACTCGACCCGGTCACCCAGGCCGCCAAGCCGACCACGCAGAGCGACGACTCGTGCCAGGTCCTCGGCCAACAGCCGATCAAGCTCCGACCGCTCCTGCTCACTCATCCGCTGCTTCCGACGTGGGATCACCACTTCGAGTTGCTTGAAGTACCCGTCGAATTCGCGGGCATGTAACACCAACTGCTCGCTCACCGCCCGCAACGCCGTCGCAGCCGACACGAACACCTCGCGAGACCGGTCCTGACGCAACGTCGTCAGCCGGGCAGTGAACTCACCCAACCGTGCCTCGAGCAGGTCGTGGGTCGCAGTGGTCATCCGGAACGGCTCCAGCAGAGAGTCGTCGAGGTCCAGGGGCAGGTCCGGAGGAAGTCCAAGCTGTAACTTGAAACGATCCAGCTGGTCCAGGTAGATCCGCTCACGCGTCAACTGCCGCATCCTCTGACGCTGCAGACTGCTCTCCAACTGCGTGACGTCCAGCGAAGTCGCACGCCCGACCTCGGCCAGAGCTCGTAACTGCTTGACCCGCGATTCGAGACTGATGACATTGGCTTGGACGTTGCGCAATGTCTGCAGCCGGTAGAGCATGAAGTAGAAACCCACCGTCGGGCTCCGCTCGCCCCGGATCAGGTACGCCAACTCACCCCCGCCGGCACTCCCGGGCAGCGGAACCGCTCGCTTACCGGTCACGATCGTTACGTAGAAATCGCGGCGAAAACGGGCGAACTTGCGGATCGCATACAACGCCTTGCGCTCGGCCTGGGTCAGTCGCTCCATGACCACCTCCCGCTGCGATCCCGCCAGCAGAGGCTGGACCAGAGAAAAGGCCAGGCCGCCGGCAGTGCCACTGCCGTCCCCGCCGCCGGAGAACATCCAGATCGTGTTGTTGGTCATCTCGGCCATCAACTGAGCACCGGTCGGGAACAGCTTCCTGAATCCGGCCGAAGCACCCTCGAGCTCCAGGCGACCCGACTCACCCGGCGCGAATCCCGCCAACAGGCCCGCCGATGGCTCCCAACCAAACGCACTGGGTCGCACGTCGAAGAGATACCGCTCAAAAGTCAGTGACAGACTGGCCAGGTAGACGTCTTCGACCTGCTCCTGGTAATCGCGACTGTGGATCAGACCCAGCGTCAGAGCGTCCTGAAGAGTCAACTTGTGGATCGAAGGCAGAGTGGTACCCGTGCCGTCAAATCGCTCGCCACCCAGCGCTACCGTCCACTCGGGATTCTCGACGTGATCGAGCCGCAAGAGTCGATCCGATCTGTCGGAGTCTCTCCAGAGATCCGAGCCCCGCATGCCGTACGCCGATTCCATCGATTCACTCGCCGTCGGATCGTCCGGAGGCAACGGCGGATCGTTCGGATCGTAGGGATCGAAGAAACGGCTGCGGGGATCCGGAGTGATCTCGAAGTCCTCCTGGTGCCACCTCGTGTCTGATGACTTCTCCTCCAGGATCTTGTACGTCTGGTCGTCGGCCGTTTTGCGGTAGTAGTCTCGAGTGCAACCGCAGAGCCCGACCAGGCTCACACCAACCATCACGACCATCACGCCCACCTCGGACCACCCGCGCCAGGACCTCCTCGGCGGATTTCCGACTCGTGCGGTCATGAGCAGAGTTTCAGATGCACCGAATCGCTGCTGACCGGTTGAGCGGCCAGGCCGATGGCCGGTGCGGTTGCAGGGATTGTGAGGGTCAGGCGGAATACACCGTCTCCGTAAGGAATGTCGACCAGAGCGTGACATCGGGATGAGTGGCACTTGAGAGTCTGGGGCGGATTGACTACACGAGTGACACAGGGCGGGCGAGACGATGTGGCGAGAGTGATGACGACCGAGGCAGCGGGATCCGAGAACAGCCTGGGAACTCTGGGCGAGCACTACCGAGCGCTGGTCGGCGGCGGCGTGGTGGGCTGGGAGGCGTCGCGCCCCTTCCTGAAGTGCCTGGGGATCGGTGGCCAGGGAGTGGTGTATCTCAGCGAACGCCGCGGAGTGGACGGGTTCACGATCCCCGTGGCCTTGAAGGTCTTTGCACCGGATCACTTCGCGACCCGGGAAGAATACGCCGACGAGATGGCTCGACTGGCCACGGTCGCCTCACGAGTCGCCCGCATCCAGCAGGACCACCTCGTCGACGTGCAAAACGTCGTCAGCGACGGTGGGATCCACGTGATGGAGATGGAGTGGATCGACGGGTACGACCTGCGTCGGCTGCTGACACCCGACGCGTATGGTCACGTCCGCGAGCAGGTCACCGAGCGGCGATGGAAGTCGATCAACCGGGTGGTGATGACCGAAGGTCGCCAGCAGCCTCGCCTGAGGCCGGGCACCGCGGCGTCGGTACTTCGCGAGTGTCTTTCGGCGTTGGCGGCGCTGCACCGGCACGGCATCGTCCACAACGACATCAAGCCCTCCAACGTGATGCTCAAACGCAGTGGCAACGCCAAGATCATCGACATCGGGGCAGCCTTCGAACTCGAGGACCGGCCGGCCGTGCAGCCGTGTACCCCGATCTACGCCGCACCCGAGCTGCTCGAGGGCAAACCGGGGACCCCGGCCTCGGACCTCGCCAGCGTCGGCTACATGCTGATCGAAATGCTCTCCGGCGAGCAGCCGTTTGCCGGGATGAACTACGCCGAAATGCTGACCGCCAAACGCAATGTCTTCGATTGGCTGCCCGGGGCGTTGCCGGTCGAGGAGTTCCCGATGACCGAACCGCTGCTGAAACTGCTGCACGGGCTGGTCGACCCCGATCCGCTCAAGCGGTTCCCCTCGGCCGAAGAAGCCGAACTGGATTCCGGCGGAGTGGCCGAGTTCCAACGCGAGTTGGTCCAGGCGGGGGTGACGAACGAATACGAGGCGGAGATCAGGCACTGGATCGATGAGGTCGAAGCCGAGTTCGAGCTGCAGGACCCCTCCGACGAAGCCACCAGCGATTTCCTGCCAGCCACCCGGGTGTTCATCCCCAAGGCCGGACAAGACGCCTGAAAGCTGGACCCCAAGCCGGGGGTCTGACGCCCCGCCCCGAACCGCTCGCCAAATCAATCCACCCCCGGCGACCACAGGCGGGGGGCCTGACCCCTTTTCTCAAGCCTTGACGCCCTACTCCCAGTCTCCCAGCTTCCCCCGCCAGCGATCCAGGACGGCGTTGATCTGGTCGCGACGCGTCTTGTAGTACATCGTGCCGCCCACCAGGCCGATGCCGATCACAAGCAACAGTGCACCGATGGCGGCCCGCTGAGTGGTCTGGTCGGCGACCCGTACGACCTTGAAGATGATCGTGGCAACATCGACCAGCAGCGCCGCAAAGCCCAGGAACAGGTACATCCGGATCCGCAGGAAACTGCCCAGCCCCATCGATACCAGGCACAGCACGATCAGCGCCAGGTTGAACGCCAGAGGATGTTCGTCGCTGACCAGCGCGTAATAACCGGAACTGGCCAGCATGGCGATCAGGGTCACCATGCGGATCCGGTTTCGAGTGTCGATGTCGATTCGACCGCGGAAGAGCTGAAGCAGGACCATGATCCCCAGCCCCACCGGAATCACGTATGCGTTGAGCATCGTCAATTCCAATTGGGTCCAGAACGTGATCATCACAAACGTGACGAAGCCACCCACCGCCACGATGTTGTAGGGCGACTCGCGGTCATCCTTGCCCAGGAAGGTGAACATCAGGCTGTGCAAACCGACCACCAGCAGAGCCACGTCGCTGCCCATGCCGTTGACCACCACCCAGATCAGCGCCACGACCGGCAGGCCCAGCAGAGTGCCCATCATCGGGATGCGAATCTCGCGAGGCCGTATGTCGATCACCTGCTTGGCGCCGCAGAGGCCGAACGAAACGACCAGGCTGGCCCAGACATCGTAGTGAGGCGTCCAGAAGTCGGTCGTGTTGATCAACTGCCGCCGCAACACCGTGAAGAAGCCCAGCACGCACAGCTGCAGCACGATGTAGGCCGAAATCGTCCGTCTCTGCTGACCCTCGTAGAACCAACCCACAGCGAAGGCAGCAAACAGCAGGCACAGCAGCACGACTTCGCGCGCTTCAAACGCCTCGCGGTAGTGCATCAACTGCACCACGACTGCCACCGCGAAGCTGAGCCAGAGTGTGATCGAGTTGAGCGACCCGCCGGACTTGCCGACCAGAGCGAGTGTCTGGTCGAAGAGTCTCGGCTGAGGCCGTTCCCACGCGTCGTAGTCGGGCAACAGCCGAACCTGGAACCAGCGGCACAGGCTGCCGGTCACGAAGATTGCAGCCGTCGTCGCCAGCAGCGGCCACGTTGATACAACGCCGTCGACGCCCTCAGAGAGCCTCGCCTGGCTGAAGAAGACCAGCCACGTGGGCACGACCAGCAGCAACCCGGCAGCGACCGTCTCTTCGCCGCTGCGCGGCGAATGGGTCGAACGCGGCGTCATGGCTGCCAGCACACCCAGCACGGCAAACGCCCACAACCCGACTGCCGTGTCGGGGTGGTGGTGCAACACGATGTGCAACATCGTCAGCACGGCCAACCCGGCACTGATCGTGCCGAGCTTCAAGGACTGCAGCTGCCGCGACGCGAATGACCGGGCCACCAGGCCCGCCGCCCACAGGCCCAGGACCACCCAGACAACCTGGTCCGCAGGTACGTAACTCTCGATGCCCAGAAACCCCGCATGCAGGGCCAGCATGATCTCCAACACCCCCACGCCGATATACACCGCCGCACGACGGATCACACCCAGGTGGATCACCACACTCGCGGCTCCCAGCAACAGCGGAACTGCCAGCCTCTCGTTCGCCTCGCTCCGATCAAACCCGACCACCCCGAACGACTCGCACAGGCCCCACACAACGGCCACGTGAGTTCCGATCAGCAGCAAGACACCCCACGTGCGGCGAAACCCGAACCAGTCGGGACCGTCGATGCGGCCCAGCCGCAGCACCGCCGTCCGCAACGGAGAACGCTGGTGGCTGACCAGAGTCCAGAAGTGGGCCAGGCCAATCGCACACCAGGCGGCCGCGATCGGATGCTCCAGAGGCCTCAGGACCTCGATCCAGGTCAGAGTGAAGAAGCTGCCGACGACCAGTGCCAGCCCGCCATACAGACCCAGCCAACTGGTGCCCCCCAATCCGTGCAGCCGCAGCATCACGATCGACAGCAACAGGATCAGCGGAGCATTGGCGTGGTAGATCTCGATTTCGAACTCCTGGTCCGGGAACATCAGCAGGTGAAACGCGATGCGGAAGACCCACAACCCGATGATCGCGAACGACAGCACCGCAGCCGAATCGCGATAACGACGTGCGAGCGCGAACCCGCTGGAAAACCCCTGCTCGGCCCGGGCATAGAAGTAGACCACCGGAACCGCCAGCGCGAACAATGCCGTCTTCGGCTCTCGCAGCGCCGGGATCAGCAACGCCGCACACCAGATCGCCAGCGTGACCCCGAAGTGGTAGCCGGCCTCGCACGAGGCGACCAGCGCTGTTTCACCTTCACCGGGACGCCGAGCCGCGGAGCGGAAGTACAAGGCGGCGATGTAGGCCATGACGCCCGAGACGACGAACCGCTCCCAGGGTATGTCAGCCAGACCGGGATCGGTGACGTAGTTGAAACAGATCAGCACAAGCACCACGCCCGCCAGTACCAGGCTCGCCCGGTTCACAAACGTCGCCACCCTCTCGCGTCGCCACAACTCACGCAACGCACTCAACTGCAACAAGGTCGCCACCAGGCCCAATGAGACCAGGTGGATCTCCGAGAGTCCCAGTTCCCTGAGCGTTTCGCCGGGGAACAGCCACATGCTGTGGATGTTACCCAACGCCACCGCCGCGGTTGCCAGCCATGCCAGCGTCTGGCTCCGCCACGACCAGGCGACGATCACCAGGCCGATCGTCGACAGGTACGGAGCCCACAGCTGCAGCGACTCGGCTCGCAGTGCCGGAACCGACGTGTGGTACGCCGTGGCCAACAGCGAGAATCCCACGGCGGGGACGAACAGCCAGGCCACGTGAGCTGAACGGAACACCGGTTGAGCGAATGGGCCGATCAGCAGACCGGACCGATCACGGCAAACCAGTCGGCCCATCTGGCCCAGGATCGCGGCCAACAGACCCAGAGCCGCAAAACGCCACGGCTCGGACAATGCCGCGATGTTGGCAACAGGCTCAAGAGGCTTCAACTCGCCGGCCAGTACGTGAGCGTGCAGGTACGCCTGCAGCAGAGCCAGCAATCCCAGCCAACCGCTGCCGTGGTTCCTGGCCGCCAGCAGGATCAGCACCAGCAGCATCCATCGCTGTTGAGAGGTGACGACGTCGGGGTCGAGAACCGTGCCGAAGCAGTTCACAACAACCAGCACGACCGCCAACAGGCTCGAAGCAAGCAGAAACGGTGCCAGCAATGGCCTCAGTCGCTGGTGAGTCGAGCGGGCGAATTCCAATCCGATGTGAACGGCATGCACGCCCAGCAACAGCCACAGCGTCGGAGTCAGACTGTAGGCCAGAGACAGGCGAAACAGCAGGTGTCGCTCACCCACTGATGTCAGCGACAGCAAACTGACCAGGGTCAGCACGAACAGGAAACCGCCGAAGAGGGTGCGGCCCGTCACCAGGCCGAACCGGACCAGCTGAATCGCCGTGAAGCCGATCAGGACGGCGAGGACCTGGAACTGAGAGTCATCGTGGAGGATCAGCCCAATGACACAGACGCACGACAGCACCAGGCTGCCGGTCGCCAGCACGCTGCGGGTCGGCGTGATCAGCGAGAGTTCAATCCAGGGCTGAGTGGTCTTCAGCTGCGAGTAGACCAGGTCGAGCAGCTGCAGGATCAGGCCGGTCACCAGCACGGGCCACGACCAGTGCCAGGGTGTGCCGAGCAGATGGTTACCGAGCAACAGACCGCCCAGCAGGGCGATCCAGCCCAGGTGCACTCCGACGACCGAGCCGCGGCGAGAACGGTACAGGACGGCCAGCAGCGTCCAGGTGACTCCGCTCACGCAGACAGCGACGGCCGTCTTGAGCGGGATCAGCGACGAGTTGATCTGAAGCAGGTTTTCGAGAGACCGGCCGGGCAGGGCATTCTGCAGCACGGCCCACGTGTCGACACGGACAATCAGGAACACCGCCGATGCGGTCAGCGGCCACGTAAACAGCGTGTGGTCCAGGCGACGGAACGGGAAGGGGATGCGGCCGAAGAACCGGTCCCCGTCACCGAGATCTCTCAGCCAGCTCGCTCGCGACAGCGGAAAACAGGCCAGCACCAGCCCCAGTGCGCTCAGCGAACCGCCCAGGCCACTGCCCCAGCCAATCGCACTGAACGACTCCTCAAACCTCGCACGCAACTCGGGAAACAGGATCACGGCAATCACCGCCGCCATCGCCGCCGGCAGCAGTGATCGCGTGTGATACGTCGCAATCGTCAGCAGCACGGCCATCAGCAATGGGCCCGAGTAGTCCATCAACTGCTGCAACGGCTGGAGATTCGCCGCCGCACCCCCCTCGAACACCACCCGCAATACCATCGCCGCGACGGCGATCGAGCCATACACCATCAGCACCGTCGATCGGGCCCGTCGCAGCAGGTCGGATCGAGTCAAGCGGATCAGAACCAGCCAGAGACAGGAGACGACGGCCAGTCCGAAGACCATCGTGTTCCCATGCAACTGCCGGCCAAGCATGTCGACGCAGCCGAGGTAGGGCAGCGTGATGCCGACGATGGCCATCGCCGAATGCACCCAGCGGAGCTCATCGTCACGCCACGCCCGCCAGGCAAAAATGGCCACGACGGCCAGCAGCACGCCGGCGGTCAACAGAGGTGGCGAACGGAATTGCCACTGGGCGAGGATCGCCACCACGGCGGTCAACAGTGCCAGAGTCGGCTGCATGCCCAGTGCGGCTCGCGCCAGCAGTGGCTGAGAACGAGTCCGACCCAGCCAGTGCAGCCCGCCCATCATCAATGACAGCAGCAATCCGACGATCGGCAGCCAGGGATCGCGAGGGAATCCTGTCAGCAACGCGACCGAAGCTCCCGAGAGTGACAGCAGCGTCAGCCCGATCCAGTGCTGCAGCTCGTGGTTTCGCCGAGCCGCCTGGTACAGCCAGACCACACCCGCCAGGGCAAACACCGCGACCCGGACGTGCTCCTCTGCGGTGCCCATCAGGACACCCATCAACACCAGCGCGAAGCCCAGGAACGACTCGCTGCCAAGCTGCCCGCCGCCTTCCTGCAACTCGATCGCCCGACGCTCGACAAACAGGATCAGCCAGCCGACCAGGACCACGAGCAGGGCGTAGGTCGAAACGTGCGGCAGCTCGCCCAACTGAAAGTGGACCCATCCGAACACCTGCAGAAAGGCGGCCGCCAGTGTGCCACCGACGAACCACGGCACCCGCTTCTCGCGGGCCAGTTCCGGAGTGAGAATCCGGGTGGCGAATCGGACCACAATCCACGCCACCAGGGCGAAGCCCGCGTGAAAACCGATGGCGGTCGGCAGCTTCAGGCCGCCGGGGTCGCTTCCGGCCAGAGTCCTGGCCACAGGCCCGATCATCACCAGGCCGTTGATCGCCAGCAGGGCACCGGCCAGTGGTAGCCCCAGAGGCTCATGCACCGCCCGACACCACGACCTCAGCGCCCAGCCAAAGAGAACCAGGTAGACCAGGCCCATCGCCGCCACGTAGACACCCTTGGACGCCAGGTCGTCGGTGTCGGCCAGCAGCGATACCACCATGAAGTTCAGCGGCAACAACGCAACGGCCGCACCACGCAGCAAGGCCGCCGTGCCTCGGAACTGCTTGTCCTGGCGCTCGATCCACGTACCGGCCGACGCCAACCCGATCGTGAAACCGGCCAGTAAGGCCGGCAGCACGGTGAACCGCACAACCGGGGACTGGTCCCAGAAGTAGACCGAGATCAACGAGGCACCGGCGACGACCATCACCACTCCGGCCACCAGGTACCAGTTCTCCGTCAGCCAAGGCTGGATGTGATCTCGCCAGATGACCGACGAAGCGCTCGGGGGTTTGGGTGGCTCAACCGGAACAACGGCCGCCGGGGCAGGCCTTGGTGCAGGTGTTGGTGTTGAGGCAGGAGCTGGTACCGGTCTGTCGGTCGATGCGGGCGATGGCCGGGGCCGGGTCGCGGGAGGTCGTGTTGCTGCCTGCGGCTGAGTTGCGACAGGCGTGACGGTCTCCCAGACCGGGTCGACGTCCTCGATTTCGACCCCGAGCAGGGCATTGAATTCCGAGGCGGGCAGAAAGTCCGTCCATCGTTCGACGAAGTCCTCCTCGCCGATGGGCGTGGTGTGGGCCTGGCAATAGTGTTCCAGCGAACTGATGATCTTCGGATCGACGCCTCCGAGCCGTTGGGCCCAGATCATCAGCAGCTCCGCCGGTGCTTCACCGACGAGCTGCTGCAGGTCGTGTTGACTTTGGCCGGCGGCCCGATTCAGCGCGTTCTCCCAACCGCTCCACCCGTCGACAAACTGCGAACCCAGGCGGCAGGTCAGAATCAGGCCGACCCGTTCGCCGACTTCCGGGTTGGCCTCGACCAACCGCAGGATGACCTCGAAACACTCAGCCCCCGGCCACACGCAGATGCGGTCCAGGGCCTGCTGTCGTTGGAGCGGAGCGGACGCTGTGTGGAATTGCCGTTCGAGAGATCTCAGAGGGTTGCTGCCCTGCTCGGTATCTCGATCCGGCTCACGCGACGAGAACGTCTCGGCTGCGATCTGGAGCTGGTCGAGGCCGAGCCCGAAATCCTGGAGGGCGCGGGTTACAGCGGGATCGAGATTCCCGCGGAGTTCCACCCGCAACTGCCGGCGAAGATCTTCGATGATCTCGAAGACCAGCCGGCCGCCCGCATTCTCGAGCACCGCAAAGGCCTCGACCGCGGCCTCCTCGAAGCGCCGGTCGAGTTCTGCCGCGGCCGTGGGTGCCAGTTGACGACGGCTCGAGAGGAACTGGTGGTCGCGTGCGAGCGAGATGGCCGATGCGAGGACGCGGTTCGAGGGATCGTCAGCAACGGCGGCCGACGCTTCCTTCAGCGGCAGGTCGCCCAACAGTGTCTCGAATTCGGTGAGATCAACCCGGTCCTGCCCACTCTGCCCGAGCCTCCCGTGAAAACGCTCCGCAGCAGCGAGTCTCAGTTTCTTGACGTGGTCGATCAGGACATCGACGGCCGGCACGGGCTCCTGTGCCGTGTCGCGATGCTCGACGAGCGCGGCCATCAGAGCCGCCGCACCGGGGTCGGGCACGGCCTCACCCGACATCGCCCGGATGGCCGAGAGCACCTGGGGTGCCTCGAGGATGCCGTCTGCCCCATAGCGCGCCAGCAAAGCGATCAGGTCGGAAGGACTCGGATCTGCCATGCCGGCGTTTTACCAACTGGTGGGACAAGGACCCCGACAACGCGCACTCGTGTTGCCGTCCAGAGCGATCACAATCTAACAGTTCTTCAAACGACGCTGGCGTGAATTCGTTCTCGATATCACACGAGAATGCCAACTTTTCCGAACAATGTGATGACCTCCTCACCAACACCCGAGCTCCGCCGCAGGCGGACCAACCGACCGTAGAGAACGCCTCGTCACGGCCTTTCCCCTTGTGGAACAGGCTGAAGATGATGCCATCAAAGGGCTGCCGTTGCATCACTGCGGAGTTTCGCCGCAAGTCCGACATCTCGCGGAAGTTCAACTCCTAGCCCTAGACGATCACTTTGCGTCGTGACGCGGGAACCCGATCCGGGGCCGGGTCGCTGGGGGATCAGCAACGACAGCCAGGCGAGATGCGGCCAGCAGCAGCCAGGCAAGAATGCGTGTCATGAGCGAGGGGAGGCGACTCGCGGTACGATGAGGGCGTGACGAGCAGTTGCTGAAGGCATGCGACGGCGACTGGAAACTGCTGCAAGAAGGGCAATGCGAAGATGAGTGAGCAGCCAGGTAACCGGGTCAAGACTGTTGACGAGCTGCGAGAGTTCTATGGGGACCCGTCGTTGCTGTCGCAGCAGAAGTTCATGGAGACACTCGACGAACACTGCCAGGCGATGATAGCCCGGTCTTCGTTTTATTGTATTGCCACGCTAAACGATGACGGTTCCCTGGACGTGTCTCCCCGTGGTGATCCCCCCGGTGGGGTTGTTGTCCTTGATCCCTCAACACTTCTGTTGCCCGACAGGCGAGGCAACAACCGCCTGGACAGCATGACCAACGTGACGCAACGGTCACGTTTGGCCCTGTTGTTCCTGGTGCCGGGAGTCCCCGAGACGCTACGTGTGACGGGATCGGCGACGGTGATCCAGGATGACCCTCGCCTTGATGCGTGCGCGATCAACAGCCGGGTCCCGACGACCGGTTTGCTGGTCACTGTCGAGAAGGCCTGCCTGCAATGTGGCAAGGCGGTCAAGCGGGCAGGCCTGTGGGAAGAGACGTACCGAATCTCCCGGGACGAACTGCCGTCGTTTGGGACGATGCTCGTCGAACAGACCGATACCGGCCAGACAGCCGAGGAGTTGGACGAGTCGATCAATGACGCTTACGAGAATCGCCTGTACTAGGTCGGTGGCTGGACTCGAACCTGGAACCGACGGATCATGAGTCCCGTTCGGACCCTCATGGACCTGGGAATGACCTGCGATAGCGTGTAGACGCCGGGTTTGAGACCGCCGCCTCTCAAAAAAAAAACGCCAATCGCATCACGAACAGGCCTTCTCGACAACACTGGCCCAGTGAAGACTCATTCGGTCGGGAGTCCCCGCATACCAGGCAAGTAACCAGTCGTTGTCCCGTCTCCGGATCACGGGATGGCCAAAACTCCACTTGCCCATATCTTCCCAGAACTCGGCGTAATCGATGCCCTCACGCCCCTGGGTAATCGACGCCTGCTCATCATGGACGTGAACCACCAGGCGGACCTCCTCGGGCCAGGTGCGTCCACCGTCAGCTGACTGCCAGAGAGTGATCGTGCCGGGTTGTCCACGATCGACAACACATGACAGAATCCGCCCATCCTCTGCCACGGCGCAAGCGGCAATCTGCCCGGGGATGCTGGTTTCGATCGGTTCTCCAACCGCCAACGGCCCGTCGTTGATCGAAGCCCGCAACATATGAACGTTCGTGTCCCGCTGTTCCTCGCGGTTGTGCGTCCAGAACATCGCGATGAACTCGCCAGGATTCTGCGTGGCACAAAGCCTCTGATCCCAGTAGTACTTTGTCCGCTGGGGATGCCGAGCGACCTGCCACGGATCGCCGAAGGAACGACCACCGTCACGCGAGATCGTCAGCCACGCGGCCGGCTCCACCGGCGTCGGATCATCAAACTCCTTGAAACTCTCGAAGCCACAGGCGAGGGTCCCGTCCGACCAGCGAAGAATCGGCCCGGTGACAGCACAGCCGGTCAGGCCTGGCGTCGATAACTCGCTCCACTCACCCCAGGTCTCTCCCTCGTCTCTCGATGAACAATACAGAAGTCGAGTCGGCAGAATGCCTTCGGTTTCAGGGTTGAACAGCGGGCGATCGGGAATGCTGCGATTGATCCACGTGGTGAACAGCAACAAGCGTCCCGGTTCTGCTTCGACCATTTCGGCCGCCAGGAACGAACCGGGCGTCCCCTGCCACGTTGTTGCAAACACGTGAGACAACCGGTCCCATGTCTCGGCACCGTCTCGCGAACACGCCAGGCCGATCGTGTTTGTCGGCGCGTGTTTCTCTGCCCCGGCCTGCCAACCGGCAAGAAACGTACCGGACTCGAGTGAGACAAGGCTGGTAACATACGCGACGGCCTCGGCATCCCTGGCATCGGTCGCATCGAAGATCAAACCACGCGATTTGATACGCAGCGTGGGACACTCCGGAGCGAGGGAACTTTCGTCAAGACGCATGGGCTGCATTCTCCTCGAAGTCCAATCCGGTGGCCAAGTAAACCGTGTACCTACCCAGGACCGAAGCATGCAAAGTCGACGTCGTGAATTCCTCTTGGGCCTGGTCGCCGGCAGCACTGCCCTCGGATCCGGCTGGCTGGGTAACCGCAGCATCGCAGCGGTCGAGACGGACGCTCTCGATGCGGCCCGCCGTCAGGCTGCCCATCGCAGGCGGCGCGTCATCTTCAACAACGACGGGGACGACATCTGGGCCAAGGGAGCTGACACGCTCGACAAGTTCCTGGCGCTGCGGCACACGCCGCTGCTGGGCACGCATGTCGACAGCATCTTCTATTCGACTACCCAAAGCTTCAACTTCTTCACCCACCAAAGCCAGGTGGCCGAGGTCTTTCGTTCCCAGGATGGCTCGTTCGCCAACAACAACCTGACCAAGTTCCTTGGACAGGATACCGACGGCTTGCGGATGTCCAGCCAGTTTGCCCGCAAACACGGACTGGAAACGATCTGGACGCTGCGGATGAACGATATTCATGACGCCTTTACGCCACCATTCCGCCCCAGGTGGAAAAAGACTGATCCCCGCCGCATCATGTCCACGCTAGCCGAGGGACAGAAACACAACGATCGCCGCAGCCTCTGGAGCCTGGTCGATTTCGAACACCCGGATGTCGAACCTCGGCTGCTGGAGATCATCCGCGAGGTCCTGCAAAACTACCCGGTCGATGGTGTTGAACTTGATTTTCTTCGCGCTCCCTTCTACTTCCGCACAACGTTCGAGGGCCGGCCAGCAACCGCTGCCCAAACGGCCATCCTCACGCGGCTGGTACGCAACGTCCGCCAGGTCGTGCTGCAGGAAAGTGCTCGCCAGGGGAAGACCTTCCTGCTCGCCGCACGAGTACCATCCACACTCAAACATGGTCGCCAGATCGGTATCGACACCAAGGCCTGGCTGGAAGACAAACTGCTCGACACGGTGACACTCGGCGGCGGCTACATCACGTTCGACCTGCCGATCAAGGAGATGGTCACCCTGGGGCAGAAACACGACGTCCCGGTTTACCCCTGCCTGAGCCAGTCCGGCCTGATGTCCCGACCGCCACGGGGCAAGAACAACAAGCAGCCTGCCGAGTCCTGGTTGGGAGCAGCCTCGCGTCTGTGGCATGACGGCGCCTCGGGGATTTACGTGTTCAACTTGTTCCCCGGACCAGGAACACCTGCCGATCGGGACTATGCCCGCAAGATCCTCAGCCGCCTCGGTTCGCCGGAGAAACTGACCTCCCAGCCCATCCAGTATGCCATCTCCGATGCCGGCTTCTGGATGCCCTCGCATCACTGGGCCAAGGACGTGGCGGAATTCTCCAAGGCCCTGCCCATGGCGCTGAAGCCCAATGAGTTCCAGCAGCGTCCCTTGCATGTTCCCGAAGACCTCAGTGGCGCCGGTTTCAACGTGACCGCTGAACTGCGGCTCGATTTCACGGGGCTCAAGAAACAGAGCACGCCGGAAATCCTCTTTGGTTCGGCCAACTTCGGACCGACCCGCGGAGGGAAGAAAGTCAACGGGGTCCGACGCTACACCTGCATGGTGCCGCTGCAGGCCATCAAGCAGGGTGCCAACCGGGTGATGGTGAAAACCCAGGAGACAGGGGCCAGCCTGATCGGTGCGGAGCTCTGGATCCAGCGGTAACGCGTGCTCTACCGCGACAGGACAAAGCACTTCATATTGCCGTCGCGATCCCGGCAGTAAAGCTGCCCCCCCGAGAGAACGATATGGGGCCAGGCATCGCTCTCCATGAGATCTTTTCGGCGGGCCAATTCCGTGTACTTCTTGGCAGAACGATCGGCCGTCTCGGCGAGCACCAGGTCGCCACGCCGTCCCCAGATAATCAGTCGGTCATCCGACGTCACGATGCACGAGGCCGTATCTCCAAACACGCCTCCTCGCCAAATCGGTTTGCCCGTCTTGAAATCCAGGCAATAAAGGCCTCGCCAGCACCAGTAGACGTGTCCCTTGTGAATCACCGGCGGGCAGAGGCCCGAAGCATAAGGCTGCTTCCAGATCTGTTTGGCGCCGGAGCGGGTGATGTCAATTCGCGTGGTTGCATACTGGTTGTACTCGGAGGAGATGATGACCGAGTTGTTCAACACGGCCGGCGTGGCCACGTTATTGGCAAAGTCCGTAGCCCAGGGGAACTCGGCAACCGTCTCGCCTTCGTGGCCCTCGTCCAAGCGGGCGACCAGCAGATTTCGAATTGTCAGAACGGCCAGACACGGCAAACCCTCCACAACCAGAGGAACCAGTCCGCCGGTGTGGCCAGCAGGATCCTTGGATTCCGAGACCCAACGGCGTTGACCGGTCTTTTTCGAAAAGGCCATCAGGTTCCCTTCATCATCACCCACCTCGACAATCACTGTCTCACCGGACAACAACGGAGCGGTCGTGTACCCATAGTCGCGAAGTGACCTGCGGCCCACCTTGGGACGCTGTGGCACCCGGTAAGCATCATAAAGGTTGAGACTCCAGGCCCGTTTTCCCCGCTGACGCGTATTCCAGCAAATCAAGTCGCCATCCGTGCTGAGCGTATAGAGATAGCCGGTTGACTTGTCGTAGCTGGGGCAGGAAGAGGGTCCCGAGTAAAGTCCCTTGTCCCCGTCACTCACGCGACCATACGCGGGGCAAGCGTAGGATTGCTGCCAGACGACCTGGCCCGTCTTGGTATCGAGGGCGTAGACGTAATCCCGGCCATTCTTCCAGCCCATCGTGTAGAGACGGTTGCCGATCACGATGGGCCCACTGCCACCGGAGTTGACGTTGCTGCTCCAGAGCGGCTTGCCGGGAGGCCAGTTGCCACCTCTAAAGTGCGAGGATTCGTTTACGACTCCATTACGACCAATCCCACGCCAGTGGGGCCAGTCATCAGCGGCGACCGAACAAGGCAGAAGACACAACGCGAGTGTCGCAATTGTTCGTCTCATACCACTTCTCACACCGGAACTTCCGAATCTGAATGACACGCTCACGCGCCCTGGCCATCACGCGATCCAGAAACCATCATCCTTGCCTCACTTGTACCTTCGCGTGTTGGAGATCCGGATTTCACCAATCTGGCCAAAGAAATTCCCGAAACCCAGGTAATTGAAGTTACCTCCGTAACGCGAGTACCCGGAGAGCCGTGTACTGACGCTGAACTGAGCTTCGTGCTGGCGGTTGTTGACCAGTTTGCGCCCGTCCGGACTCTTCATCCGCCAGATGAGCTGACCGTCCAGGAACAGTTCGTGCAGGTCCTGGGCATAGTTGTATTGCCAGGCCACGTGATGCCACTCGGTGCCCCGAATCCCCGCGTCTTTGGGATCCCCTACGATTCCCTTGGGCCGTTTCCAGGGATGAAGATCCATCAACGCCTCTTCGGGTCGGGCGCCCAGGAAATGGACACCCGGTGCCATGCTGCCGTCGGGCGAATCGTGGTCCGAGAGGTAGAGTTCCCAGACGCCTCGTTTCGAATTGTCGTAACTGCCACAGATGTGACCATAGTCAAACAGCTGGTGGGTGCGGTCCACCTTGGTGCCATGTCCCTGGATCGGTCCGGCCCGTCGCACCCAGGCTTCCACTGTCCATTGCTTCGTGCATGTCTTCAGGTCCAGCTTCGCGTTGCCCCGACCCTTGATCCCCCAGCCGTGTTCGCCGTGCCCCATGTTGTCGTAGGGAAACCGACCCACTCGACCGGGCCACGACATCCGCATGTCCCCGCCCATGTTGGTCCAGGTCAAGGTCAGTTGCTTGTCGCCCATCCGGTCCTGGATCAACTTCCCATTGGGGCCCTGCCAGTCGTAAAGCACGACGGTGTGCTTGTCGGGC
>Ga0310122_10000664_pt1 | contig 21689 bp, 16 predicted proteins | sample CB6_Bottom_1051__FD_203503 | JGI IMG/M metagenome (GOLD analysis project Ga0310122, IMG submission 203503) | Marine microbial communities from Western Arctic Ocean, Canada - CB6_Bottom_1051 | ecosystem: Environmental > Aquatic > Marine > Oceanic | place: Canada: Western Arctic Ocean | collected...
GTCTCTATCATTCGGTGGTCTGCATTTAAGTATATTGGCAATATACACAGATTCTCGTGTTAACCCTATCGCTTGAATCATTTCGGTCAATAATTTTCCTGCCTGACCCACAAAAGGTTGCCCAGCCAGATCTTCACTTTGTCCGGGGACTTCACCGACAAACATCCAGTCTGCATTGTTATTTCCCGCCCCAAAAACAGTCTGTGTCCGACTATGACATAGTTCACAATTTTTGCACCCAGAGACTTGTTTTTCCAGAACATCCCATGCCTTAGCACTGGCTTCAACAAGGGCAACCGTCTGCTTAATGCTGGGCACTTCATCCACATCTACAGCAGCTACTACTCCAGTTTTCGCCTGATGTACGGTAAACCGGACATTAATGCCCATGGCCTCCAGATATTGTAACCGAGTTGCATTATTCATTTTTTAATAATTTGGCAGCTGCTTATGACTGTTATTTCTTTAAGACATGTCGCTACAGATTAATCTACACATCGGCAGCAATACGCCTTTGCATGCTCTCGACATAATCTCCAAATGGATGTCCAAATCATTGAAGCCGAGTAAATCCTGCAAGGGTAAAATCAAACATTTCCTTGCTGAGGGTGTTGACGAAAATCAACTGCTTTTAATTTACTCACCGCATGGATATAGGCTTTGGCTGAGGCTATCACTATATCCGTATCTGCGCCTTGCCCATTGACAATGCGTCCAGCCTTTTCCAGACGAACCGTCACCTCACCTTGCGCATCCGTACCATTAGAAATGCTATTCACTGAGTATAACTCCAGAGTCGCATCAGATTTAACCAGACTTTCAATAGCCTTTAAGCTGGCATCAACGGCACCACTCCCTGTTGAACTACCTGTGACTTCATCATTATTAATGCGAAGGGTTACGGTTGAGTTAGGAACTTCTCCCGTCTCAGAGCATACTTTTAAAGCAATGAGTTTAATGTGTTCTTCTTCAGCATCAGAGCTGGCTTCGGATATTAATGCTTGTAAATCTTCATCAACTATCTCATGTTTCTTATCCGCTAATTGTTTAAAACGAAAGAAAACATCATTTAACTCCTGCTCACTCTTGAACGCATGTCCCAATGTGACCATGCGACTTTTAAATGCGTTGCGTCCCGAATGTTTGCCTAAAACCATTTTATTGGCCGACCAACCGACATGTTCAGCTTTCATGATTTCATAAGTTTCAGGGTTTTTCAACACCCCATCCTGGTGAATCCCGGCTTCATGAGCAAAGGCATTCGCCCCAACAATCGCTTTATTGGGTTGCACAGGAAAACCAGTAATGGATGAAACCAGTTTAGAACAGGTTAAAATTTCTCGGGTATCCAATGTAGTTTGACAATCAAACACATCATGTCGTGTACGTACAGCCATCACAATTTCTTCTAAAGAGGCATTTCCGGCGCGTTCACCCAGACCATTAATAGTACATTCGACCTGTCGTGCACCATTGATAATAGCGGATAATGAATTGGCCACGGCTAAGCCCAAATCATTATGGCAATGCACAGAAAAAACGGCTTTGTCCGCATTAGGAATGCGCTGCATCAAATTAGCAATGGTAGTTCCAAACTCCTGCGGCACACTATAGCCTACAGTATCGGGTATGTTCACCGTGGTCGCACCGGCATCAATCACCGCTTCTAAAATACGACACAAAAAGTCTTCATCTGATCGTCCCGCATCTTCGGGTGAGAATTCAACATTATCCGTGTATTGCCTAGCCCGCTTTACCGCTTTTACCGCATATTCAACCACCTGATCAGGTTCCATATTTAATTTCATTTTCATATGGATAGGCGATGTTGCAATAAAGGTATGAATACGAAAGCTGTTGGCACCTTTCAATGCTTCTCCTGCTCGATCAATATCCTTATCGAGTGCCCGGGCAAGGCCACAGATAGTGCTATCCTTAACCGCATTGGCAACGGCTTGAACAGCTTCAAAATCGCCCACACTGGCAGCCGGAAAACCGGCTTCAATAATATCGACTTTGAGACGTTCAAGTGCCTTAGCAATTCTGACTTTTTCATCTCGGGTCATGGATGCGCCAGGACTTTGCTCGCCATCACGCAAAGTGGTATCAAATATAATGAGTTTATCTTTCATGAGAACTCCATTCATGAAATATTTTCAACATTGCTGCTGAAATTAAAAAAAGGGGTTGATTATTATTAAGCTAACAAGATATATGTCCACTAGGACAGTAATCTTAAATTCAGGCTAAAACAAGTAAATAAGGTGATACGCACAAGGGTTTGATCAAGAGTTGATCTGAGCGCTAGATGTAGTACTGAGTTAAAGAGAATATTCATAACTCACAACTATACTGTAATGTTATAAGTAGCTCAAGCCCTGTTTAACATAAACCCAAAGTTCAACACCCCTTGAGAGAAAGTATTTAACTTTGGGAAATTGCGAGACCATTAAACGATGTATAGCAGCTACATTATTAGACCGTGTTGCCAATAAAAGCTGTAAAGCGAAACGACTGCTGATTGGGGCGGTACTGCCTATTTCTCTATATTCTGCCATCATTCCGAGCTTGAGCTGATCATCCTTCTGATCTGCATTCTGGCAAAAAGCACACGCTTTATCCCATGCTTTTATCGAAATCAGCCGCAATCAAATTAAATAACTGCCTGGCATTTAAAAAATGCACAGCCTGTGTTTCTCACGGTGCTTTATACAGCTGAGTTGCAAAATGACGAAAACAAGATAAGCTCGATCATGCGCCGCACCCTTATTTTCAAACTTTTCTATGTTGTCGTTTCTGCCGTAATGTCAGCAAGGTAATAACAGGTCCTGAAATAGCATAACCCAATGCTAGAAAAAACAATATCGTTTGGGCTTGAGCCATAATAAAGCCAATCACAAGCATACACATGATGGCGACAACAAAAGGCACTCTACCTTTTAAGTCTATTTCTTTAAAACTGGAATACCGAAAGTTACTGACCATCAATAAACCAGTACTGATCGTAAAAACTAAAACTACATATTTTATGGATTCAACCTGATAACCATATTCCAGACTTATCCATAAGCCCCCTGCCAAAATAGCGGCAGCTGCAGGACTCGGCAAACCTTGAAAATACCGTTTATCAGCCACTTCAACCTGGGTGTTAAACCGGGCTAACCTTAATGCGCCCCCTGCTGTATGTACAAAAGCTGCAAATAAACCCAGCTTACCCATGCTTTCAAATGCCCAGAGATACATTATCAGTGCGGGGGCAACGCCAAATGACACCATGTCAGACAAGCTGTCGTATTGCACACCGAATTCACTCTGAGTATTGGTCATTCTGGCAACACGGCCATCTAAACCATCCAGAATCATGGCCACAAATATTGAAATTGCTGCCGTCTCAAAGCGTCCATTAATGGCGGAGGTTATTGCGTAAAAACCCGCAAACATAGCCCCTGTGGTAAATAAATTAGGCAATAAATAAATGCCACGATGACGAATCAATGGTTTTTTCTGAGTCATAAATAGATAAAAAATGGTTAAAATTGTAGGAGCGCCAAGGCCGGCATTCCTACATCACTCTTTCTAGTGACTGGTTTCAATTTTGTTACCTTTAGTTTGACCTAAGTCTTCCAAAGTCTCTGTAAACCAAGCACTATCAATATCAAACGGTTTTCCACCTTTAATACGTGGAAATTCAATCGCACGTAGTACAAAGTTCTGATCATCATCATGACCAATTACACCGGCTTCACCACGTAATGCACATTCAACTGCCAAATCAGCACAGGATTTGATTAAACGAATATCTTCAGCATTCGCCGCCGATGCACGTGCATAATAACCTGATTTTTGAATCAAGGTTTTTTCCGCACCAATCATTTCAGCAAATTGCTCACCAAACCACTTACCTGGGTTGACCGCATCTAACTTAACATGTCCGAATGCATCTCTAGGCACATCGTGACCTTTTGCTTCCATTTCAGCAACAATAGTTTCGACACCCGCACCTTCAGATACAAAGATATTAACACAATCCACTTCATCCATAATTTTACGTAGTCGTTGCGCTTCTGCGGTAATATCAAAATCCATTTCTGGAATAAAGATACCATGCACTTCGTAACTATCACGACTTAAACCCAATGATGGTAACCATTCACAGTTATCAAGAAGTTTACGGTATTCACTGGCTGTTGCTGCAGTTAACCAACCACAACTACGCCCCATCACTTCATGTACGATTAACATACGAGGGTTTGAGTTATTTTCAGCAACCACATTTTTAAAGAAATGTGCACCTTGCTCTGCTGCTGTCCATGCACCCAGTGATTGTTTAATAGGGAACACATCGTTATCCACAGTTTTAGGTAAACCGATAACCGTTAACCCATAATCATTATCTGCCAAGAAAGCCGCTAAATCAGCCGCTGCTGTATTGGTATCATCACCACCGATAGTATGCAGTACATCAACACCGTCTTTAATTAACTGGTCAGCCGCTACTTTTTGAGGGTCTTCACCTTCTTTAACTAATCCACGCTTTACGCAATCAGCAATGTTAGTTAATTTAACGCGGCTATTACCAATCACTGAGCCGCCAAATTTTTGCAGCAAACCTGCTTTTTCACGCATTTCTGCATCGACTTTATACGAATCACCGAGCAATAAGCCTTTATAACCACTGCGGTAGCAAATAATTTCGACGGAAGGGTCAATTTCATTATAGCGTTCGATAAGACTACCAATCGCTGAATTAAGACATGGCGCTAATCCGCCGGCGGTAAGAAGTGCTACTTTTTGTGGTTTACTCATAACAATATCAATGGTTAATTTTTATAAATGAATTATTTGGTCGAATGTGATTATTCGCTTATTGATTCTATTGGTTGAAATAGTGATCTATAGCGTACAGTAGCTGTGCCCCAGAGCTTGATGAGCAATGACACTGTAACACCCGGACAGTTTTGTTAAAACAAAAAAAGCCCATCTAACGATGAGCTTTTTTATAAACAAAGCCTGTTAATATCTAGTTTTTAGTTTTATCAACAATCTGGTTGGCTTTAATCCAAGGCATCATGTCACGAAGTTTTTCACCAACAACTTCAATAGGATGCTCTGCATTTAAACGACGTTTTGCTGTCATTTCCGGATAGTTAGTCATCCCTTCAAGAATGAATTTTTTAGCGTATTCACCATTTTGGATATTTGCCAGTGCTTCTTGCATTGCAAAACGACTTTCTTCGTTAATCACTTTAGGACCTGTTACATACTCACCATACTCTGCATTGTTAGAGATTGAGTAGTTCATGTTTGCGATACCGCCTTCAAACATTAAATCAACAATCAATTTCAATTCATGCAGACACTCAAAGTATGCCATTTCAGGCTCGTAACCTGCTTCTACTAATGTTTCGAAGCCCATTTTTACTAACTCAACCGCACCACCACATAAAACAGCCTGCTCACCGAATAAATCAGTTTCTGTTTCATCCCGGAATGTTGTTTCAATAACGCCTGAACGTCCTCCACCAATCGCCGAAGCATAAGACAAACAAATTGACTTGGCTGTGCCTGATGGGTCTTGCTGAATAGCAATCAAGTCAGGAACACCACCGCCACGGACAAACTCGGAACGTACAGTATGACCGGGGGCTTTCGGTGCAATCATGATAACATCTAAATCAGCACGTGGACTGACCTGATTGTAAAGAATCGCAAAACCATGTGCGAAAGCAAGAGCCGCCCCTTGCTTGATGTTCGGCTCAATTTCATCTCTATATAACTGTGCTTGAAACTCATCAGGCGTGAGTAACATAACCACATCGGCATCTGAAACAGCGTCAGCGACGTTCTTAACGGTTAGACCACACGCCTCGGCTTTGGCAACAGAAGATGATCCAGCACGTAAACCGACAACAACATCAACACCCGAATCCTTTAAGTTGTTAGCATGGGCATGTCCTTGTGATCCATAACCAATAATCGCTACTTTTTTACCTTTAATGATTGAAAGGTCAGCGTCTTTATCGTAATAAACTTGCATGAATATTCCTGTTCTCTTTGTTTTTAAATAAAATATAACCCAGCATTATATATTTTTTCTACTCTTTATTCCATAAGGATAAAAAAACAAGCTGCTCTTTGTGTTTCTCGACTGCTTTTGATTTACAAATGCAGTCCTTTCTCACCCCTGGACATCCCCACGGATCCTGAACGCACCACCTCAATAACAACACCCTCACCCAAGGCATAAACAAAAGCATCCAGTTTAGAGGATGTGCCGGTCATTTCAATCACATAACTGGCACTGGTTACATCAATAATTTTGCCACGAAAAATATCCGCTAAACGCTTAACCTCTTCCCGTGTTTCATTCGTTGTTTTGACCTTGAGCATCATCAGTTCACTCTCGACATGTACCGATTCTGCCAAATCAATCAACTTCACCACATCAATTAGCTTGTTTAACTGCTTGGTAATCTGCTCAATGACACTATCACTACCGCTGGTAACCACGGTCATTCTGGAAAGTGTTTCGTCTTCCGTGGGTGCTACGGTTAATGACTCAATATTATATCCACGTGCAGAAAACAATCCGGCCACCCTGGATAGAGCGCCCGCTTCATTTTCAATCAATATAGAAATAATGTGCCTCATTATGCTAACTCCCTGTTAATCGGAGTGCCCGGAGCGACTCTCAACTTCATATCATGATGCGATTTACCGGCTTCAATCATCGGAAAAACATTCTCGGTACGATCTGTTATAAAATCCATAAAAACCAGTTTATCCTTCATGGCAAACGCTTCTTCCAGCGCAGGCTTTACATCTTCCGGTTTGTCAATAAGCATACCCACATGCCCATAAGCTTCTGCTAATTTTACAAAATCAGGAATCGTATCCATATAAGATTCGGAATAACGACTTTGATAAGAAAACTCCTGCCACTGTCGAACCATTCCCATATATCTATTATTCAAATTAATGATTTTGACAGGGGTTCTATATTGCGTCGCTGTCGCCAATTCCTGTATACACATTTGAATACTGGCTTCACCCGTAACACAGGCAACATCCGCATCAGGATGCGCCAGCTTAACACCTATCGCCGCAGGTAAACCAAAACCCATGGTGCCCAAACCGCCTGAATTAATCCAGCGACGCGGCTTATCAAAATGATAAAACTGCGCAGCGAACATTTGATGCTGACCCACATCAGAAGTAACATAAGCGTCCCCATTTGTGACCTGATACAAAGCCTCAATCACCTGCTGAGGCTTAATAATCGCACTATTACGATCATATTCCAGGCAATTCAAGGCGCGCCATTTTTTCACCTGATTCCACCATGCTTCCAGCGCTTTTTCATCCACCTTGCTTTCACTCATTCTAATGAGTGCGATCATTTCATTCAAAACGTCTTTAACCTGACCCACAATCGGCACATCAACTTTGACTGTTTTTGAAATTGATGACGGATCAATATCAATATGTACAATTTTTGCATAAGGACAAAATTCGGTTAATTTACCCGTGACCCTGTCATCAAAACGTGCGCCCACAGCAATAATGACATCACTTTCATGCATTGCCATATTGGCTTCATAGGTGCCATGCATGCCTAACATGCCCACAAATTGTTCATCTGTTGCAGGATACCCACCCAAGCCCATGAGTGTATTAGTGACAGGGTATCCCAGTAATTTTGAAAACTCGATGAGTTCTGCGCTACCCTCACCCAAAATAACACCACCACCAGCATATATCATGGGGCGCTTAGCAGCCAGTACCAGATCAACCGCTTTTTTAATTTGCCCTGAATGTACTTTGATGACAGGGTTATATGAGCGCATGGTTATTTCCCGAGGATACTCATAAGGAATTTTGATCGCGGGATCCGTAATATCTTTAGGCACGTCAACCACCACAGGACCTGGTCGTCCTGTCGTTGCCACATAGAATGCTTTCTTCATGGTGAGCGCTAGATCAGCGATATCTTTCACCAAAAAGTTATGCTTAACACAGGGCCGCGTAATACCCACCATGTCAACTTCCTGAAAGGCATCACTCCCGATAACCGGAGTACCTACTTGACCTGAAATGATCACCATAGGTATAGAGTCCAGATGCGCCGTTGCAATGCCCGTTACGGCATTGGTAGCTCCCGGACCTGAAGTTACCAGAACCACACCTGGCTTACCTGTTGAACGCGCATACGCATCAGCTGCATGAACAGCGCCCTGCTCATGCCTGACTAAAATATGTTTGACTTTCTCTTGATGAAAAATCGCATCATAAAGATGCAATACCGCTCCACCTGGATAACCAAAAAGAAATTCCACATCCTCATCAATAAGGCTCTGGACTACGATTTCTCCGCCACTGAGTTCCACACTATTTCCTCAACATACATTACACAAGAAAAACAAATAAACCTTTGCTTTTCTAGACTTTAATATAAAAACGCAACCACCCAGAGATTTTACACTGAGCAGCCCCCTAAAAACGTTGTACTTATTTCAACTGATCACCTTAAACTCTGTCGAAAAAACCAACAATTTTCATTACTTAACCCGCTATTTTACTAGGTAATAAAATAAAATTATACCTTTATTAACCTGCCCGACTAAGATCAATAATTAAAAGACCTGAAGGACAAACCAGAAACGGCTGAAGTCAACCCCGTTTTCAGGGTGAAATCAGTGGGCTGAAACAGCTCCCGCCTACTCCTCTTCTCTTTCTCACCGAACCGTACGCGAAACTGACGATGTATACCCCTCCGCCCCACGCCAGATACCAACGGCAAAACAACACCGGACTTACGCCCCGCCAACACCCCCATAATCATCACTGCGAACGCCATTGACGCAGTGGCTTGTAGCGTATTTTCGGGCTACTCGCGTTATCCCCAATAACGCTGTTCATCGTGATTGTGCAGCACAGGAATTAGCTGCTAACGGGGGAACACACGAATGCTACTGGCAAAGCCAGCGAGACACTGAGCCTCAGCCTTTTAAGAAATACCCCAGACGATGTCCCTGACCGAAATTTAAAGCCTCACTGAAATACCAGCGTGGGGCAAAAACAGCATGCATTTTCTGCACAAAATGCAGAACGACTGCTGGATAATTCAAGTCCTTGCTGGTTTGCTAAACATCCAGGTTCCGCAGACTAAAACCCAGCCATCCATACTTTCTGTCCTGTGCTAATCAAACCGGGTTGGTCGCGCTTACTTCCGCATCCAGGGCTTTTAACAGCCCATTTTCAATGGAATAAATCCAGCCATGCACGGTTAAATCTTTTTTTGCTTTCCAGGCATCCCAAACAATAGTGGTGTGACAAACATTGGCCACCTGTTCGATGACATTTTTTCACATAGCAGATCGAATTTTTCCTGCTCAGTAGGCTGGGCATCAATTTCGGTTTTATGCCAGCGGTAAACATCTTTTATGTGGCCTACCCAGTTATCAATCATGCCGAATTCACTGCCTTCAAATGCAGCTTTAACGCCAGCACAGCCATAATGCCCACAGACAATAATATGTTTGACATTAAGCACTTCCACCGCAAATTGAATCACGGAAAGACAATTAAAATCCGTATGCACCACCACATTTGCAATGTTTCGATGGACAAATATTTCACCGGGATTAAGACCTGTGATTTGATTTGCCGGCACTCTACTGTCTGCGCAGCCAATCCACAAATATTCTGGATGCTGGAATTCAGCCAGTTTGATAAAGAACCCAGGGTCGTCCTGAGTCATGCTTTACGCCCAAGCTTTATTGTTTTTAAATAACTTTTTTAATTTCCGCCTTTGCAATGGATTCATCGAAATTCCTTATGGTCAGGTTCACAGAACAACTGTTTACAGTCTAGTCAAAGGCATTATAAATAACAATTTCATCTAGTGCTAATTGACCTCCACGAGGCGCTGCAGGCGTCAAGGCTTTGCCAATAGTAACAAACATAGTAATAACATGATGGGCGGGCAAATTAATCAGCTTTGCCACCTCTGAAAAATCAAATCCATCCATGGGGCAAGATTCATAACCCAGCGATTTCGCAGCAAGCATTAATGTTTGCGCAGCAATACCACAAGATCGCATGGCTTCATCTCTTTGTTTCTGCTCTTTACCGCGATAATAATTATCGATGGCCGGCAGCATGAATGCCTGAACCGGCTCAGGTGCATATTTCCAGTAGCGTTCAGGGCTTCTTTCCCAGGCTTTTAGATCTGCACAAAGAATCACCAGCAGAGAACTATCGGTTACCTGCGCCTGATCCCAGGATACTTTTCGAATGGCTTTTCGCAGTTCAGGATCTTTGACAATGACAAAGCGCCAGTTTTGAATATTAAATGCCGTGGGTGATAATACGGCAAGTGACATAAGTTCGGTTATTTCACTTCCGGTCATCTGATGATCTACATCGTAACACTTAACAGATCGACGTGATTTTATGGCTTCTTTTGTATGCATAACAACAGGGTATTTCTGTTTTAAAAGTAGGGCCGGGGCGTTACTCACACTATCCCCTATAGACGCTATCCTTGCTTGAAAATGAGATTATAAATCTTTACCCCAAGAATGGTCGCTGATAATACCAGGGTAATGGCATTAGCAATAATTAAGGCAAAATCCTGTTTTTGAATACCATAGATTAACCAGAGCAAAACTCCCACGGTAAATAAACTATACATGGTGAGAGAAAGGGACCGGGTGTCTTTGGTTTTTAAGGTCAAGAAGGCTTGAGGCAAAAAGGAGGACGTGGTCAAAAAAGCCGCACTATATCCTAATATTTCAGTGATACTCATACTGTTTGTTAAATTAAGCAGGGGTTATTCACTTATTGCCAGTGACAGGTGTAAGTTTGATGAATGAAACACCGGGCGCTCAAAAAAAACATGACTACCTGATGTTAATGGCTATTAGACAGAACCCGGGGACTGTCTAATAGCCCTCACCCAATCAGAATTTCCAGCCATTCATCTCGGTGATATTACCAAGCATACTGAGCCCAATACCATTATCAAAACAGACATGAGCATGCTGTTTAAAGCTTAACCCGCCACAATCCCGGCAATATTATATCCACCATCAACATAAGTGATTTCACCGGTGATACCGGATGCCAGATCTGAACACATAAACGCCGCTGCATTACCGACCTGTTCAATCGTCACGTTTTGTTTCATCGGTGCACTCTCAGCAGCTTTGCTAAGCATAGACCTGAAATTATTAATACCTGCAGAGGCCAGCGTTCTAATCGGGCCAGCAGATATAGCATTAACTCGTGTACCTTCAGCGCCCAAAGCAGCAGCCATATATCGCACATTGGCTTCCAGACTGGCTTTGGCAACCCCCATGACATTGTAGTTAGGGATAGCACGTGCAGCACCTAAATAGGATAAGGTTAACAATGAACCGTTACGCCCTTTCATCATTTCTCTGCCGGCTTTGGCTAATGCAGTAAAACTATAAGAACTGATATCATGGGCAATGGCAAAGTTTTCCCGAGTAGTCGCATTAACAAAGTCGCCATCCAATGCATCACGAGGTGCAAAGGCAACCGAATGGACGATACAATCCAGACCATCCCAGTGTTGCCCTAATTCAGAAAATACCGCGTTAATTTGCTGGTCATTGGCCACATCAAGTTCTACAGTGATAGTTGAATCACATTCTCCGGCCATTTTAATCACACGGCTTTTCAGTTTTTCATTTTGATAGGTAAAAGCCAGCTCAGCACCTTCACGGTGCATGGCTTGGGCAATACCCCATGCAATAGACTTGGTACTGGCTAAACCGACAATGAGAACTTTTTTGCCTTGCATAAACCCCATTTTTATCTCCTGAGCTATTTGTTTGTTAGAATTAGCTTAAAGTATACCTTGCTCCGTCATTTTATTCGATAGTAAAGGCATGTCACTCATTAATTCAACTCTTATGCGTAACATTTATCTGTCCGTTTTAGCTTTATTTTTATTCAGTTGTGATGTTTCACAACTGAATAATCCGTATGCGGAACATGAAGGCGATTTATCCATCTTGTATTCCTCTTTTTCTGAGCGCCCTAAACACCTGGATCCTGCGATTGCCTACAGCTCAAATGAATATGGCTTTATTGCACAAATTTACGAACCTCCCTTGCAATATCATTATCTTAAAAGGCCCTATCAGCTAGAACCTTTAACAGCCATTAACCTGCCTGTTATCAGTTATTTTAATCAACACAATGAAAAACTCGAGGGTGAGTTTTTAGATTCAGAAATCGCTTATAGCGATTACCTGATTGAAATTAAGACAGGGATTCAATATCAACCCCACCCTGCGTTTGATGCTAAAAACCATCATTTAAACCCTCAGCAATTCGCTGAAATCAGTACCCTTAGTGATTTTTCTTCACAACCCAGTCGAGAATTGCAAGCGGCTGACTATGTCTATCAAATCAAGCGCTTAGCGCATCCAAAAATTCAATCACCGATTGCAGAAATCATGAAAACTTATATTCTGGGTTTTAATGAATTTTCCAAAACCGTTGCAACGCTAGATAAGACAGCAATCAAGACAGTGCCCATGGCGGGGCTTGAGGTGTTAGGTCCCTATCAGTATAAGATCAGAATCAAGGGTAAATACCCCCAATTCATGTACTGGCTGGCCATGCCTTTTTTTGCGGCAATGCCTTGGGAGGCCGATGCCTTTTATCAACAACAAGAGTTAAAAGATCACAATATAACACTCGACTGGTTTCCCATAGGGACTGGACCGTATTATCTCGCAGAAAACAACCCTAACCGACGCATGGTGCTGGCTAGAAATCCGAATTACCACCCTGACCACTATCCAACGCAAGGCGAAGCAAGTGATAAAGCACGGGGCTTGCTAGTTGATGCAGGCAAGCAATTACCTTTTATCGACAAGGTAGTCTATATGCTGGAGAAAGAGACTATTCCGTATTGGAATAAATTTTTACAAGGCTATTATGATGCCTCAGGAATTTCTTCAGACAGCTTTGATCAGGCCGTGCAGTTTAGCGGCGGTGGGAATGCACAATTAACACCCGCAATGACAGAAAAAGGCATACAACTACAAACCTCGGTGACCACTTCGATTTTTTACATGGGATTTAACATGCTGGATTCAGTCGTGGGCGGGGATTCTGAACGCGCAAGAAAGCTCAGGCTAGCCATTTCAATAGCGCTGGATTATGAAGAATATATTGCTATTTTTATGAATGGACGAGGGGTAGCTGCCCAAAGCTTATTACCGCCCGGGATTTTCGGGTATCAAGCAAAACAACAAGGTATGAACCCTTATGTGTATGATTGGGTCGATGGTCAATACCAACGTAAATCCATCCGTGATGCCCAACAATTAATGCGTGATGCAGACTATAAAGCAGGCATTAATCCTGAAACCGGCGAAGCATTAGTCCTCTATTTTGATACCACATCTGTGAGTATTGATGATAGACCCCGAATGAACTGGTATCGCAAGCAGTTTAAAAAACTGGGAATTAATCTGATAGTCCGTGGGACTGATTACAATCGCTTCCAGGAAAAAATGCGTAATGGCAGTGGACAATTGTTCATCTGGGGCTGGAATGCGGATTATCCGGACCCAGAAAACTTCTTTTTTCTGCTTTATAGTGCCAATGGCAAGGTAAAACACGGCGGTGAAAACGCGGCTAATTATCATAATCCCGAGTTTGATCGACTGTTTGAACTGATGCGTAATATGGATAACAATGAACAACGTCGGCAAATCGTCCAGCAAATGCAAAAACTCGTTCAGCATGATGCTCCCTGGGCTTTTGGTTTTTATCCTAAAAGTTTTTCTTTATTCCACAGCTGGTATAAAAATGTCAAACCCAACCTGATGGCGAATAATCGATTAAAATATACGCGTATTGATGCCGAAGCCAGAAGCGTCAAAAGAGAATATTGGAATCAAGCTGTTTTCTGGCCTTTGTTGTTAACCCTTTGCCTTTTGCTGTTGTTACTGATTCCTGCACTTGTTGCCTATCAACGCCGCAACAGAGCACTGGGATAAAGACCAAGGGAGGAACTGCAAAAGGGACAACAGCAACCAACTGATGTCTGACAAGCGCCCTCCCTTTTTAACCGCCTGCCCGTTATAGACGCTGCGCTCACTGCAATAGAAGCAAAACCTGAAGACTTGCCACGCCCAAAGCTGCAGACTGCACAGATATTTACAATGACCGCTACTGCGCTGCGAAGGGGAATGCTGTTAGCCTTGGCGGCTGACTTGGTTTTTGCAAAAAGGCGATTATCATCAATCCTCAACAAAACGGGGTAATTTTTCTGTTCAGTATATTACACTGATAAATTAACCAGGCACGAATCACTTCAGCAGAAATTCAATACAGCAAAACCCTGCCTTAACATGCCCTTTAAATTATTGATGCTATTCAGATAATTTAAGCTAAAGATGGCTTTATCCATTCTTAAACTATCGACCAACATCATCCATCACGTCATTGTTTTTTTTCAATATTTCATACTCTGAAATTCCCGGAAATATTACAGCTCATGGCCAAAATGATATGTCTTTGGAACTAATAGTCTGTTATTACTCTCTATTAACCCATGTTATTCACTGATACCAACCCACTGGGGACAATGTACTGACAAACAAGCGGTAACAGCATTTTGTAAAAAACTAAATTTTACGCATCGAAATATGCCTTATTCTGGTACTTGCAAAAGGAGTTTAGCAAAGACTTTATACCCTATGCCAGCAACACAATCTTTCTACAAAAAGCTGTGTGGCCGCAGATAAAATCTGCTGTAACAAGATAAAAGTATTATTACCCATGACACAGAAGATGTATTCACAGGAAATGTGTCAGGGTTATCGAGAGGAGACACTGCAGACATAGGACTCCTGATTGAATAGTCCGAGATTTTAAAGAAATCCCAGCACAGTCTCCTGAATCAAACTAATGTTAAAACTGCAACCTGCATATAGCCGGGTTTTTATCGCCCAGACATTCAACCAGAACAAATCACCTGGGGTTTTGTTTTTTCAAAAAAGGTATCTAAATATGGACAATATATTCAAGCACAAATACACTGATGAAGAAGTAAGCTTGATTCATATGGGAAAAATGTATCACACCAATGAGACCGTTGCTATCTATGAATTAGCGGAAGATAAAACCATTCGGGTAATGACCTTGAGTGAATTCAATCATGCCTATGAGCAAAATGATTATGAACAACATAGCCATTATACTCAGCCTGATCAAGTGCGTAGTTTAAGAGTCCAGCGTAAAATTTAAACACTATCAAAACACATACTGTCGATTAATTCAGCCATACACCAAGTTTGACTATAGCTCTTTAATCAATTCCTATACCTCTCGCTTTTTTAAATTTTACATGCCTGGCTAACAAGACTTCATCAACGACCATGAACTCCCTGGGGGAAGACACAGAAAAAGCATGCCGCTTGGTTTGATAAAGCGGATTTACCCTTGCCATCAGGGCATTAGTTTCTTAGTTGACCACCAGGGATGCACGCCTACCCCACAACATAAACCCGGTTGACAAGAAGTCAGTTAAAAACAGCGTCTGTAGATACCTGCGCCTTATACCAGACTCATAAAGACCCGGTATAAGGCACAGTAACAAGAAGCCTGCGAAATGTAAGTTTAGAGCATTAGCAGCAAACTGCATGCGATGGCCCCGATTAAAAACCACGACTGTATCCCGCGGGTTTTTTAGTGCTCAGTAATTTAACATACCACACAAAATATCGACCAGCCCCGGAGCACAAAAGCTCACACGCGCTAAATAGCTTATGGGTTACTCAATAAGCCAGCAAAAAAGAGGAGCATCACACTTTGTCTCATGCTAGTCTTGTTTTGCAACATGTCACCACAGCTAAAAATATAGGTCATTCCTTTGGGCTAAATGAGGCTAATGCCATATTACCGGGGAAAGCTTGGGCCGATGAGCTATCATTGGAAACCATGGAAATATTATTAATACAACGAGGGCTTGCCTGATGTTTCGTTTTAACAATCACTTATGGTTAATGCATTTCTTAATGACTGCTGCTGTTTGCTTTGGCATCATTCAAAACACCAGTTTTGCCAGAACCATTGAATATGATTTAACGATTGATTATAAAACGGTCCGATTTAATGCCATCAACACCCAGGCTATGGTAGTCAATGGCACTCTTCCAGCCCCCACTTTATATTTTCAAGAAGGTGATACCGCACATATTCTAGTGACAAATAATATGGATGTTGCAACTTCTATGCATTGGCACGGAATTTTGTTACCCAATCACCAAGATGGTGTCCCCTATGTCAACCAGCCTCCCATACAAGCCGGAGACTCACACTTATTCACCTTTACTATCAAGCAGTCGGGTACTTATTGGTATCATTCCCATACGGGCTTACAAGAACAGCGCGGTGTTTATGGAGCTATTGTCATTTCACCTAAACAGGCACAGACAGTACCCACCCCTTTTGATCAAGAAGCGACTGTTGTGTTATCAGACTGGATTAATGAAAACCCTGATGAAGTTTTGCGCACTCTAAAAAGTGGCAGCGATTATTACAGCATTAAGAAAGGCAGTCAGCAGAATTTGTTATCGGCCATACAACAAGATGGCCTGACATACACATTCAAACAAGCCTTACAACGTATGCCTGCTATGGATATATCCGATATTGCTTATGATAAGTTTCTGGCGAATGGTCGACCTGAAACGATTATTTCAGCAAAACCCGGCGAAATACTTAAGTTACGTTTAGTCAATGCGTCAACAGCCACCTACTACACACTACAGTTTGCAAATAATGCGATGGAAATCATTGCAGCGGATGGGATGGATGTAGAGCCATTAGCCATCAATCATTTTTTAATGGCCATAGCAGAAACCTATACTCTGCGGATTAAAGTGCCTGCACAAGGCTTGTTTGAACTCAGAGCAACAGCACAAGATGGCTCTGGATACAGCAGCATCTGGATAGGGTCAGGGGCACGTGTGGCCGCGCCTGACAGGGAAAAACCCAATCCCTACCAAATGTCCATGCCAATACCTAAAGCGGCTCACAAAGGCAACATGGCGCATCATAACACTGGCATGCATCATAAAATGGCGCATCCTAAAATGAAACCGTATATGCCTGAAAATAAGACTAGCACCACACCTTATCAACAATTAGTCGCCATAACATCCACCACACTACCGATTGCAAACACACACCGTGAAATTCAGCTGAATTTAACAGGCGATATGGAACGTTACACCTGGTCTATCAATAATGAAATTTTATCTGCCGATAATGTGATTAAAATAAAACGAGGAGAGAACATCCGTTTTCTACTTAACAACAAAACCATGATGCATCACCCTATGCATCTGCACGGACACTTCTTTCGAATCATCAATGATCAAGGTGATTATTCACCACTTAAACATACGGTTGATGTCCCTCCTATGGGACAACAAATCATTGAGTTTGAAGCTAATAAATCGCAAGACTGGTTTTTTCATTGTCATATTCTTTATCATTCTAAATCAGGTATGGCGAGAGTGATTAGTTATGCAGAAGACTCTCTTGACCAGGAACTGGCAAGCATTCGGCACAAACTATACAGTGATGAAGGTTTCTTTTATGCCACCGGTTCTTTCTTATCGCAAATGACAGAAGGTAGCGCGGTATACAGTAATAGTAAAAACACCTTACAAACAGAATGGCAAGTAGGCTGGCAAAATGTTCCGTCTACAGAATATGAATTTAACGTGACTTATGAACGTTATGTTAACCGACTATTGAGTGGAATCCTGGGCGTTAGACTTGAAAATAATTTAGAGCGGGGGGTTTTTGGGTTTCGTTATTTGCTCCCGCTTAATATTGAATCCGAATGGCGTGTAGATACTGCAGGTGAGCTGCGTGTCTCCCTAGGAAACAGCATCCAGCTCACCACAAATATTAATCTATTTGCTGATTTTGAATACGATACTGAAAGCCAGGAAGAATGGAGTGTAGAGCTTAATTATCTGCTCACAAAAAACGCAGGTATCGTTACACAGTATCATTCTGATTTTGGTATGGGAGCAGGCATTAAAATCACTTATTGACTAGAGTGATTCATGCTTGGCGAATAATTTTATTTTCCGGGGTTTTAAGGTGTCTACCCTGTTTAGGCTAAAAACTTCACTGCTATAGATAATGAAATGTAACACCTCTGAGCTTGAACAGTGGTCCACAAAAAATGTGGGCAGAGCTCATTGGTAAAGCATGCAATCCTGGGTCTTACTCCCCGAGTCAATCCAACAATTTCAACTCGGTTCGCTTGAGATTGAATTGATCAAGGCTATGGATAGCCCATCATAGCCGCTAGAATCGACCTCCATTTTCTTTATTAAAAATGAATCTGGCAATAATTTTGAGTTTAGTACTCACGGCAGCACAATCATCACTGTTGAACACTTAAACGGCTGGGCATACCGTAATAATATCATCAGCAGAAATACAGGTATTGAGGTATATGCTGAAGTTTATTCTCATTCTAGTGTAAATAAAATGGCAGCGACTAAGCTGCCCCCAGGGTTAGCCAAAGCCCTTTCACTCTTTGCTGGAATTAATATCAGTAACAAAGCAGAAAATGCCCCGTTCATTGCATACTTGGCAGGCATGACTTCTAACCTCTGCAATACCTCTGGTAATTATTTACAATTAGATATAACAGTCTTCATGTCAGATAATGTTAAATATTAATTTGGTTTTCAATTCACGGCGGTGTGGAGCTACCCTTTTAGAACCGGTGAAGCCAAATTTACATTACCTGGCTTTGCAAATTTTCATACCACAAACAGCAATACCCCAAGTGATTTTCATATTCTGGTTCAACCCCAACTCCCCTTTGAGGTGAGAGAACTTGCCGGTATCCAAGCCAACACAGTTTATATTGGCCCTGAATATTGTTTTTTTGCACAATAAATTTGTGCGTGAAAGATGTCCATGAAGCGGTGCTAAAAGTCATGATTATTGTTTTTTTCTAATTTACTTTCCCCAAGCGGTTTTAAATCGGTAAAATACGACTTTTTTCATTCCTTTTAAACGACATGCGCACAACTCAATTTCCTCTTAGCACCGTCAAAGAAATACCTGCAGATGCTGAAATTTCCAGTCATAAACTCATGATTCGAGCAGGTCTGATTCGTAAATTAGCCGCTGGTTTATACACTTGGTTACCTTTAGGACTGCGAGTTTTACGAAAAGTAGAAAACATTACTCGAGACGAAATGGAAAAAGCGGGGGCATTGGAAGTATTAATGCCGGTATTGCAACCTGCTGAGCTTTGGCAAGAAACCGGACGCTGGGAACAATATGGCCCTGAATTAGCTCGCTTAAAAGATCGCCATGACCGTGACTTTTGCCTGGGGCCCACCCATGAAGAAATTATTACGGATCTCGCTAGAAATGAATTAAAAAGCTATAAACAATTACCCATTAGTTATTACCAGATTCAAACCAAAGTGCGTGATGAAATCCGTCCTCGCTTCGGCATTATGCGCTCGCGTGAATTTATCATGAAGGATGCATACTCTTTTCATTTAAATCAGGATTCTTTACAGCAAACTTATGATGTCATGCATCAGGCCTATAGCAATATCTTTGATCAACTAGGGCTAGAATATCGTGCTGTAATCGCTGACTCAGGATCCATTGGGGGCGCCATTTCACATGAATTTCATGTCTTAGCGGACTCCGGTGAAGATGCTATCGCATTTTCAACGGCAAGTGACTATGCCGCTAACATTGAAAAAGCGGAAGCAATTATGCCTCTAGAGTCCCGCGCAGATGCCACTACAGAACTCTGTCTGGTCGATACTCCCAAGCAACATACCATTGAGCAGGTTTGTCAGTTTTTTAATATCTCCCCGCAACAGTGCTTAAAAACCCTGATCGTAAAAGGTGAAAATAATCAATTAGTTGCATTACTATTACGTGGGGACCATGAACTTAACGAACTGAAAGCAGAAAAAATCGATGGCGTTCTCTCCCCCCTGGAGTTTGCCAGTGATGAAGAAGTTCTTGCTGCCTGCCAGTGTAAGCCCGGTTCCATTGGTCCAATGAACCTAGATATTCCCGTTATTGCTGATCGCAGTGTCAGCGTGATCTCTGACTTTGTTTGTGGTGCGAATAAGGATGGCAAGCATTATCAAGGTGTCAACTGGGAACGCGACCTTCCCTTCCCGCAGCAAATTGCAGACATCCGCCTGGTTGTTCAAGGCGACCCAAGTCCTGATGGAAAAGGCTTGATAACTTTGGCACGTGGCATTGAAGTGGGACATATTTTTCAATTAGGTGATAAATACAGCGCCTCAATGAAAGCCAGTGTTATTAATGAAGCGGGAAAGAACCAGACCATGATCATGGGCTGCTATGGCATAGGTATATCCAGAATCGTCGCTGCTGCTATTGAGCAAAGCCATGATGATAAGGGTATTATCTGGTCAAAAAAATTAGCCCCTTTCCAAATTGCCTTATGCCCAATGAATATGCATAAGTCTGAGCGTGTAAAAGCAGCCGTGAATGATCTCTATCAACAACTGCTGACCGCAGGCTTTGAGGTCATACTTGATGACCGTAAAGTCCGGGCAGGATTTATGTTTTCTGACATGGAACTCATTGGCATCCCACACCGCTTAGTTTTAGGGGAAAGAGGGCTGGATGCTGGAATCATTGAGTATAAAGCCAGAACAGATCAAGAAAGCCAAGATATTGCTTTTGACGACATCATGGCATTTTTAAAAGAAACGGTTTAACTTTCAGTATTTAGATAAGAAAACGGTCAGCTTCGAGAGTTGGTCTTGATATCTTTTACCGGCTCTTCCTTCCATTCATAAAACTCAGTAAGAGTAGGGTCACATTTGATACACGTGGTACCACAATCTGACCCTACTGCTAACTGCCGCACTTTGCCCTTTTTTATCCATTTTACCAACATCCCTCTGAGCGCATCGCCATCCATCTCAAAATGAATGACTAATTCATTTAAGGTGACGGTTTTTTTTGCTTTCAGATAACCCCTAAGATCAGACAAAATCATTGTTTTTCTCTTGTATACCTGAGACTTGAAAAGACTTACCATAACACCATAAGCCAAACAAAACGCCTATAAACCCGATCATAAGCCCTAAAATCCATTGCATGGAATAATCAGGATGCTGTGAGAATGTGGCCAATTGATAAAAAATAGTTGCGGAGAAATAAGCCAGGCCTGTCGTCCAGAACATAACAAACACCGCCCAAGCTGCGGAAGTTTCCCGATAGATTGCCGTAGTAGCAGCCACACAAGGCGCATAAAGCAAAATAAACAATAAATAAGCAAAGGCACCTGCCTGACCATCAAAACTGGCTTTCATTGCTGAAAAAGTTCCGGTTTCAACGCCCTGTACATCGGCAGCCATTTCCAGTGAAGCCAGATTACCGATATTCAGTCCTAAGGGGTCAAGTATATTATCAGCAACTGCAGCTAGATTGTCAGGAATGGTCGCGCATGCTGCCAATAATGCATCAACTAACACAAACTCCTGTTCTTCTCTCTCATCTGGATTGACAGCCATCTGGCTATACAATGCATTCAGAGTACCGACAACAGCTTCCTTAGCCAGCAACCCAGTAAATATACCTAC
>Ga0310122_10000665_pt1 | contig 21687 bp, 21 predicted proteins | sample CB6_Bottom_1051__FD_203503 | JGI IMG/M metagenome (GOLD analysis project Ga0310122, IMG submission 203503) | Marine microbial communities from Western Arctic Ocean, Canada - CB6_Bottom_1051 | ecosystem: Environmental > Aquatic > Marine > Oceanic | place: Canada: Western Arctic Ocean | collected...
TATTGATAATTTCATACTAGTTGACAATACCCAAACTATTTACTAACATACAACCATCACGACGAGAAGGGGCCCGAACGGTTAATTACCTAAGGCCCCCTTTTCTTTTCTCAATTTTCTGTTTAACACCATGTCTATCAAGACCGTCAAAATACTTTCTTGTTATCTTTTTATACAACGAAGATGATCTCTCTTGATCCGGAAAAAGAATTTTCTCGAACCTATCTTCCTCAATTAAAAAATCAACCAATATTTTATAATCCCCATCACCCGATACCAGTACAATCTTATCAAACACTTCGCTGCGATACATTTTTTTCATGACAGTAAAAACAATGTCCGTATCAACATTTCCCTTTTTCTTACCCAACATTGCAGAACTATGTTCTCTGAACTTCAAAATAAATCCCGCCTCTTGTATCTCATCATAAAGATCTTGATATTCTTCCTGCACAAATCCTAAGAAATAATACGCCTTCCCAACTTTGTATTTCTGCTGTAAGTACACCCGAAACCGGGCCAAATCAATGCTCCACGGCTTGTCCGCCGTCATAACACTCATATACAGATTCTGCCCATCTACAAAAGCAAGATTATTGTAATGTTCGTTGTTTCTTATCATGTTTTCAGAAATAGCTTCTAACTTTAACATCAATAAAACGTATGTGCCCCACCACCATTCCCGCGCAAGCGGGAATCTACATAATCAACATCATAACCAACAACCATACCAATAACAACAACCCGAAAATAAATACGCCAGTCGATTGGCGTATTTACTGATTCCTCATTCTACAAGCCCTGCGCTACAACAACGACGCAATCTCGCGAAGCACATCCGACGGTATCGGATCCCGCTTCGGGCTCACCCCCGGATACCGCCATGCCGTCACCACCCGAATCATCTTCTTTCCCTTACCGCGCTCTGCCACCACATACATAACCCAAATCTCCTGCTTCCACACCCGCTCGCCCTTCGGAGACCGAGAAATCGAAGCCGGCTGCATCACCGCAACCGCACCGGAGAGAACCCCCTCCTCGTGCCGCATCGGATGACGAATAATCCGCTTCACGCGCCCCTCGGAGATCCCATACTGCTGCATCTTGTAGTGCGCGTGCCGCGTAAACTCATACATTCCATTCAACATCCCTTTATATAACCACGACAGCCCCGCCCAATCAAACAAATCACAGGGAACCCAACAAAAAACACATGCCTCAATTTCCACTCGTACGAGTGGAAATTGAGGCGCGACGAAAGTGCACATAGGCGGGCGGATAACTTGTTTCCAATAAATTTCTAGTAAAAAAGGATGATCGGATATATAATACCCCCGTTATGCCTCTCGCACTCTATCGTAAATATCGCCCCACAACATTCGATGATTTGATCGGTCAGGACATCATCGTCCGTATATTAAAGGAGGCCGCGCGGCAAGACCGCATCGCGCACGCCTATCTTCTCTCCGGTCCTCGCGGCACGGGGAAGACAAGTACCGCTCGCCTCATCGCAAAAATCGCAAACTGCAAAAAACGCGAGGAGGACAAGGAATTCAAAAAGAAAGCCGAACCCTGCAACATCTGCGATGCGTGCAAAGCCATAGACACAAATAGCGCCCTCGACGTCATCGAGATAGACGCGGCTTCAAACCGCGGCATAGACGAGATGCGCAGCTTGAAAGAACACGTCCGTGTAGCGCCATCGACGCTCAAAAATAAAGTCTTCATTATAGACGAAGCACACATGCTGACCAAAGAAGCGGCAAACGCGCTCCTAAAAACCCTCGAGGAGCCGCCGGAATACGTCATCATCATCCTCGCCACCACTGAAATCGAAAAAATACCGGCGACCATCGGCTCACGCACGCAAAAGTTCCGCTTTCGCCACGTCCCGCTCCAAAAAATTGCGGGAAAGCTCGAAAAAATCGCACAGACAGAGAAAATAAAAATCTCAAAGGAAGCGCTCGAACTCATCGCCTCCCAAGCAGAAGGAAGTTTCCGCGACGCCGAATCCCTTCTCGACCAGATGACCGCGATAGCAGGAAGCGAAATCACCGTAGAAGAAATCGAAAACACGCTCGGCACCATCGGATTCAAAAAAGTCGCCGAACTTGCCGGCGCGCTCCTCGAAAGCGATCTCGACCGAGCCATCACACTCCTCCACGACATCCAAGACGAAGGCCACAACATCGTGGGGCTCACCAAAGACCTCATCACCTACCTCCGTCGTGTTGCGATTATGAAACACACCCCTCAAATAAAAGAAAAACTCGCACAAGAGCTTATGCAAGATCACCTCACGCAAATCGAAACCCACGCCGCATTGTTTACCGACAAACACCTCACACTTTTAAAATCCCTCATCGTGGCCTACGGCCAGATGCGCTACTCCGACTTCCCCATCATCCCGCTCGAGATTGCGGTGATTGAGAATACGAAGTAGCCGCCGCCACCGTCATTGCGAGCGAAGCGAAGCAATCTTTTTCCATACACACAGGGATTGCTTCGCGGAGTTTATCCTGAGCAGATCGAAGGACTCGCAATGACGTAAATCACCGTATCCCCGTATCAATACTAATATCCAAGCTCGTCAGCACACCCGATGTAATCACCACCTCACGCGGCAAGCCCTCACCGCGATCAATACCTGATCGAATCAAATCGACCACATACGTCCCGGGCGAGAGTTCAATACGATAACCCCCATCCGCATCAAAATTGCGACGCGTAACTTCTGTTACGCCGTCCGACACATATACCACAATCCCCCGCGACGTATACGCCTCCGACGGCGCATCACACGGCTCCCCTTCAATCTCAACCGAACAAATAGGCCCACCATCGCCCTCCCGGTAAGGACGCTTGCAGTAAGTCCAACAGCTGTACCTTCCAACTGAAACACAAGCGAAAAACCAAACGTTATCCCATCCTTTATCACCTTATCACCAAGATCAAAAAACACCGATCCCGAATCAAACACAATCCCCCAGCGCGTTCGATCAATCTCGAATAAAGCATCGATAAGAAGGCCGCGCGCGCCCTCCTCTACGATCGTAGCGGGAAACGAGATCTCGTGCGTCTCATTCCGAATCGTAAGATCGCCCGTCACAATAAACTGCGAACCGACCCCCTCCTTGCAGTTCGATTCCCTTTACCCAACAATAAATATATTAAATACACCCCCCAAGGTGCATTCAATATGTTTTGCTGCCGGGCAGGGAATCGAACCCCAATTTACAAGACCAAAACTTGTCGTCCTACCGTTAGACGACCCGGCAATGAGCATATACTGCCATAAAACGCGCACCACGACAAGAATACGAGCGGCACACACAAATAAAAAAGCCGAGAGATAGGATCACTCGGCAGGATATATCGTCTCTGGACCAAAAACAACCTCTTCCATATTTTCGATCCCGTCCTCACGAACTTCCATAACCACAACAGTACGAGGATTCGGAGATAAAACACCAAGAGGTAAATAAACCTCCCCGCAACCCAGATATATGCCTGAGCGAAGAACCGTAGCACCATCCTGCATAAATCGAAGCTGAATTTCTTCGTTCAACTTCGGTCTCTCGAAAGACTGAAAATCGAGAAAAAATCCAGTTTTAGAAACAGAGACACAAACCGCTCCGAGTTTCATGCATTTTTCCCCTTTACTCTCTAGAGAAACTCTAGAGAAAACTTTTTCAAATACCACCCGCAACCTAGCACACCCCACCCAACAAAAACAGAACTGCGCGTGCAACCCGAATCGACAATTCGTACATTCGTATATGATTCGCCCTGCACCGCGTAAGGGTACAGGTACCCTGAACTCTGCGTGGTTCAGGGTGTAATTCGTAGATCTACTCCAAGACCACCGTCAACTTCCCCTCACCCGTCGGGACCTTCCGTACCCAAAACGGCCACAAAGAAACGTTCGTGCGCTCGAGACCCGGTAGCTGAAAGACAACCTCTTTCACACCATCCGCACGCTTCCCCGGCAACTCCGCCTGCAAGGCGACAATATCAATATCCGTCTTAAAAATAATATTCCCCACCGCAGTCAGTATCATCTCGCCCTCCGCCACATCCACTGCGAGATCCTCATACGTAAGCGTCTCGGTGTCCACAACATACTCAAACCGATCATCAAGCGTCGTCCGAGAACTTCCGATAAGCTCGGTACGCACATCATCCCGCCGAAAGACAAACTGCGAGAGTGTCGCATCCGTCGTCACCGTAAACGTCCCCTCGCCCACCGCACCGCCCTGCACCTTCTCGCGTACGATCGTAAACTCCGTCGAATCATCAAGCACCTCAAACTCGGGCGTAACGAGCACCCCCACCTCACGCCCAAGCCGTTCCACAAGCTCGGCACGCACTCGCTCTTTCGCGCTCGCAATCTCCGACTCCGTCGCCGACGCACGTTCGCCGACAAATCCGCCCGTCATCGAAGCATCCGACGATCCAAAAAAACCCTCAAATCGCGCCGACCCCTTAAACCCGGGGATCGTCCACTTCGTAACCGCCCCAATGTTATATGCCTCCCCCGGCTCGTTTGCGATAACCTCGACGTCTACACTCGACGACTCGATCTCGCCATCAACAACATCCGCCCCCGGCACCATTACCTGATCACGTATACGAAAGATCTTCCCATCGGGCGTCTCAAAACGCGTACGCACCACAAGCGTCTGCGGAGCCGAACTAAAAACATTATAAATCGTAATCACCCCCGCCGCCTTCTCACGCACCTCCTCACGCCCCGCAGCAGGAAAACTTTTTGATATCTGCCCCTCCGCCGTCAATATCTCCCCCGGAATCTGAAGCACGCCGCCCTGCACAGACACCTCCTGCACATCAACCGAAACACGCAGCGGATCATTAATCTGCACCGGATATTCCTTCAATACAATAGTCACCGTCGCCCGCGGCAAAAGAGAAGTACTGATCCACCACCCAAGAAGCAGTAAGACCACAACAATACCCACACCAAAAAACTTATGCCGTGAAGAAACACGCTCCCCTCCCCCAAGAGCGGAGGGAAGAGAATGCATCTTCCCCAACACCCGCTTCGGACCAGCTATTCTGGAAGGAAATTTCTTGCGCAGCTTACCAAACACGGACGAGACGGAAAAAGGAGGACGCCCCTTCTTCGGCGTAGACTCGCCGAGCTCTTGGACAGCGCTGTCAGTATGCGTAATATACGAAAGCGGCGACGAAAAAACATCACTCCCCTCATCCTCTTTCTCGGGAGCCACCGAAACACGGCTCGAAAGCGAAGACGCCTTCTTCCGAGGGATAATGTCATACACCGGCCGCGCGCGCGTCTTGAAAATAGGATTCGCACTCGCAATACCTGCAAGCGCGGCAAGCTCCTCAACATGCTCATCAACCGACTCAACTGCAAGCGTCTTCCCAAGCGCTATGGCATCCTGCTTCAGTGCCTGAAACGAGGCGAGCGACCCGCCAAGCACAGAACCGCGCGGCACCACAAGCGTCACCTCCTTGACACGCGATTTTTTGAGCTTCGCGATAACTGCATCAACATCATCTTTTGGCGACAGCACAACCTTCTTGGGAGAAATAGACATACAGAAATTATACCATAGAAAATCTATGTGAGACACAGAGGAAACGAATTTCTAATCTCTCATTGCTCTAATCAAACCCCAAGCATCAATGTCTAAAAGCTATGAGCTCGTAGCTCTGAGCTATGAGTGATTGAAGCTTGGTCATTGATGAGGTCAATGAGAAATGAGAAATGAGAAATTCACGTTACTCAACCACTCCTCGTATTCTCCGTACGCCTGCCGCAACCGCATCCTGCTTCGCAATTGTAAACCGCCCAATCTCGGAGGTATTCGAAACGTGCGGTCCCCCGCAAATCTCCTTCGAAAACTCACCAATCGAGTACACCGTTACCCGATCCGGATATCGTGCTCCAAACTCGGACTGCGCACCCGACGTGCGCGCCTCATCCAAACTCATCTCCTCGCCTATAACCGCAATCTCCTCCTCAATCCTCGCATTAACGATACCTTCCACCTTCGCCACCTCCTCATCCGTCAGCTTGCGATCAAAGTTAAAATCAAATCGCAAACGCTCCTTCGTAATATTCGAACCCTTCTGCCGCACATCCGAGCCAAGCACCATACGCAAGGCCTCGTTCAAAAGATGCGTCGCCGTATGCAATCTCGTCGTCGCATCCGAGTGATCCGCAAGTCCTCCCGCAAACTTCCCCGTCGCAGCACTCCGCGAAATATCCCGATGTGCGTCCAAATACTTCCTGAAAAAATTCTCAAGTTTCTCTCCCGCAACACCACGCACCCCGAGCCGCTGCAGCTCCTCAAGTGTCAGCTCAAACGGAAATCCGTCTGTCTGATACAAGTCAAAAATCACACGCGCCAAATCCTCATCCCGACAACCATGCGAGACAGAAAATCCGGTGCCATCCTTCGTAATATACCCCCCCGCACCCCCCACAAGCTTTTCGATCTTCCGCACACCGCGATCAATCGTCGCGGCAAACTTCTCCTCCTCCGAAGCAAGCTCGCGCACAATATGCTCAGTATGTTCCTCAAGCTCCGGATAGTCATGTTTGTAGGTCGCAATAACGACACGCGCCACCTCACCCATCCACGAATCCTTCCCGATCCCCAGAGACCGTCCATGCCGCACCGCGCGCCGAATGAGCCGCCGCACCACATAGCCCTGATCCGTGTTCGAAGGCGCAATACCGCGCGGGTCACCCATGATAAAAACAGCGGCACGGACATGATCCGCAATCACCTGAAAATCCGCGCGCCTATCGTGATCATCCGTGTGCTCATACCGCACACCCGATGCCTCCTCAACCGCACGCACAATCGGCCGCAAGACATCAATCTCAAACATGTCCGAGGTGTCATTCGCGGCAGCAGCAATCCGCTCAAGCCCGCCCCCGAAGTCAACATTTTTCTGCGCAAGCGGCTCAAACCCATTCGCCGTTTTGACATACTCCATAAACACATTGTTGCAAATCTCAAAAAACCGGCCACAATCACAGTTCACATGACACGGCTTGTCCTTAAACACCGACTGCTGATGCAAATGAAGCTCCTCGCCAAAATCCCAAAACATCTCCGAATCCGGCCCGCCCGGCTCACCTTCCGGCATGTTCCCGGGCACCCCCACACGCGACCACCAGTTCTTCGTCTCATCATAGTAAAAAATCCGCCCGCCCTGCATGCCATTCTCCTCGGCATTATCCACCACCGTCGCCTCGACACCCGCCTTTGCAAACACCGCCTGCCAAAGCTGTACCGATTCGTCATCGCGAGGAATAGTAATATCAGGCGCACCGCCAAACACCGTCACATACAGCCGCGAGGCATCCAACCCCACCTCGCTCGTCATAAACTCAAACACCCACGGAATCTGTTCCGCCTTGAAATAATCCCCAAGCGACCAATTCCCTAACATCTCAAAAAAGGTCGTATGGCGATTATCCCCCACCTCCTCAATATCCTGCGCGCGAAAACTCTTTTGCGAATCAACAATTCGAGACCCCTCCGGATGCGAGGCGCCCAAAAGATACGAAATCATCGGCTGCATCCCCGACCCCGTAAAAAGCGTAGAAGGATCATTCTCCGGCATAATCGAAGCAGACGGGACAACCGTATGCTCCCGTTTCCGAAAAAACTCCAAATATTTCATCCGAATCTCTCCTGTTCTCATAGAACGAAAGATGCAAGGATACAAGATACAAGGATACAAAAAAATCACAAATTACAAGTTCCAAACACGGCCCGCGACGACGTCGTCACGTTTGTGATTTGGTGCTTGTGCCTTGGAGCTTGTTTGTATCCTTGTATCTTGTGTCCTTACACTAATAGCCTTCCAATTTTTTAACCTTCTCATTCCCCCGAATCCGTTCCAACGCCTTCGCCTCGATCTGTCGAATGCGTTCACGCGTCACGCCAAACACCTTCCCCACCTCCTCGAGCGTGTGGGTAATCCCGTCATCGAGCCCGAAACGCATCGCCAAGATCCGCTGCTCGCGCTCTGTCAAATCCGCCATCACCTCTTGGATCTGATCTTTCAGCAAAGCCAAGTTCGCCGCCTCATCCGGCGAGAGCGTACTCTCATCTTTAATAAAGTCAGACAAGGTCGAATCCTCATCATCATCCCCAATCGGCGACTCAAGCGAAATCACCTCCTGCGAAATCTTCTGAATGTAATGCACCTTCTCAACCTCAACTCCCAGCTCCGCCGCCACCTCCTCCGGCAGAGGCTCACGGCCAAGCTCTTGCATCAAACGCCGCTTCGCCTGCATATACTTCGTGATCGTCTCAACCATATGCACCGGAATACGAATCGTCCGCGAGTAGTCCGCAAGCGCGCGCGTGATTGCTTGGCGAATCCACCACGTCGCGTAGGTCGAAAACTTAAACCCGCGATGATAATCAAACTTATCAACCGCACGCGAAAGACCAATATTCCCCTCCTGAATAAGATCGAGAATACTCAAATGCGGACTGCGGTTGATATACCGCTTCGCAATCGAAACCACCAAACGCAAGTTCGCCTGAATAAGCTTCTTGCGCGCCTCCTCATCCTCGCGCTCCACACGCTTGGCCAATTCCTTCTCGCCCTTCGAGGTCAAAAGCGGCGTCCGCCCAATCTCCTTCAAATACATCTGCACGGCATCAGGAAGCCCTTGCTCGATACGTGTCGCGTTTTTAAGTTCCTTCGCGGAAATTTCTTCGCGCTCTGAAGAAACTTTTGCAATAAGGGACGATGACTCACGCACACGGATTCCTTCATTATCGAGCCGCTCATACACCGTCTCTAAAAAGTCGAGATGCCGCTCAAGATGCGGAAAAAAGTTCAGCACCTCCGCATCCGTCACAAAACCGCGCACACGCCCGCGCTTTACCAAATCATCAAGCCGTACCGCATACTCCTCCAACACCTCCGATTTTGTCTGTTTCTTCTCCGGCGCTGCTTCCGGCTTCTTCTTTCCGTGCGAAACCGCTTTCTTGACCGGCGGTTTTTTCTTCACCACATCCTTCTTCACCGGCTTCGGAACAACTTTCTTCACCAGCGGCTTATTTTTTACTTTTTTCGTTGCCATATATAAAGACAGTCCGTAACCGAAAGCTAAAAGCTAACAGCTCACCCTACACTCGTAATCCATCCAACTCCTTAGAGACAGAGTAAAATTCCTCCATAACACGAGATGTATCATCACCCCCCGCACGTATCTGCATCCGAAGTGAGTCCTGTTTGGTCATTAATGTGGCACATTTTAGATGTTTGAGCAAGTCATGAAACTCAGCCCGAAGCTCATCATGAGCAACATCAGCGCATTCATGGCTCGCCCGCATGCGAAGCTCATCCCCTCGCGCATCCGAAGGCGTATCAAGCAATACACAACACCCCTCGGGCAAAAACTCACGATACTCTCGCAGCGTGCTGAAAAAATCTTCATGCGCATATGCGAGCAAAAACAAGCGTTCTGCAATCTTCCCGCGCCGGTCAAGCGCTCCTGCCGACACTTCACGAGGACGCACCGCACCATCTTCTCCTACGCGCGAAGCGGCACTCGCGGGAGGCTTCACGGTCGCAAATTCAGTCTGGAGCGCCTGCCCAGAAACCCCGGAGACGCGCGCAAGCTCCTCCAGCCACACTTCTTGCTCCATCGCACTCTTCAAACTCTTAATCTTCGAAAGCAAGCGCGCGACGAGACGCTTCCGCGCGGGGATATCAGCGCGATCTACCGGCGCGAAAAGCGTTTCAAAAAGATACCGAAACGCCGGCACCGCACATTCGATTGCGCCGGACAAAAAATTCGGATCCGCCTGACACGCATCGGCCGGATCCCCATACTCCCCCAAATCCACCACCTTCACATGAAAATCAAACGGACTAAACACATCCAAACTCCGCTCCAACGCCTTCATCCCCGCCTCATCATTATCAAAACTCACAATCGCCGTATCCGCAGATCGCCGCAGCTTCTCGAGATGGTGAGCAGTAAGCCCCGTCCCCGAAACCGCAACCACATTCCGTACCCCCGACTGCCACGCCATAACCACATCCATCTGCCCCTCAACAATAAAAACCGTCCGCAACTTTGCAATCTCCTGCTTCGAAAGATGAAATCCATACAAAATCTTCGACTTGTTAAAAATCGGCGTCTCGGGACTGTTCAAATACTTCGGCATATCAAACGTGAGGCGCTCGGCAACCGACGGCAAAATCCGCCCCGTAAACGCCACCACCTTCCCCACCGAGTTATACATCGGGAAGGTCACACGCCCGAAAAGCGCATCTCTGTACAGGCCTCGTTCATTCTTCTTCGCAAGCCCCGCACGCACCACAGCAGAAATATCATATCCCGCATCTAAAAGATGAAGGACGAGCGCCTCACCCCCCGGCGCATACCCAAACCCAAACTCTAGAACCGTCTCTTCGGTAACCCCTCGGCTCGCCACATACTCCCGCGCCGCCGCGTTGTCTTTCAGTCGATCCTGATAAAACTCATTCGCCGCCGCGTTAATGTCATACAACACCCCAAACTCCCGCTGTTGACGCGGGTCGAGCTGGCGCAGCGGCACACCCGCACGCTCGGCAAGCACTTTAAGTGCCTCATGAAACTCAAGATTTTCATGCTTCATAAGAAAGGTGAAGACATCACCCCCCTCCCCGCACGCACCAAAACAGCGCCACCGCCCCCGATCGGGCGAGACAACAAACGAAGGCGTCTTCTCCTGATGAAAAGGACACAGCGCCTTCAAGTTCCTCCCTGCCGGCTTCAAATCAATATATCCCTTCAAGAACTCGACAAGATCAATCTTTTCTTTTACCTGATCTATTTCTCTTCCCATTCCAAAAATTGTAACACCAACCAGATTAAAACTACAGGCGGACTCCCGCGTTAGGATCGTACAAGGCTTGTCCGGGGTGTGAAACACTAACGTGCTTCACACGGGAGCACTTCCGCAATACATAGTGAAATGCTCCCCGGGCAGGTGAAATTCGCTGTATGCGGAAATACTGCGAATGAACCCCGCAGGACGTAACGAAGCAGCGCGCCAAACGCGGGCACCCCCTCAAACAAGGCACAAAATTTAAGATGCTGGAACCACATCTATGGTCCCTCTGACCCTCGAACTCTTATGGTCATGATACGCCCACGCACCCACCTCATCAAAGCGGAACGACCACGACTCCCCAAACCCGAAAGCTTTACACGCATCAAAGATTGATTCGCCGTCGTCATCACCGCACTTGGTAATACCGGAGCCCGGATAGTTCGCATGCGTGGGGTGTACATTCGAGGCCGGCCACACATCACGCGTACTCACATTCATAAATATCACCGTCGTCCCCGCCTGAATGGAAATCAACTCCGGCGAAAACCCCTCATCGGCAACCGTCACAAAAACCTCGCTCCCCGAGGTCGGACCGCTCGAAGGGAGCGGCGTAGTCCCGACAGCACGCGCCGCATCAATACACTGCGTGAGCTCACTCGTCTCCGTCCATCCACACGCTCCATCCGTCTGCCGCTCACAGGTCGCCGTCTTGTAGCACGAATATTCCTCGAGAAACTCACACGTCGAGCCAAGCGCTTCCTCCGCACAGATCTCCGACGAACACCCGCCGATCACACATCCACCCTTCGCCATAACTTCGGAATCCCCCGGAGCCGACTCGCCGGGAACCGCCACACCATCGCCGTCAATAACCATTCCCCCCTCATCAATAATCTGCCTGTCATCCGTAACCGGCTCCCCAGCACGTTGAGTCAAAAAGTAAGCACCGGCAGCAAGCACAACGACCGCAATAATAATTGAATATTTTTTACTCATACAACTCTACCGTGTTCAAAAAACGACCTTTCTAAACAAAATCCCAAATCCTAATACCTAACCATACTTCTCCCCCAAATACTTCACAATCCTATCATCATCATCCGCAATCATCGTACCGGTATTCGGATCAACCAGAACCGGCACAAACCGCTGCCCCGAAACCTTCTCAAGCGTCTCCCGTTCCGCCCGCTCTCGCGGCACATTGTGGATAATATAACTCAAACCCAGATCAGTCATCACAACCCGCACGTTCTTGCAGTATGGACACTCCTCAAACTGATACAACTCAAGCATCTTCTCTGAGTTACTCATACACCAATTTTACCCCGCTCCCGAATAAATACAATCCCCATCGCCACCACCGCCCCCACCAAATCCGCCACCAAATCCATAGACGTATTGATATACCCCCCAACGCCCGTCTCCGGCGTAATCACCGTCGCCGTAAACTCGATGATCTCGTTCAACGCGCCTACACCCAAACCAGCCATCACAACAATTATAGAAAGTGAAACCCACCCCTTCAAATCCGAACGCAAGAGCGGCTTCAAAAGATGAAACATCATGAGCGTCGCGACCGCAAAACCGATGATGTGGACAAACTGATCGTATCGAAAAATATTGTACGTCTCCGAAATCGGCACCAAAAGCAACTCATACAGCCGTACACCGCCGATAAAAAACCCACCTCCCGACATGTGTAAAAACGACCATGCCGTAAGTCCCCACAACACATCATTCGGATACGAAACCCGCTTATTCGTAAACAAAATCAAAAGAAAAAAGAACACAATCACCCCGATATAAATCACAAACTCATAATTCTGCCGCGACAAAAACACAACCAAAAACACGGCCAACAAAAGCGCGTTTACAATCAACACAGGCATTTGACCTCGCCGCACAAAAATCATTGTCGGGCCGCCGAGAATCGAACTCGGACTATAGACTCCCAAAGTCCACGTACTACCACTATACTACGGCCCGAAGCATATATGCCCATTTCCCCTGAGCACAGCGAAGTTGGAAAATGGAGCACTTCACCAAAGGCGAGGCAGCCAACCCCACACCCCCACCCTACCCCAAAATCGGAAAAATCGCAAAATAAAAATGCACCGAAAAAATCGATGCATTGCGATTGAAAATTCTTGATCCTAATCAGATTCTTGAACTCGAAAAGAATCTGAGCCAAAAAACTGGTTAAAGTGATGTTCCACAGAGACCTTGAACAAATCAAGAGTCTCTTGCGCGCTATACCGTATATCACGGTGAAGCTGATCGTATCCGGCGTGCACACGACCGAAAACGCTAAATGCGTAGGCGTTCGCATCAGTAACAGCACTGAACTTCACAAATCGAGTAACAGACTGTTTAAATGCGCCAAACTCCGCCTCTAGATATTCCTTAAAAACCGATTGCTGGAAGGCACGAAGCGCATCTCGCACAAGATGCTGAAAATCCTCATGGATTTCTTCGTACTGCTCACCCACACGCAGAAGGAGTACCTGTACATGCACACCAATCTCCGCGGCGCGATTGCCTTGTGCTTCAGCGAATTGAACCACAGCTTTCCGAAACATGACGAGTTCTGAGTCTAATTGCAATTTGAAGTCGTCAACAGCGATCTGTTCACTCGTCACCTTCTCGAAGTGATAGCCATAAATCGCCATCCGCACAGCATGCGGAAACATTCGCGGATAGCGCATGAGAACTCGCAGTAAGAATCGAAAATAGCTGGGCCCTTGCATACGAGATAGCAGTTGACGTCGAATCGACATCACGAGTGCCCGACGATCCGCTACGGTGATACGCACCGGATTTTTTGGCGGTTTGAGATATTTATACATCGTCAAACACCGGTCAAAGAAGTTCGCCAAACTCGGATCGTAAAGTTCTCGGAGCACTCGTTTGTACTCGCTCATGACAAAATCACGATCAAGTTCAGGCTCGAAGTTCAACTCAACACTGACGTTGTTCCCAGAAGACTCATGGAGAAGTCTTCCTTCCTTTTCAAGACGGTTATAGAGATTCGTCTTTTTCAGTGCGGAGAGGAGCCCTGCCATCGCTCTTGGAATTCCTCCCTCTTGAATAAAATCAATATGCGACTGGAACTCCTTGTCACCATCAAGTCCGATAATAAACCCCGCGGTGACTTCTATGCCATGTACTTGTATCTTCTGAATGGCGTTGAGCAAGTAGTCTCTAGCTGATACCTCCTTGCTCGTATTTTGCTTCTTCTCTGTCTTCACAAGTGCTTCGTCATTGGGACTCTCAATCCCAACAAACGTCATGGTAAACCCAGCGTCGGCCATGGCATCCAACATACCGGGAATCTCAACCAAATTGACACTCGCTTCGGTAAAAAGCCCAAACGGAAAACCTTTCTCTTTTTGCCATTGAGCGATAGCCGGCAAGAGACGCAGTGCGTCGCGCTTGTTACCGATGAAATTGTCATCAACAACAAATACCGAACCCCGCCAGCCAAGTGCATACAGACGATCAAACTCGGCTAAAAACTGCTCATTCGTCTTGGTGCGAGGAATCCTCCCGAATAATTTGGTGATGTCGCAGAATTCGCAGTCAAAAGGACATCCCCTGGAAAATTGAACCATCATTGAACCGTAGTCGTTCAGATTGAGAAGATCAAACCGAGGCAGCGGCGCTTTCGTGATATCCGTTTGCACCTTCCGTTCGGTTCTTGGACCTTCATAAACCTCCTTTGCGGTTCCATGCAGGAGATCCGTGAGGAAATCTTTAAAAATATGCTCAACCTCACCTGCGACGAAGTGAGCAACGGTACCATCCGCCTCTTTTTCGATCTCCTCTTGGTATGAGGTTGGGTGTGGTCCACCGGCAATGACAGGAACGTCTAATGTGTTACATCGCCTGATAATCTCGTAGAGCGAGTCCTTCTGCACAATCATCGTTGAGGTAAACACATAATCCGCCCACACAAGATCTTCGTCCGTGAGCGATTTCACATTCATATCAACAACTTTCAGGTTCCAGTCTTTTTCTGGAAACATCCCCGCCACCGTCAACAATCCGAGAGGCGGCATAGATGACTTCTTTCCGACAAAGTCCAGGGCGTAGTTATACCCCCAGTAGGACGGCGGAAATTCGGGGTACACCAAAAGTGCGTTTTTTCGTATCTCTTTCATCTCAAAACTCCTTTCGTATATTTTTTCGAGTAAATTTTTCTCGAGGGACATTCTCTCCCGCAAGATAAAGCTATATTGACTATACCAATCTCAACAAAAAAAAGTAGGGGCAATTCATGAATTGCCCCTACGCGATGAACTTCATCCTAATCCTTAGACCTAACCCCCTCGTGATACACCATCTGCGTCGGGTACGCGAACTCAATCCCCTCGCGGGCGAAGGCGTCATTGAGCGCAAGGTTAATCTCCTGCTGAACGTCCATGTACGTCCCATACTCGCGCGTGCCCACATAATACACAATCTCAAAATTGAGTGAAAAATCTCCAAAACTCTTAAAATGCACACGATCGGGCCGCGCATGATCCACAACCTCAATAATCCCCCGCACCATATCAGGAATCATCCGCAGCTTCTCCGAAGCCGTCCCGTACACAACCCCAACCTCAAAAACAATCCGCCGCTCCTCCATCCGCTTGAAGTTCTGAATCCGCGACTCCGTAAGCTCCCGATTTGAAATAATCACCTCCTCGCCGCCAAGCGAACGAATCCGCGTCGTCTTGATCCCAATCTTCTCCACCGTCCCCATGTACTCGCCCACACTGATAAAATCCCCCACACGAAACGGTTTATCCAAAAATATAGCAAACGAACTAAACAAATCCCCCAAAATATTCTGCAGCGCAAGCGCCACGGCAATGCCGCCAATCCCCAAGCCGGCCAAAACCGAGGTCACATTCACCCCCAAGTTCGAAAGCACAAACAATCCCCCCAAAAACCACAAGATCCCCTTCACCACCTTGCTCATCGTCCCAATCGCGGCCTTCGTACCCACATCCTCAACATCCCCAAAGCTCTTCTCCATCACATAGTTGACCAAAATCTGCACCGCGCCAATCACCAAGTACACCACCCACACAATCAAAACCGATCCCACAATCTTCACAAAAAGCTCATTCACCGAAATAAGCCGCAGCCCCACATAAAAAGCGAGCAGCAGATAAAACGGCGGCCGCATCTGTGAAAGAATCCGGATAAACATATCATCAATATCAGTCTTCGTCCGCTTTGCCAACCGCCGAAGATAGCGCACAATCACCTCCTGAAAAATCCGAAATGCCAAAAGCACCACAAAAAACACCCCAACCGCAGCCGCAAAATCCCCCACCGTATTCCCGCCCACCGCCGGACGAGAAAATATCTCTAAAAAATAATCTGGAATATATCGCTCCATATCGAGAAACCATACCACGACACACCGCAAATGTCATCAAAATCCTATCGAGGTTGAACCTCGATAGATAAAATTGAGAATTAAAAAGTCCCATCACGATCACTCATGATAGGACTATATAAGTTACTTCTGTACATCACTCGACACTCCCCGTGAAATCCGCTCTCTCGGAATCCGGGGGGTTTTCTTCTTACGACGACGAACTTCTTCTCGCCGATGGTCAAGCCGCTGACGGTGCTCGTCGCTCCCACGACCCCTATCGGTTTGCTTACTGCGCGGGGGCCGACCATTACGGAGAGTTTCCATCTCCCCATTGTAATTGTCACCGAGGAACTTGACCTTGAAAATCTCCATGCCGAAGTTGGTTTGTCCTTTGGGAAAACTGATATCTACGACATCGACTTCCTCCCATTTTTCAAGATACCGGTGGCGACAGCGCTCTCCATCTTGAAATTCAGGTCGGGGGGGCACGGCTTTGAAATAAATCTTAGCCTCACCGAAACGAGTAACCACTGTTCCGACATTGCGTGCAACATCCCAACGACGGACAAACCCCCTACCAATCTCAACCGCACTCGGATCAACTTCTTGCTCTTCGGGACAATCGTCAATGGGGGCCAGTTGGTCAATACGGTCACCAAAAAGCTCATCAAGAATTTCCAAAAACGATGACCATGGTTCAAAATACGGACATGCGAGATCACCATCCTCGCTCTGAAAAAGACCACAGTCGTACTGCCGTGTCGCGGCAAGAAACAGCATCCCATGCTGCGCGGCAACCGCGATTTGCCAAATCTCGATGGCGTAATCGTCACCGACTATCATTAGCCGGATCTGATTTTTGGGATATTTCGTGTAAACCCCGCCTTTTCCCGAAAGGATGGGAAACTGAATATCATATCCGCGGGACGCGCCCTCGAGCAAATCAAGTTCGGGGTGATCCAAAAGTCGGACTGTCCGATTTTCGTCCGCGCCCACATCAAGCGCATGAACTTCCTGACCAGACTCGATCCGAACCTCGAGCTTAACGTGTCCCTTTTTTAAAGCGGAAACAAGACCGTCCCACTCGACTTCCAACGTTTTTCCACCTTGGACTACCGAGGCAGAAATCCCCGATAACCCGTCAAACGTATATCTTTTCAATTTTTTATCCTCACCTCATTTAAGAGGTTTTGAAAGATTTTTACTGCCGATTTGTGCCGAAATGAAATATGGCACAACACTGAAGAAATAACACCACAAAATTATACAAAAGTCAATACTACACAGAAAAAGCACGCGTGGTAGACTGCCCGTATGGACTCAAAACTGTTCAATTCATGGAGGCAGACGGTTCCGCAGCTCGGTCCAATATTACAGCAATTACAAGAAAAGACACTCATTGCCATAGGTATCGCCCCCTATCCGCGCATCATCCCCGCGCTCTTCCTCGACAACTATCAAATCTACTGCGTAAGAAAATCGAAAGAAATAGACCTCCTACGAAGCTACGTCAAAATATTTTGCCTCGAAGAGAGAGACGCAAAACTCGCCGTAAAAGTCCAAGCAACAAGTTATCTCCTCGGAAGCTACGTATTCCAAAACTTCTTAAAATCGCGGCGCGGTTCCTTTCGCCTCCTCTTCCACCAAACAACGCCCCCCATCATAAAAAAACTGGAAGAATACAAACTTGACTGGATCGGCAACCGTCCCGAAACATTCGAAGACGTACACACCAAGGGGCCGTTTCGCAATATCTTAAAAACACGAAAACTCCCCCATCTTGAAGATTGGTACATTCCTCAAATCGATATCTCCAACACATCATTCGACGACCTATATAAAAAGTGGGATAGACCTGTGGTAATCCAACGAGCAGACCTTGAAGTCGGCGGTAGTCAAGGTACATTCTTCATACGCAATAAGGAGGACTGGGACACCGCACAAAGCATACTCACCAAAGACACAAACTTCGAGAAAATAATCGCATCTCCCCTCGTCGAAGGACATTCAACCTCCATGCTCGGGTGCATTACCGACCAGGGAGTCCTCACCGGCGCACTTCAGCTGCAGCTCATAGACGTACCGGAAGCACTCCACGGCGCACTCCGAACCGGTGCTTTCCTCGGCCATGACTGGGGATTTATTGATTGGGACATAGACACTGAAAAGACAGCTCAAAAAGTCACCGAATCAATCGGTCAATTTCTCGCAGAGAAAGGATATCAAGGTATATTCGGCATCGACTTCATATACGACACCGCGACAAAAGAAATATTCCCTCTTGAATGCAACCCGCGTCCGCCGGGCGCACTCCCCCTCTTTTCAGTTATGACAATGCATATCGGCAAGGTACCGCCGCTCGAGTTTTTTCATCTCATGGCACACTGCAGCATCAAAGAATCATTTAACTTCGACGAGGTGAACGAAAAACTCAAAGAGCGATATACACTCTCACACATAGCACTCTCGCCAAAAAACATATTCGAAATGAAAATCCCCTTAGAAGTAGGGATTTATACATCCTCAAGCACAGGAGAGCTTCAGTATGAACGACCGGGCGCATTTCCCTGGGAACTCAACAGCCAGTCTGAATTCATCGTCATAGACTCAATCCCACAAGTAGGTGCGCTCGTAGCGCAAAACGTGCCGCGACTCTTCAAACTCATATTCCCCCACATAATCGCACAATCCTCACATACCCTCGAGCCGCACAGTGCACAACTCGTCACTACGCTCTCAAACAAACTTTTAGAAAACCAAGGACCGCCCCCGAAAGCTACATAAATACCAAACCCCTCCCCGCCATACAACGCTAGCACAATAATATGGTGTTCCTGAACACCATATTATTCTGAACGGCTCATTTCGTCGAAATGAGCCGTTCAGACGCCAAAAAAACGGCTCACATCACGATGTGAGCCGCTTACACAAAAAATACAAAATACTTATTCAATGGTCGCAAGACACTGTATAAGTTCTTCGGTTTGCGTCCATCCACACGCTCCCGACTCCTGCCGTTCACAAATCCCATCTTTGTAACATGAGTGAACATATCGTCTCGCACACGAGGTACCAACAATACCACTCTCACAAATTTCATTACCGCACCCAATGATCACACATCCACCCGATGCAGTTGCAGTAATCTCTTCATCCGACTCCACCTTGACTGCCGGTGTATTAAACTCCCCTGCCGTAAATAACTGCATGATCATGTTACCCGACGTGTCTCGAAGCGGAATATCAAGTAAGTGATCAAACCTACTCGTCTTGTCATCAAAATCAAAGTGAATCGCGGCATAATATTTCTGCCCGGGCTGCATACCGCGCAAGAGATCAACTGCCCCACCTTGCGGATAATCTCCTTCAAAAAATCGCTGCGCCCCCAAAATGCTTCCCGGCGCACCATCACGCTCCTCGTAGACAACAAGCCAGCTCGTCTTCCCAACCGTAACCGAAGAAAGAAAGGCCACGATCCCGGCCGCTTGGTCGTCAATATCCAGAGCAAACACATTCGGATCAACGACCGGCCCATCCTTCATCACCATAGACTCACCGGTGTCAGGTACAACCGTGAGCGTATTGCCGACAAAGACAGCATCACCCCCGCCCGAAACAGTCGGCGAAACATCTCGCGAAACACCTGCATTATCCGACTCTTGAACAACGGCCGGCGCCCCTCCCCCAACAAACACACGGGCAATCACAAATCCAAGCACAAAAGCGACGAGCGCGATAATCGCGTAGTTCCATTTAGTATGCATAATAAACCCATCGTATCGCACTCCCCAAAAAATTGCAAGAAAAAACTCTAGAATTAATTTGCAGGGGCACGCCATGGCGTGCCCCTACGTTCGTATATTCTGGAATGAGCTGTGCTACTGATCCTGCACCCCAATGAGTTCAACCTCAAACACAAGCGGTGAGTTTGGCGGAATAGACCCTTGTCCTCGCTCGCCGTATGCAAGCGCTGCCGGAATTATAAGACGCCGCTTCCCGCCCACCTTCATACCGACCACTCCTTGATCCCACCCCGCAATAACCTGCCGACCGCCAAGCGGAAACTGAAACGGCGTGCCCCGATCAATCGAACTGTCAAACTTCGTTCCATCAAGAAGGACGCCAGTGTAATGCACCATAACCAGCTGCCCAGCAACGGCCTCTGGACCGTCACCCACACGAATATCAATAATCCCCAGCTCCGTCGGCGCTTCAGTCGGAAGCGGGCCGCCCTCAAGGACAGTCGAAGGCGGCGGCGGAGACGAAGGCGAACCGCCCCCGATCAAAACATCGGGCGGCGTCGTATCAAGATCACCACCCCCCGCCGTGTTTTGCCACGATGCATATAACATAACAATAACAACAATACCAACAAGAATACCAATAACAATACCGAGACGCTTCCACTCGGACGCACTCATGCCCGTATCCTCACCATCAGTTGTCTCTTCCGTATCCATTATAAACCACTATAACAAAAATGCTCCATAAGGGCAATTCATGAATTACCCCTACGAAATACGCCACCCACCTGCCGCCCGCCGTATCATTCCCTCACGCTCCAAATTTCCAAGAATCCGCCGCACGCGCGTCCGTTCCTTCCCCAAAGACCGCACAAGACCCGTATCCGGCAAACGCGGCGAGGAGGTAAGCGCTCGCACAATCGCCCCGCGAATTTCGCGATCAGAACCCGCAAACCGAGACTGCTTCATATACCCCGCACCCCGCCGGCTCGGATTAGGATGTAACTCCTTCAGCATCACCCCGTAATCCATAAGCGCATAATACCACTCGCGCGGGTTCGAAGTATCGAGCGTCTCCTCCACACGTGCAAGAATACTCGCATCACTGACCGCTCCCCGCTGCGGGAAAAAGTGGTGTAGAAAGACCGAGCGAATATTCGTCTCGATAAAAACCACGGGCATATTCCACGCAAAGGCACAAATCGCCCCCGCCGTATTCGCGCCGATGCCGGGCAATACGGTAAGCGCGCCCGCGTCATGCGGCAAACGCCCGCCATACTCCGCAACCACAATCTCACTCAACATTTTCAGATACTTCCCCCGCCGGTTGTACCCCAGCCCTTGCCACACCGAAAGCACATCACGCAGAGGTGCCCGCGCGAGCGAACGAAAACTCGAAAACTCTCGAACAAAAAGACGATACTTCGGAAGTACGCGAGAAACTTGCGTCTGCTGAAGCATAATTTCTGAAACCACAACTTTGTACGGCGAAACCTGCCGCCCGCCCACAATCCGCCACGGCAAGTCCCGCCCATGCGCGCGGTAGTATTCCCATACAATTTTTTTGAATACGTGAGTCGTCATACGTACATCATCCATTATGGCACATCCTTAGAACTCCCGCGTTAGGATCGTACAAGGCTTGTCCGGGGTGTGAAACACTAACGTGCTTCACACGGGAGCACTTCCGCAATACATAGTGAAATGCTCCCCGGGCAGG
>Ga0310122_10000666_pt1 | contig 21675 bp, 25 predicted proteins | sample CB6_Bottom_1051__FD_203503 | JGI IMG/M metagenome (GOLD analysis project Ga0310122, IMG submission 203503) | Marine microbial communities from Western Arctic Ocean, Canada - CB6_Bottom_1051 | ecosystem: Environmental > Aquatic > Marine > Oceanic | place: Canada: Western Arctic Ocean | collected...
AGCGAACAGGTCGCGCTTCTATAAAGACGTTATGGCAAGGATGGTTTAGGTTACAAACCATCCTTGAAGGGTATGAACTCGCTAAGTCTCTTGATTAACCAGACTTGTGATCAAGAGACAGGCCATTGGCTGCCTTTTTATTTATTCAGATCTCTTCGACGAGACGAGGTTAGAGCAGGTGCTTTTCTAGGTAGTGAGCAACGGCGTCGTCTGCGCTGCTGCCAATCACTTCATTGTCTGGTAAAGCTTTAAATACTTTCTCATGCGATGTACCCATCACTAAGCCTTTGCCTGCCATAGCCAGCATCTCGGCATCGTTCATTCCGTCACCAAAGGCAACACAGTTATCCAGTGTCAGGTTCAGTGATTTCGCAACAGCGTCTAGGGCATGGCCTTTAGAAACTTCAGCGGCCATTACTTCTAGGCACCAAGGTGTAGAGAAGGCGATGTTCAGCTTGTCGCCAAAAGCATCTCTTAGCTTTTGTTCAAACGTGACCAGATATTCGTGGTCTTGTTCTGGATGTGTGAAGAAGACTTTCGCGATGCCTTCGCTTGGTGCATTTTCTGCTTCAAAGCGCTTGTAGCTAAAGCCAGACTCACTGTGGAATTTTGCCAGCATTTCGTCTTCACGGTCCAGTAGCCAATCTTCATTCTGGTACATGTGAATAAAGAGGTTTGGATCTTGGCGAACAATATCGATAACAGGTTGAACGAGTTCCTGAGGCACGTTCTGGCTATACATCAGTTGATCGTTCTGGTCATGCACGCGTGCACCGTTTGAAGTGATCATGTACGCCGGAATACCTGCGATCTGACGAATACCCGCCACATCGACGTGGTGACGACCCGTAGCGAAGATAAAGGTATAACCTTGGTCGTGTAATTTCTTAAGTGTTAGCTTGGTAAAGTCGCTTAGCTGATGGTTGGGAGCCAAAAGCGTACCATCTAAATCAGAAGCAACAATTTTCACGGAATCTTTTAGTGCAGGAATACTCATTTAACCCTCATTGCAAAAATGCTTAACCAATATCGACGCTAGCCAACGCTAGAATCGTTTTAACTACAATATCTCTAGGTAGAAATTGTATGCCAATTTCATGCAAGAAAAGAGGGCAAAGCTCACTTACTTCTCTTCCTCTTTAGCGCTTATGTTCTTGGTCGGTTACTCAGCTTATTCGCTTATTCGCTTATTCGTTTATTAGTTTATTAGCTCTAGGCAAAAAACTGATTGATAGCATTCAGTGTTTGATTGCGATATTCGTCTTTCTCAAACAACACCTCATGCTTAGACCCTTCAATGGCCTTAAACTGGCAGGCTGAGTTGGTTTTCTTCAGTTTATTGATGAACTTCACTTGAGCGCTGTTGCTGACAATCTTCTCCTCCCCAGCTTGAATCAATAGCAGTGGGATCTTGATTTGACGAGTTTGTTGTATCGCCTGCTTGGCTGCCATTAACCCTTGCCATACCCAGCGAGTGCTTGGTCCACCAACCTGCAAAGAAGGGGAGCCGTCATACAAGCAACGGAACCAGTGATAGCGTACCTTGCTGTGGCTGAGTAAGTTATTTTCGAAGGGCTTAGAGTAGTACGCTTGCTGTCCCGGGGCATAAGTCGGCTTAGCATAGAAAGCGGTGAGTACTTGTCCAACGACCATCGCGATGGGCTTGAAGTACCATTCAGTCTTAATCCCAAACATCGGAGCGCACAGAGTAACTTTGTCAAACGGGTGATCGGGATGAGTTTGTAGATAGCGAGTGGCTATGGTGCTGCCCATTGAGTGTGCCAGTAGGTAGCGATTGGCGTATCGGCTTAGGTCAAAACTGGCAATGACGTCAGACATGTCTGAGGCGTAATCATCAAACTCATGAATGTGACCAATGTCAGAGTCTGTTACCATACGTTCCGACTGGCCTTGACCTTGGTGGTCAAATGAATAAACGTCATAGCCTTGCTGATAAAAATCATAAAAGAGTTCTTGGTATTTCAAGCAACACTCAATGCGGCCATTTGAAATAACAATGGCTTTGGTGTGCGTTGGTGAGGTTAGGCTACACCAGTACAGCTTCTTTTTACCTGATGATGTGACATACCCATCTTTACGTTGTTGCCAAAGGGCAGGGATCGGGTGTTTAATCGCTTGCTCGAACTCAGGTTCTTGCGTGTACGAAAATGGGGCGGCACTGTGGTTTTCCATGGGAAATTACCTGAACTGATGCATGTGAGAGCTTTATCGCTACTAATGTTGTTAGATTAAAGAACTAGTAAGGAAATGCAAATGGATACTCATGTTTGGCTTGCTTATGTCGTCACGGCGATATTGTTTAGTTTGGCTCCGGGCTCAGGTACCGTTAACTCAATCAGCAATGGGTTAAGTTATGGCACCAAAAAGTCACTTGCGTCGATCGCCGGCTTACAGCTCGGTCTTGCATTCCACATCATGTTGGTGGGTGCAGGTATTGGTGCACTGGTGGCTCAATCTGCGTTGGCGTTCACCATCATCAAATGGGTAGGCGTGGTTTACCTTATTTGGTTGGGTATTCAAAAATGGCGTGATAATTCTAGCTTGGTGGCTTCAGAAGAAAGCTCAACGCTATCGAGTGGTAAGCTGCTTAGAAATGCCGTGCTTATCAATCTAACTAACCCAAAATCTATCGTGTTTTTGGTGGCTTTGTTTCCTCAATTCATCGATCCTACACAACCGCAAGCACCGCAGTTATTAGTGCTAGGAGTTACAACCGTATTCATTGATAGTGTTGTTATGTTGGGCTACACCTCATTAGCTTCACAAATGGGACGTTTTATTCGTTCTGATCGTATAATGAGTAAGATAAATAAAATATTTGGTGGTATGTTCATGGGTTGCGGTGCCTTGCTTGCTGCCGCTAAAGCTTAGTAAAGCAATACAGTTATAGATAAATCAATAGAGTTATAGATAAATGACCGCTACCTACGTTGCTCGACAACCTATCTTAAACCGTAACAAGAACACGCTTGGTTATGAGCTGTTGTTTCGCGACGGAGAAAGGAATGCCTACCCAGCGCATATTGAGTCTAATCGAGCAACGTATCGTCTGATTGTTGAGAACTTCTTATCGGTTGGGCATAACCCTTCGATTCCATCTTCGCGCTGTTTTATTAATTTCCCTCATCAAAGCTTGATTCGTCGGCTTCCTTTAGGCTTGCCGAAAGACAAGGTTGTGGTCGAGATTCTTGAAACCTGCCAACCGACGGATGAGCTGTTAGAAGCGGTCAAAGAGCTCTATCAAGCGGGGTACATGATTGCCCTAGATGATTTTACCTCTACGCCAGAATGGGAACGATTCCTTAAATACACGCATATTGTTAAGCTCGATATCATGCAAATGGGCTTGAATGAGGCGTGTGATTTGGTAAGAGCTCATCAAGGGAAGAAGTTTAGCTTTCTGGCTGAACGAGTCGAAACTGAGCAAGAGTTTAAGCAAGCGAAAGAGGCAGGTTTTAAGTTCTTCCAAGGGTACTTCTTCAGCAAACCTGAAATCATCAAGACCAAGTACATTAGCCCTGAGCAAGTAATTGCTATGGAGCTGTTCCAAGAAGTGTGTAAGCCGGAAGTCAACTTCCAACGTGTCGAAAGCATCGTCGCGAAAGATGTTGCCTTGTCGTATAAGTTACTGCGTTTTGTGAATACCATGTCACCTCGTCTTGAGGTCACCATCTCTTCGTTCCGCCAGGCTTTGGTTTATCTGGGGCAAGAGAAGCTGAAAATGTTTGTCTCGTTGGCGGTGGCGTCTTATGTCTCTGATAAGAAGCCAAAAGAGCTATATGGCTTATCGCTTCAGCGAGCTCAGTTCTGCCAACGTATGTCTCGTTATCAGGCATTTGAAGGGCATGCCGAGCAAGCCTTTATGATTGGTTTGTTCTCATTGCTTGATGCGCTGCTCGACTTGTCGTTAGAGAATTTAGTTGAGCAACTGCCCTTGTGTAAAAGTATCAAGGTGGCTCTGCTACGTAGAGAAGGGCCATATGGAACCTTGCTGGCCCTTGAAGAAAGCTTTGAACATGCCGATTGGCAGCAAATGGATGAGCACTGTGCTCATTTAGGATTGAGTGTGGAACAGGTTAAAACTGAGCTCACCGAAGCTCGACGCTGGAGTCATAACGTAACCAATCAGCTCTGATTTATCTTCGTTAAACTTTTATGACAATTATAACGCACGCCTTGACGTGCGTTTTTTTATATCTAACATATATGCATATCCATATATGAGTATGTATTTATGCTTCCTCACCAATTTTTTAAATTACTGTCCGATGAAACGCGAGTGCGTTGCTTAATGTTGATAGTTCGCAATGAGTGCTTATCGGTTGGTGAGTTGACTCAGGCATTGCAAGAAAGTCAGCCAAAGGTTTCACGCCATCTTGCGCAGTTGCGTTCAAACGGCATTTTGACTGATGTTCGCCAAGGGCAGTGGGTGTTTTACCGCCTGTCACAAGATTTACCAGGTTGGATGCTAAAGTTAATTGACGACCTTATCGCATCGAACTGTTTGAAAACTGAATACCAGCAAGATATTGAGCGCTTAGAGTCGATGAACTCACGCCCAGTATGTTGCGTTTAAATACATTAAAACTTAATGCCGAAATAGTTGGAGTTGCAGCTAGGCGACAAGTGAACTTATCCCTGTGAGCATAGTGGCTCTATGTGATTAGGGAGGCCGGCGATCCGGTAAGTGAACGTAGTCAACAACGCTGCGGCTTCAAATATGAAGGCAATTAACTGAGAGAACAGAAAATGACAGTCAAAGTAGGTATTAATGGTTTTGGTCGTATCGGCCGTCTAGCACTTCGCGCAGCATTCGATTGGGATGAGCTAGAATTTGTTCAAATTAACGATGTGGCTGGCGACACAGCAACATTGGCTCACCTTCTTGAGTTCGATTCGGTTCAAGGTCGTTGGAATCACGAAGTGGCTGTTGAAGGCGACGAGATGATCATCAATGGTCAACGCATCAAAACCACAAAAGAGCGCGACATTGATGCGATCGATTGGTCTGGTTGTGATGTGGTTATCGAAGCGACAGGTGTTCACCGTAAGACATCTTTCCTAAACAAATACCTAGAGCAAGGTGTGAAGCGCGTTGTGGTATCAGCTCCTGTGAAAGAAGAAGGCATCGCAAACATCGTTGTCGGTGTGAACGACAATATCTTCGATCCTGCGGTACATAAAATCGTAACGGCAGCGTCTTGTACAACGAACTGTCTCGCGCCAGTGGTTAAGGTGATCAACGAGAAGCTTGGTATCGAGAACGCAGCTTTCACCACTATTCATGATCTAACTAACACGCAAACGATTCTTGATGCGCCCCATAAGGACTTACGCCGTGCACGAGCATGTGGTATGAGCCTTATCCCAACAACAACGGGCAGCGCTAAGGCGATTGTTGAGATCTTCCCAGAGCTTGAAAACCGTATCAACGGCCACGCGGTTCGTGTACCACTAGCGAATGCTTCTCTGACAGACATCATCTTCGAAGTGAAGCAAGACACCACAGCAGAAGAAGTCAACGCGATGCTGAAAGAAGCGTCTGAGAATGAACTGAAAGGCATTCTTGGCTTTGAAGAGCGTCCACTGGTTTCTATCGATTACAAAGGTGACCAACGCTCAACAATCGTGGATGCACTATCAACGATGTTGGTAGGTAAGCGCATGGTTAAGATCTACGCTTGGTATGACAACGAGATGGGCTACGCGACACGTACCGCTGAGCTGGTTCGCACAGTCGGGTTAGCATAAGCCTGCGTACTTAAGAAATAGTAGAATCTGGAGATTACACAATGACACATCCAACATGGCAACTAGACCTAGAGCAAGGTGCGCTAGTGCTTACTCCGTGCCCAGGCACAAAAGAAGCAACGCTTGATGCATCACTGGCTCAGCTAAAAGAGCAAGGCGTTGAAGCTATCGTGACAGCACTTGATGACCATGAGCTTGCAAGTAAAGACGTGGCGGCACTTGGCGAAAAAACACGTGCGCTAGGCATGCAATGGTTCCAGATCGAAATTGAAGACGACTGTGCACCGGGTGCTGATTTTGCTGCGAAATGGCAAGCGGCTAGCCCTGCGTTGCATCAAGTGGTTGATAACGGCGGCAAGGTAGCAATGCACTGTATGGGCGGTTCTGGCCGTACTGGCTTGCTGGCTGCACACCTGCTGTTAGAGAAGAGCTGGGACATGAGCAAGATTGTTCAAGAGGTGCAGGCACTGCGTCCGGGCGCATTCACTAAGCCCATTCAGGTTGAATACATTAATGGCGTAGCGAACAGCTAATAAGCCATTGTTGGAATACAAGGAGCTTTTGGTATCTGGAGTGTTGAACTTATCATGATCCAAAAGCTCTTTTTGTTTAGATTGCAGAGATAGCGTTATGTTTTCAAATCTAAGTAAGAGCGTTCGCCAATATATGTTGGTGACTTTCAACTACTGGAACTTCACCATTACTGATGGTGCACTTCGTATGCTGGTGGTTCTGTATTTTTACGACCTTGGCTACAGTTCACTAGAAATCGCCTCACTGTTCCTTTTCTATGAATTCTTTGGTGTGGTGACCAACCTAATCGGTGGCTGGTTAGGGGCGCGTCTTGGCCTCAACAAGACCATGAACATCGGGTTAGGGATGCAAGTCGTCGCCTTGGGTATGCTCGCGGTGCCATCAGCCATGTTGACCATTCCTTGGGTAATGGCGGCGCAGGCTTTGTCTGGTATTGCTAAAGACCTCAATAAGATGAGTGCCAAGAGCTCGATTAAGACTCTGGTACCTGATGAACAGCAGGGTGCGCTTTATAAGTGGATAGCGATTCTGACCGGCTCTAAGAATGCGCTTAAAGGCGCAGGGTTCTTTATTGGTGGTTTGCTGCTTTCAACAATTGGTTTCCAATATGCAGTGCTTGCGATGGCTGCTGTACTGACATTAGTGTTCATCGGCAGCTTGGTGAGCTTAGAAGCGGACATGGGTAAAGCTAAAACCAAACCTAAATTCAAACAGATCTTCTCTAAGTCTGAATCCATCAACATCCTATCTGCTGCGCGTATGTTCCTGTTTGGTGCTCGTGATGTGTGGTTTGTGATTGCTTTGCCGATTTACCTAGGCAGCGTGTTTGGATGGGATCACTCATGGGTGGGTGGCTTCTTAGCGGTTTGGACCATTGCATATGGCTTTGTGCAGGGCATTGCACCCAAGATTACTGGTAAAGCACAAGGCAAGGTGCCTGATGGACATGCAGCGCTATTATGGGCGGGGGCGTTGGCTATCGTGACTGCAGGTATTGCCTATGCGGTGCAAATTGGCTGGCAACCCGAGTTCGTTATTATCGGTGGCTTGATGGTGTTTGGTGCCATCTTTGCGGTGAATTCATCGCTGCACTCATACCTTATTGTGAGTTATGCGAAAGGCGATGGCGTTTCTCTTGATGTCGGTTTCTATTACATGGCAAACGCGATGGGCCGTTTGATTGGCACTATCTTGTCAGGATTGGTATTCCAAATGGCCGGTTTGTCTGCGTGTTTGTGGGTATCTTTTGCGTTCTTAGCGATAACGACGGTGATCTCTCTGCGTTTACCTAAAGTGCCGCAAGTCTCAGCAGCATAAGCTTCAGCCGCATGAGCCTCATTTGTAAGAGTGAAAGTCGCACGAACTAAATTCACACGAGCTAAATTCGCGATAAGCCTCTCCTTTAACACTAAGCTGACTTGGTATTTATTCCGGTCAGCTTTTTTATTGCTATAGTAGAATGATTGAATATTAATCAGGCATTTACATGAAGCAGCGAATTCTCTTTTTTGATTTAGCACGATGTGTCGCGGCCATAGCAGTTATCGCGATTCATGTTTTGGCGCCTTATCGGAATGAATTAGGCACCATTCCTTTCGGTGAGTGGCTGACCGCCATTACGGTGAACGGTTTCAGTCGTTGGGCGGTGCCGGTGTTCATCTTGATTACTGGTGCTCTGATGCTGAGTGATCAGCGCCCGTTTGACGCCAAGTACTACCTCAAGCGTCGTCTGGGTAAGGTGCTGATCCCTTTCATTGTCTGGTCGCTTTTCTATACTTACCTCTCGGGTTGGTCTGCGATGGGCTTTGATGCTGACGTCAGTTGGGATGTGCTACTCAATAGCTATCATCACTATACCTACTATCACCTTGGCTTCTTTTATTACTTTATCCCGCTCTACTTTGTGATTCCTTTTTTACAGATAATGGTCAGAAAGTACGGTGATAGATCTGTCTATGCCTTTACGGCGGTCTGGTTGTTCACTACGTTATTGTTCTTATTGAAAATCGATGGCCCTTGGAGTCATGAGTTGTGGTTGTACACCGGATACTTACCATTGGGTTACTTGCTGTATAAGATTGTGCCACTTAACAAGATGACAGTTGGCATGAGTGTGTTACTGGGTGGGTTAGCGTTACTGACCACGGTTTACATGGTGGTTGATGCAAGCTTGGTAGCAGAAGAGTACACAGTAGGGCGTTGGTTATCTTACAAGACGCTGAATACCGTACTAGCGGCGAGCATGGTGTTCATGGTGTGCCGTTACTATGGTGAAGGGTTGTCTGAGAAGAGTAACCAAGTAGTTGGCTTTATCAGTAAGCACAGCTTAGGTATTTACCTGCTGCACCCGATTTTCTTGTGGCCAATGAAAGAGTTCGGTTGGTACCAAGGACATCCAGCTTGGGTTATTCCCCTATGGATCGTGATCAGCGGAGCTGGTGCGTTATGGATGAGCTGGTTGGTCTCTAAGTCAGAGAGAACGCGTTGGTTATTGCCTTAGCGGTGGGAGCTAAGGCTTTCTGATGGGCTGCTTAGAAGAGACAGTTGAGGCGGCTAGGGTTAGCGCTTCAACGCAAAGTGTAAGAACTTATCGCCTTGGTAGGTTAAGGTTCCTTTGTCGCCAGGGTTAAGGGCGTGGAAGTAGTGGATGCCGACTTGGAATTCTCGTTTTGGACCAACGACACCACGTTGAACGTAAATCCAGTACTCTTGATCTTCTTGGCCTGGTTCTGCGTCAGGAAGGTCGATGGATTGTTTGTCTAACACCGTGACATTCACTTTCTTTTCTGGCGCATTTTCACCTTGCGAGTGTTTTCGATAGAAACCAATAAATACCCAAGCCGCTAGACCAGCAAGTGCAAAGATGGCAAAAAAGAGTGAATTAGGCATATAACCTCCATGTAGTCGTGATGGTTATTCTAGTCTTTCAAGCAATAGGGATATGTGTTTAAAGCTGTTATTCGTGAACTGTTGTAAGCCAAGCTGATTATTTTTCGGCAGACATCACATTTAGTGGCTTGTTTGGGATAAAGCATTGTTATTTATTGTCTCTTTCTCACGTAAATATCAGTAAATTTGTATAAAAATAAGGGAATGCTCGACTAGAATTATAGTGTGGAGTGGGAGGGCCAAGATGACCGATATTGAAAAAGTGGTGACAAGAACTCGCAATATAGAGAAGTTATTGAGGCTTCAATATCATGCCGAAGGCGAAGGATTGCATGAGCTTGTAACAAGCTGTGAAGAAAGGCTACCGCACGATATGGTGAGCAAGCTGCGTTATATCGCAACGTGTCGTAATAAGGTAGTCAATGAACATGAGGCTAAGTTGGAAGACCAACATAAGTTCATCATGATGTGTAACGACTGTGAGAAGGAGCTGACTCCACGTAGTGGTCGTTTTATCTGGCGAGTTGCGATCTTACTGATGATGGCAATGACTTTAGCAGCCGCGGGTTTCTATTATGCGAACTGGGATGTGCTAACACTGCATCTGTTTTCGAAGTGAAAAAATTGAACAAAAAAAGGGACGCTCATGGCGTCCCTTTTTTTATTTGTAACTTGCTTAGTACATCATCGGTAGTGTCATTAGACCTACAACTACCGCGATCATTACAAGTCCTTGTCTTTGCGAAGATGAAATCATAACACTACTCCTAAATTTGGTTGTCTCTCGCTATGTTTTAAAGAATAGCACTACTTATAGGTTTAGATCAAGAATTACTTTCGAAAGCTTTAAAAGTAGTAGAAAACTATTGGTTTTTGGCTTGTTTGGGTGTGTTTAACTGTGTCTTTTGGTGTGTTCTTATTTTATACGTTGTGCTTCATGTTTATCCATTTTTGATTTAAGTTGTTGTTTTGTAATGGTCATTTTGTGTAATTTATATTGTTAAAGGTTGTTAAACTGTATTAATAGGGGTTGGTGGTTTCTGGCTTTGATTTTGTTCTGTTTTAAATTTTTCGGATTGGTTTTTGTAGGAATTTTTACAGAGGACTTGAAAAAACCTGACAAAGTTGGGTTTTAAGAAAGCAAGCCACTTACTTTATAAGTCTAGAGTGATGTGGTGTTTTCGTTTCCCTATTAACTCTGGATTTGTTTGTTTAAGTTATTGTTATAATTAATCTTAAATACGATATTTTTTAAATTTCAAGTGCGGTATTTGATGATATATGGGGGTTTTATAAGGAGTCTATAGGTTAGAAGTGACTAAAATTCAAGTCTGGACGCTCTAATGCCAATTTAAATAAGTTTGTCGATGAATCGCTCTAGTTTTAAAAGAATAGCCATAGTCATCATAGTAATTGTTACGACTTCAATCTAAAGAGGCTCTTTTTAGTGGAAGCGTAATCAAGATCCAATTTTGAGGGGCTGAGGCTTTACATCAACACTCGTGTGCCTAGACTGGCGACGATTTAAAGCAATGGGGCAAATGGTATGTGGAGTTGGTTGGCGGTTTCCTTATCTGGTATCGGAGCAATAGCAGGAACGAAACATGGACATATCGGTCAGGCCTTGTCGTATAAGGTATTTACCTTTGTATTATTGGCGACCATTGCTTTAACTCAATCTGTCGTTTCTGACTTTACCTATTGGATAGTCGCTGGGTTGGCGATCTCTGCAATCGCAGATGTCCTTCATACGGTTACTCAAAAGCGTCCTTTGCATTTTGTGTGCTTCTTATTGGCTCAGCTCTGTTACAGCAAAGCATTTTGGTTACAGCTATCAGGAGAAATGGTCTGGTGGTTGTTCGCGCTCCTATTAGCGGCTTGTGTCGTTGCTTTCTTCTTACTTCTGCCTCGCTTAGACAAACTCGTCTTTCCTGTGGTCATCATGGGTATCGTGCTTATTCAGCTTGCATGGGCTTCTGGTGAGCTCTGGTTGCTTGATCCTCAATTGTCACATGCGGTTGGTTTTGCTGGCTGTAGCGTGTTACTACTTTCGGCCCTGGCGTATGCGCTAAATTTCTATCGTAGCCCAATTAAGGGTGCCTACTTTTGGGTGACGGGCAGTTACTTTCTCGCGCACGCTCTCATTGTTGCTTCCCTTACCATTTAGGGTAGAGCTAGCTTAATTCTGAGCTACATCAAGGCAGCTAAGATGAAAGTAGGTACTCTACGTCTACTTCATTAAACATGAGATAGAGTTATGACTACCGAAATTCATGCACACAACGTTTTAAACCTACTGAGTGAAAAGCCCCTGACTCGTGAAGAGTTGACGCAAGAGCTCGCTCAAACATATGGTGCAGAAACTCGCTTCCATACGTGTAAGCTAAATGGTCTGGATTTGGATGGCCTGCTGAAATTTTTCCTGAAGATGGAAAAGGTCGTGGTTGTTGATGACAAACTTTGCACCAATCGTGAACGTGTGTGTAACCACTAATCTCGAGTAACAACTGGTTTTTTGAGCCTTTTGGCTTTTATAGATAAGAAGAGTGGATGCGACGTTTCGGCTTCACTCTTTAAATTATCTTTTTACTTTTCTCCTTTCTAGCTTTCTAGCTTTCTAGCTTTCTAGCTTTCTATTTTATCTCGAAAAATTCCCTTCTAATTACATAAATTAATCCTTTTATTACTGCGTTCGAAAATCAATGTTGAGGCTGCTATACTCCGCGCACTTACGCTTTTCGAGACAAACTTATGGAAATTTTATCTGCAGCGACCATGCTGTTTCTTATTATGGACCCGCTTGGCAATCTACCAATCGTGCTCTCTATCCTTAAGCATATTGATCCGAAGCGTCGCCGTATTGTTCTTGTTCGTGAACTGATGTTTGCACTGATTATCCTGCTGTTGTTCTTGTTTGCTGGCCAAAGCATTATGAACTTCCTGCACGTGCAGCCTGAAACCTTGAGTATCTCTGGCGGTATTATTCTGTTCATCATCGCGATTAAGATGATTTTCCCAAGTGCGGGCAGTATTACCGGCCTAGCGGCGGGTGAAGAACCGTTTATCGTGCCGATGGCGATCCCTATGATTGCTGGCCCTTCAGTGATTGCGGCATTGATTCTGTTGTCGACACAGCACCCTGACAACATGTTAGAGCTTTCAGGCGCAGTGATGCTGGCTTGGGGGGCGACCTTCTTTATTCTGATGTTTAATGGTTTCTTCCTGCGAGTGCTGGGTGAGCGAGGCCTTAAAGCCATCGAACGCTTGATGGGCTTGTTGTTGGTTATGTTGTCGACGCAAATGTTCCTAGATGGTGTAAAAGGCTACATGGGCTAACATCAGTATCATTGCTGAATAAAAAAAACGCCGCTCAAATGAGCGGCGTTCTTGTATTTAATGTTTCTGTCATGATGTTTTCTGTAGCTAAGCGTTTTATATCTGAGCTTAAGCTTGATTACATCATGTGCTTGCGTCGGATATCGAGGAGGGCAAAGACTCCGAAAATCAATATTGACCACTTCTCCCAACGTGACATTTCGATCTTATCGCCGAATGCACCGATAAAAATCAGCATCTGCAGGCCGTGCATGAAGAACAAGAACGCTGTCATGATATAAAGCGCAATCGCAGCATTACCCGGGAATGGGTAGAAAATATTAACGATTAAGATAAACCAAACAAAGGCGATGGCTACTTTTGCTAGTGGAAGTAAGAACTTCATTTAATAACTCCTATTCTTCAGTCAGTGGTTCGATTAAACAGTCGGTAGCTAGACTGGCCAGTGGTCTTATCGCGATGCAATTCCCAGTTCTCTGGCATAGCCTCAAGCTGCAGCTCTTTTTCTGTCTCGACGTAAATGATGGCGTTGTCTGCCAACCAGCCATTGCTCTCAAGCAGTTGTACAGTTTCTGCAAGTAAGCCTTTACGAAATGGTGGATCAAGGAAAACCATATCGTAAGGAGTACCTGGCTTCTTAAGGAAAGAGATAGCATCAGTATTCACGACACTGATGTTGTCTGCCTTGAGCTCTTTCGCGTTATCAGAAAGCTGTTTGGCTGCCTTTTGATTCATTTCGAGCAGTGTCACCATTTTTGCTTGGCGAGAAGCTGCTTCAAAACCTAGACCGCCAGAACCGGCAAATACATCCAAGCAAGTTGAATGTGGGATATCTTGAGCCACCCAGTTAAAGAGTGTCTCTTTTACTCGGTCAATGGTTGGGCGTAATCCTTCTAAATCATGAACAGGCAGCTTTCTACCTCTCCATGAGCCACTAATAATTCGAACAAAGCCTCCGGATGGCTTTTTTTGTGATGTGTTTTGCTGGCGACGTCTTACCATAGATTTTTTGACCGCTAATAAAGTGATACTATACCGAGCCCAATTTAAGTGGGTTCGAGTATTAAATAAATTTGCAATGACAAAGTGTATCAAGCTAAAAGCAAACTTATCACTGCTTTGTCATTTTTCTTTACTATTCGTTTGTACAAGCTTGTATTGTATAACAATAGCAAAGAGTCGACGTGTATTAAGTCAATACAGCTAATTAGTAGATCTAGGAAACTCCTCTGATGACGGAAAAAAAGAAGCGCGGATTATTATCGTGGCTTGGCTTTGGTGACGAAGAACAAAGCCCAAAAACTCAGAATGAAGCGAACGTAGAAAACGTTGAAGATCAAACTGAAGTTGAATCACAAGTCGAGGCTGAACAGGCCGCGCCTGAAGCTGAACAAGCTAAGCCAACTGAATCTAAGTCGGTTGAATCTGAGCAAGCGCTTGAAGAGACTCAACAAGAGCAGCAACCTGTCGCAGCAGAAGCAGAAGCAGAAGCAGAAGCAGAAGCAGAAGCAGAAGCAGAAGCAGAACAGGAAGAAGTTGCTGTTCCTCAAGCTCAGGTTGAAGAAGTTCAGGATAAGCCGACAGAAAGCTTCTTTGCGCGCCTTAAGCGTAGCCTTAGCCGGACTAAAGCAAACATCGGTGCTGGCTTCTTTGGCTTGTTCAAGGGTAAACAAATCGATGAAGATCTGTTTGAAGAACTAGAAGAGCAACTTCTGATTGCAGACGTGGGTATGAACACCACCGTTAAGATCATTGAAAATCTGACAGAAAAAGCATCTCGCAATGACCTAAAAGACGGTGAAGCTCTATATGGTCTGCTCAAAGAAGAGATGGCAGATATCTTAAGCCAAGTGGAACAGCCACTGGTTGTTGATACGACTAAAACACCTTACGTTATTTTAATGGTTGGCGTGAACGGTGTCGGTAAGACAACCACCATCGGTAAGCTGGCTAAACAATTCCAAAGTGAAGGCAAGAAAGTGATGTTGGCGGCGGGTGATACCTTCCGTGCGGCAGCGGTTGAACAACTTCAGGTTTGGGGTCAACGTAATAACGTTCCTGTGATCGCTCAGCACACAGGTGCCGATAGCGCGTCTGTTATCTACGATGCCATTGAAGCGGCGAAAGCGCGTGGTGTTGATGTTGTGATTGCTGATACTGCAGGTCGTTTGCAGAACAAGAGCAACTTGATGGAAGAGCTGCGTAAGATTGTTCGTGTAATGAAGAAGATTGATGACTCTGCACCGCACGAAATCATGTTAACGCTAGATGCAGGTACCGGTCAGAATGCTATCAGCCAAGCGAAGCTGTTCAGTGACGTGGCACCAGTAACGGGTATTACGCTCACTAAGCTAGATGGTACGGCGAAAGGCGGCGTGATTTTCTCAATTGCTGATCAGTTCCAGATTCCAATCCGCTACATTGGTGTGGGTGAAGGCATTGATGACCTGCGTCCATTTGAGTCTAAAGACTTTATTGAAGCACTATTTAGCCGCGAAGAGTAACGCGAGTAGCAAAGTGGTTTATCCTTAACCTGCTACCGTTTTAAATTTGATATGAGTGATCGTAAGAGGAATTTTCGGTGATCAAATTTCAGCAAGTGAGCAAAGCCTACCGAGGCGGACGACAAGCACTCCAAAAAGTGGACTTTCACCTTAAACGTGGAGAGATGGCTTTTTTGGGTGGGCACTCTGGCGCTGGTAAAAGTACCTTGCTGAAGTTGATCTGCGCCATCGAGCGTCCAACTGACGGACGTGTTTGGTTTAACGATCACGATATCACTCGTATTCCAGCTAAAGACATTCCCTTCTTACGTCGTAACATCGGGATTGTCTTTCAAGACCATCGCCTACTGATGGATCGCTCGATTTTTGATAACGTCGCACTGCCTATGCGTATTGAATCTATTTCTGAAAATGAAATAAAACGCCGAGTCAGTGCTGCGTTGGATAAAACCGGCTTACTAGACAAAGCCCGTTGTTTGCCAAGCCAGCTTTCTGGTGGTGAGCAGCAACGCGTGGGTATCGCTCGCGCTGTGGTTAACCGTCCAACTCTGCTTTTAGCGGATGAGCCGACCGGCAACCTCGATCCTGAATTATCTAACCGTGTATTACGTTTGTTTGAAGAGTTCAACCGCGCAGGTGTCACGATCATCCTAGCGACGCACGATATCGGGTTAGTGAACACTCGCCCTCAGTACCGTCATCTTGAGTTAAACCAAGGCTTTTTGAGTGAGGTTGAAGACTATGGCCGCGAATAAGCGCATCAAGAAACCTCAATCCAATCGAGCAGCAAACCGGGCTTCAAGCGACGGTTTCTTTGTTGTTCATTGGAAACAAGCTAAGTCATCGTTCTCGCAAATGTGGCAACGTCCGTTGGGCAACTTGTTGACCCTTGCGGTGATCTCAATGGCTTTGGCGATGCCAGCTTGTTTGTACCTACTGGGTAAGAACGTCGGTGAAGTGGCTCAAGATGTCACCAGCCCGTCACAAATAAGTGCTTATGTAGAGGATGGTATTCCTGAGCCGAGAGTAATGGTGCTTAAGGATGAAATTGAAAGTTGGGATCAAGTCGAGCTGGTGGAATATATTTCACCGCAACAAGGGCTTGCGGATCTAAGCCAATATTCTGGTTTTGAAGATGCCCTGACTATCCTAGATGACTATTCATTGCCAGGTGTGTTGGTGATTACGCCAAGCGTGCACAGTGATGTCTTAATCAAAGAATTAGCAAGCAACGTTAAAAAACAAGAGCTAGTGACCGATGTTCGTTTAGACGAAGATTGGTTAGCTCGATTAGATGCGATCAAAGCATTAGCAGCGGTCATCGTTATTACCCTAACGGTATTGATGTTGGGCGCGGTATTTTTGATTATTGGCAATACATTACGCTTTAATGTGTTGGCGCATAAAGATGAGATTCAAACCATGAAGCTGATTGGTGCTACCGACAGCTACATTCTTCGACCATACCTTTATGCTGGGATGTGGTTTGGCGTTTTAGGTTCGATTAGTGCTTGGGTAATGACGGCATTGATTACCGTATTGCTCAACAGCGCAGTGGATGATTTGGCTCAGCTTTATGATAGCCATTTCCGCTTAATTGGCCTGAGTTGGGATGAATCTTTATTACTTTTGATCGTCGGAACCCTGCTTGGTAGTGTGGCTGCGAAGCTTTCTGCACAGCGTCACCTAAAAGAAATTGAACCAGTTTAGGTGAATAGAGTCATATTTATACGATAAATAGGCAGTTCTTAACCAGTTTTTGCCTTGTATAGACGAATTGATTATGCATAATTACTTCCCCCTCCTTGAAACCTGTTCATTTTAGGTTCAAGATTGTCGGGTTTTAATAGATGTATTACTCCAGATCAGAGATTGATGAGGAACCGAATGGCAAACCAAGCGTATCAAATGGCTTTAGTCACACAAGATAGTTTAGATAGCTATATCCGCTCAGCGAACAGCTACCCTATGCTGACTCCTGAAGAGGAACGTGGACTTGCAGAGCGATTACATTACAAAGGTGAGATCGACGCTGCGAAAGGCTTGATCCTTTCCCACCTAAGATTCGTGGTGCACGTTGCAAGAGGCTACTCTGGCTACGGGCTACCAATGGCTGATCTCGTCCAAGAAGGTAACATCGGCTTGATGAAGGCTGTTAAGCGCTTCAATCCAGAAGTTGGTGTTCGTCTAGTCTCTTTTGCTGTTCACTGGATCAAAGCTGAGATTCATGAGTACGTTTTGCGTAACTGGCGTATCGTTAAGATCGCAACAACGAAAGCACAACGTAAATTGTTCTTTAACCTTCGTAAGTCTAAAAAGCGTTTAGGTTGGTTCAATAACGGCGAAGTTGAGACGGTTGCACGTGAGTTGGGTGTTGAGCCTTCAGAAGTTCGTGAGATGGAATCACGCTTAGCGGCACAAGACGCTACGTTTGAAGCCCCGATGGATGACGATGACGGTGGTTCTGCTTACACGGCTCCAGTTTACTACCTAGAAGACAAAGCATCAGACGTTGCTGAAACGGTTGAAGCGGCGAACTGGGAATCACATACCAACAATCGCCTAGGACTCGCATTGAAGAGCTTAGACGAACGCAGCCAGCACATTGTGCGCTCACGTTGGTTAGATGATAATAAGTCGACACTACAAGACTTAGCGGATACCTACAGCATTTCTGCAGAGCGTGTTCGCCAGTTAGAAAAGAATGCGATGAAGAAATTGAAACAAGCCGTTGGCGATTTCTAATAGCATCTAGTTTCTATTAGCTTCTACCTTCTAATAGTAGAGCTAACAAATAGCTGAATTTTGAAAAGGCCGAGATCGAGAGATCTCGGCCTTTTTGTTTTGGATCGATTTCTCAATTTTTGCGATCGAAATTTGCAAAGTGATTTTGTGGATAACTCTGTGAGAAGTTTATTCGTCAGCTGTCTAAAAGCAGGGTGTAGTAAGGCTTTGAAGGGGTTTTTCGAGTGGGGATATGTTTCAGTTAACCCACAGCTAGATCAGGATCATTACTACATGTTGTGGATCTATTTTAAAAAAAGCACTTTATTCACGCAATTCACAGGTTTATCCACAAATGGTGTAAAAGTGATCGCTGGTGGATAACCTTATTAAGTGGATGTGATTGTTAGCCTTGGGATAGGTTACAATGGCAGCAAAGTAAATCAGTATAAAAGAGAAAGTCATGGACCAGTTTAAACATATCGACGTTAAAGGTGCTCAAGCCCTTATTGAACAAGGTGAAGCTCGACTTGTCGATATACGTGACCCGCAGTCTTTTGCGGTAGCTCACTCAAAAACCGCTTACCATCTTACTAACGATACGATGGTGTCGTTCATGGATGAGGTTGAGTTCGAACAGCCAATCTTAGTGATGTGTTATCACGGTATTAGTAGCCAAGGTGCGGCACAATATTTAGTGAACCAAGGCTTTGAAGAGGTATATAGTGTTGATGGTGGATTTGAAGCTTGGCATCGTGCTGAACTTCCAGTGATCGCGGGTTAATAGCCTTTATCACTTGAACCGCTTCAAGCATCTCTCATAGCATGAATAGGAAGTAACAATGATTAGATTGATGGTGTTAGACAATCCACGTCTTGCTCAAGCGTTTATTGATTATATGGCCTCTCGTCAGATCCCTATTCAGATGTCACCTGAGGGAGAAGGGCGTTTTGCTCTTTGGCTTCTTGATGGTCAATATCAAGTTGAAACCGAGGCCGAGCTCAATCGTTTCCTGTCGGAACCTAATCATAAGCGCTATCAAGCAGCATCTTGGGACATGGCAGAGACCAGAAAGAGTAACTTTCATTATCACACGCCAAGTTTTATGGGCATGATAAAAGCCAAAGCGGGCCCAGTGACACTCAGCCTGATGTTGGTGTGTGTGGTGATTTTTGCACTGCAGCAAGTCGGTTTTGGTCAAGCTATTTTCAACGCCCTACATTTCCCTGCGGTTGACGGACAACAATGGCAATTGTGGCGTTGGTTAAGCCATGCTGTTCTGCACTTCTCTGTTATGCATATCGCATTTAATATTTTGTGGTGGTGGCAGTTAGGTGGGGACATTGAGAAAAAACTAGGTAGCCTCAAGCTACTTCAGATCTTTGCTGTCTCTTCTGCGCTTTCAGGTGCTGGGCAGTACTGGGTTGAAGGGGCGAATTTCGGTGGTTTGTCTGGTGTTGTGTATGCCTTGGTTGGCTATCTATGGGTGGTGGGTGTAAAAGCCCCTCAGCTTGGTTTAGGCATTCCAAGACAGATCGTCGGCTTTATGTTGGTGTGGCTAGTGCTTGGGTACATGCAACCGTTTATGGCCATTGCAAACACCGCTCATTTGGCTGGCCTAGCCGCTGGTGTCATTATTGGGTGGATTGATGCTATGAAAGCACCGAGTTCAGCACGAAGTGAGTAGATGCTTTTTGGCAGCAGCTAAATAATAGAGACAAAAAAAAGCGGCCAGATGAGCCGCTTTTTTATTTGGATTCGTTTTTACATCATTATTACTGATAAAGGTATTTGGTAAACAGTAGGTCAGCAATGAGGGTTTTGCCTGTTTCAGGAAGCAATACCTTGTTGAGATGTTCAACTAAGGTTTTTCTTAGATCTTCACGACCAGATAGAGACTTAATGGTTTCTTCGTTTTGTTTACCGAGCAATTCAATCACAGCATCACGAATCAGTGGTTGGTGGTGCTCAATGGCTGCCAAGTCGTTACTATTCGCAACCATAATATCGAGGCGAACCTGAATGTAGCCCAGTTTTTTACCTTTAGTGTAAAAATTGGTGGTCAGGTCAGGCTCTAGCGTGAAGTAGGCTAGTTTGGGTGCCGATTCCTCTTCAGCGAAACTTGATGCTGAAAAGAGTAGGGTAATCGCAAGAAATATTTGGGCTACATAACGTTTGTGCATATTTGTGACTTTTCTTTAGTTTATTCGCGATATTCGAAACGCATTAGTCTTGTTACAATGAGCGGTCTAAATCTAAATACGTTTACAATTCGAAGAACGCTTTAATTTTGTTCGAAAGTTGAAGCTTTATTGTACGTGTAAAGTCACCTATTGAATACTAGTATGAATCAGCCAATATCGCTGTATCTTAATTCGTTAATGAATGTAGATTGGCAAAGTACAGAAACATTTGATTTTCCTAATAAAATCACCAGAGAGTGGCTTTTGGAGCAAGGTTCTCTTTCCCGCAAGTTGGGCAAGAGCTGTCAGCACCTGTCTGTTGAGTTGCTTCATAATCAAGTTGTAGAACGCTCAATGCTACAACAGGACGAGGAACTTCTTTTATCATCGTTTGATTGCTTACTGCGTAAAGTGATTTTGAAGGGTGATGATGAGCCGTGGGTGTTAGGGCGAACCTTGATTCCTCGAGTCACATTAGAAGATCATCAGCACTCTGACCTTTCTCAACAAGGTAATGTCCCACTTGGTTTAACCGTGTTCAGCGCTGAGAACGTGGAGCGAGATGCGCTGCAAGTCGGTTGGGTTATCGCCGGCGATGAGCGACTACTCGCGCGTCGCTCTCGATTATGGATGAACCATAAACCGATGCTTGTGGCAGAACTGTTTTTGCCAACATCCCCCATTTACTCTAAGGAGAGTGTGTAAATGCTTGCCACCAAAGCGAAGGCGTATTGGCAATTAACGCGAATGAATCGCCCGATTGGTACCCTGTTACTCCTTTGGCCGACCTTATGGTCGCTGATTATCGCCGCGCAAGGCATGCCTGATTTTGATGTCTTGGTTGTTTTCGTACTTGGTGTGGTATTGATGCGTTCAGCTGGCTGTGTGATCAATGATTTTGCTGACCGTAAAGTGGATGGCCATGTAAAACGCACCAAGCAGCGTCCATTACCTTCCGGTTTGGTTTCCAGTAAGGAAGCTATTCTGCTCTTTTTAGTGCTAGCCATGGTTTCATTCTTACTGGTGCTAACCATGAATCCGCTGACGATTAAGCTTTCTGTTATCGGTGTTGGCTTAGCTTTCATTTATCCTTTTATGAAGCGTTTTACGCACCTTCCACAGTTGTTCCTCGGCTTAGCGTTTAGTTGGGCAATTCCAATGGCTTGGGCGGCGCAAACTAATGAGCTACCTAGTGTGGTCTGGTTTATTTTCATTATCAATGCGCTGTGGACGATTGCCTACGACACACAATATGCAATGGTTGACCGAGATGACGATTTAAAAATTGGCATCAAATCGACGGCTATTCTATTTGGTCGTTTCGATAAGCTTATCGTTGGCTTTTTACAGCTAGTGACACTGGCGATGTTAATAGCGTTAGGCATGCATTACCAATTAGGAGATACCTTTTATTGGGCACTGCTGGTTGCGGGGGGCTTGTTTGTGTATCAACAACATCTGATGCGCCACCGTGATCGAGACTTATGTTTCCAAGCTTTCCTAAACAACAATTATGTTGGAATGGCAGTGACAGCAGGCTTATTCATTACCTTCTGGTAAGCATGAGTTTTTTGCTAAACGAACGCTCAATAAAAAGGCACCCAATGGGCTGTCTCTTGATCACAAGTCTGGTTAATCAAGAGACTTAGCGAGTTCATACCCTTCAAGGATGGTTTGTAACCTAAACCATCCTTGCCATAACGTCTTTATAGAAGCGCGACCTGTTCGCTTG
>Ga0310122_10000667_pt1 | contig 21636 bp, 24 predicted proteins | sample CB6_Bottom_1051__FD_203503 | JGI IMG/M metagenome (GOLD analysis project Ga0310122, IMG submission 203503) | Marine microbial communities from Western Arctic Ocean, Canada - CB6_Bottom_1051 | ecosystem: Environmental > Aquatic > Marine > Oceanic | place: Canada: Western Arctic Ocean | collected...
ACAGCAAATATCAATGAATATTCACTCCGGTATTCAGAAGCACGGGATGAATTTTATATGCCAGATCCGGAACATATCCAATTCCAGAGTGCCCTGAATAAACAAGGCAGGAAAGGGGAAGTCCCTGAAGAATTGAAGCAAAAAGTGTTGGATTATTTCAAAGAAATCTCTGAACGAAGTTTTGACATATATTCAGAATTAAATGAGGCAGGCGTTGCCCGAGAATTAGCCCGATCTATTCTCCCGGTAAATCTTTATACAGAATGGTATTGGAAAAATGATCTTCACAATCTTCTTCATTTTGTTGGATTGCGATCTGACAGCCATGCACAATACGAAATACGTGTTTTTTCTGATGCCATGGCAGAATCTGTAAAAGCAGTGGCACCTTTTGCTTGGGAAGCGTATCAGGATTATGTGGTGAAAGGGATGCGATTTTCACGGATTGAGCAAAGTCTTTTGGAGAAAAATCTTCCCCATCGTGTTGTAGATGATATAGCGGAAGATATTGCCTATCAACTAACAGCCACTTTACATGCTGGCAAACCTCGTAAAATTGAAGATCTATATCCCCTTTATCAAAAACAAGGTGGGTCAGATTCTGAAGAAGATTTCAAATTAAAGTGGGATTCAGGTGAAATTGAAACGGGGAATATTCGAGAACTCCGTGAATTCAAAGAAAAGTTATCTTCATTAAAAAAATGAAATGAGTGTTAACGTACTAAAGTATTCAGGTATGGTTATTTTGTTAAATACGAAAACACATGAACGCGCAAACACTCTAATATTTAAAAACACATGACCACCTCAAAAGAAAAGGAAGGTCATCGTCAACGCCTTCGCGAAAAATTTCTTAAAAATGGGTTGGATGGCTTTCACGATTACGAAATAATCGAACTCTTACTCACATTAGGTACTCCCCGTACCGATTGCAAACAATCAGCCAAAGATGCCCTTAAAACATTTGGATCACTGAAAGCAGTCCTTGAAGCTGATCCAAAAGAATTAATAAAAATTAAGGGCATAGGAAACAACAATGTGTTTGGTCTTAAAATGACACAGGATGTAGCACGTAGATATTTAGCAGACCGTATTGTTGATATGGATTATGTTAGGTCATCTGATGATGTACTAGCTTATTTAAAACATAATTTAAGAGACAAAAATCGTGAAGTATTTTTAGTTATTTTCTTAAACGGTCGAAACCAAATTATAAAAATGGAAATCCTATTTGAAGGAACACTATCAACATCTGCCGTTTATCCAAGGGAAGTTGTAAAGAGAACTATTGATAATGATGCCGCTGCTTTAGTTTTTGTCCATAACCATCCGAGTGGAAATCCAAATCCGAGCCAGGATGATCTTACCATCACAAAAAAATTGAAAAAAGCCGTTCAGGCAATTGATGTATCAGTCCACGACCATTTGATCATTGCAGGGAATGATGTGTATTCGTTTGCGGACCATGGGTTGATTTAAATCTTTAATAAGCCAAAGAGAATTCTTTTTAAAACAGGAAGATATATAAAATATGAAAATTATTAGTTTTCAAATATTTAAACTCTTTGTGTTCTCTGGTGCTGAATGATTAAACCATGAAAAAATTCAAAACAAAACTAATCACTTATGATATTCCCGGAGCGTGGACTTTCCTGACGGTACCCTTTAGTGTTGAAAAAGAATATGGTTCGAAAGCAAAGGTGAAAGTAAAAGGAACTATTCACAGACTCTCATATGAAAGTACGCTTCTGCCATTGGGTGGAGGAAAACATAATTTGATCGTTAAAAAAGAGATTCGGACAAAAATTGTAAAAGAAGCAGGGGACATGGTTTGAGCCAAAATTGAGATCGGGGCTTTTTGTTCATTCTCTTTCGTAATCCATATTTATGAATAATTTTAATAAAGTTGTAATTGGAGATGAAAAATGAATATTTTAATTGCGGATAAGTTTCCTGAAATTTACCGGGAAGAGTTAAACGATGCTGGATGTGTCGTCCATTTTGACCTCACTCTATCAGGTGATGACCTTAAAGAAAAAATGGGAGAAATTTCTCCTGAAGTTCTTCTCGTGAGATCAACAAAGGTAACTCCTGAAATGATTGAAGCTGATAAAAACCTTTTCCTTATTGTAAGGGCGGGTGCGGGAGTCAACACCATTGCTGTAAAAGATGCTGCTGAAAAAGGAATATATGTTGCCAATTGCCCGGGTAAAAATTCAATTGCCGTTGCTGAATTGGCTTTTGGACTCATCCTGGCATGTGACAGGCAGATTTCCAACTGTACCAAAGATTTAAATAATGGCATCTGGAACAAGAAAAAGTACAGCGAGGCAAGGGGACTGCATGGATGTACATTGGGCTTGCTTGGAGTTGGCGGTATTGGTAAAGAGATGATATCTAGAGCCGCAGCATTTGGTCTAAAGGTTGTGGCCTGGAGCCGGTCGCTGAATGAAGAAAGAGCAAAAGAATTGGGAGTAACCTGTTTACCGACTCCGGTAGCTGTGGCAAAAGAGGCAGATATTTTATCGGTCCATTTGGCTTTAAATCCTGCTACGGAAGGAATTGTCAATGAAGAAATTTTTAATGCAATGAAAGAGGGATCCTATTTTATAAACACGTCACGGGGACCTGTTGTAGATGAAGCCAGTTTGTTGGATGCCATGAAAAACAAGGGAATCAGAGCAGGGTTGGATGTCTTTTGTGATGAACCCGGCGCAAATGATAGTAATTTTGTTAATCCTCTAAAAAATGAGGAAAATTTTGTTGGAACGCATCATATCGGCGCTTCTACGGCACAGGCACAGGATGCTGTTGCCAGCGAAGCGGTGAGGGTGATTCTTGATTTCAAGGATAACGGCGTAGTGCCTAATAGTGTTAATCTCTGTGAAAGATCACCTGCAACTCATATGCTGGTGGTTCGTCATTTAGACAAGATTGGAGTTTTAGCATCTGTTTTTGAACTGTTAAAAAAGGCATCCATAAATGTTCAGGAAACGGAGAATATAATATTTGATGGCGCCAAAGCAGCAGCAGCCCGCATTCAAATTGATTCGGAAGTGGATAGTGAGACTTTAAAAGATATAAGGATGAGTGATTCTATACTGGCAGCGAATCTAATTAAATTCTAAAGGAGAATTGGTAATGACCATGAAAAGAGTTTGGAACTTTAGCGCAGGTCCCGCAGCTTTACCGGTGGAAGTTTTGGAGGAGGCATCCGGGAATGTAGTCTGTGCCGAAAATTTTGGAATGTCGATTATGGAGATGAGTCATCGTTCAAAAGGGTGGGTTGAGATTCAGGAAGAAACCAAACAGTCATTAAGCACACTTCTGTCTCTTCCTGATACCCACGATATTCTCTTTCTTCAAGGCGGTGCAACAAGTCAGTTTGCCATGGTTCCATCAGTAGTAGAATTTTTTGATGGGTTGGTGGCACTATCCTATAAAAAAGCGTATATGGATTGGATTAAAAGCGCGAAAAAAGAAAAAACGCGACAACGCCGTATTGCAAAAGCAGTTGAATTGTTATCTGATGGAAAAAAACTTAAATAGCCACGAAGTTCGCTAATGCACGTTAATATTATTTTAATTATTTTTAGTGAAACTTCGCGCTCTTTGTGGCAAAAATAATGAGCATTTTTAATAGAGAAGAAGTGATTGACCAGAATTTTCTGGATTATGTTAGCGCCGGGAATTTACCTTTATCTCGAACCAATCTTCTTTTATCCCAAACCAATATTCGTCCGTCCGAACTGATTTCACTTTTTGAAACTCAGGTTTTAAGTCGTCATATGGACCTGAAAGCCCGTTTTCTTAAAAATGAAGGAAAGTGCTTTTATACCATTGGCAGTTCCGGGCATGAAGGGAATGCGGTTTTCGGCAACGTATTTCCATACACAGATATGGCTTTTCTACATTATAGAAGTGGACCCTTTTTTTTAGAACGGTCTAAACAACTTTCCGGAACTACACCGATTTATGATATGGCGCTTTCGTTTATGGCATCATCAGAAGATCCCATTAGCGGTGGACGACATAAAGTATTGGGAAGTAAAGAATTAAATATTCCGCCCCAAACCAGTACCATTGCCAGTCACCTACCAAAAGCTGTGGGGGCTGCTTTCTCCATAGATCGTGCTAAAGATCTGGACATTTCAGAAAGAGATTTGAAAGCAGACAGTATAATATTATGCAGTTTTGGAGATGCGAGTGCGAATCATGCTACAGCATTAAGTGCGTTTAATACAGCTGGTTGGGTCAGCAATTCTGGGGGACATGTCCCCATTATTTTTATATGTGAAGATAATGGAACCGGAATTTCTGTGCCGACCAATGAGCATTGGATTGAGCAAAATTTCTCTAATCGTCCTAGACTGCAGTACGTACAAACAGATGGGCTCCATCTCATTGATCTTATGATTAAATCTCGACGGGTAGAGCACGATTGCCGGATAGATCGGTCGCCCATTTTTCTACATATGAAAACGGTGCGACTCATGGGGCATGCCGGGTCTGATGTAGAAGTGGGATACCTATCGTTGGCAGATATTGAAGCTACAGAATTCAATGATCCATTGCTCCATTCAGCACGGATATTAATCGAAAATAATTGTTTATCCTCAGAAGAAATAATTCATCTCTATGAAGGAATTGGAGATCAAGTAAGTCATGTATTTGAAGCTGCAACACTTCGGCCAAAACTTGAATCGGTTCAAGATGTGATGGAATCCATAACTGCGAATCAATCATCAAAAAAATCGCCGAAGCAACCCACAAAAAAAACACGACAAAATCTGTTCGGAAAAGAATTTAATCGGATGGATCAACCCTACCATATGGCAAAATTGATCAATTATACTTTATCTGATATCATGTTACGATATAAAAACACAGTGGTATTTGGAGAGGATGTTGCGCAAAAAGGCGGTGTGTATCATTTAACAGCGGATCTTTACAAACAATTTGGTGTTCGTCGTGTATTTAATAGTCCATTGGACGAAACATCCATCATTGGATTTGGAATGGGATTTGGCCACAACGGTTTTGTCCCTATTCCAGAAATTCAATTTTTAGCTTATCTTCATAATGCAGAGGATCAATTACGTGGTGAAGCGGCTACTCTCCCTTTTTTCTCTGATGGGCAATTCACCAATCCCATGGTTTTACGTGTACCTGGCTTGGCGTATCAAAAAGGATTTGGTGGCCATTTTCACAATGATAATTCGTTAACTATTTTCAGGGATATTCCTGGGATAATTCTTGCAGTTCCGTCCAATGGTGCTGATGCATCAAAAATGATTAGAACTGCTGTACGGGAAGCACATGAAAATGGGCGGATTATTGTTTTTGTTGAACCGATTGCTCTGTATATGACAAAGGACCTTCATGAACCTAAAGACGGGAAATGGACTTTCAAATATCCTGTTTTAGATGAAGAAATTCCTGTGGGGAAATTTGCAGAATATGGGAAGGGTAAAGTGCTTACGCTCATTACCTATGGAAATGGTTTATATTTGTCTCTTCAAGCGAAAAAAGAGATAGAGAAAAAATTAAAGAAAAAAATAAAAATCATTGATCTTCGCTGGTTGTCTGAAATGAATATCCCAAAGTTATTGAATGCCATTGGCACATCTAATAATATACTTATTGTAGACGAATGTCGTCGAACTGGATGCCATGGAGAAGGGCTTTTTGCACAACTAGTGAGTGAGTCCAAGAAACCGTTGAATATTAAACTCCATGCTGCGGAAGATAGTTTTATATCAATCGGCGTTGCAGCTACGGTAACACTTCCAAGTAAAGATTCGATAATCAAGAATGCATTGGAGCTGGTGAATGGTTAAAAAACGCATTGTTGTAATTTGTCCTGGACGAGGGACCTATACTCGGGATACATCTGGCTATTTGGCTGAATTTGGCGCATCAGCAAAAAGCCAAATTGCTTATATGGATGAAAAGAGAAAATTGGTCGGTAATACTACTCTTACAGATTTGGACTCAATGCCATTCAGAGCCAAAATCCACATGTCTGGGGAACATGCATCCCCACTCATTTATGCCTGTAGTTTGGCTGACTTTCTATCTATTGATCAAGAAGAATATGAGATTGCGGCAATTACAGGAAATTCTATGGGTTGGTATATTGCCTTGGCATTAAGTGGCGCATTGAGCCATGAAAATTCCTTTTCATTAATAAGTACCATGGGATCCATGATGAAAGATAGTATCATCGGGGGACAACTAATTTATTCACTTGTGGATGAGAATTGGCGTGTGGATGAAGCCAAAAAAAAATCCGTCTTAATCGAGATAAAAAATGTTGGAGCTTATGTATCTATTTATCTTGGCGGATATTTGGTCATTGGGGGTGAACAATCAGCATTAGATACGCTCTTAAAAACATTACCTGCAAAGGATAACTACCCATTTCAATTGCCTTTCCATGCTGCATTTCATACACCTTTATTAGAACCCATTTCACAAAAAGCATTCGAATTATTACCCCAATCTATTTTTCAAAAACCCACAATTCCATTGGTAGATGGACAAGGTCATATTTGGTCGCCATATAGTTCTGATATTGAAGAATTGTATAGGTATACATTAGGGCATCAAGTGACAAATGCTTACGATTTTTCTACGGCGGTCACAGTGACCATGAAAGAATTTTGCCCGGATAATATGGTTTTACTAGGACCGGGAAATTCATTAGGTGGCGCATTTGGTCAGATTATGATTCAAAATAATTGGCTGGATATCGATTCTAAAAAAACATTTTCATCTTGTCAGAATAATAATCCTTATCTTATTTCTATGGGAATGGAAGCGCAACGGCATTTGGTATGTTAATCGGTCAAAAGATCGAAATTTTAGACTCAACACTTCGAGAAGGCGAACAAACACCGGGCGTCTCTTTTACAGTGGATCAAAAGATTATCATGGCAAACCGCTTGGATGTTTTTGGCGTTGATTTTATTGAATTAGGTCATCCAGCTGTTTCTCCGGATGTATATGAAGCTGTAGAAGCCTTAAATGATCTTGATCTGAATGCTAAGAAAATGGCACATGGCAGGGCGTCAAAATCAGATATCAATGATGTTGCAGCCATTGGCGTTGGATGGATGGGTATTTTTTTTGGAACATCACCATTAAGCCTAAAACATAAATTTAATGTGACTAAAAAAGAAGCGCTTCAACGAATTGAAATGACTGTGAAATATGGAAAGGATAAAGGACTCAAACTTCGATTCACGGCTGAAGATGCCAGTCGAACCGATTTAGATTACTTAATTCAAGTTGGACAATTGGTCCAAAAATCGGGTTCAGACCGATTCAGTTTGGCGGATACAGTGGGGTGTTTAACCCCCACAAAAATGCAAATTTTGGTCCGTCGAATGTGTTCAGAATTAGATATTCCTATCCATGTTCATTGTCATAATGATTTTGGAATGGCAACAGCTAATGCACTTTCTGCTTTGGAAGCCGGAGCTCAATGTGTGGATGTGGCTGTGAATGGTTTGGGTGAAAGATGCGGTCTCCCACCGTTGGCAGAAGTTGTTGCAGCATTAAGTAATATTTATAAAATAAACGGGAATTGGGATTTGGGAATGATTCCAGAATTAACTGATTTGGTTGATTCCTTTTCGAATATGGATTCAAATGCCAACCAACCTATTGTTGGAGAAAATGCATTTACACATAAAGCAGGCCTCCATGTGAAAGCGGTGGTAAAGGAACCAAAATCTTACGAAGCTATATCACCGGAATCTGTAAAACGAAAACGGCATTTTGTTATCGATAAATTTACTGGAAAATCAGCTTTGGAAAACAGGTTGGTCAAAATGGGAGTGAAAATTCAAAATCAACATTTAGAAGTTATTTTATTAGAAATAAAAATGCATCCTGAAAAGGTATCTTGGGATGATGACTCATTAATAACTCTCCTGAAATCAATGGGAATAAAATCGTAATTTCATTTTCAAATTTTATAGGAATTTTATGAAAGAATTAGGACCCGATTTTTATAATATAACCGATTTACTCACCGAAGAAGAATTGCTTATTCAAAAAACAGCCTACGATTTTGTACAAACAGAATTTATGCCTGTGATTAATGAGCATTATGAAAATTCAACTTTTCCTATGGATCTTGTTCCGAAATTAGGAGAATTGGGATTTATAGGATCTTCATTGCCGGAAGAATCAGGTGGTGCTGGTGTAAGCAACGTGGCTTATGGGTTGATTTTACACGAATTAGAACGGGGTGATTCCGGACTTCGGTCTTTCGCAAGTGTGCAAGGCGCTTTGGTCATGTATCCGATTCATGCTTATGGATCTGATGAACAAAAATCCAAATGGCTTCCTGGTTTAGGTGCTGGAACTCTAATAGGTTGTTTTGGGCTTACTGAACCAAACTTTGGTTCGAACCCTGGTGGAATGGCAACAAGATGTAAACGAGATGGTGATGACTGGATCATTAACGGCAATAAAATGTGGATCACCAATGGTTCGGTGTCTGATGTAGCTGTGGTCTGGGCGAGAGATGAAGATGGACTCGTTCGCGGGTTCCTTTTAGAAAAGGGACTAGAAGGATTCACATCCAGCGACATTCATGGGAAATTGAGCTTACGCGCTTCAATTACATCCGAACTTTCTATGGTGAATGTAAAAGTGTCTGATTCGGTACGGCTGCCCAACGTTGAAGGATTAAAAGGGCCGTTGGGGTGTCTCACCCAAGCGCGCTACGGCATTTCTTGGGGCATGGTGGGGTGTGCGGTGGATTGCTACAACACAGCATTGGAGTATGCCAAAGAGCGGAAACAATTTTCCAAGCCTATCGGCGGGTATCAACTTACACAGAAAAAATTAGCGGATATGGTGACTCGAATTACCGAAGCGCAATTATTGGTTTATAGGTTGGGCCGATTGAAAGATGAAGGGAAAATGACCTTTCAACAGGTGTCCATGGCCAAGCGGAACAATTGTGAATTGGCCAGAGATATTGCCAGAATATCACGGGGCATTCTGGGCGCAAACGGTATAACGGAAGATTATTCTATCATGCGCCACATGGCCAATATTGAATCGGTGTACACATACGAAGGTACCCACGAAATGCATACACTAATTTTAGGTGAGGCAATAACGGGTATGGCTGCGTATGATTCTTGAGCAGAGATTATTAGTGCAAGCCTAACGGTTCCATTTTGAAACGCAGGGATTTTTTAAAAACATCCGTTGTTGGATTCGCAGCTACCACAATACTTTTATCGGATCAGGAAATCAAAACCAATAATAACAACCCTATCATTCTTCTCCACCTTTGTCACGTAATGAGGATAAACTGATGCAAATGTTATTTTTGCTATTCGTTCATTATGTTCAGCGGTAACTTTCATTTATTTTTTTTTCAATTGGTGCCAACGATTGGTATATGGTTTGTTGCGTTGGTATAGGCACTAATTTAGCAAAAAGAAATGCGTATGAGTAAAATTCGAAGGATTTGCGGATAGGCAAGTGGTAAGCAATGAACTATATACCGTGTTGTGCACGGTTGATTCTTTAATTATATTTTGCTTATCTATTTAATCTATCTGAATAAAGTACTGTTGTTAATTTATAAGCTAAAGATGTTTCAGGATTTTGGTCTCAAAAAAATTAAAATTATAACCACCAGTGAAATACTCTACTATAATTCCTTCTTTATTAAGAAGAAAAGTCATAGGTCGTTCAGATTGGATGCCAGCCCAATCAAAATCAGTTGAATACGCTGCAAGTGCATCAAATGGTCTTTTTTGAGCAAACTCGATTAATTTATCTTTATCTTCATCTGATAATACGATTACAACTAATCCCTTGTCTTCATATTTTTTTTGCAGTCTATTAAGCTCTGGCATTTCCTTAATGCAAGGAGCACACCAGGTCGCCCAATAATTTAGAAGGACTACATTGCCGCGATAATCTTTAATGTTTTTTTTAGTATTATCTGACAATAAATTAAATTCGAATTCAGGAGCAGGTTTGTTTTGCAGAGAATCAAGAGCACTTAACACATTCGACATTCTTGGTTTCATACTGGTAACTTTGAAAAAAACTAAAGAACTCAACAATATTATAAATATTAGAGTGATTGCTGAAAAGTATTTTAGAATACCTTTAGGTAAATAATATTTGTTGTTTTTACCTATTTTATATATTAGATAACTACATAATCCAATTATTAATAAAGTAATAATCTGACCCCATTCCACTATTAATTTTGCGTTATTTCCTATAAAATCTTCCACCTATATTTTACTTTAAGACGATTGTTTTCTCTAATTGTTACATTGTTAGATAAAGAGACAATAATGAAATACAAGCGAGTGATTTATTATGGTGCACAACGTCTTGCTAAACACAATTATTGCGTTTAGCGGGTTTACTCTTTAATATCGTATTGTGTTTTAACCGCATTATTATGTTAAAAGCCGACTTATTAAATACCGCCAAACAAAAACTTATCATCCGTAATTATAGCGATCGTACTATTGCATCCTATTTGTCTGCCATAAACCATTTTGCAAGTTGGCTCATCGAAGGAAAAGTTACAAAAGTGACGGATGGAATAGTTGAAAAATATTTATATCATTTAAAACAAACAAAAAAGCGATCTATTTCTTCAATGAAGCAAACAGTAGCTGCTTTAAAATTTATTTTTTCCCATATTTTAAATGAAGACATTCCCGCCTCTTTGAACATTCGATTTCGAAAAGAAGAAAAAATACCGGTTGTTCTTTCAGAATCAGAAGTTACTCAAATTTTAAACTCTGTAACCAATCTAAAACATAAAGCTATTTTAATGACAATATACTCATCTGGAATACGGTTAAATGAACTTCTCTCTCTTCAAGTTCGAGATATTGATTTTGATCGAAAACTTATTATTGTAAAAAAGGGGAAGGGGAAAAAAGACAGGCAATCTGTTTTATCAGGCGTATTAAAAAGTTTTTTACATCATTATTTGGATCGATATTGTCCGGTAAAATATTTATTTGAAGGACAAAATAGTGGAAGGTATAGTGCCAGTTCTGTGCAATCTATTATGAAAAAAGCAGTGAACAAAGCAGGTGTAAAAAAACATGCTACCGTTCATACATTACGTCATAGCTTTGCCACCCATTTATTAGAAAATGGGACAGATATTCGGTTCATTCAAGAATTACTGGGGCATAAACGATTGGAAACAACTCAGATTTATACTCATATTTCGAAAATTTCATTTGATAGAATAAAAAGTCCTTTAGATCATTTAGATATTACCTTGAATTAGACATTTTCATGTTTGAATCCATCACCAATTATTTCGTCCCCACCACCAAAGAATCGGCCCAAACCTACCGAACAAAAATCGGTGTATTCCAAGGGTGGATTTCCGTTTTAGTAAACAGCATTTTATTTATTCTCAAATTAGTGATTGGACTTATGGTGGGGGCTGTCAGTGTAATCGCCGATGCTGTTCATACATTATCCGATGTTGTTTCATCTGTGATTGTGATTTGGGGTTTCAAGCAAGCTGATAAACCAGCTGATGTAGAACATCCATATGGTCATGGCCGGGCAGAATATATTGCAACGTTGATTATTGCGATTTTACTCTGTGTCGCTGGTATCGAATTCATAGAAGTAGCCATAGACCGTATTCAAAACCCTGAACTAGTAGTCGCTGAATGGTGGATGATTATTATTTTTTCATCAACTATTATTTTGAAAGAGATTACAGCAAGATATGCAGAATTTCTTTCATCTAAAATTGCTTCTGGTACACTTCATGCCGATGCGTGGCACCACCGTACAGATGCCATTTCAAGCATCTTGGTTGTGGCTGCGTTGATTGCAGGTATTTATGGTTATCCGGCAGTCGATGGTTGGGCTGGATTAGGAGTGGCGTTATTTTTAATCTATACAGGATTTGAAATAGCCAAGGATGCAGTGGATGATTTAATTGGTAAACCACCTAGGACTGAAGATATTGAATCTATTCGACAAATTGTAATGGATGTGGATGGTGTGTTAGGTGCTCATGATATAACAATCCACAGTTATGGCCATGATAAATTCATAAGTGTACACGTGGAAATTGATGCAGAAAAATCTACTGCTGAAGCTCATGATGTTTCAGAAGAAGTAGAACATAAATTGGAAATTGCTCTTGGTGTTGAGCCCACCGTTCACATGGATCCCGTCCAACCAGGAAATCCACTCGTGCAGGAAATTCAATCTTTTCTAAATCAACATTTGAAGAGAGATGAAAACATTACAGATATCCATGATATTCGAGTTGTAGAAACGGAGAACCATCATGTGATCTTATTTGGTATAAATGTTAAAGTGGGAATGTTACAGAAAGAAATTGTAGACTGTTGTCAGTCTTTGGAAGTTGAATTAAAACAAAAGTTCAGTGGTTTTGAAATTAATATTAAGGTGTCACCGTTGCACCGCTATTAATTAATTCAGATCTTTATTAATATAATATAATCCCTTAAGAGTCAGATCATCATCGAAAATAATTTTAGTTTTAGAAATACCGCCGATAACTTTTCCTAATCCACCCGTAATTATAACTGGAATATTATCCCAGCCTTTTTCAGCTTTGATTCGTTTAATCATACCGTCGACTTGATCGGCTGCACCAAATAATATTCCGCTTTCTAAATTAGTACGTGTATCTATTCCAATGGCTGATTTAGGAATTTCAAAATCTATGCGGTGGAGCAATGCAGCTTTCTGGAATAAATGCATAGCGCTTATTTCAATCCCGGGAGCGATGGCGCCACCAATAAAGTCACCTTTTTCATCAATAACATCATAGGTTGTTGCAGTGCCAAAATCCACAACGATGGAAGGTTTTCCATATAATTTTCCTGCAGCATATACATTGGCAATGCGGTCAGCTCCAACCTCATTAGGAGAAGACACACCCAGTTTAATGCCAAGATCAATTGAACCGTTAACCTCAAATGGGGCGATGTTTAAATAATGGAAGCACATTTTTTTGAAAACAAATGTTTCTTTCGGCACTACGCTGCCGATGACCACGCTTTCGATTGTTTGCAGATTATGACCTGCATCCTGGGCAAGTAATTTTACAGCGACCCAGCATTCATCAATTGTTCGGGTAGCGGCGGTGTTCAAACGCCAGCTTTCTATTATATCTCCATTGCTAAAAAGACCAAGAACAACGTTTGTGTTACCAATATCGATTGCCAGAATCATGGTTGAATTAAATGAATATCTCCACTTGTATATATTTTTTCATTTCCATTTATATTAATAATGGCTGCCCCATAGGAATTAATACCCATGAATTTACCTGATAGTGTTTCATTTTCTATTTCAAACTTAACTGTCATATTCACATGAATACAATGCTCTGTCCATAATTTTATTAAATAATCTAAATCATTGTTTATTTTTAATTCATTATATAATGGTTCTAAATGATTTATTATTTTTGCTAATACCAATTCACGCTGAATAGATGACAATGTCTCAATAAAAAAAGATGTCGCCTGTAAGCCTGACGGTAATTCATTTTCGTGTTCATTGATATTCAAACCAATGCCGACCACTATCCATTCAAGAGTTTTTCCCAGTACGCGGCTTTCGCAAAGTATTCCCCCCATCTTTTTGTTATCCATTATAATATCATTTGGCCATTTTAATTTCACCTTCAGACCCAATTCTGCAAATGCATCTACTATGGCAACACCCGTTAATAATGGAAACCAACCAGACAAGCGACTGTCTATTTCTGATTTAATTATCATTGAAGCAATTAAACTTTTCCCCGGCACAGATCCCCATTTTCGTCCGGCTCGACCTTTTCCTGCAGTTTGTTTATCCGTAACAACTAAAGTCCCATCTGCCGCACCTTCAGATATCAGTCCCCACGCGTCATCATTTGTGGATTCAGTCCACGTAAAATGTTCAACATTTTTACCTAGGTAAGCAGTGGTAAGATTGGTTTGTATTAAATTGGTGAACATAGTTATATAAAAAACAATTGCAGTTGGATATACGTAAATATTAATCCACCTAGGGTTCCTGCAATCACTTGTAAAACTGTGTGTGCTTTCAAAACGACTCTTGCATAACTGACAGCAATTAAAATTAAAAAAGCTGGAATTGGAAATTGGAATCCCGCAATCCATAAGGCAGCGATTGGTCCACCTACACCCATAGTATGTATTGATATTTTCCAGTAACGAGTTATTAAAATGGTAATAATAGTATTTGTCATATAACAAAACATTAATCCTCGTACCAAGGGATCGGCATTTATTTTGGCCAATATAAGAAATGCAATTCCCGAATAGAGTACACCTAGAGTCAGTGGAAAAATTCGTTGTTCTTTTTTCGAGGCATCCAAGTCTGATATTTTCCCCATTTTTTTCAAAACTAATACTGTGGAAATGGGTATTAGATTGGAGAAAATGAAACAAACGATTAGAACACTGAACGCATTAGTCGCAATGGTTCCCTTACCAAATAATAACAAATAAAATGCTACAAGTGAAATGAGCATAGGGTGGAATACAAAAGATATTATTGAGGAGAAAAGACGCGCATTCATGTTTAAAAAAATATTTTAAAAGTTGGGAATATATTCGCCAAAAACAGAGCGAAGAGAATCAGAAATCTCACCCAATGTACAATCATGTTTAACGCATTCAATGATAACAGGCATAAGATTTTCAGCAGTGTCTGCTGCTGTTTTCAGTTCGTTTAATCTGTTCTGTACATGATCATTATTTCGTTTTGTTTTAAAATCAGTCACACGTTTAATTTGATCTTCAACAGCAGATGAATCAATCGATAAAAGATCAGTTTCATCCATCTCATCTGAAGTATACTTATTTACACCAACAATTACTTGATCTCCGGAATCAACCTGTGCTTGATACTCATAGGCACTTCGAGCAATTTCACTCTGGATCCATCCTTTCTCAATTGCGACTACAGCGCCACCCATCTTGTCAATATCAGCTATTATAGCCTTTGTTTCTGTTTCCAATTGGTCAGTTAGTTCTTCTACTACATAACTCCCCCCAAAAGGATCGGGATGTTCAGTAATACCTGATTCATTAGCAATTATCTGTTGGGTGCGCAACGCTAGTTTTACTGCATCATCAGATGGCAATGCCAATGCTTCATCCCGTGAATTCGTATGTAACGATTGTGTCCCGCCTAACACAGCTGACATGGCTTGAATGGTTGTACGCACAACATTATTATCAATTTGATGAGCCGCTAGCGTTGAACCACCTGTTTGGGTGTGAAATCGACACATGAGAGCTTTTTCTTCTGTGGCGCCAAATCGGTTTTTCATAATATGAGCCCACATACGTCGAGCTGCACGAAATTTTGCTACTTCTGTTAAAAAATTATTATGAGAATTAAAAAAGAAAGAGAGTCGCTTACCAAAGCGATTCACATCCAATCCTTTATCAATGGCAGCCTGTACGTAAGCAATTCCATCAGCGAGAGTGAAAGCCAGTTCTTGAGCAGCCGTAGAGCCAGCTTCTCTAATGTGATACCCTGAAATAGAAATTGTATTCCAGTTCGGGACATGATTGGAACAAAAATCAAAAATGTCCGTCACAATACGCATTGATGGTTCAGGCGGATAGATGTAAGTACCCCGAGCAATATATTCTTTTAGAATATCATTCTGAATTGTGCCTTTTAAATCTTGGGTTGAGACACCTTGCTTTTCTGCAGTATCGATATACAATGCTAAAAGAATGGCGGCTGTAGCATTGATAGTCATAGATGTAGAAACGGATTCCAGTGGAATATCCTTAAATAATCTAATCATATCTTCAGAAGTTGAAATAGGAACACCCACTTTGCCCACTTCACCTAATGCCATTGCATGATCAGAATCATAGCCAATTTGTGTGGGTAAATCAAAAGCCACTGATAATCCAGTTACTCCTTGATCTAACAGATAGCGATAGCGCTTATTGGATTTTTCTGCCGTAGTGAAGCCTGCGTATTGGCGCATAGTCCAAAGGCGATCTTTGTACATATTGGAATAGATTCCCCGGGTAAATGGAAATTGGCCGGCTTTTTCCTGATTCAAGAGATGCCTCGTTCTTTTTTGACAGATTGATAGGCATCATTCACGGACTTGAATTTTTCTTCAGCAAGATTCTTCAATTCCTCTCCTAAATGAGCGACCTTATCCGGATGGTATTTTGATGCCATTTTCCTATATGCTTTTTTTACTTCACTATCTGTGGCTGACTTTTCAATTTCAAGTACCTCATATGCTGAATGCGTATCTTTAATAACCATGGCCTTTATTGAATTAAAATCATTTTCATTAACATTCAAATAGCGAGCAATAGTGTGAATGACTTTGATTTCGTCAGGATGAACGTGGCCATCGGCTTGGGACAAGCCGAATAAAACATGAATCAGTTCCAGTCGACTGGGATGATCCATGGAGCGTTGAATTTGACGGCAGACATCACGTAAAGGGTAATCCTGTTTAATGATATCTTTAAACAGAGTCATATAATTTTGGGTATCTTGAGAACTGAATTGCTGCTGTAAAAATTGTTTAACATAATCTAGTTCGGATTTTAACAATTGATTATCGGCCTTCATTACTGCACCTAAAAGCACCAAAAGTGAAACCATAAAATCACCTGGTTTTGTTCTAGGATAGCTTTGTGTTGCCGAACCGAACGTTCTTTGACCAGAATAGTCGTTAGAAGAAGCGAGATAATATCCAATTATTGCTCCAATAGGCCCAGCAAGAGCCCAACCTAGCCCACCAAAAAGAATTTTTTTACTTACACTCATTATTTCCCCAGATTATTAGAAGGGCGAAACTACACAGATTCTTTTCTGTGAAAAAAGGTATATTCTACCGTGGATTTACCATTAAAAACTCGAATGGCATTACGGTGGAACCTTTCCCGGGAAAAATCTAATAGTAACGTTGGATTAGCTTTAAGGAAAGAACGATACCCTTTTTCAAATCTTTTAGTGTTATTACCAAAAAAGCCAGAACATTCACGCATGGCACGGATTTTTATCCAATCTCTTCAAAATGCCATTGGTCCGGAAGGTCGAATTCAAGTACGTTATATTGCTATGCGCAGAAATTTAGAATTCATTGATTCATCAATTAATGATCGTTTAATAACATATTCAAATGAGCACTTAAACCGCTGGGGATTACCCTATAAGTCTTTTTTGGAAATAGTCTTTTCGTCACAGCCAGATGCTGTGATAGATCTGAATCTTGATTTTGATCCTGTCTCCGCAACAATTGTTCAGCAATCAAATGCACCTATGCGAATTGGCTTTTATACTGAAGAAAGTGAACAATATTATAATATTATGATCGATCGTAAAGGAAGTGATTATATTGAAAAAGGATTTCTAAATATCCAGCAATTATTGGGACTAGTGTGAATATTTACATTTATGAAAATAACCGTGCTTTAAACTTATTTCCAATTTCGTTAACACGACCATCGTTTGATATTCGATGTGGCGCTTTAACCTTTGTTGAGCGATTAAGCATTTTACTTCCTGATGAAAATATTCATTTATGTGTTCGCCCAGAATTAGAAGATGTAACAAAAGAAACTTTTCCCGGGCATCATGTAAATCCTAATCATATCGATGAGGGGATCTGGCTACTAGGTAATGTTCTTTGGGGTACCAAAGATATTTCTGCGATTAAAACTCAAAAATCGACACTATTTTTTTCCAATAACACTTTAATTGCAGCTAATCTTTCAAAAGAAGCTGGACAGAAATGGATAGAATCAGGTGGTCCAATTTTAAATGATTTAAAGAATGATTATGCTAGGAGTGATTTAAATACGCCTGTAGTAGAATATTTATGGGAAGCCGTTGCATTAACAAAACAGCAAATTGAAAAAGATGTTCAGTTTTTTATGGGATTTTCATCACCCGATTCAGATGCAATTTTGATCAACAGGGAAAATATTTTTGCTCACAAATCCGTAATTATATCAAAAGGAGCCGTTATTGATGCCTCCAAAGGTCCGGTTATAATTGCCAATGATACCATTGTAAAACCATTATCATATTTAGAAGGACCATTATATTTGGGTGAGAAGTGCATCGTTGAGCCCATGACACAAATAAAGGGCGGTTGTTCAATTGGGCCGGTCTGTAGATTAGGTGGAGAGGTAAATAGTGTTATAATTCAGGGTTGGACGAACAAAGTCCATGATGGTCATTTGGGAGATGCATATTTAGGACAATGGGTAAATTTGGGCGCGGGTACAGTAAACAGTAATCTTAAAAATAATTATAGCGATATAGATGTAATGGTCAATGGCACAAAGATAAATACAGGCTCAAAACATATTGGTTGTTTTATAGGCGATTATGTAAAAACGGCTATCGGAACACGGTTAAATACTGGTACGGTAATTGGAACGGGCAGCAACATTGCTTTTAAAGGGTTTCCGCCAAAAACAATTCAGCCATTTTCCTGGTGCGTAGGTGAAAAGATTAGACGTAATAAATGGGACCCATTTATTGAAACAGCTAAAATAGTGAAAAACAGAAGGGGCTTGGATTTATCTCCAGCGGAAGAAAAGTTACTATTAAATATTTTTGAAGTTTGAGTTTATTAATTTATAAATAATGTTTGACTACGATTACATTATTATTGCTTCAGGTTTTGGAGGATCAGTATCGGCTTTACGATTATCAGAAAAAGGGTATAAAGTGTTGGTAATTGAAAAAGGTAAATGGTGGAAAAGTAGCGATTTTCCAAAAACAATCTGGAATCTGGCGTTTAATGATGTTACCCAGAGTTGAAGAAAAATCTTTTATTATTCGAATTTATAAGATTTTTGCTGACTTTATTACTCACCCTATAAAAAATCTAAAAACTATTTTTGTCGATGATTGGGCAAAACGCACTCAAGTTTTATTATTCATACAAACGCTGGATAGTACATTAAAATTTAAAGAAAGACTTTTTGGGCTAGGAATGAAAACAAAATTGGAGGCCGGTAAAGCACCAACGCCTTTTATACCGAAAGCTCAATCTATAACTAAAAAATATGCTAAAAAAATAAACGGTAAACCAATGATGCCCAATAACGAAGCATTATTTGGTATTCCAACTACAGCTCATATCCTCGGTGGATCATGTATGGGAGCAAATGTGAATGAAGGAGTAATTGATAAAAACAACCATGCATTTGGATATGAAAACATGCTCGTATGTGATGGCTCTATGATTTCTGCAAATCCCGGGGTAAATCCATCGTTAACAATAACAGCCTTAACAGAACGAGCTATGAGCTTAATTCCACATGCAAATACATTTGAAAATAATTATAATATTTCTTAAATAAAGCTATTGATGGTACAGAGTGGCTCGATTAACTTAACGCCCGATTTTTGTTGGAAAAACTTATGCTAGAAGGACTTATTTGCCCAGCCTGTGAAACAACCCTTAATGAGAGTGATCTTAAGGAGAAGCTAACGTGCCCCGTCTGTCGTACAGACCTGAAAGTCAGAAAGTATTTAGATTTTCTTGAATATTTGATGACCAATGGGATTGTTGAAGATTTAGATTTCTTTAATACTGAAATATACAGTGAGGATATTGAAGATCTCGATCAAACAGAGATAGAAGAAGTCAACCCTGCTGACTTTGAAAAGAAAAAAGATACATTTAGTTTATACGAGAATGAAATGGTTCGTCAAAAAGATGAAGAAGATAATGAGAAACAGCCAGAATACACTGAATTTGATGGATTAGATGAAGATTGGGAAGAATTCAATCGCAGGGATTTTGATAATTATTAAACCCTAATTTTAAGGAGGAGTGATGGATAAAAAGAAAGTCCAGCAAATAAATATTGAATTAGACGAAAAAGTCAGTAGTGGTGAATATGCTAATTTTGTTGTTATAACACACTCCCCTGCAGAATTCGTGATGGATTTCACACGATTACTCCCTGGAGTTCCCAAAGCAAAAATTCATTCCCGAATAATAATGGTTCCACAACATGCCAAAGCATATATGTTAGCTTTGCAAGATAACATTAGAAAATTTGAAGAAAAACATGGTGAAGTGAAAACACCAGGGCATGACTCTTTTCAGGAATATGGTGTTAAACCACCTAATGATAATCTTCCTAATTAATTATTAATTGTAGAGGACCCATGTTTGTCCTCTTTTTATTTCCCTCATTTTAACGATTACCCAGAGAGAAATAAACATCCATGCTATTCCAAAACCAAAAATACCTCCAAAAATAATATCTCCGGGATAGTGTACACCAACGTACACACGGCTGAAAGCAACAATCACTGCCAAAGCATACAATACATGTTTCCAATTGGAAAAAAAATACGTTAATACAGTTGCTGCGCAAAACATGTTAGCGGCATGGTTGGAGACAAAACTGTACTTGCCGCCCTTTGAAACCAGGAGGTTGATTGAATCAGTCAGAGCATATGAAGGTCGCAGACGGCCTATCAACGGTTTTATTAATTGAGCTGCGATAGCATCAGTTGTAATAATAGCAAATATAAGAATAGCAGCTGTTATTCTTCCTTTTTTCCCACCTTTGATTAGCAATCCTAAAACAAGCAGAAAAATGGGAATGGCCCAAACATCCTGATTAGTGATGATGGGCATGATAACATTAAATATGGAGTTGGATAATGTACCATTTATAAAATGAAACAAGGCTATATCAACGCTATCCAGCCAAGAGATCATTATTTATGATTTAATTCTTCCAAATGTTCTAAACCATGCTCATCAAAATAAATACTGGAAAAGCGTTCGGTTAAATTTGATAATCTTTCCGTACTTTTATTTGAAACTGTTTGTTTGCATTTCATGGCGGATACCAGCATTTGCTGAAGGGTTGTTGTCATTTCAATATATTTTTTTCTATCCGAATCACCTTCGTTTTTGAATTTAATCCGTTGTGTCAGAAAATAATCTGAAATGATATCTTGGATTAAAGTGGCGTGCAATTCTTTTGTATTTACCCATCGTACTAATTGGTTATTATTCAACCCACTATTCTCATTAGATAATGAATTAATTTGTACGGATGCTTTAATTATAGTTTGTGTATGTTCCTTAATTTGGTGAATACGCATAGCATCATCATAAATACCACATGGAACTTGGCAATGGCTAAATAGGAGTGATGAAATACAAAAAAGGGTGATGGCGATGTGTTTTATCATAATTTATCCTCGTTTAAGAATAGTGTAAGTTAAAACGCCCCGGCATCTTACGAAACAGGGGCGTTAAAATTGAATTAGACAATATTACAGTTTAGCCTGTAAGCGTAAAATGATTGATCGACCCAATGAAGGACCTCCCATAATCTCCACATGACGGTGATCTAGAATATTATTCACAGTTAACATAGCTGAAAGATGATCATTGAATTTATAACTGGTATGTAAATCACCAATAAAATAAGTATTTATTGTACCATAATAAATACCGGATGACCATGGAAATGAATCTACATACCTAACATTAAGTGTACTGCTAAAGTCAAATTTCCGAGGATTATATTGAATTTTAATCCCGCCTTTATGCTTAGGGGC